>JABAOF010000534.1_pt5 | contig 19218 bp, 19 predicted proteins | sample 7062171 | NCBI WGS metagenome assembly JABAOF01 (sample SAMN14538628, study PRJNA623070) | marine sediment metagenome | biome: marine biome [ENVO:00000428]; feature: marine pelagic biome [ENVO:01000023]; material: deep marine sediment [ENVO:00002113] | place: India: Gulf of Khambhat ...
CAGCATACATGAATAGGAGGGGTGACGATGAACACATCTAGCACCGAAAGAAATCAGATGCTGTCTCCCGACGTCAAGCGAGGTATCCTGAAACGTGCCGTGCAGATCGGTACCACACTGACCCTCATGGGTTTAATCCTTTTCCTGACCGCGGGTCGTCTGGATTGGAACTGGGCTTGGTTCTATCTTGCATACTATCTATTGGGAGTTGTCATCAACGCGATCTTCTTGATGCGCAAAAGCCCGGATTTGATCGCTGAACGCGGCGAACCCAAAGAGGGCGTCAAGGATTGGGATCGCAAACTGACGCTCCTCTCCATCCCTCTGTGGTTCCTTTTGATGGTCATCCCCGGTCTTGACGAGCGTTTTGCCTGGACACCACAGCTCCCCTTGGCGATGCACGTGACCGCTTTTGCAGTCGTCATACTCGGAAACACCTTGGGTGCATGGGCGATGATCACCAACGCGTTCTTCTCTACCTCCGTTCGCATTCAGGACGATCGCGGGCAGACGGTAGTGTCCGACGGCCCATACCGTTTCGTACGACATCCAGGGTACACTGGATTTGGGCTCGGAAATCTCGCATTGCCGGTGATGCTTGGCTCCCTCTGGGGATTGATCCCTGCTATACTGCTCAATGTTTTAACTATCGTCCGTACGACCCTCGAGGATCGGACGCTACACGAAGAGCTCCCAGGATATCGGGAATATGCATCCCGTGTGCGCTTCCGCCTGTTGCCCGGTATCTGGTAGAAGAAAGTCCAAATTCTGTGCTAAGGTATGGTCACACCTAACAGCGCTTGACAACTCAAGGAGTCTCGCATGACAACGACTTTCATGAATTCCCCACAGCACTTCATAACCTCCGAGTCGGTCACGGAAGGTCACCCGGACAAAATCTGCGACCAGATCTCGGACGCAGTCCTCGACGCGATCATCACCGAAGATCCGGACGCCAGGGTGGCGTGCGACTGCGCTGTGACGACAGGTTTGGTCTTCGTCACCGGTGAAATTACCACCGACACCTACGTCGAGATCGCCGACATCGCCCGGCAGACGATCCTCGAAATTGGGTACGATCGCGCCAAGTACGGTTTCGACGGTGAGACTTGCGGTGTAGCCGTCTCAATCAAGGAGCAAAGCACCGACATCGCTCTCGGCGTCGATGAGGCACTCGAGTCCAAGGAGGGTGAGATGGAAGCCGTCGATGAACTCGAATCCCTCGGCGCCGGCGACCAGGGAATGATGATCGGATTCGCATGCACCGAGACCCCGGAGTTCATGCCGCTCCCCATCTCTTTAGCCCACAAGCTCTGTAAGCGTCTTGCGCAAGTGCGCAAAGTAGGCACCCTCCCTTACTTGCGTCCCGATGGGAAGAGCCAAGTAACTGTCGAATACAGCCAGGGAAAACCGAGGCGTGTCGACACAGTTCTCGTCTCAGCGCAGCATCACCCTGATGCAACTCATGAGCAGATCCAAGCAGATATCGTCGAGCACGTAGTGAAAGCCATCATTCCTTCCGAATTGCTCGACGACAAGACACGCTATCTTGTCAATCCCACCGGTCGGTTTGTCACCGGAGGTCCAAAGGGAGACGCCGGATTAACCGGCCGAAAAATCATTGTAGACACTTACGGTGGTGTTGCCCGACACGGGGGCGGTTGCTTCTCAGGCAAGGATCCCACCAAGGTCGATCGCTCTGCGACTTACATGATGCGCTATATCGCCAAGAATCTAGTCGCAGCAGGTCTCGCCGAACGCATTGAGGTGCAAGTCAGTTATGCGATCGGTGTAGCCCAACCGACAAGCATCGCGGTGGAAACCTTCGGTACCGGCAAAATTCCTGACAAGAAGATCATCGCTTTGATCGAAAAGAACTTCGACATGCGTCCCGGTGCTATCATCCGCTATCTCGACCTGAGGCGTCCCATCTACAAGGCGACCGCCGCATATGGTCACTTTGGCCGCGACGATATCGATGCCACCTGGGAACGATTGGACATGGTCGCGACCCTCAAGAAACAAGCGGGGTTGAAATAAAACCATTTGGAACACATCGATCGTTCGTGGCTCAAACATGGATGCTGAAACAATCAAAGGGCCCGATGGTGATTCCGTATTGTTCGTATTAACAAGTGAAGGAGGCCTTTTTAGTGCTGCCCGTCGGGATGATTAGGAAATAGATCTATGCAGTTAGATCGCATGCCACCATCGACGTTCGAAGCCCGATGCCTGGCCACCACAATCGGTAGCCTACCGCACAAGGACGTCATGCGGGGAACTGACCTGATTTTCACCAGCACACCCGAAATACCTTCTTGGGTCCAGCTACCCAAACGCACGCTCGTCGAGAACATGATGCTTCAATTCACAGAGGGGATGCCGGGCCTGGTGCAAGAAGAAGGAAAGTTCTATTTCGATACGGGCCTATCAGACTATGTAGAGCAACTCACCACGTTCTACGCACAATACCTGGCCGCCGTAGAAGAAGACGACCTCGACGTGCTTCAAGTCTTTCGCCTCTCGCCCGCCTACGCTGCCGGATTCGAAGCCTTCCTTGCCCGCCTTCACGAGCAGAACAGTTCCCGGGTTATGCTGAAGGGTCAGGTCACGGGCCCGTTCACACTCGGCGTTAATCTGTTGGACCAAAATCGTCGCTGCGCCTATTACGACGATACCTTGCGCGACGTGGTTGTCAAAACCGTGGCATTGAAGGCCAAGTGGCAGCTCGCGCAACTGCGTGCGTTTGAGCTACCGGTGGTGATTTTCCTCGACGAACCCTCACTCCTCGCATACGGTTCGCAGACATTCATCACCGTGAGTCGTGAGGACATTATCAACGACATCAACGAGGTCGTCGCCCTGATCCACGCACAGGGAGCGCTTGCAGGCGTTCATTGCGAAGAGGACACCGATTGGTCTTTGTTGATGACAACCGACCTCGATATCCTCAGTTTCGACGCCTATGACCACCTGCAGGCAATGACGCTCTATCCTGCCGAACTGCAGTCTTTCCTCCGTCGTGGAGGAAACTTAGCCTGGGGAATCGTACCCACCCTAGATCAAGACACCGCCGCCACGGAGACTTTGCCCTCCCTCTTGTCTCGTTTTGAGAATGGCCTAGATCAATTTGAGCGCAAGGGATTCGACCGCATGTTTTTACTGCGGCGTGCCTTGATCACACCGAGTTGCGGGGCCGGCGGGGTGCTCACTGAGCCGCTTGCCGAGCGAGTTCTACATTTACTGAGCGCATTATCACACACGCTACGCGACACCTACAGCTTTACTCAAGAAACGTAACGGACGATCCCGTCAACTTGTCCCCCACCCATTGGAGACCTATAATCCCTGGCGGTTACACCTAGCAGAAAAGGCACAGGTGTACAATCGAATGACGCGACTCCCGCGAGCTCTTCTCCTTATCAGCGCACTAGCATTGACCCTCATCTCGCCTGCGCACCTACAAATTTACTCCTGGCAGGAAGATGAGCTTATCCGCACCCCCTTCGGAAGAACGCTCATATCCAGCGAGCCAACAGCCTTGGTGGATTTAAATGCCGACGATATCCAGGAGAAAGTCATCCTGGAACAAGGAACGGTGAGAGTCCTCCAAGAAGGTTTTCTATTGTGGTCCAGTCCTCCGGATTGGGAGGTTACCCAGGCCCGAATTGCCGATCTCAACCGTGACGATCAGCTGGAGATCGCTCTCCTTTTGTGGCGGGAGTTCGCCCCTTGGCCGATCGACGCCTGGCTCGTTTATCCTGGTCGTATTAAGGAATTCCACGACCAGGTGGACCGATCGTGCCATGTTATTCTCATCGGTTGGCGTGCGCAAAACTTTGTCGAACTCTGGGCTGGCTCGGCGCTCTCCGAGCCCTTGCTCGCCTTCGAGGCAGTTGATCTCAACGACGACGGAAATCAAGAACTAATTGCATTGGAAGCTCGCTACAACGGACCTTCCAACAAAGCACAAGCCGTAAGCGTTTGGGAATGGAATGGTTTCGGATTCACGCTGCTCTCACGTGGCCCCGAAGGAGTATTCCGCGCTATCCACACGGTTCGATCCGTGGATGGCACTCCGCTTTTTCTGATTGAAGGCAATCTCAGGAGGTGAAAGATGAATAAGAAAGGCCGCCATCATCATATCCTTTCGGCGCTTCTGCTCGCTGTGGTGGCGTGTAATTTACCCTTTCTCCCAGGTCCATCGGAGCCTTCGGCGACCACGTCCCCATCAGTTCCACCAGCTCCCATCCAGGAACCCAGCCCCACACCACCAGCCAGCGCATACGCACCTGCTTTCGCCAGCTACCACAAACCTGCAGTTACCTTTCCTGATTCTTTCAGTGGGTACGGTCTCCCTCTCGATCTATCCACGGTGCAGGGTGTCGATGCGTTTGAGCTCTCACCCGAGCAACTCGCCTTACTGGCTCAGAATGGGTTCGTCGTTGCAGCACCTATTCCAGGAGAATATCGCGAGTTTTATCAAATCTATGAGGACTGGCGCTATCGATGGCAGCCGCTTTTCGTCACCACAGACAGTGTGCTCCATGTTTACCACTTGCTCTTCGATAAGACGTTAAGGGATCTGGAAACGCGCTTCTTCATCCCGACTCTGGAAACCTTGATGGTAACGATGCTAGACGCCACTCAAGCACAGCTCTCGATTTTGGCGGGTACGCCACTGGAAGAACAGGCAAAACGTAACCTCGCCTTCATCTCCGTCGCCACGCATCTACTAGAGATGGGATTGCCCACGCCGCCCGAGGTCAGTGATCTTGTCGAAGCAGAATTAGCGAATATCGAAGCGCACGCTGGAGCAGCGGTGTCTCCCATCTGGGATCGCGAGGATCTCCCCGATGATGAAAAACTAAGGGAAGACTACTCGCAGTATATCCCGCGCGGTCACTACACTCGTAGTGACGATCTCAAACGCTACTTCAAGACCATGCTGTGGTTGGGGCGCATGACCTTCCGATTGCGCGACAACTTCGAAACACAACGCGCACTCTTGTTGACACAGGCCATCCGCTCCGCAACGACTTCGCAGGGCGATCCAGCCATCACACTATGGCAGAGTATTTACGAACCGACAGTTTTTCTGGTGGGAAAAGCCGATGACCTTTCCTACTTCGAGTATGGAGCGCTTTCCGATACGATTTTCGGTGTCGATGCGCCCGCCAACACATTCGCAGATGCTGTATTAATGGATGCCTTTATGCAAGCTTCCGAGCAGCTCCCACCCCCGCAAATCAACTCCATGTGGGTCTGGATTTGGGAAGATGAGGAACAAGCTACAAAAGGCTTCCGCTTCATGGGTCAGCGCTTCACGATCGACGCTTACGTCTTCGAGCAGATGATTTGGCGAGAAGTCGGGACGATGCAGAATCCCCGCGGTCTCCCGAAGGCGCTCGATTTCTTCGCCGCCCTCGGCTCTGAGGAAGCCCTCAACATCCTAGATGGCATGGGCGAAACCACGTACGAAAACTTCGACAACCAGATGGCCAAAGTGCGTCGAGAGCTCGCGGATCTTCAAGAGGATACCTGGACAGAAAACGTCTACTGGGCTTGGTTGTACGCCTTGCATCCCATCATCGAGATCAAAGACGGTCGCTACCCAGAGTTCATGCGTACCCAAGCCTGGATGCGTAAAGACCTGAACGCTGCACTTGGTTCCTACACCGAACTCAAGCACGACACCATCCTATACGCCAAACAGGTGATGGCCGAATTAGGAGGCGGCGGAGAGGATCGACCGATGCCGCATGGATTCGTCGAGCCCAATCCCGAAGCCTTCGCTCGTCTGCAAGCTTTAGCAGAGATGACGCGCGATGGTCTCACAGAACGTGCGCTCTTGGACGATCGCATGGCGGGCAACCTCGCCAACCTGATCGATCTACTCAGCTTCTTGCGGACTGCAACCGAAAAGGAACTCGTCGGGCAGGCACTCACGGAGGATGAATACATTCGAATCCTGTTCATCGGTGGAGAGCTAGAAGCTCTCACTCTCGCTGCTGCGGATTGCGAGGAGGAAGGACCGGCCTGTCGTGACTTACACCATCAAAAAGCTGCACTGGTCGCGGATATCGCCACAGGACTACACCCCGAGATCGGCGGGTTAGCTGCTTTGGAAGAAGCTATAGGTCAACCAACCCGCATTTTCGTCGTTCTGCCCGACGAGCCGCACCGACTATCGGTCGGCGCTGTGTTTACCTACTACGAATTCGTCGTACCGGCGGCGGAGCGCATGACGGATGAAGCGTGGCAGGCTGAGGTCGAGGCTGGGACGAATCCTGCGACGCCTACGTGGACGGATCTCTTCGTGGCGCCGTGAGGACATCGCTCAGGTTTGGAGCGCTCCTGATCACATTGACTCTTCTTCCCATAGGAGCGCTCCAGTTTATTGCACCCCCGGTTAGGCTGGCCTTCCTCGGAGATGTAATGTTGGGGCGGGGCGTGGCAGAGGTGCGATCCGATACCGGATGGTACACCGCACTGGACCTGCTTGCCCCTTGCATCTCGACGGTAGACATCGCTTTCGCCAACTTGGAGTCTCCCCTAACACACGCACCTTTTAGCGGATCTTCGTATGATTTGCGTGCTCCACCCGAGGCCGCAATCGCACTCCAAACCGCGGGAATAGATGTTGTCTCACTGGCAAACAATCATGCCTACGACGCCGGTAACCATGGTCTGAAGCAGACACGACAAGCACTCCTGGAAAGGGGCGTGCAGTCCCTTGGTTTGGACGCACGCGCTTGGTCGACCACGATAAGAGGTCTCAGGCTCGCCTGGTTCGCCTTCGACGATACGCTCCGCCCGCTCAGGATTCAAAACACACGAGCAAGCATATCGAGTGTGCGTTTGGAGGCCGACCTTATCTTCGTCTCGATTCACTGGGGTCGTGAACTGGAACCCGGACCCAACCCACGTCAGCGCGAGCTGGCCCAAGCATTCGCCGACGCAGGCGCCGATATCATCATCGGCCATCATCCTCACGTCCTGCAACCCGCCGAATGGATCTGGGGAAAAGGACGTGGGCGTCCGACATTTGTCGCCTTTAGCTTGGGGAACGCTCTCTTCGACCAAGTTGCTCCCCCAAGCGTTCGACACGGCGCAATGCTGATTGTTGATGTCAGGCGCTTCGGGATAGCCAACGTATATGCGGTCCCTTTTCAAGTTGAGCCCATCGGTCTGCGGTTGGTTCCGGCCGAAGGCTCGGCGAAGCAGGTTATTGCTCGCAGCCTGGGGTTATCACCTCGTGTGGTAGAAATGTGCCCCATACCGGCCGATGAATGCGTGGCTCATCAAGACAAGGTAACAGAATGCAAAAGAACAGATCCCTCGGGCATACACCCTTGGTATGAAACGTGAAGAAAAAATCTCCCACACATGTCATCCCGAGCGAAGTCCTGAGCTTGCCGAAGGGCGCAGCGAGGGATTTCGTTCTCCCTTAATTTGAAACTCGGGTGTAAATCGATCTATTTAACGAGGTTTCCTTGCCGTAGCAAGAACACAGACAGCGACAGAGTTGTGATTTAAAACACAGGATGGCGACACTCTTATGGAAGGTCGCCATCCTGTCAACTGCGGCGCGGCTTCTACTTGGAGGTTATCTGTCCTTCTTAGGTCCCTTGCCCTTACTTCCCGCGAAATGTTTTCTCACACAACCCCAATCGCCAGCGCAACTACCCTCAAAAACCTCCCAAACCTCTGCTTCACCGATACTGAATTTGTTGGCAATTTGGGACGCTGTACGCAGGTTCTGTTCTTCCTGAGCATCCGCGCGCGCTTTTTCACGTTTCTTCTTGCGATACTCTTTCATGCCCATAGCGAGGATTTGCTCGGCCGTGAATTCATCATCGGCCAGACTGTAGGCCTGTTTTATCTCGCCCCAACCGTGTCCGGCAGCATGAGCGTCAAGCACCTCTTGCCAATCGGCGCCAAGCTGTTCGGCCGATTTCGCCGCATGGCGTACATCCGAAAGGCTGATACCATTCGCCAGGTACTCATCGATTACTTCAGGGTCCACGCCTAATTGATCGGCTGCACGATACAGCTGGCCGAGTTCTCCTGGGCTGGCGCCATCGGTCAGCCGGGCGAGGGCGTCATCGAAATCCGCACCGTAATGGACCACATTTCGCAATGCTGAGCGGATATCTTTGAGCGCGAGGTCCTCGTTTTCCATCCTTTCCAGTAAATCGCGAATGCCATAACTCTCATCGATTTCCTTCAACGCATCCGCGAATCTGTCGAGTTGAACGAGCGCACCCCACCCTGCACCATCTAATTTCCAATCTCTGATCTCCTCCCAAGTGAGATCCTCAATGGTGTCCACCAATTTGACGGCTTTTTTCAGACGTCCAAAACCCACATGCGATCCCGATTCACCTCCAGTGAAAATATCGAAGATATCCTCGCATGTGTACCATGATTGCGCTTGATCCTCAACAAAGAGCAGGGTGACGGCATCGGCGATCCGTTGGGCTGTAGGATGACATCCCTTGTCGTCTTCCTCACCCTCCGGATCCTCTTCCTCATCTTCCCCTTCCTCAACCACGACCGGCATGGTGTCCGACGCTGTCATTCCACAATGATCTTCCACCGTGACACTCGCAATGATTTTCCCTACGCTCTCATATTCAAAGCTGGCAACATTGGGTGCGGCCTCATCGCTCACTTCATCCGCAATCCCATCTCCATCCAGATCCCATGAATAGGTATAAGCAGTAGGATCTCCGTCGACCTCAGCCGTGAACACCACCAGTGTTTCTCCCGATTGAAGGTCTAAGAGGGGCGGGAAAGGACTGCTGATCAGATTCACTGTTGGAGCCTCACCTTCCTCGCAGTCCCCCGTCGTTTGCATAGTAGGGAGCATTCCCTCATGAGCCATGGCGATCGTCGCAGGAATGAGAAGTAATCCTAATACAAACGTCACTGTCAAGATTTTCTTCCGCATGAGATCAACCTCCGTAGAACCCTGATATCCTGAGCAACTTCGAGACAATCCTCACATCGTTGGATCGTCATCGACCAACAGTTCGTCTCATCTTGTCTAACGGAGGGGGCGCATTAGCGTTACAGGGAAGATCAAAGTACCATAGTCCTAGTTGTCAATCGGTGTAACAATTTCCATGAACTCCCGTTGTTATGGTTGAAGAGACTTATACTTCCCTCGATGACGCCCAACTGATCGCCCTTGCGCAACAAGGGGAGATCGAAGCCTTCGGGGAGTTGTATACGAGGTACCTCGACGCGATCTATCGCTACATCCGTCTCAGGGTGCACAACGATCGAGTCGCCGAGGACCTGACGGAAGAAGTTTTCCTGCGCGCTTTCAAAGCGCTCGGGGATTATGAAGAGCGAGGGTTACCGTTTTCGGCCTTTCTCTTCAGAGTGACGAGAAATCTATTGGTTGACCATTATCGCCGACAACCGGAGGAAACCTCCCTTGAAGATGTGGATCAAATTCCGATGATTGCAGCGGGACTTGACGATATCCTCATCGAAGAGGAGCAACGGAAGGTGCTTCATCAAGCAATTTTTAGTTTACCTCCTGAATATCAAGAGGTAATCCGGCTACGTGTCATTCTTGGCATGTCTACGACGAACGCCGCGGCTTGGATGGACCGCAGTGAAGGCGCAATCAGAGTGTTATTACATCGAGCGCTCAAGGCGCTACGCAATCAGATGATCGTAAATGGCAAATAAAGAAACGACCGACTTTCCCATGATTCTCGACTCATGTCTTTCCCGGATCCAATCCGGGGAGACGACCGTCGAGGCATGTCTGAACCAGTTCCCCCAACACAAGGAAGCCCTGGATTCCTTGTTGAACTTCGCCCACCAGGTTCAAGCGAGTTTGGCACCTGCGGAGCCAAAGCATACCTTCGTAGAGACCTCGAAAATCCGTTTGCTTAACCGACTACGATCTTCACAAGCACGCGTGCCACAAACAAAGAGAATACGCCTCTTCAGAATGCGCTGGACCTGGAAACCCGCTTACACCCTGGTGAGCGTTTTCCTCGCCGCTCTGCTCTTGTTCTCGAGCTTCGGCGTCGCCTGGGCTTCGACGGACGCCTTGCCCGGCGATTCACTCTACGGGGTGAAGCGCGGTATGGAAGAGGCACGCCTTGCGCTGACATTGAACGACGAGAGTGACACCGCCCTGCTCCAAGCCTTCGCCGACGAACGTCTCGAAGAGCTTGAAGCGTTGCTGGATATCGGGCGCGATGATGATGTGAATGAGGCGCTTACCGGCTACGAGGAAATGCTCGACCGACTGGTCGATCAAACCCTTGAGTTGGCACAAGTTAATGGGGAAGAGGCACTCAAACAGGTTGAAACCAATTTAGCGCATCATGAGCAGGTCCTGGAACGCGTCAAGGCCAAGGCTCCCAATAACGCCAAAGCGGCAATCGAAAAGGCTAAAGAACGTTCACAGCACGGCAAAGCGGTGGTCGAATACCTGCGCCAAGGAGGAAACCCGAGCGATCTGGCGCCTGGTCAATTGAAGAAACAAACCCCCCAACCCAAGCAAGAGGATGAGGAGCAGGGTTCAGGGAAACTCAAAACCCCGAAGCCGAAGAAAGACAAGAAAACCCCAGGACCCCCGCCCTGGGCGAACTCCGGAGATGAATAGGGGCTGGAAGCGGAAAAGCATTCCTTTTCCTCGTGTTTGAGGGGATTTCAATCGCGCGCTGAAAGGGATCAGCTGCTCGACTAACTGAGCAGAATTAAGATCCGGACACCCAGGCCGATCACAACCAGATTGCCGATCACGCTCAATCCACGTTGAACGCCGAGTGGAAAGCCCTTTCGAACAAAAGCACCTAACACTGCTAATACGCTTTGCCAAGAGAAGGAAGCAATACCCGCGCCCAGTACAAACGCGACGCGCTCGATTAGGCTGCTTCCCTCTCCTACCGCACCACCTACGATCAAGGCGCTGAAGTAAACCACAGTCAACGGGTTGATGAGTGTCAGACCAAGGAATTGGACAAAGAGCTTGACGAGTTCCTCCTCGCTCTCTGATCTTCCGGTCTGAACGATCTCACGCAGTGAGCGTATGATCCCCACGCCTCCCAACCCAATGAGCACAATCGAACTAAGCAGGCGGATGAAAAAAGCGTGGGGTGCGAGCAAAGAGGCCAATATCCCACCCGCCACGGCGGCTAATCCTGCATAGAGCAGATCAGCCGTCGCAGCTCCCGCACCGGCGATAAAACCAGGCAAAAATCCGCGCCGTAGTGCCGTGTCCACGATCAGCACCGCGATGGCCCCAACTGGAATCGCTATTCCGTAGCCGGCGATCGCGCCTTCAAGAAACGCTGCGCTCATGCCAAGGTTTTCCCAATGCCCAATGTCGAATCTATCTACAGCTGTAAAGTATCTGCGAGCTGACAAAGAATAGGTAGATTACGATCGAAAGATGTTTTCGCCCCTATCTGCTCACAACCCTACGCTTTCCCCCTCCTCGATCTCAACGGTACCCGCCAAGTCGTACGCCATGGCGCCGTTGATGCGCACGGAAACCATCTTTCCCGCAGGGATCTCCCCCTCGATGATGACCAATCCATCAATTTCCGGAGCGTCACGATAGGAGCGACCAATCGTAATTCCGTCGCCGCTTCCTTCTGTCAACACTGAGACTTCACGCCCGATGAGTTCCTGGTTCTTTTCCAGGGAGATTTGCTGTTGTAAGGTCATCAGGCTATCTCGGCGCTCTTCCTTTACAGCAGACGGGATGGGATCCCCGAGAGGCTCACTGTCAGTCCCCGGCTCGAACGAGAAGGTGAATACACCTACACGATCAAAACGTATCGCGGCGACGAAATCAAGTAAGGTTTGAAATTCGGCCTCCGTTTCACCCGGATAGCCGACAATGAAGGTGGTCCGCAATGCCAGTTCAGGCATGGCCTGACGAAGCTTGTCGACTGTACGATACACCCAATCCATGTTCGCCGGCCGGCGCATGCGTCGTAGAACCGCCGGATGGGCATGTTGTAGAGGCATGTCTAGATAAGGCACGATGTGGGGATACGTCGCCATGACCTCGATCAAGCCGTCGGTAACGTAGCCGGGATAGGCGTAGAGTATTCGTATCCAATCGACTTCAGGTGCGGCCTCAACTATGTCCACGAGCAACTTCACCAGACCGTCCTTGATCCCCATGTCGTGGCCATAATCGGTGGTGTCTTGCGCGATGAGGTTGATCTCGCGCACTCCATTTTCCTGCAGCCAACCAGCCTCCTCGAGGATCCTTTCCTGGGGCCGGCTTACGGCTGTCCCTTTGATCGAGGGGATGGCACAAAACGCGCAGGGTCGACGGCAGCCATCGGCGATCTTCAAATAGGCACTCGCCCCTTGTACTGCGATCCGCGGGACCCCGGCTTCATCCGTGCCTACCGTGTGGACTTGCGGCAGATGGTAGAGTGGTTCGGGATGATGCCCAGCAAGAAGAGTTTGCAATACTTGCACGATGTCCATCCAACGGCGTGTTCCCAACACACCATCGATTCCAGGGACTTGGCGCACGATCTCTGTGCCGTAGCGCTGTGTGAGGCATCCTGCGGCGATCAGAATCTGATCAGGCCGTTTTTCTGCCGCTAGACGTCGCAGCTCGATCAGTGATTCTTGCTTCGCCGGTTCAATGAAACCACAGGTATTGACGATCAATACCTCGGCTTCAGCGGGTTTCGCCGTGGCAGAAAAGCCTTCTCTACGCAGTAATGTTGCCATGGATTCAGAATCGACAGTGTTCTTCGCGCATCCGAGGGAGATGAGGTGAAACTGCGTATTCACAGTCTATCCCTTATCCTTGCGGCGTCGTAGCTATAGCTGTGGGGGTTTCCGTAGCAGGTGGGGAAGGCGTCGGGGTGTGCGTCTGGGTAGGTGTGGGTGTCAGAACACCGTCTAAGGTCCATATGCGGTCGACTACCTGACCCACATCGCCCATCACTCCCTGGTCTTGGCCGTTGTAAAAAACTCGCAATCCAGCGCCATTTCCTGTCGTTACTTCAACAGACCGCAGACCGGTGAACACACGTTCCTCATCTGGGGACATACGACCCTCGTACGCCTCCTCGCCATCCACGACCACACGCAACCACGACCGCCTCTGTGCTACGATCCGTATGTTTACCTCACTTGAAATCCCAAGAATGATTGGTTGGGTAGGAACCACGGTTTCGGTGGACGGGACTGAGGCCGCAGATTCAGGAGCGGCCGCGAGCGGACCGGGCGTGGGGGACGGTGTGAATGTCGGCTCTTGTGTAGGGATGAAGAACTCGAGGGCAGCTTCGGTGGCACGCGAACCCTGACGAAGCGACGCCATCATGCGACTACCACCCCAAATGAGTACGGCGATCACGCCTAATGTGACAGTCGCAGCGAAAAATAGGTCGAAGGAAAGCCAACGTGGGCGACGAGAGCGAATCTGAACAGAGGGTCCTGCGCTCGTTTCGTCCCTCACTTGGAGAGGTTTGATCCTCGATCTACGGGTTTGCTGCCGCTCAGCGTATCGGAGGAGAACCTCGTCGACATCGAGGCCTAGGAAATCGGCATAATTTCCGAGAAAGCCACGCGCCTGTACTGGTGAAGGTAAAGCTTCGAGATCCCCTCTCTCCAGAGCTGCGAGATGATGCGTGCGGATACGAGTTGCACGCTCAGCCTCATCCAATGTGATTCCGAGCTGCTCGCGAGCCTCTCGCAGCCTGCGACCAAGATCTTCCATATTTTCCTGGGATATAGAAAGCCACCGGCGGGGGTAAAACCTCTCCACCGGTGGTCACTCAACGACGACCTTATCCTTCTGCAGTTGTCTCTTCGCCGGTTGCTTCGACTACGTCTTCCTGTGAGCTCTCCGATACTGAAACCTGCTCCTCCGCAGCTGCTGATTCCGCCTCGAGAGCCGCTTCTTCGGCTTCGAGTTCAGCCTTCAATTCAGAGAACTCCTCGACAACTTCTGCCGGCACGCCTTCCTCGGCCAGCGCATAAGCTGCCTCCGGGGACTCATCATCACGGTGAACGACGATCTTAACGCTCGGAACGAGATCAATCGTCAGGCGAATGCCCACGGGATGCACGCCCAGATTTTTAATCGGCTGCGTGTCAATATGCCGGCGCTCGACTGTAATCCCGGTCGCGTTAAGAATCCCATCGGCGATCAGGCCTGCGGTCACAGATCCATAGAGCCGGCCGGTCTCACCCGCCTTTACCGGGAAGATCAATTCCAGGCCTTCTAGTCGCTCAGCGACTGCGCCCAATTCTTGATTCAAGCGCGCTCGTTCCTCCGTTGCTTTTTGCCGAATTCGTTCGGCTTGTTTGAGCATTCCCGGCGTCGCTAGCACAGCGAGACCCTGAGGGAGAAGGTAATTGCGGCCATATCCATCGGCAACTTTCTTTACGTCGCCAGCACGGCCCAGCTTGTGGACATCTTTCAGGAGAAGTACTTTCATGGAAATCCAAGCCCTTTCTGCAAAATTCGAGCGCCGCGTACGGCGCTCAAGAGCGAAGGGTACAACGCCCTGTCGGAGGAATTCTACCAGAGGCCACGGCAACGGTCAAAGTGGTTTTAACTCACCGCACAGCCCACTCTTGCTCCCGATCCACCCCCAAGTACGATCACTCGACTCGATAGGACTCCCCGCAGAGTAACTGGGGACCCTACACAGATAAAATGGGGACGAGGCGCTCGACATGGCGCCTCGTCTGCAGTCCATGACAGTTCACGATGTCTTTCAAATCACCTTTTCCATCACCACACCGTCTTCACCGTTCGAATAATAACGCGACCATACATCAACCTCGAGGTAACCACTACGCTCGTAGAGACGCATGGCCGCCTGGTTGGATCGTCGCAGCGTAAGGCGTATTCGTGGCATAGCGAGTTCATTCTCGCACACCTTCAACAACATGCTCCCAATTCCGCGTCGCTGGAAGTCAGGGTGAACTCCAAGCGTGGCGATCCAACCCAGGTTCTTCTTCCTGCGGCGATCCCCTGCCACAAAACCGACCAGCTGCCCATCTAAAACGGCTTTAAGAGGTACGGTCTCAGGGAGAGTAAGTGCTGCCAGGTAGTCAATCCAGGGCCAGGCCTCACGCCCGAAGCAGAGCTTTTCCAGGGCTACGACACCGAAGAGATCACGCCAAGTTGCCTGCTCAATGGCTACCAGGGATGCTCTCACCTCGCTTAGCGTACGAGATTACTCCTTACCCATCCGGAAGTTCTCCAGCAAGCTGGTGAATTCCATCGGGAAGATGAATTTAGTCGCCGGGCTGGTACCCATGTCTTTCAAGGTATCGAAGTACTGCAAGGTCATCGTTTTGTGATCGATCGTCTGTGCAATACTGAAAATCCGCTCCAACGCAGCAGAGTACCCTTCGGCGCGTAGCAATTGGGCTTCACGATCTCCCTCGGCTCGCAGGATGTTCGCCTGCTTGTCCCCGTCGGCCTTCAAGATCGCCGCTTGTTTGTCACCCTCGGCGACGTTGACCGCCGCCTCGCGTTGGCCCTGGGACTCCGTGACAACTGCACGCCGTACCCGCTCGGCCGTCATCTGGCGGTTCATCGCCTCTTGTACCTCGCGCGGCGGGATGATCTCGCGGATTTCCACGTTGGTCACCTTGACGCCCCAGCGCTCCGTGACCTCGTCTAGCTTGACGCGCAGGGTCTGGTTGATGTGATCACGTTGCGAGAGCACGTCGTCGAGCAGGATACCACCGATCACCGAGCGCAGCGTCGTGGTCGCCATGCCCTGCGCCGCGGCCTGAAAATTGCCGACCTGAAGCACACTCTGCTGAGCGTCGACTACTTTGTAGTACCAAAGGAAATCAATGGCGATGGGCGCATTGTCTAAAGTGATGGATGTTTGGTGAGGGATCTCACGCACTTGCTCGCGCAAATCAACCTTCACCCCCCTGTCAATGAATGGGATCAGCAACACCAAACCAGGGCCGCGCTCGCCCACACAACGGCCCAAGCGAAAGACGACCAAGCGCTCAAACTCTTGGACGATGCGGATTGCGCTGGCCAAGATCGCCAGAGCAAACAAGCCGACTGCCCCAACGACACAAACCCAAATGTAGTCCATAGCACTCTTCTCCTTCTTACGCTGTTCTGCCTTCAGACGGCTCTACGGGTTCAACGATCAAGATGAGACCGTCTCGACTGCGTACACGCACTTGAGACCCGACGTCAACGACGGATTCGGCACGCGCGGTCCACAACTCACCCGCGACGTAAACGGATCCTGTGGGTTCTAGCGCCGTACGGACTTCACCGACCTTCCCCATGACATGGGAAGGGTCGATGGACGGCCTGGACTTATGTGCCGCGACGGCATTGCGAATGGCCACCCAGAAGTAACCCACCGTCAGCAGGGAGGTCGACAGTGCAACCCACGGGTTCACCGCAGGTCCGCCCTCTCTCAGACGGAAAATGAAGACCGAACCCACACATAACGCCAATGCAGATAATGCCAGCCAGATCTCCTCACGGGGTAAGCGCAGCGCCAAAATGAGGAAGACTGCACCAAGTATCAGGACGATGATCGCCCAGCCGTTGAGCGCTACATACAAGGTGCCAAAGCCCGCACCAGCAAGGGCAAAAAAGGCCAGCAATTCTAAATAGCCGGTGCCAGGGGTTACCACCGCCAATGCGGCCAACCATAAGCCAGCGACGAGGAACAGATACAATAAGTTGGCGAAAAGAGGGGAACCAAGAAACTCCATGGGGTGCCTCCTTTATTCATGCTACCAACCTCAGCATACTGGCCGCTATACCGTTCCGCATGTCTCCAAACCGACAATCAGCCGACATTTCGCACTAGTGTACGCGTCCCCTCAAAACACGTCTCTACCCATCTCTGACCCTGAGCAATGCGGAAATGCGAAGAGAACGGGACAAGAAAGAACCGCGATATTATCGCAAACGCTTTTCGTAGAGACGATACGTCTTATAAAGCTCACCACCAAGCAAGCGCACGGAACGGTTAACCATATCGTTGGTCTCGAGCGTCCAACTCATCTCCACCCACTTATAACCTTTGCGAGCCGCCTGCTGAGCCATCACGAGATACAGCATCGCATCGATGCCCCGGCCACGATACTCGGGAAGGACACCTAGAGCCCATGCACGCATCCACTTCTGTTTGGGGCGGATCTTCCAATGCCAGAAGAGTTTGAGCATAGTGAAAATCTCGGGCACTCCGGGACGCGGATACGCCAAGCGAAGCGGGGCGTTGAGGTCCGGCAGGCTCAAACCTGCGCCGACCACTTCCCCTTCGTGCTCCAGGAAGAGCACCAGATCAGGGTCGAGTATCTGCTTCAAACCCTTGGCTATATAGTCAATTTCAGCGTCGTTCAAGGGCACGAAACCCCAATTGCGCTCCCAAGAACGATTGTAGACGTGTTTGAAGCGCATGACTTCCTCATCGAATTCTTTCATCCGCAACGTGCGAATTGTGAGCTTTCGGCGTGCCTTGACTTTCTCCACCACGCGCACCAATTTCTCGGGAAGATTCTGCATAAAATCGTCTAATTTTATGGAATAAGCCCACAGGTCCATCGCCTTTTGGAAGCCGGCGTTTTCCAGATATTCCATGTAGCGCGGTGGGTTGTATGTCATGAGGATGCGCGGCACATCATCGAAGCCATCGACGAGCAGCCCCACCTCATCGTTGGTCGTAAACATCTCTGGTCCAATAATGGAATCATGCCCTGCTTGCCTGGCCCAGTTCTCCGCTGCGGACAGCAATGCAACCGCGGCCTCCGGATCATCTAAGACTTCAAAGAAGCCGAAAAATCCGACGTTGGTATTCTGAAATTCGTTATATGCATCGTTGGTGAATGCGGCGATCGTACCCACAGCCTTCCCGTTACGACGAGCGATGAAGTACTCCACACGCGCACGCTCGAAGAAAGGATTTTCCTTAGGATCGTGGAATGCTTTTCTTTCAGAGATCAACGGCGGTACCCAGTAGGGATCGTCACGGTAGACCTGCCAAGGAAAGTGAATGAATTCCATCCGTTCGTCCTCGTTTTGAACGGCGGTAATCCTTACTTCGCTCATCGACACCCTCCCCTAATACGGATACCTGATTATACACTGCGTGCAGGAACATAACGCGATATTTTGTGCTCCATCGATCGCTTTGCAATCCGCGAGCACACAGGGAGCGTACTCAGATTAGGATGGAGCGCCTCCGGATGGTATCATTTCCACATGCGCAGGAGGCCCGTTTGACCAACGCCTATCCATTGGTTTTCACACTCGGTGTTCTGTCGGGGCTGCTCTGGCTCGGTCTGGCGAACTCCAACAGCGGTCGTTCCAGTCTTCGGAGATCCGGCGTCGATCAGCGGATCCTCCGTATCGACGCCGGTTTGTCAGCTCTCGTAGGTGGGTTAGTGGGCGCGCGTGCCGGCTTTGTCCTTCTTCATTGGGATTACTACCTCGGCCGTCCTGCCGAGATGCTTTGGTTCTGGCAGGGCGGATTGACCTGGGTTGGTGGCGCGGTCGGTGCCCTCTTAGGGCTCGTGTTGTACACAGCTTTTACAGGACACGCTTTCTGGCCCTTGGTCGATGCGTTGTCGCTACCCGGAGCAATGGTCGCCTTGTCGGCCTGGACTGGCTGCCTGCTAGACGGCTGCGCCTTTGGACGTCAAACAAGCACGGGCCCTTGGATCTCACCAACAGAGGACATGTTCGCAGGCTCCGCAAATCGCTGGCCCACTCAGAGCGTGGGTTTGCTGTATAGCATTCTTGTCCTGGCGACCTTGTACTGGCTTTCCGATCGCGGAATGAAAGAGGGTATGCTTGGTTCTCTTGGTTTATCAATGATCGCTGGCGGTGCACTAGCCCTCAGCTTCACGCGTAGTGATCCTGCACTACTGCTAATGGGATTCCGCCTGGACACTGTGGGTTCTGCGATAGTGCTGCTAATATCATCGTGCGGATTTGTCTTCCGTACAATAAAAGGGTGAACAGCTAGGAGGTCTCATGCCCGGTTTCACGATGGCGCTTGCGCAGATCAAGACGCACCTCGGTAACGTCGACAAGAATCTAGAGAAACATCTCAGCATCATCGCCGACGCTCGACGCCAAGGCGCCGAATTGGTGCTCTTTCCAGAACTCTCCCTGACAGGTTACGCGCTTCAAGATCTGACTCCGTCCGTCGCCCGTCAGCCAATACCAGAAGACCCCACGTTCGGCCCGTTGTT
>JABAOF010017189.1_pt1 | contig 19216 bp, 20 predicted proteins | sample 7062171 | NCBI WGS metagenome assembly JABAOF01 (sample SAMN14538628, study PRJNA623070) | marine sediment metagenome | biome: marine biome [ENVO:00000428]; feature: marine pelagic biome [ENVO:01000023]; material: deep marine sediment [ENVO:00002113] | place: India: Gulf of Khambhat ...
CACGTCCCCTTCTGCGCCCGGCGCTGCGTGTACTGCGATTTCGCCATCGCGGTGCGCAAGCGTATTCCGGCCCACCGCTACGTCCGGGCTGTCCTGCGGGAGTACGAATGTCGCAGCAGTCGGGAATCGTGGGACGATAAGCCGTTGGAAACGCTGTACTTGGGTGGTGGCACCCCGTCCCTCCTCCCGCCGAACCATGTCGCGGAACTGGTCTGCTTCCTGCGGGACTCGGAGCAGGGATCCACTCCGGTGACCGACCATGAGATCACGCTGGAGGCAAACCCCAACGACGTGACGCCGGTAGCCGCGGCGGCCTGGGCCCGGGCAGGCGTCAACCGGGTGTCCCTTGGTGTGCAGTCCTTCCATGCCGCCGTACTCAAGTGGATGCACCGCACTCACGAAGCAGACGCATCAGGACGGGCGGTGAGACTGCTGCGGGATGCTGGAATCCGGTCCGTCTCCCTTGACTTGATCTTCGCGCTCCCGGAGGAACTGCATCACAGTGTTCGCAACGATCTCCTACGGGCTCTGGAGCTGGAACCTGACCACCTGTCGGTGTACGGGCTCACGGTGGAGCCGCGAACGCCCCTCGCCCGGTGGGTCTCACGCGGCGCCAGCTGTCCTCCCGGCGACGCCCGGTTCGAAGACGAATTCCTCTTGGCGGATGAGGTTCTGACGACGGCTGGGTTCGAGCACTACGAGGTGTCCAACTACGCCCGGCCGAATCACCACTCCAAGCACAACACCGCATACTGGAGGCGCCGGCCATATGTCGGACTGGGGCCGTCAGCACACAGCTTCGGGAATGGCGAGCGCAGTTGGAACCTGGACCAGTGGGTGGCCTACCAGCAGGCAGTTGCCGTGAATGGCGATCCCACGGCGGCGCGGGAGCGACTTGCGATGGTTCAACGTCGCCTGGAAGAGCTGTACCTGGGACTTCGTACCACAGAAGGCGTCCCGGTCAACCGCTTCGCCACGTGGCCGACGCCCCTAGGGCAGGCAGCGGCGCAGCGGGGGTGGCTCAGGGTGAGTGACCAGCGGGTCCGGCTCACGCCATTGGGATGGCTTCGCCTGGACAGCATCGTGCAGTTCTTGACCACCTGCGACGAAGGTGGCTAAATTGCTACTTTACCATAACTTGGGCCATGTATAGAGACGATCTTACCGAGCGAGAACGGCGGGTCCTCGAGGCTGTCATCCACACATTCGTGGAGACCGCGGAGCCCGCTGGCTCCCGAACCATTGCGAAGAAGTTCGACCTCGGCGTATCGGCCGCGACCGTCCGCAATACCATGAGCGACCTGGAGGAGCGGGGCTACCTGTACCACCCCCACACCTCTGCCGGCCGCATCCCCACAGACCAGGCTTATCGGGTGTACGTGGACCGCCTGATGGCTCCTCCCTCGCCCACACCCAGCGAGCAGAGCGCCATCCGCCGTGGGCTCGGCTTCGGCCACGGCGGGACGGTGATCGAGAGTCTGCTTCAGAAGGCGGCTCAGGTACTGGGCGTGCTGACCCAGGAGCTTGGCCTGGGGGTGGCCCCGTCGTTTGACAACGCGGTGCTCGAGCGGCTGGAGCTGGTGCAGGCGTCTAGCGAGCGGCTCCTGATGATCCTCGTCCTCAGAGGCGGCGCCGCGCGAACCATCTTCGTCGAGGTGTCCGAAGACCTTCCACAGGAGGCCCTCGCCAGCGTTGCCCTCGTCCTCAATGAACGTCTGAGCGGGCTATCGCTGCGGGAGATCCGCACCAATGTGCGCGAGCGCCTGCGGGACGCGGGCCCCGACAGGGAGGCCAACCAGCTGTTGAACATCTTCATTGAGGAGGCCGACCATCTGTTCGAGATCGGGGGCTCGGAAGGTGGCGAGCTGGTCCTGGGCAGTGCGCAGATGCTGGTGGATCAGCCCGAGTTCCACTCCAACGAGCAGATGCGGAACCTGCTGGAACTCACTGAGCATCGGGAAGAGCTACGCCGGGCGCTGCAATCGCGGCGCTCGCCCGGCATCACCATAACTATCGGCGGTGAAAACCTGGATTCCAGATTGAGCGCCCTCACAATTGTGACATCCACCTATGAGTGTGGTCCCTTCGCCGGGATGATCGGCGTCATCGGCCCCACCCGGATGCCGTACCGGAAGGTGATCACCATGGTAGAGCACACCAGTCGGCTCCTCAGCGACCTCGTCCAAGTGTAACGCTTCGATGGCAAAGGATCTGTACGACGTCCTCGGCGTAGACGCCAACGCCTCGGACACGGAGATAAAGAAGGCCTACCGCCGGCTGGCCATGCAGTACCATCCCGACCGCAACAACGGTGAAAAGGCGGCGGAAGAGAAGTTCAAGGAGGTCACGGAGGCGTACGAGATCCTGCGTGATCCCAGGCAGCGGGCGCAGTACGACCGCTTTGGCATGGCCGGCGTCCGCGGTGGCGGTGCTGGCGGGTTTGGGTTCCACCACGTGGATCTGGCCGAGGCCCTCAGCATCTTCATGCGGGACTTCGGTGGATTCGGGGGGTTCGACTCGTTGTTCGGCGGCGGCGAGCGAGCCCGGCGGGCCCAGCGCCGCGGTCAGGACGTCCGGGCGACTCTCAAGCTGACGATCGAGGACGTTGCCCATGGCGTCACCCGCAAGCTCAAGCTCAAGACCCTGGAGCGGTGTGACCATTGCGGTGGCTCCGGCGCCAAACCTGGCACCAGTCCGGTGCAGTGCCGGACGTGTGGCGGAAGCGGCGAGGTGCGACGCGCCTCTCAGTCCCTGTTTGGGCAGTTCGTCTCCGTTTCGCCGTGCCCCACCTGCGGTGCCGAGGGGACCGTGGTCGAGGAACCGTGCGACCTGTGCCGCGGCGACGGTCGGGTGCGACAAGAGAAAGAGGTGAAGGTCGAGGTACCTCCCGGCGTCTCGGCGAACAACTACATCACGCTGCGCGGCCAGGGGATCGCGGGACCACGGAGTGGCCCGCCGGGTGACCTCATCGTGGAGTTCGAGGTCGAGGAGGATTCCAGGTTCCAGCGCCGCGGTGACGACCTGGTGTACGATCTCCCGTTGTCCTTCAGTCAGGCAGCATTGGGTGGCGACGTGACGGTGCCGACTCCTTACGGTGACGAGCAGATCACGGTGCCGTCGGGGACCCAGAGTGGAACTGTTGTCACTTTACGGTCGAGAGGTCTGCCCAACGTCAGCCACGGGCGACGCGGATCGCTCTACGTCCGGGTGCAGGTTTGGACTCCGGCCAAGCTCACCCCCGAGCTGCGAACTCTGTTCGAGAAGCTTGCCGAGGTGGAGGGTGAACCGCCGCGGGATGAAGGGCTTGGCCGCTGGTTATGGGAAAAGATGAAAGAAGCTTTCGGGGCGTGACGCCATGAACGACTGTCTCTTCTGCAAGATTGCGGCCGGTGAGATCCCTGCTACGAAGGTACGCGAGACCGATCGGTTTCTCGCGTTTCGGGACATCGACCCACAGGCTCCAACCCACGTGCTGGCGATTCCCAGGGATCACGTCGCATCGCTGAACGAGGCGTCGGATGCCGAGCTCATAGGCAGCCTGGTCCTGTTTGCGCGAGATGTTGCCAAGGAGGAAGGGGTGGCCGATGGCGGGTATAGGCTGGTGATCAACACCAATGCCGGCGCCGGGCAGACAGTATTCCACGTGCACGCCCACCTACTTGGTGGCAGGCCCATGCGGTGGCCGCCGGGGTAGTGCAGCACGAGAGCGAGACTACAGGGCTTGGATCGGCTGCGGCTTGCGGAGGATGAAAGGAGCGTCTAGGTTTGGCAGTCTAACAAGCTGCTCGTAAGGAGATCGGATAGGACAATCAGTAATGGCAGAAGTGATCATCTCTGAAGACGAAAATTTCGAGCGGGCGCTGAAGCGGTTCAAGAAGAAGTGTGAGAAGGCTGGCATCCTTTCGGATCTCCGCAAACATCGGCACTACGAAAAACCCAGTGAGCGCCGCAAGCGGAAAATGAACGCGGCGCGCCGCAAGCACCGACGGCTGCGGCCGTTCAACAAGTAGCGATTCTGCTGGTGGAGTAGTGGACCAACCTAATCCCTGCAGCTTTTCGATCTCGGTCACACAAACGAACAACGAGCCTTGGCGCGAGGTATGATGCGCCCGGATCTGCATCTAGTCGGCCAGGGGTGTAGGTGACACGGGTCGCCCGCACCCCTTCCTCTTTTCGGTCGGTCGCCGCCCCCGAGACCCTGGCCCAGTTGGAGTTTGACCGGGTCCTGAGTCTGGTTGCCGGCCATGCGGTCTCGGAGCTCGGGGCAAAGGCGGTCCAGACCAGAAGGCCGCGGGATTCTCTTCAGGAGACTCGTGACGAGCTGGCTGCGGTGGCGGAGTTGGCCCGAGTGCTGGACGAGCTAGGCCAGTTTGCTCCGGAGCCCGTCCCCGACCTCGCAGAGCTGCTTCAGACCCTCGGCACCCAGGGTAGCGTGCTCGATGGCGCGGAGCTGGCCATGCTCGAGATCGCCCTGGAAGCCATGCGCAAGGTGGCGACCGCACTGCGCGGTCTTGGTGAGAATGCTCCCCGAGTGTCTGCTCTCAGGGTCGAGATTCCGCCTCGTCGGCTCGAGGAGGCCATCGGCCGCGCGATCGAACCTGACGGGCGAGTCAAGGATGATGCCTCGCCTGAGCTCCGCCGTGCCCGACGCCGCCTGAGGGAAACCCGATCCCAGCTCGTCACACTGCTTGAGCGATACCTCCGGGAGCTCGCTCCCCACCAGACGGTAGCCGATCCTGAAGTCACCGTTCGAAACGGTCGCTACGTGGTACCGGTGCGCCGTGAAGCCCGCGGCGGTATTGGGGGCATCGTGCACGGGGAGTCCAGTTCCGGCGCCACGCTGTTCGTGGAGCCGGCCGAGGTGGTTGAGTTGGGTAATGCGCTGAACGCCTGCGAGGCTGAGGAAGCCCGGGCGAGGCTGGCCGTGCTTCGGACGTTGACCGAGCAGGCCCGCCCAGTTGCCGGGCGGATCGAAGATGGATGGTCAATGTGCGTACGGGTGGACGACCTCTACGCCCGGGCGTGCTATGCGCTACGGAACGATGCCTACCTACCCCGGCTGGAGCCCTCGCCAGCGCAGCTCGAGATCCGGCAGGGCCGTCACCCCCTCATCGTCACAGAGTCTGGCGACGCGGTGCCGTTTGATCTGGTCTTGAGTCCTGAAGCCTGCACGGTTGTGGTGAGCGGGCCGAATGCCGGCGGCAAGACCGTGCTCATCAAGGCGGTGGGCCTCATCAGCGCCCTGGCGCAGGCCGGCGTGATCCCGCCAGTCGGACCGGGGACGCTGCTTCCCGTGTTCAAGCACATCTTCTCGGACATCGGCGACCACCAATCCATCGCCGCCAGCCTGTCGACCTTCAGTGCCCACATCGCTGCCCTCCGAGCGATCCTGCTCAACGCTGACGAGACGTCCCTCGTCTTGCTGGACGAGCTGGGGACTGGGACGGACCCGGTCGAAGGCGGAGCGCTTGCCGGCGCTACCATTCTGTCGCTGACCGGCCGCGGGTCGGTGACCGTTGCCACCACGCATCTCCACCAGCTAAAAGAGATTGCTGCCGAGACGAGCGGTGTGGTGAATGCGAGCCTCGAGTTCGATGCCGAGACGCTTACCCCGACCTACCGGCTGCATCAGGGCAAGCCCGGCCGTTCCTACGGTCTGGCGATTGCCCGGCGTCTCGGCCTGCCCGACGCGGTGCTAGCCGCCGCGGAGGAGTTGACCCCAGAGGGGGCCCGGTCGGTGGATGCCATGTTGGCCCAGCTCGAGGAACGGGAGACGGAGCTGACGCGGCGGGAAGAGGACGTCGCCGCGGCTCAGGCACGGCTGGCGCGGGAAACGGACGCTGTTATCCGGGAGCAACGAGATCTCGAAACTCGTCTTGCAGCACTCGAGGAACGGGAGCGTGAACTCGAACGGTCGGGACGGGAGCAGGCGCGGCAGTTCTTGCTGGAGGCCCGGCGTCGGGTGGAGGAAGCGTTGGGTCTCGCGCGAGCTGCAGTGACCGAGGCGACTGCCAAAGAGGCGCGGAGGCTGGTGGAGGAAGGCGTGCGGGCGGAAGCGGAGGCGATCCAACAACTCGAGAAATCGGCGAAAGGGAAGGGATGGAAAATAAAGGGGAGCGGGGAGCGGGGAGCGGGACTTGTAGGTGAACCGGAGGCTCCCTTGAGGCAGGAACGTACCGCTCCCCGCTCCCCTCTCCCCGCTCCCCAGTCAGTGACGCACCGCGCACCGCCCACAGAAGTCAGTATGGAGCTCGACCTCCGCGGCATGCGGGCTGACGATGCCGAGGCGCAACTAGTTGCTGCCGTCGACAGTGCTGTGGTCGCCGATCTGCCGTTCCTCCGGATCATTCACGGGAAAGGGACCGGCGTGCTCCGGTCGGTGGTGCACGAGGTCCTTAGGCGCGACCCGCGTGTCGCGAGCTTTCAATTGGCACCTCGGGAGCAGGGTGGTACGGGGGTGACCATCGCGGAGTTTGCAGGGTGAGTCCTATTCCAGACGAGCTCATTGAGCAGGTACGCGACGCCGCAGATATCGTCGCCCTCGTCGGCGAGCACGTCGACCTCAGGAAGACGGGATCGGACTTTCGGGGCCCTTGTCCCTTCCACGGAGGCAAGCACCGCAATTTTGCCGTCATTCCGAAGAAGCAGATGTTCTACTGCTTCGTGTGCCACGAGGCCGGCGACGTTTTCACGTTCTTCATGAAGAAGCTCGGGATGGAGTATCCGACGGCGGTGCGGGAGGTTGCACAGCGGTGCGGCATCACCATTCCCGAGCGGCCGACGGGAGGTCCCGATCCGCGAGAGCCGCTGTTCTCCGCAGTGGCAGCAGCCGCCGAGTGGTATGCCCGACGCTTGCGGGAGGCTGACGACGCAGGGCCCGCGCGGAAGTACTTGGAGGAACGCTCGTTTGAACTAGAGAAGCTCTGGCCGCTGGGTTTGGGCTACGCGCCGAGGGGCGAAGAGTTTCGCACGGCGATGGAAAAGCTCGGCGTCACGCCTGACGTCATGTTGAATGCCGGCCTCCTCGTGAGAAAGGATGACGGTAACCTGCGCCCGCGGTTCTGGAACCGATTGCTGTTTCCGATCCAAGATCTCCGCGGTCGTGTGGTCGGCTTTGGCGGTCGGGTCCTGCTGGAAGGTCAGCCGAAATACCTCAACTCTCCCGATACACCGATCTTCCACAAGGGCTCACTGCTCTACAATCTGCACGATGCCAGGCACGCAGTGCGAAAAGCCGACCGAGCGATCGTAGTGGAAGGCTACTTTGATGTCCTGCGGCTCGTGGACGCCGGCGTGGAGGAAGCCGTCGCGCCGCTTGGCACGGCCTTTACACCAGAGCAGGCACGCCTGATCAAGCGCTACACCCAGAATGTGATCCTGCTGTACGACAGCGATGCGGCAGGACTTCGGGCCACCTTTCGGGCGGCCGATGTGCTGCTGAATGCGGGCCTCCGGGTCACGGTCGCCACGCCACCCCCGGAGCAGGACCCCGATACCCTAGTGCTGCGGGGCGGGGCCGACGCGGTGCGGGCCGTGCTAGAGGATGCGCTCGACGTGTTGGAGCGCAAGCTGCAACTGCTGGACCGCAAGGGGTGGCTGGCGTCGCTCTCCGGACGGCGCCGCGCACTTGACCGTTTGCTACCCTCGATTCGGGCCGCCAGCGACAATGTGACCCGGGATCTCTACGTCAACCGGACCGCTGATGCGCTGGGAATCTCACGCCAGTCAGTGATCCAGGAGGCCGAGAGAGGGCGCTGGACGGCGCCCTCGACCGCTCAGGCTCCGGTGACCGGGCCGGCGACTCCGTTGCGGCCCAAGCGAAGCAGCCGCAGCGCTCCGGAGCGGGACTTGCTGCGGGTCATGTTGCGGGAACCCGCCTGGCGCGGGCGTATCGCTGAGCGGCTTCAGGGCCTCATCGTGCTGGAGGGAGCCGAGCGGCAGTTGCTGGACCTCCTGGGCAAGGCCGGGCCGGCGGTGTCGGGCGGTGAGCTGCTGGAGGACGTGGGTGCTGACGCCCGAGGCTTGCTCGCAGAACTGCTCGCGGAGCAGTGGGGCTCCCCGAACGTAGACGCCGTCGTTGACGGCGCACTCAAGAGGATCGAGAGCCGGGCGCTGGAGAAGCAACTGCGAGACATCGACCGGCAGATCAGCGTCGCTACCGAGCAGGAGAAAATGGAATTGGCTCGCGAGAAGGAGTCGTTGAGCCGACAGATCGCACAACTGAACCCGGCACGTTGGAAGGTGATCTTGAAACGGAGGAGCCGCAGTGCACCCTGATCTGGAGGCATTACTGGAGCTGCAGGAAAAGGACAAGGCGGTGATGGCCATCGAGGCGGAGCTCCATGCCCTGGAGCCCGAGCTCGAGTCCCTCGACACGGATCTTGCCGCCGCTGAAGAAGCACTTGGGGCGGCGCGGGTGCGGGTGGAGGAGGCGGACAAGCGACGGGCGGAATTGGAGGGGAAGATCGAGAGCTACAGAGTCATGCAGGAACGTCGGCGACAGCGTCTGGAGTGGGTGCGGGGCGCGAAGGAGGCGTCCAACCTCATGGCGGAGCTCGACCTGGCTCGCACCGTGCTCGCCAAGGAGGAGGCGGAGTGGATGAGGTCGGCTGACAAGGTTCAGGAAGCGCAACGCCAGATGGAGGAGACCCAGACCGTTCTTGAAGAGCTGCGGGCGGCGCAGGCACCGAAGCGCGAGGAATTGGCAGCAAAGCAGGCTGAGTGCGACGACCGACTGCGGGTTGCCAAGGCGGTGCGGGAAGACGCAGCTAAGGGCGTAAAGGCGGGACTTCAGGAATGCTACGAGCGGATTCTGCGGGGTCGCGCGCCGCTGGCTTTGTACCCCCTCCGCAACGGGGCTTGTGGGCACTGCTTCACCGCGGTCCCCATGCATCGCCGCCAAAAGATACAGAATGGAGAAAGTGTCGAATCGTGTGAAGCGTGTGGCGTGCTGATCTACGACGAGGGGGCATGAAGCAGGTGCTATCCCGGTGGGTTGTCACGCCGCCTTCGGAGCCGGCGCTGGTCCAACCTCTGGCAGAATTGCTCGACATTCCCGAGACCCTTGCTGCACTTCTGGTGCAACGCGGCTACGCCTCCCCTGACGAGGCGAAGAACTTCCTCCGACCCAGACTCGATAACCTAGCCGATCCCTATCGCCTCCGGGGCATGCCGCGGGCGGTGGAACTGATAGCTGCGGCGGTTCGGGGGGGGCGAACGATCGTCATCCACGGCGACTATGACGTCGACGGCCAGTGCGCCACCACGCTGCTCACCCGCGTCCTGCGGGCCGGCGGCGCCGAGGTGGTGCCGTTCGTCCCACACCGCCTGCGGGACGGCTATGATTTCGGACCTGCTGGGCTCGCGCAGGCGAAGACGCACGATGCGTCCCTGATCATCACTTGCGATTGCGGAACTACCGCTACCGAATCCGTGACCGCAGCCCAGGCGGAGGGTCGGCGCGTGGTGGTCACCGATCACCACCTTCCCGGGGCGGTCGCGCCGGCAGACGCCATGGTCAATCCACAGCATCCCGAGTGCACGTCGTCACTGAACGAGCTGTGCGGTGCTGGGGTCGCGTTCAAGCTGGCGCAGGCGCTGGTGGCGGAGCTGGGGCTGCCCGAGAACCTGCCGTACCACCTGCTCGATCTGGTGGCGCTCGCCACGGTGGCCGACGTGGTGCCGCTGACCGGAGAGAACCGGACGCTGGTTCGCTTCGGTCTGAAAACCATGGCGTCATCACGCTGGCCAGGGATTCGGGCGCTGGTGGAGGTGGTCGGCCTGGCAGGCAAGCCCATCAGGGCCGGACACGTGGGGTACATTCTCGCGCCCAAGCTCAACGCTGCGGGGCGAATTGGCGACGCAATGGATGGCGTTCGACTGCTCCTCTGCGACGACCCCTCCGAAGCGCGAACCCTCGCCCGGAAGCTCGATACCATCAACGCCCGCCGGCAGGACATGGACGAGGCGATGCTGGACGAGGCCGTGGAAGTGATTGAGGAAACCGTGGATCTCGAGAAGCACTACGGGTTGGTCCTCGCCCAGGAGGGGTGGCATCCGGGAGTCATCGGGCTCGTCGCGTCCCGCATCGTGGAGCGGTACACGCGGCCCACCATTCTGGTCGCTCTGGAAGGGGATGAAGGACGCGGTTCCGGCCGTAGCATTCCGAGGTTCGACCTGCACGCAGGTTTGTCAGCCTGTGCCGAACATCTCACTCGCTTCGGCGGTCACCGAATGGCCGCGGGCCTCTCGCTGCGCCGGGAACGCCTCGAGGCGTTCAGCACCGCGTTCAATGAAGCCGTGCGGTCCACCCTTACTGCGGATGACCTGATCCCGACACGACGCATAGATGTCGTCATTCCGGTGCAGCATCTAGACGACAGGCTCGAGCGACTGTTCCGGCATCTGGAACCGTGCGGCCCAGGCAACCCCGCACCGGTGCTGGCTGTGGGTAGGGCGAACGCCAGGGGTCACCGAGTAGTCGGTTCGAACCACCTTCGATTCACGCTGACCGACGGGACGGGGAGCGTCGCGGCGATAGCATTCGACTGGGCGGACCGCGTCGACGGCGACTGGTGGCGCAGGCCGGTGGATGTGGCGCTGAAACTGGAGCGGAACGAGTGGATGGGGACAAGTACGCTGCAGGCGAGGGTGGTGGAGATAAGGCCGTCGCAGGGGAGCAATTTGCAATTAGCAGTTCGCAATTCGTGAAGAGCATGGGAACAAAGACGAACTGCGAATTGCGAATTGCCAAATGCTCACAATGAGAATCATCGCTGGCGAATTTCGCGGACGCAGGCTCAAACAGCCGGCCGACCGCCGGGTGCGGCCAACCGTCGACCGGGTGCGGGAGGCGTGGTTCAACATCATTGAACCGTCGCTTCCTGGGGCACGGGCGCTGGATCTGTTTGCCGGTTCGGGAGCCTTGGGGCTGGAGGCGCTGTCCCGCGGCGCGGTGCACGTGGATTTCGTGGAGCTTTCCAAGCCCTCTCTCGCTGCGCTGAGGGCTAATATCGCGGCGCTGGCAGTCGAGAGCCGGGTACGGGTCCATCGCCGTGATGCTCTGCGCTTCGCGCGGCGTTTGGCCGGGGGCTCGTACGACGTCGCGTTGGCCGATCCGCCATACCCGACCGACCAAGCTGCCCGGCTGCTCGGCATCTTCCGCGAACGACCGTTTGCGAGAATCTTGGGAATCGAGCATAGCGCCAGTCTCACACTGACTGGTGATGAAACCCGACGCTATGGGAGCATTGCCCTAACCTTTTGCTACGGCCCATGACCAGAATTGCGATCTATCCCGGCTCATTCGATCCCGTCACCCGCGGGCACGAAGACATCGTGCGGCGTAGCCTTCAACTTGCGGACAAGCTGGTAGTGGCTGTGGCCGTTAACCTCGACAAGGCTCCGTTGTTTACCCTGGACGAGCGCGTCAACTTGCTGAAGACGGTCTTCCAGGATGAATCGCGTGTGGAGGTACGCTCGTTCGACGGCCTGCTAGCGGATTTCGCTCGGGAGGAGGGCGCGCGGATCGTCATTCGCGGCCTACGGGCCTTCAGCGATTTCGACTACGAGTCCCAAATGGCGCTCATGAACCGGCAGCTCTATCCCGAGCTCGAGACGGTGTTCCTCGTGCCGGCTCTGCACCTCACCTACCTGAGCTCGAGCCTGGTCCGCGAGGTGGCGCGGCTGAACGGTGATGTGAGCACGTTAGTGCACCCGGTAGTCGACCAAACCCTCAGGGAGAAGTTCTCCGGGTGAGCTTTCGAGAGGAGCTGCGCTGCCGTGCCGCCGGTGAAGGCGGCACCGTCGTCCTCGCCGAGGGCTGGGATTACCGTGTGCGCCAGGCTGCGGAGGTACTCGACCGGGAGGAAATCGCCGACGTGCAGCTGCTCGATCGCTCCATGGCTGGCGATGCCCGGGCGGGGTTGGTGGCAGATCTGTTGGCTGCCAGGCGGCCGGACATGGTGCGGGACTCGGCCCATGCTCGGGAACTGGCAGCGGATCCGCTGCGGTTCGCTGCTGGTCTGGTGGCGCTTGGCCAGGCGGATGCGGCTGTCGCTGGGGCCACCTGTCCAACGGCCGAAGTGTTGCGTGCGGCACTCTGGGCTATCGGGCCGGCGGCTGGGATTTCCACGGTGAGTAGCTCGTTCTACATGGCAGTGGAACGATCCAAACTGCCCCATCTCCCCCCACTTCCCCTCCTCTGTCTGGGGGTAGGAGGGGGAGGGGAGGGAGGGGACGTGGTCCTCACCTTCACCGATTGCGGGGTGGTCCCCGATCCCACCGCAGAGCAGCTCGCCGAGATCGCCCTTGCGGCAGCAGGCGACCGCAAGCTGGTCGTCGGCGACGAGCCAGTGGTCGCATTCCTGTCCTACAGCACGAATGGCAGCGCCCGGGGTCCCCGGGTGGACAAAGTTCGACTGGCGGTGGAGCGGTTTCGCCAGCTGGCACCGGACCTCCGCTGTGACGGAGAGCTGCAGGGCGATGCCGCGCTTGCGCCTGAGGTCGCCGACCGGAAGGCCCCAGGCTCGGCTGTGGGCGGGCACGCTAACGTGCTGGTCTTCCCCGACCTTGACAGCGGGAACATCGCGTACAAACTGGTGCAGCGCCTGGCCGGTGCCACCGCAACCGGGCCTATCGTACAAGGGCTCGCCCGCCCGATGGTGGATCTGTCCCGCGGGGCCGCAGCAGAAGACGTAGTCGACGTGGCCGCGGTGGCCGTGCTGCAGGCCACCGGATCGACTGGGCATCCAGCCGAGGAGGAACCATGAGTTTCACGGTGCGGAAGGACGAGGCAAAGGGTGTGGTTGTGATCGGTGTGGACGGCCAACTCATTGTCGGCAATCGGCACGAGCTGAAGAAGAAGGTAGTAGATGCGATGGAGGCGGGTGAACTCAGGTTCGTGGTTGATTTCGCCGACACGGGCTATATCGACTCGTCGGGACTCGGCGTCCTCGTGTCCCTCTCCAAGAAGATTCGGGAAGCCGGAGGTGATCTTCGGCTGGCGGGGCTCAACGAGGATCTGCGGACGCTGTTCGAGCTCACCAAGCTGGATACGCTCTTCACCATCATGGGATCGGCCGAGGAGGCTGTCGCCGCGTTCTGACGTGACCGCTCCGCTGAGGCTCTTCGTACGCCGCCGCGAGACGACGGTCCCGGATGCTGAGACACGCCGCGTAGAGATCGCCGTACGGGTCCCGACTGACCTCGACGTGGTGGAGGAGACCGTTGATCTCGTCGCCAGGCACTGCCTGGCGAGTGGCGTCCCACCGCGCGCAGCACGCTTCGTGGTACGCGTCGTCCTGTGTGAGGCTCTCGCCAACGCCATTGTGTACGGGAATCAACTTGACCCGGGCAAACGCGTGGATGTGCGGGTGGAGGTGGCGGATGACCAGTTGCAGCTGCGCGTGGAGGACGAAGGGGAGGGGTTCGATCCCGGTCGCGTCCCCGACCCCACTGAACCCCATAGAATCGAATGCCCCGAAGGTCGTGGGCTGTTTCTGATCCGCCAGTTGGTAGACGAGGTCCACTTCAACGATCGAGGGAACTCCATCTGCATGATCATGCGCCGCGCCTAGAACGGCTCGACGCAATCCTCCAATTGCTGGGCTCCATGGCGGGTTGCCGGTTGCGCCTATGGCGCTATGGCCGGGGCCGACTGCGGCCCGTGGTCGCGCGCGACGACGTGCCCCCGCCCCCGGTGAACGTCGACGAAGCAGGCGTCGTCAGCGCGGCCGAATCGGAGCGCTGGATAGCGCCCGTACCGGGTGTGGAGGGCTACTGGTACGAGATCGAGGAACCGGCAGGGGATCCCATGGTGGCGGGACAGACGCTTGCCCCGCTGCTGGCCCAGCTCATCGACGGCGAACGCGACAGTCTGGCCCTCGCCAAGCAGCTTGCTTCTCGGTATGAGGAGATCGAGCTGCTCTACACCATCAGCGAGGTTCTCGGACGTACGATTCGACTCGACGAGGCAGCACAGACGATTGTGAGCGAGGTGAGCGACGTGGTAGGCGCGCGGCGGGCCTCGATCTTCGTGTACGACGAAACCGCAGAGATGCTCCGACCCGTCGCCGGCATCGGGAAGGATGTCGCCGAGCTGAGCCCGGTGGGCATCAACGACCCGGAATCCATCACCTCCCGTGTGTTCCGCACGGGGCACACCGTCTCTTACGATCCGCGCCATCCTGAGGAGCCAAACCCGGCCATCGGGGAGGATCGGGGCTATCGCGGCGCGGCGTTTCTCTCAGTGCCAATCCTGTATCCCGGGGCGGACGGGATGCCGCGTCCCATCGGCGTGATCAATCTGACCGATCGGTTGGGCACGGACGCGTTCAGCGGGGGGGAGCGCAGGGTTGTCACGGCCGTGGCGAACCAGATCGGAGCAGCGATCGAAAATGCCCGGCTGGTGGAACGTGACCTCATCCAGCAGCGGGTGCGTCGGGAACTCGAGCTCGCCCACGGTCTTCAGCTCAAGCTCCTCCCGTCACCGGATCTGCTGGGTCCCGGTGTGGACGTTGCCGCACGCTGCGTGCCGGCGCACAGCGTCGGAGGGGACTTCTACCATTTTGTGCGACTACCGGAGGGGCGAATCGGCGTCATGCTCGGCGACGTATCGTCCCACGGGTTCTCAGCGGCCCTGGTCATGGCGCTGGTGCTCTCCGCTGCTGGTATCCACGCTGAAGAGGTAGCGTCACCTGACGTCACGCTCCGCCGGCTACTGGAGTCCGTTGAGGACGACCTGGCAGAGACGGAAATGCACCTATCGCTGTTCTACGGTGTGGCGGACCCGGTGGCTGGCGTGCTGCGTTACGCCAACGCGGGCCATCCGCACGCCTTCCGCATCGGCGCCACGGGAGCCCCCGAACGTCTCCAAGCGACGGCGCCGCCCTTGGGCCTCACGGACCCCGAGGCGATCACTGCGGCGGAAGCTCCCTGGACCAGCGGCGAGGATCTGCTGCTGCTGTTCTCTGATGGGATTGTCGACGCGCGCAATGCCGAAGGCGCGAAGCTGGGCGAGCAGCGGGTCCTTGAGTTGGCAACGGAGCATCGAACGGCTCCGAGCCGCGACATCGTCGAAGCCATCCTGGCTGCAGCTGCCGACTTCGAAGCTGCGGCCAAAGACGACCGCACCATCCTCGCGTTGCGCACCTGAGTGGGCCGCCGACTCGGTCAGCACTTCCTGTTCGATCCTACGATCCTCGATCGGATCGTGGACGCCTTGGAGCCGCAGTTGGACGACGTCGTGATCGAGATTGGAGCGGGGCAGGGAACGCTGACGCGCAGGCTGGCCGCACGGGTGAAGCTGGTGATCGCGATTGAGAGGGACAGGGAGCTTGCCCGGCAACTACGAGAAGCAGGGAGCGGGGAGAGGGGAGCCGTTCCGCACGTTCTCGACAACGTCACGGTGGTTGAGGGGGACGCCCTTGCACTGGATTGGCACGCGCTTGTCGCGGAAGCCACGCTCCCCGCTCCCCGCTCCCCACTCCCCATTCTCAAGGTCACCGGCAATATCCCCTACCGGATCACCTCGCCCCTCATTGAGAAGGCGCTGACTCCGCCCCTACCCAGCGTGATCGTCTTCCTCGTTCAGCGGGAAGTCGCCGATCGGCTGGCGGCGTCGCCCGGCGGGAAGAGTTATGGTGCCCTGTCAGTGGGTGTGCAGGTCGTGGCCGTCGTGGAGCGGCTCTTTGGGGTGCGAGCGGGCGCGTTTCAGCCGCCACCGAATGTCAATTCGGCGGTCGTTCGTTTCACACCCCGGGACGATGCCCTGGTGCGTCCCGACGACCAGCCCGCGTTTCGCCGGTTCGTGACCGCTCTGTTCAGCCAGCGGCGCAAGCAGCTGGGTCGGGTCCTGCGCGCGGTCACCGGGCTCGAGAAAGAGGCTGTTGGCCTGCGCCTGGCTGAGGTTGGTGTTGATCCGACAGCGCGGCCCGAAACACTAGGGCCGCCGGAACTAGCACGGCTGTTTGACGCCGTTTCAAGTGGAAGGCCACCGATGGATGTGGCATGACGCCGGCTCACGCTCAGAGCGACCCTGCGTCCATCTGCCTCTATGCGCGGCCCGGCCGTTGAGCCGGCGGCCGCGCCGCCGGTAGATTGGCCCTGATGAGCCGTGAACAGACCGGTGTCCGCGCCACCCCTCGAGGCACGCTCGTAGACCGGGCACTCAGGTACCTGAGCGACGGAGCGGCCGACAGCCTCACCATCGCCCGGAATGTGCTGGGCTTGGCGCGGGCCACCCGGGCGATCGCGGATCGGGTAGCGGTCGCTCTTCTCGGATCCGATCCCCGCGTGCGGCAGACGGGTGACGGTCGCTGGGCCCTGGCATCTTCCCGGCGCGGTGCGCCCCGGCTGAGTAGTTGCACCTTCGCCGTGGTTGACGTGGAGACCACGGGGTCGCGGCCGGGCCGGGGGGATCGGGTCACCGAGATCGCCGTCGTCACCCTGTCGGCCGGGGAGATCGAGGTCGTGTTGGACACCCTGGTCAACCCAGAGAAGCCCATCCCACGATTCGTGTCGTCGCTCACCCGCATCACCGACGACATGGTGCAGGACAAACCGACATTCGATGAGATTGCCGATCAGGTACTTGGAGTGCTGGCCGGCCGGGTGTTCGCGGCACACAATGCCCGATTCGATTGGGGCTTCCTCTCCAGGGAGGTCCGCCGCACTCGGGACCTGGCTCTCGAGGGGCCTCGGATCTGCACCGTCAGACTCGCCCGCCGCCTGATCCCCGGCCTTCGGTCCCGCGGTCTCGACAGCGTTGCAGCCTACTTTGGGGTGGAGATCACCGACCGCCACCGGGCGAGAGGCGACGCCCTCGCGACGGCGCGTATCCTGCAACACCTCCTGGCGCGGGCTGAGGAACGGGGGGCAGTTACGCTGGACGATCTGCGCGAACTCGGGCGCAGAGGGCGACGTAAGAAGACAGCGCTGCCAACCTCTGTCAAAGAGATATGAGCCTCATCACTACTTTTCGGATTGGAACCACCACCTGTCACGCTCTGGATGGTGGACGACAACGCTTGGACGGTGGTGCGATGTTCGGCGTGGTGCCGAAACCGCTGTGGGAGCGCCGCATGGCACCGGATGAGCGCAACCGCATTGTCTTGGCACTTCGCTGCCTGCTCATCGAACACGACGTCGGCCCCGTGCTCGTGGACACGGGTGTCGGAAACAAGGAATCGTCGAAGTTCGTGGACATCTATGGCGTGGAGAACGCTGGGAGTCGAGGGCCGACGCAGCTCGACGATGCCCTCGCGGAGGCCGGGTATACGGCGGCGGACATCCGATACGTGATCAATACGCATTTGCATTTTGATCACTGCGGGGGGAATACGCTGGTGGAGATGGAGTGGGGGGAGCAGGGGGAGAAGGGGCAGGGGAGACGAGGTGTAATCTCCTACCCCTCCTTCCCCCTCTCCCCCACGAAGTTGGCCTTCCCCAACGCCACGTACGTAGTGCAGCGGGGGGAGCTCGAGTTCGCCAGTAACACCAATGAGCGGACGGCTGCCAGCTATCTGGCACCCAACTTTGTGCCGGTCAGTGAGGCAAACCGGTGGCAGCTGGTGAGTGGCGAGGTGGAAGTGCTGCCTGGGATTCATGTCCTCCCGACGCCGGGGCATGTGCCGTACCACCAGTCGGTCCTCGTCACCAGCGGAGGCGAGGCAGCCTGCTTCCTCGCCGACCTGGTGCCGACCGCGGCACACCTCCCGCTCCCCTGGATCATGGGGTACGACCTTGAGCCGCTGGTCACCTTGGAAAGCAAGCGGGAGCTGCTGGCTCGGGCCGAGGGAGAGGGCTGGGTGCTAGTATTCGAACACGACCCCGACCGGGGGCTGGGGAGGGCCGTGCGGGCGGGTAAATCCTACGCCTTTGCCCCGCTTGACACCCCCTGAGGAGCGGGGTAGGTTGGGATTTCCAAATTGGCAAGCAAGCGCCTTGAGCGCTTCACCCTCCTGCCGCCAGCACGTTGCTGGGTGCGCGTCTAGGGTTCCGATCAGCGAGCGGGGGCGGTAGCGTCCCCGGTCACAGCGGATTCCGGAGGGTCTCGGGCCGCTTTTTTGTTGACCTCGGCAAAGGAGGAGCGTCACTGGCAGTTCAAGACGACAAACCGAAGGTGCGGGTCAACCACCAGATTCGGATCAGCCCGGTTCGGCTGATCGGAGCGGATGGCCAACAGATCGGAGTCGTGCCGGTGGAGGAGGCCATCCAGGCAGCGCAGGAGCGTGGCCTCGATCTGGTGGAAGTTGCCCCACTCGCCCGTCCGCCGGTGGTCAAGATCATGGACTATGGGAAGTACCGGTTCGAGCAGGCCAAAGCGGCGCGGGCAGCTCGCAAGAAGCAGCACGTCATTCACGTAAAAGAGGTGAAGTACCGACCGGGCATCAGCGACCACGACTTCGAGTTCAAGACCCGGCACGCGCGACACTTCTTGGAAGAGGGCAACAAGGTCAAGCTGACCATGATGTTCCGGGGACGCCAGGTGACGCACCCGGAGCTCGGCCAAGAGGTGTTGGATCGGGTGCTTGAGGCCCTGAAGGACGTTGCCAAGATCGAGTCGGATTCGAGGCTGGAAGGCCGCAACATGACGATGGTCTTGGCGCCGAAGTGATAGCAGTGGGCGGCAGGAGCGGGAGAGGCGGCAGGAGCGGCAGGGTGGCGACGCTGTAACGGCGTGACGGTAGGACGGCATGTCACCAGCCGCCGCTGCCTTCGGCGGTTCGACGGTTCGGCGGAACGATGGAAGGGCGGAACGACGGAACGCTGAGCAGTAGTAACACGGATGCGATGGGTCAACCGAAGACGTTCCGTCCTTCCGCCGCACCGCCAGGGTGGTGGCGACGGGGTGGTGGGGGACCGCCGGGGGTTGGCTGAGTAGGTAGGGTGGGACCGCCCTGATGCCTCGGTGATGGGAAGGTCTAGTTAGACGCGATCGGAATTGAGCAGAGATGCCGAAACAAAAGACCAAACGTGGCGCCGCCAAGCGCTTCAAGCTGACCGGCAAGGGGAAGGTGAAGCGATTCCGGGCGTACAAGAGCCACATTCTGACGAAGAAGCACCCGAAACGGAAGCGGCGCTTGCGTAAAGGGGCGATCGTCGCGCGCGCGGACGAGCGGCGGATCAAGCGCGTGCTGCAGGGATAGGAGTAAGCGATGCCTAGAGTGCGGAGCAGTGTCACCCGTCTCAAGCGCAAGAAGAAGATCATGCGCGC
>JABAOF010002361.1_pt3 | contig 19213 bp, 19 predicted proteins | sample 7062171 | NCBI WGS metagenome assembly JABAOF01 (sample SAMN14538628, study PRJNA623070) | marine sediment metagenome | biome: marine biome [ENVO:00000428]; feature: marine pelagic biome [ENVO:01000023]; material: deep marine sediment [ENVO:00002113] | place: India: Gulf of Khambhat ...
TTCATTGAGATTGAAAAAAGCAACAATAATATTATTTTTGATATTCGCAGTGGTTAGTCTCTATTCTTTCTCCGGAGAAACAGGCCAAAAGAAGCAAAAGAAGGAAGTCTTAGAAGAAGAAGAAGTTTACATACCGCAGGAGATAAAATCAGTAATGGCAGAAGGCGTGGCCACGCGTCAACCCCGGGCTGAAATTCCCTTCGAGATCATCCGCTTTCTTTACGTGCCTGCCCAACAGAATGTACATGCTGTTTTCCTCTTTAAGATAGCAAATGTGGATTTGGTATTCGAATTACCATTAATAGAGACAGCAGAGACAGAATCTGAGCCAGAAGCACAGACAGAAGTTCAACAGACCATCCAGACAAATTTTAAGATCTTTGCTCAATTCTATGAAAACAAAAAGGGAACAGTTGGCCAGATGGTCAGGGAAAGCTATGTCCCGGCCTCTTTCCAGGAAGAATTATCCTCTTATCAACCTGAAAAAGACAATATCTATTCCCTCGGCTATCCTCTACCTCCGGGTGATTATCTGCTGGCTCTGGCTGTGACCTCTCCTGATTTGAGTAAAATAGGGCTTCAGTTCTTGGAGTTCTCCTTACCTGATATTCTTTCTTTCAAGGATAAGCTAGGATTAACACCTGTTTTTTTCCTGAAAACCTTGGAGCAGCATGAGCAGCCAGAGCTGATCACCAGAGTTCATAGGAATTCCTTTGTCTATTCCACCCTTGAGATTGTTCCCAAGGTCATGAACATATTCGCTCCTGGCGAGCCGGTGGACATATTCTATTTCATCTATGGCTGTCAGCCTAAACCAGGGAGCAATCAATACGATATCGCCATTAGCTATCGAGTGCTAAAGGGAGAGGAATCCGTTATAGAATACAGAGAAAGCACTTTTCCTTTTCCTTTGGTCAGCCACGCCCTTCCGCTCCTGAAGAAGGATGATCAGCCCCCGGAGCCAGGAACGTATATCCTGGAGATCAACATAACCGATAAAGTCACAGACTTTTCCCTCACCGAAAACATTGAATTCGAGATCAGATAAGCCTTACTTTTTGTTGTCAAGAAGACAGGCCAAAAATAAATTAAAGGATAAGACAATGGAAAGACAAAGATTTAATGTTATTATTTTCCTCTTTTTGTTTATCCTTTCAACAGGCATAGCGTCGGCTCAAGAGGGGAGGGGTCAGGGAAGAATAGCTGGAACTGTCAAGGATGAGAATGGCAATCCTGTAGAAGGAGCAGAAATAGTCTGCGAAAGCCTGGAGTACAATTTTAGCCTCAAGACAAAATCTGATAAGAAGGGAAAGTGGGCGATTGTCGGCCTTGGACGGAGTTATTGCCGAATTGTTGCCTCCAAAGAGGGCTATCTAAGTTCTGAGACCCGAATGAGAGTCAGTCAGTTCCGAAATCCTCCCCTTGATTTTGTACTCAAGCTCGTTGAATCGGCTGATCTGGATACCGAGCAGGGCGTAGAAGTCTCTAGGGAGCTGTTTCGAGAAGCCACCAGTCTTTTTGAGGCGGAGAAATACTCCACTGCCCTTCCTCTATTCCAGGAATTTCTAGAAAGGTATCCTGACCTATATCAGGTGAGGATCAACATAGGCAACTGCTACCGGGAAATGGGACAGCACGAAGAAGCCCTGGCGGAATATATGGCTGTTCTGGATAGATTAAAGGAGGAAAATCCTGACCTTAAAGGAAATAAAAACGCTGCCCGGGCTCTAACTCATATCGGAGAAACTTATCTCAAAATGGAGGATACGGAAAAAGCCCAGCCCTATCTTAAACAGGCTATCGAGATTTTCCCCAGCGATCATGCTCTAGCTTTCAATGTGGCTGAGATCTATTTCAAGGATGGAAAGATCGATCAGGCCATCGAGCATTACACTCTCGCCATCCAGAATAAACCCGAATGGCCTCTAGCCTACTTGAAGATAGGTTATGCCTTTGTCAATATAGGCGATTATGATCAAGCGATCGATTCTTTTCAGAAATTTCTAGAGCTAGCTCCTGAAGACAAGGAAGCCGAGAATGTCAGGAATCTCATCTCTCAACTGGAGAAGCTAAAAGAACAATAGGGATCTTTTTTCAGAAAGTTTTTTTCAGCCAGGATAAAAAAAGGGAAGGCCCGAAAGCCTTCCCTTTTTTTCTACTCGAACTTCTGGAATTTACCACATGATGCGGAGGCCAAACCGCAGAATGCGGGGATCCAGGATTCCATCCACTTCTTCGAACACGTAGGCTGTACTGCTCGAAATCGTCTCTACAGAAGTTGCGGTGTTCAGGTTGAGGACGTTGAAGCAGTCGGCGATCAAGCCGATTCTGAACCGGTCCTTGATGTTGAATTGTTTTTCCACCCTTAAATCCCATTGATGTAGCCAGGGGAGTCCTCTGGCTCCTCTTTCTTCGGCATTGATCGTGACTGTGCCCTGTTCAAGATCTAACCCAAGGTCGTTGCTCCGGATTTCCCGGGTGTAGCGTCTTCCGGCCAGAGATCGGTAGTAGGTGCTGACTAGAAATCCATAAGGGAGCCTGACTGTACCCTGGACCTTGAACTGATGTCTGCGCTCGTAAGGAAATCGTCCTTCGGCGTTGGTATGAGCATTGGGATTGTCAAAGTAAGAAGTTCCAGTCCAGCTGTCATTGAAGTCTGTTCCGATGAGACCTCTTGAATTGGCATAGACATAAGAGGCCAGCATCTGCCAGTTGTTGGAGAATCTCTTGTTCAGAACGATCTCGAACCCGTCGTAATCTCTCTGGGCTGGCTCAGGATTGGTCACCGTATAGGTCTCGGCAATCAGATCTGGGTCTAGGTCATAGAAGGTAACCGTACTGCCGTCATAGTCATCAACAGCTTGTACAGGAGTATAAAAACTCCAGTTGAAGTTTCCATCTTTGATAGCCGCAAGATCTAAAGCCTGCTCACTAACATCTTCCATGAGCCACCTATCCCACTTCCTGATGTAGTTTACACTCAAAGACAGGTCAGGGATGATTTCTCTCTGGATACCGATAACGATCTCATCCAGATAGGGTGAACGAAGGTCATCATCCATCACTGTCCCGCCCGTAGCAGAAATTCTTCTAAAATAGTCTATAGACCAGTCAGAATTGAGATAATACAGCCGGTTGATGTAGCTGTTGGGGTTGACGGTGACAAACCACTGCAGGATATTGGCGATGTAGAAGCGTCCGTAGCTTGCCTTGATGACAGTCTTCCCGTCCCCTGTAATATCATAGCTGAGTCCTAATCTCGGAGAGATCGTATTCCAGGCAATAGGTTTGAAGGCTGAGGTGACCACCGGGTCATAAGTGATCCCCTGCACGGTAACAGCCTCTCTGCCCTCACCTTGTTCAGGAATGCGTCCTTCCTGACGGTCGAATCTAAAGCCTGCATTGATCGTTAACCTGTCAGTAGGATTCCACCTGTCCTGAAGGTAAAGGCTGTAGACGAATTTCTGGTCATGGCGCTTAAAATCCTCGTAATCCCAGACATAGTAAGGCACTCCATCTGCTCCCCCGCTTCGATTGGTGAAGAAGGGACCGAGCCCGTTCCTGGGATCTCGGTTGTGGATTCTTTCTCGTGTATCCCAAGCATGCTCGAATTCGAAGCCAGCTTTCCATTCGTGGCGGCCGTAGAAGTCATCGATAAAGTAGGTGGCATCGGTCAAGAACTGATAGCGGTATCTCCTGTAAAGGTCGTCATAACCGTAGCTTCCTGAATACACTCGAGCGGATCTATCCCAGTATCTTGGTATGTCGTTTTTCTTCATCAGGTCAAAGTCGAAGAGGACAGCTGCTCCTTTGGCGGTGAAGATCAGATTATCAGAGATCATATAAGAGTAGTTGAGGTTGAAGCCGTGGGCGCGGGAAAATTGTTTCCAGGTGGTGTCTACAGTTCGGGTCTTAGAAGCACCGCGGTGATTTCTCCAGAAAGGAGAGTAGTTCCAGCTTCCCACGAATTTCATGGCCGGATTGATCTGCCAGGAGAGCTTAGCATAGGGAGTGATGTATTTTCTGTCATAGGGCTGATGATCATCCTCGTCATAGGGATAGCCTTCCACAAAGGTCTCCCGATACCGATGACTGTAGTTTACGAAGAACCAGAGCTTGTCCTTCATAATGGGGCCTCCGATCTGAGCCGTTCCATCATACTCGTAATTGAAACCGACGAATTCGCCTTCAAAAGGCGTCCCTTCTGTGTTGTCCCATTGGAGGTCTTTGCTCCGATAATAGATGTTGGCTTCTCCGCTGATCGAGTTCCCGCCAGATTTGGTGACGATATTGAGCACTGCTCCTCTCACGCTGCCGTATTCAGCCGTGTGGCCGGTGGTCTGAACCATGTATTCTTCAGCCACTTCAAATCCAGTTCTGGTGAAGGGAGTACCCGTCACCGGGTCTGTGATGTTAACTCCATCTACGGCATAAGCATTGTCTCGCACCGAAGAGCCGTGAGTGGTATCTCCTGTTATGCCTGGAGCCATGTTAAAAATCGTTCCGAAGCTTCTCGTGGCAGCAGGGATATTGCGGAGAAAATCCAGGCCCAAGCTCACTCCCAAAGAAGTCTTGGCTGTATCCACCGTGGGTGACATTCCCACCACAGTGATGCTTTCTTCGATCTCGGTGGGCTCCAGAGTTATCCTCAGCGGAGTTGTCATACCCATGCTGACCAGTATCTGCTCCCTGATCAGAGTCTTGAATGCTTCCAGTTCAAAGGTGACTGTGTAGACTCCTGCCGGGAGTTGGGGAAAACGGAAAAAGCCTTTCTCATCCGTGACCTTGGAAGTCTCAGGCAGCATCATGGCTGGTGAGGTGGCAGTGATTCTCACTCCAGGAAGAGGCATTCCTTGGTCATCTGTTACAGTCCCGTTGAGGACTCCAGTCTGCATTACTCTTTGGGCTAGGGCAAGCGAGGCAACACTAAAAATGAGGGCTGCAGCAAAGAAAATTTTAAATTTTCTACTCACTCGTTCCTCCTTTTTGCCAAAATTACACTTCATACCCAGCCTTTAAGTTTTTCACTTCAAGGCTCCTCTTGCCAAAGCTTGATCTACCTTGATTATCACCTCCTATTAGGAATATTGTCTTTACTGTTGTCGTTCTTTTGGATTTTGCTAAGTTGTGAAGACGATCATTGGTTCACGCAATCCATAACCAAATTATATATTATAAAATATACGTCTTTATTTGATACAGGCATAATTCATGCCAAATTCTCCATAAATATTTAACTGTATTTTTATCAATGTGTTACTTAAGTATAGAGGCTTTTGTTCTTAGATTTTCATTCAATAATTTGAATTTGTTTCGGATTGAATCCAAATATTTGGATTGGCTCCATCGAACCTATAAATCCAAAATCCTAAAGGCCTGACTCTAGAAGGATGACTTAAGGGCCGTTAAGGCAGCATTTGCTTGGAATAGATCATCAGATGTACTCTTCCAATCTGGTTCAAACTGAAAAGAGGGTTGAGTGAGGGGTATTGAAGCCTCTTTTTTTATTAAAAAATTAGAAGTCCCTTAAAGGCCCCAATATAAAACTTTATCCAATCTAAGCTGAATAAAAGGTTGCCGTAGTTTATATATTTCTTTGCTATTTCTTAATCGAGTATCGCTCTAGCTTTTCAACTGCTATTTCAAGCTCCTCAATGAGACATTCGTTTCCCATACTATCAAGAGTGGATAATTTCCAGCGCACAGGCCAGGCATCATAAAAATCAATTCGTAAAATCTGTTCTCTATTGCTTCTTGTAATAACGATGCTACCACTCTTGCGCTCTATGTTCCCCTCCACCACTTTTTTCCGCCAGTTCCAAAGTTCATCATTAGTAACATAGCCCCGCTTCAAAATAATATTGGAGTACTTCGTGATTCCTGGCATCTTCCTTAGGAACGGATCCATGCCACTCCTGTATTCAACCACTTCAGAAGAGGATTCAAGGCCTTCCACTACCTTAAATGCCGCCGTGGTAATACCATCAATCTCGACCCTAAAATGAAACTGACCAATAGGATCATGAGGTCTGCTTTCGGGAGCGAGCGCTGCTATGCTTGAGGTCATGATCAAGATAACCAAAACAATTAATACCTTGTAGGAAAATCTCATTTTTTAACCTCCTGTCCTTCCTCTTAATAAAATTTCAAGATTGATTATCTAACATTATATCTAGATATCAAAGCCTCACATGGCTAACGGTTCGATTTAGTAAGTTTCCTTACTGATATACACTTAGCACTGGAAAAAGTACATGTCAAAAACAAATATTATAATATTGGGAATCCCACTCAATCTCCTCGTCTCTATGGAGGCGTAGCACACTTCCCGCAATAAATGGTGTCGTCGGGATTATCAAAATGACATTTGGGGCACTTCATAGCTCCTGCAGCCCCCTATAACTATTTGACTATAAAATACGCCTTAAAAAATAAAGAGTCAACAGGATTAAATTCTTTGGCTTATCTCTAGCTTTCTTAAATATCATTACAGCCCTAAAATTTTATTGACAATCTTTCCTTGTTCTGATATAGTCTTTTCACCTTATTTGGGTGTTAATTTTTTATTTATAACTTTTTAACGGTGGTGGTGGCGTCAAAGACTGGGAATGCTAATACTATAGAAAGGGGGTGAGTATCAGTGAAGGCAAGGTATACATTGGCTTTAGTATTAGCCGTTGCATTAGCTGCAGGAGTTGCCTGCTTCAAGACCACTGGTGGCGGGTGGTTTATTGACCAGTATGGAAGCAAAGTGACTTTTGGCTTCACAGCCAAACCAGTAGGAGAACCGGTTGGCGGTATACAGGAAGCTAAAGGAAAATTCCAGCTGGTCGATCATGGTACCAAAACAAGGATACACGGGGACTTCAGTACCACATCTTCCGATACCCATTCTACATGGTCTACTTTCGGTGGTCCTTGCACGGTAAACGGAGAGGATGGTTATAGCTTTGCTGTCATTGTGTCAGACCGTGGCGAGCCTTCGTTCAGCGCTGGAGACTTAATTGATATTACGATTTCGGGGCCGACTGATTATCGTTATTACGGTGTTCTAAAGGGTGGCAACATCCAAATTCACAAGAAGTAGCGAAAAATTTGTGATTATCTGAGATGACAGAATTGCCGAAGGCCGGACTCAAACCGGCATTTTGGATATTAAATGAGGGATTTTAAGTCCCTAGAGTCCAAAAATCCTTTCCATCTTTTGATGGAGCTTTAAACAAAGAACAATTTCATTAATAGACCTTAAGCTAAGCTGATTCCCTGAGGATTCCATCCTCCAGCCGAAGAATGCGGTCAGCGAACTCTTCAATGCGCAGGTCGTGACTCCCCACGATCACGCATCTGTTTTGGTCCTTTGAATAAGTCTTGAGAAGCTGGATGATCTCAAAGCCCTGCTTTGACTCTAGACATCCGGTTGGCTCATCAGCGATGATAAGATCGCCTTCATTGGCAATAGCGCGGGCAACGGCCACTCGCTGCTTTTCTCCCTGGCTCAGGGTGCGAGGGAATTTTTTTGCCAGATGCTCAATACGGAATTGCTCCAGCAGTCGGAAGGCGTGACGATGCGCCTCTCTCCTTGTCTTTCCATTAAAACGAAGAACAACTCCAACATTTTCCTGGACGGTCAAGGAATCAATAAGAAGAAAAGTTTGAAAGATAAATCCTATTCTCATGGCCCGGATTTGTTGTAACATCTTTGCAGAGTAGGATTCAATATTCTTTCCAAACAGGGATATGGTTCCTGAGCTGGGTCTCAGTAGACCTGCGATCAAGGTGAGTAAAGTCGTTTTGCCACTTCCGCTTGGACCCAAGAGCAGTACCAGTTCGCCAGCTGATGCCTCACAAGAAACATTCTGAAGGGCTACGGTCTTGTGTTCATCACTGCCGAATATTTTTGACACCTCGGAAAGCCTCACTACATATTTTAAGTCTTCTAGCTTTTTCATAGAAACGCCTCCATCAGATAAATGCTGCGCAATCTTCGAATCGAGAGGAACGAACTTATCAGACTCATGATCTCAACGATAATGACAACCACGATTATCTGTTCAACAGTTGACTTGGTGCTCACTTCTGGGGAGATTTTTTCAATCATCTGGACCAGCGGAAAAAAGACTATCAAAGCGACAACACAAGCTGCCGACGAGATCAACAATGCCTGCTCGATGATCAACCATCGCAGAAACCCTTTTGGCGAACCAAGGGTCTTCAACACAGCGAAATCTTTCCTTCGTTCAAGGATGTTGACGGTAAGAAGAAGACTCAGGATAACTGTCAATACAATGCCACCGATTGCAGCTACAGTATAAAGAAGAGGGAGAAAACCTGACTTCATCTCCTGAATGTTGTTCTCTAAGAATGTTTCATGGTCATAAACCTCCAGTCTCGGCAATTCGCGGCGAATTTGGCTCGAAATCTCTGCCAGAGTATTCCCCTCGTCCACCTCCACCAGGTAGCAGGTGGCGATGCCAGGGAAACCGATCATTTTTTGCAGGAAACGCACCGTAACGAACGCATACTGAATAACAAAGGCGTTTGTTCCGGTACTGATACCCACGACTCTTAGCGAATGCTCCTGTATCTCGACGTGATCGTCCACTTTGAACCTAAATTTTGCCGCAAATGATTTATCAAGAACGATTTCGTTGTCATGGGAAATATTACGTCCTGCAACAAGATAAGGAGGTCCTCCGATGTTCTTCTCTGGGTCAAAACCTGTCAAGAATACTGTTCTATCTCTGTCTCCTTTTTTGATGGCAGCCAAAACAAAAAGAACAGGCGAGATGGATTTAACACCAGGAATCTGCTGGATTTTTCTTCCCTGGACAGCAGAAACCAGCGAGGAGCCACGCAGGATATTAGTTGCGTTTCGTTGGAGCACCCATAGATCAGTTTTATTCTGGCGTATGTACTCAACCGAGCCGTCTGCTGCTCCTCGATAGACAGCGAACAGAAAAAACATCAGGATAACACAAAGGGCAATGCCACCGATGGTGAGCATCAGCCTTAGAGGCTGACTTCTTAGAGTTCTAACAGCATACATGTCCATAGAGCCTCCTTCGACGTTCTTTAGCCAATCATTTCCTTTATGGCTCTCTTATGAGATCATGGGTACTTCGAGAAGAAGCTTACCGGAAATACGGTCAAAAATATCTTCAAGACTGGGCCCTGTTATTGTTAAACCATGATTCTTGAGCCCAACAGCAGTTCGTGAAGGGTTATCGGTTTGACGGAAGAGGTCCACGACAGCTTCTCCCAGCTCTCGTGTTCCGCAAGGATAAATCTGTCGGGTGTAAAGAACATCTTCCAACCAAGCGTGCACATGAACAATTGCGCCTATGTCGGGATAGGTTCTATAGAGAAGTGAATGTTCAACAGTGTCTACCGACACGCGTGCTTTTGGATCGTGGTCAGGAGGAACACTCACCAGAGCCTTGCCTTGTTCAAAATCAAACCCCTTTACCAATAATATATCTTTACCAATGTCGGAGATTTTGGCTTTGTTCACTCCCCGGGCACTCATCCAGAAAGTTGTTTCTCCAAGCTCAGGAATAGACTCGCGAGCGCTGAGATTTCCCCAGCTTAGACCTTTCATTTCAAAAAGCTCGTAGATATGCTGGATATCTTCTTCGGAAAGAAATTCTCTTAGGGGAAAGGGCGAGGGGAGCACTCCGAGTTTATCAAGCTCTTTTCCGAACTTCTTGAGCTTTTCAACTACAGGAGAAGTCTTCCAGTATCGGGAAGGCAAGTCAGTGGTAAGCACGTTTCCCATGGCAAAATGTGATCCTGCAATGGGCATGATTTGCTGGTAAACATATTCAGGATCGAAAGGATAATGATAGAAGCCTGTTTCTGGTGTTGTAAAATATATTTCGTAGCCGTTGTCATGAGAATTGGAAGGCACTGCGCACAGGACCATGTTGGAGAGAGAGCGGACAAGAGTTGTGTAGCAGATGGAACGCAAATCCTTTTCAGGATTTTCCAGGGTTACAATAGAGAAGACAAAAATGGATTGAGAACGGCGGCGAAAGAATTTTGGGGCTTCTACATCGATCAGGTTTAAGACGAACCGAATGTTGTTTTCAGGTGAAGCCATTTCATGACCATGTTCAATAAATTTTTGGACGATCTTCTCCGCAATTTTGTCACGCTTTGGCTTTACACCATGTTTGACGACTGAAAATTTCATTTTCACACCTCCTTGGTTTTAGCTGATCTATTCAGGAGATCGCGGCTGACTGTATCCTCAAAAGTCTCTGATCTCCTGATCAAGCGATGGCCTTGATTGTTGACCGCAACAATAGCGGGACGGGCGAAGCCAAATGACGATTCTAAAGCTGTGAAATAGGCGCCGCTATCCATAATAGCAAGCACTTCGTTGGGATTGACCTGGGGCATGAGTTTATTGCGATAGACAACGTCGGTAGCAAAACAAACCGGACCTATGATGTTCACTTTTTCAGTACGAGGGCGTGTCACATCATTGCATAAAAAAACCTCATGATACTCGTAGAAAGTTGGCAGGGTCACTGTTCCCAGACCCCCGTCAGTGATAAGCCACTTTCGGAGTCCCGGGCGATTCTTCACTCGATGAACTGTGAGGAGCAAGAACTGGCTGGAACTGACTATGCCTCGTCCTGGCTCATACATCAATTCTGGCAAATCGTTTCTCGGAAAGTATCTTGAGATAGTGTTCGATATCTCTCTGGCGAAATCTTTAAATGTAATATCAGTATCTTTGCCAAGGCTTGAGGGTAAGCGCTCGAATCCCTGGTAGATGAGGAGCTCTCGCGAGGTTAGTTCTCGCGTAGTCATGGCAGCAAAACCTCCTCCCACGTCTACAATCTTTACGACGAATCCTGCAGCATGAGTGAGCTTAAGAAGTGGAGCTAGACATCTCAATGCTTTTGAATAGTCTATCGGATCTCTTATTCCGGTTCCGATATGAAAGTGGAACCCGAGAAAGTGAATCCTCTTCATTTCTTGGAGGAGGGTAAATCCTGCCCTGACTTCGTCACCTTTGAGGTCAAGCCCAAAAGCGCACCCTTTGCGGCTTCCCGTTGCTGAGCCCTGGTTCATCCCCCGAGGCGTGTAGTCAGGATTGACTCGAAACAGAATATCCACCTCTTTATCTTCAGTCACACATATTTCGTTGAGTGCTTTCAGTTCATCCAGAGAATCAACCACGATGAGTCGAACCTGGTTCTCCAGACATTCGCGCAGAAAATCGTCAGTCTTGCACGGTCCATTCACAACAATCTCTTCTCCTTTGTGACCTGTATGCAAAGCCAACTTCAGTTCAAATGAGCTCATAACTTCGGCTTTTAGTCCTGAACTTCGAATCATTTGAAGGACCGCTGGTACAGAATTGCATTTGTACGCATAATGGACTGATGTTTTCCCCGGGTAAAGCGACTCTACACACTGTCGAAAGTTTTTTGCGGTTTCTTTCAGAAGGATCTCATTCAGTACATGAAGAGGAGTTCCGTACTCTTTAGCTAGAGCGACGGCAGCATGATCGCCAACCATTAGCTCGCCGTCTGGTGCAACTTGAAGGCCCCAATCTTGAGGCTGTAAAATTTTTTTCATGTCTTTTACCTTTTAAAATGATTCATCCAGAAAGATGTTTTTTGTATATGACGAACTGTTTATCAGGCTTCAATCCGAAATATTCGGCTGCTTTTATGGCGGAGGTGTTCTCTTCTGACATCCAGGTGGTCTCTAACACCTCATATTTCGGGCAGATCTGGCTGAAGGCATTGAAGAGAAGCAGGAAAGCAGGGCCATGTTGATAAGCTTTTTTGATACCGACTGAAAAAATAATGAGTTTCTGGATCTTTTTTTTATTTCGCAGAAACTTGATTAGCTTTATCGGTCCTGCTTTCCCTTTCAATTTCTTAAGGGCCGGATTGATGTCCAGCACGCAATGCAATATCCCTACTGGATTGCCGTCATGTTCAACGATTTTGATGAGGTCCGGGCGTGTAACCAGCCTTAAATACTTGGCTGAAAAAAGATATTCCTCTTTGCTCAAGGGTAAGAAATGCCAATTGGAGGAGAAGGCATCATTATTGACCTCGCGAAAGCGCTCGAGTTCTGCTTTAATATCTTTCTTTGAAAATGACCGAAGAGTATAGTTCCCCATCCTAGGGAGAGACCGCTTGCTTCCGTACCGGTCATGAACATACTGACGGATGTTCTCATTCTTTCTCGTATGAAATTTTACTGATATATGAAACCCAATTTCTTTCAGCAGCTGGTTATAATAGTCAGGATTGTATGGTTGGAAAAAAGTCGGCGGGGTTCCAAACTGATCTACCTGCAACCCCAGCTCAGAATAGTGGTTAGGGTTAAACGGGCCTTCGAGCTGCTTGATTCCCTGGCTTCTGGAATATTTTGCTGCTTTATCAAAAAGATGTCGCGCAGCCTTAAGGTCGTTGGCAGATTCAAAGAAACCGAAGAAGGCTGCTTTTTCCCCGAACTTTTCCTGGTGAAGACGGTTAATGATGATGGCCACCCGGGCAACAGCAGTTGCGTCTTTATAGCAAACAAAAAGTCTTAATTTAGCATTAGTAAAATAGGGATTCTGTCTTTCATCCAGAACGCGGCGTACCTCCGAGCGAAACGGAGGAACCCAGTTAGGATCATGGCGGTAAATCTTAAACGGCAAGTTAAGAAAATCCTTCATCTGCCTAGCCTTAGAAACAGGGATAACGCTGTATGACATTTTTCGCCTCATTTATGAATTTCTTCGACAACATAGTTGTTATAAATGAATGACAGGTCTTGCTCATGTAGCGACTTGGCCGCTTTTTTTAGAGATTGAATATTATTGTCAAGAGTTACAGGATGCTCTCGGAAAACAAGAAGATTTCGATAGGTTAAAATAGCCTTATCTTTGGCTACTCGAATCGTTTCTTTGAGCAAGTTTTCATAGGCTTGATCGGACATCCACTCAAAGATATTGGTGAAGTTGAACTTGGAAATGCAGGAATCAGGTAAAGATGAGAAATAATGCTCGCAGCTATCCGTGACTATTTTGATCCGGTCCACACGACTGCGGATGATTTTGTAATTCGTAGGTCTCAGGTATTGAGGAAGACACTCATCGCTATAAAATTTTCCGAGCAAAATATAGGATAAAAAGTAGTTCTCCTTCATGGGCAACTGGGTTATAGCCTGCTTGGCTTTCTGGGCGAAATGATCTCCGAAGGAAAACTTTTCATCGAGATAAGTAAAAAAAGCCTTATCAAAGAGCAGAGTATTCATTCTGCGGCTCAGCATGACTCGGGTCAGAAACCACCATCTGAAATTCTCCCATTTTTTATGGAAAAGGGCTGTTCTCTCCGATGGATCTTCAATCTCGAAAAACTTCATCAAGACTCTTCGACTTATTAAGGGTTTGACTATCGCTCTTTTTAATAATCGCATGTAAGCTTCGTAGCGGCCGCAGTGGATAATACCTCGCTTGATTTTCTTCTCCTGCGTATCCCAGTACCTTATGCTTTCAGGCTGCAGCAAGGCACGAAGGCGTCTGTACAATTGAAAACGATTCCTAGATTCTCTTACTCCTATGAATTCCAACAATTCCTGGTAGGAGAGAGCCTTAAAGGCTGAGATCTTCAGGTCTAACAAGAAATTTTGTTGAGGGTTCAAATCCAGAGCAATGACCTGTCGAGGATTGTCGAGTAAGAACGTTAAGACATTGCATCCGCCTGAAGTGATCGAAAACACTACGTCCTTGGAGGTTATGTTGAATGCTTCCCGGTCGATCTGTGGGTCCTCCCAGCATTGAGCATATAGTATGTCCTTAAATATTTTTCTCTCAGGATTGATTCTTTTAGGTTCTGGGTTCAGGGAATTCTTGCTCTTCGTTTTTTTAGCTGTTCCGATTATCGTATGGATCACAGCCCAGTCGATTATGGCCGGCAGTCCGATTATGATCGCATGAAGAATTTGGTGAGTGAAGGAAGCCACGATGAAACCAGGAATTAGAAGCAAATAAACTGAATTGTGTCTGAACCCATCACGATTGATGTTTAGCTCTTTTAAGACAGGAATCAAAGAGCCAAGACTTCTATGATTCGGGATCAAGCGGGGAATACGCTTCTTATAATCGAGATATTGTTTCTTGAATTGTTTTTCCAAAGAGACTTCCTCGTACTTTATGAGCTGAGTGTAATGCAGGTACAGGAGTGCAGGTAGAAACACCCCGATGAACGGCAGGCAGAGTGCAAACCCGAAAAATGCCATGAGGTCGGCAAGGTAAATCGGGTTGCGGACAATAAGATAAGGACCGGTAACAAGGAGTGAGTCATCTTGCACCATAAAGGCCATCATCCGTCTTGATGTCAAAACACTCCCTGACCACATCCTGAGAACTGATGCCACAGCTGTAATGAAAGCCGCTATCAAGAACCCCAGGGACAAGGATGTCTCGGCAGTAAGTCCGGCCAACTTCCCAAGAACGACCGCATTAGCTGGATATTCAGCAAACACCGAAAAGGAAAGAGCACAGACGAGAATGACTATGCTGAATGAAATAAAAATACGTACTTCAAACTCAATTTTTTTTATCTTCATGTTCAGGTTCTTCACGATCTATTTCCCCTCTAAATTATTGACCCTAACTGACAATGCAGCAGGCAATATCTCAATCGAGAAGGGTAGGCTGCCCAGAAATTCACCGTCTGCCTCGAACGTAACATCCTCGCTGGAATAAATATTGACGCTTCTTCCCCGACAATAACTGAACCTGGAGGAAGCTAAATGCCTCCCGGAATAAATCTTTGGAAAATTCCATAAGCGTTGAGAAGTCGACTGCTTATGTATTAAAAGGATATCAAAGAAACCATCATTCACTCGGGCATAAGGCATAATGTTCATTCCCCCAGCCATGTAGTTTCCATTACCTATGACCACACCGATAAACTGATCTTTTATTTCTTCAGTCCCGTCTATAACAACTGACATTGATCGGTTGGGATAACGAAGTGCTGTCAATAGTGTAATTGCACCAAAAGCGATAAACCCACCAAGTCTTTTATGCTTTGATTGGACAATCCTGACTACCTCCCCTCCGATCCCTGCTTGGCATTCATTTATAAAAAAGCGCTCTCTTGGTTTGCCGTTCTTGTCAACGAAGGCAACTTTTCCAAGATCGATGACCTGCGTTTGTCCGCTATGAATAATTTCGAGTTGTTCTTCTAATTCCTTGGGCAAGCCCAGGCTCTGAGCAAACCCGTGACCAGTTCCGCTGTCAAGGATTCCGAGTTGGCAGGAAGGATTTATTAAATTCCCGTTTGAAAAAAATCCGTTTACTGTCTCCTGTATAGTACCGTCACCACCGATGGCAATGATGAGTTCGCTCCCGTCAGTGACTGCTTTTCTCGCCGAAAAACTGGCTTCTAAAGGCTCGCTTGTCACACAGAGGGAATATTCTTTTCCCAACTTTTCTTCGAGTGCGCTGAGGATTTCTGGTTGTCTTGCTCCAGTTTTTCCTCCTGCTGAGGCTGGGTTGATGATCACATGCACATCCATACTTTTTTCTTTTTTTACTGCAAAATTCATTTCAAAACTTCCTAACCATTTTCTTCCTACTCATAATATTGAGCTTTTCACTCCCGAAGTTGTTATGAAGTTGTCAAAAGTTTGTTAAAAGTCTGTTAAGATTTCCCCCCCTCCTTTTGTTTAGCCTCTTTTCGTAGGATTCGAACTGCCCCCCAAAATTAAGACCACCCATAGTGCTAAAATTTTCGTGACATAATAGGCATCATCAGCGAGGATAAGAGCCCTTCGTAAGGAGGTTTATGATGATGTCCAATAAACACGGCAGACGGTACACAGCAAAATTCAAATTTCAGGTGATTCTGGAACTTCTGAAGGGTTCAAAAACCATTGGACAGATAGCTCGTGCCTTTGGAGTTCATCCAATTACCATCTCTCACTGGAAGAAGGAGTTTATTGAGAAAGGTCCTGAACTTTTTAGTCAGAAGACAACGATCCATGAGTATGAGAGGAGGATTCAAGAACTTGAGCGGCTTATTGGTCACAAGGAGGTAGAGATTGCTTTGCTAAAAAATTTTTTAGCAGGGAGTTCTCCTGGGAAGAGAAAATAGAGCTCGTTAGGAAATTCAAGGACCAATATGGGCTCAATAAAGTCTTAAAGGTGCTGAGATTATCCAAGGATACCTGGTTCTACTCCCAAAGAAGACGAAAGTACGAAGATAAATATCGTTATTTAAGGAAACAGTTGTTTGAGATAGCCAGGATCCATCCTGAGTATGGATACCGCAGGACAACTGCAGAGCTAAAAGCTAGGGGAATTCATGTAAATCATAAGGTAATAGAGAGATTGCATTCGTATTGGGATCTCTCCGTCCTCAAAAGTATTAAGCATCCCAGGGAAAATCCAGTCCGAGTTCTTTTGCGGGAGGCTGGACCGAAGATTAATCTTGTACAATCGCTGGAGAGGATTAATGATTTTGAAGTTCTCTACACTGATTTTACTGAGATCCGATACCAAAAGGGCAGAAATAAGGCTCATTGGATGCCCATAATTGATCACAGCAGTAAAGTTATCGTAGGGCATGCACTTGGTGAGAACGCCAATACAGACTTAGCAATAGAGGCCTGGGGAAAAGCGAAGTCCATGTTGAGAAGACTCTGCCAGAAAATTGATGGTATTATCATTCATAATGATCAGGATGGGGTGTACATAGGGCATAGGTGGTTGTACCAGGTGACTGTGAAAGATAGAGTTCGTGTTTCTTACTCTGAGGATGGAGCCAAGGGAAATGTGTATTTAGAATCCTTTATTGGGAGGTTCAAATCAGAGAATCGTTTAATGTTTTGGGAGCAAGAAGATTTTAAAGCTCTGGAAGAAGTTGTTAAGGCACGTGTAAAGTATTATAATTGAGTACGAAGACATTCAGCGCTTGGAAACGAATCGCCGTTAGAATATTTAAATAGAAAAACAAACATTTAGAGGGACATGGATTGTTAAGTCAGTTTCATCTTTTGAAACAAGAATGTCGCATTTTGCGACATTAAGGTGTCCGGGATAAACCAGATTTGTGGAAGGTTTATTGGCATATGAGGAGATAGCTCAAAGATGGAGATAAATTTCCAATAACAAATAACTTTATATTTACATTGCTTCGTACACTCTTATGCTTGTAATTATGGGACAGTCTTTAGCAATTTTTTCTGAATTTTGGTTTTTTTACTCCACCAATGAAGTTAGCAGACCTCGATTTCGCATTCTAATGCTTGCCTCCATGGACCATCTTTCTGGCGTGTTCGATTATAGGTAAGATGAGCCGCGTACAAAATGCGGCCGCTTTAGGGGACCCCGGAAAATTTACAATGATTGTCGTGCCTCTAATCCCGCAATAGCCTCTGGATAGCACAGCATATTTGGTTTCCCGATATGATTCCCTGCGTAAGAATTCGCTTATCCCGGGAAGATCCCTCTCGCACAATTCTTCTGTAACATCCGGCGCAATGTCTTTGGGAGAAATGCCGGTTCCGCCTGTAGTGAAAATAAAGTCCTTGTCAAGATTGTTCAACAACGTCTTTCTGACGGCCTCCTTGTCATCCGGCACCACAGTCACTTCCACTGTCTCTGCCATTCCGCTTTCGAGGATAAGCTGTTTTATTTTCGGTCCAGACAGGTCCTCGTATTCCCCTGAGTAGGCCCTATCAGATACTGTAATGACCGCTACTTTCAGCATGAATCGTACCTCCTTTTTCAACTCTTGCAAACACCCCCATCTCCGGCATGATACAACGGCCAACGGCTTCATAGATCGAACATGGGGTGTGGCATTCTTTCCCTATTTTGGTGATTCTCAGCTCCACATCTCCAATCACAATCCTTCCTCCGACCTTTGTCTTTGTCCAGTCAATTCCTCGAGTCACAACGTTTTCTCCAAATGCACCGGGATTGAGTGTAAGCCCTTCGGCTCTCATCGTGTCTATGGCCTCATCTGCCAAAAAAGAGACCTGGCGAACTTCATCGCCAGCATGGGCGTCTCTTTCGATCCCGAAATTCTCGATGAGGCGTACACTGTCGACTGCCTCTTTTTGAACCCCTTTATGTCGGGATATGCAGACAGCTTTAACGGTGAATTTCACTCTTTGTCTTCCTTTTAAGCTTTATCTCACCGATTTTCATATCTTTGTCAACGGCCTTGCACATATCATAGATTGTGAGCGCGGCAACCGAAACGGCTGTCAGGGCTTCCATCTCTATCCCTGTTTTCCCGTCACATACCGCCCTGGCCATGATTCCGATCGAGTCCTTGTGAAGGGTGAAGTCCACCTCGATGTGATCGATTAGGATATTGTGACACAGAGGTATCAGCTCAGAGGTCTTTTTAGCTCCGTTGATGGCGGCTAGTCTGGCCACAGCCAACACTTCCCCCTTCTGGACCTGGTGCTTTTTAATCAGTGAAATGGTTTCGTCCTTCATGGAAATTCGGCCACTTGCTAGGGCCTCTCTGTGGAGGACGGATTTTTGGGAGATATCCACCATCTTGGCTTCCGATGCCAGAGAAACATGGGTGAGTTTCATGTTAGCCTCCAATTTCCCAGTTGCCTCGGACCGTGCATTTGTAGCCGCTCTTTGGCTTGATCAGGATGGTTTTCACGATAGAGGCAGCGATGTTATTAAGATCGACTGGGATTTCCAGATCGGAAAATAGGCATGGCTTTAGCTTGCCATCGGCCGTCAGTCGAATGCGGTTGCAATCCTCGCAGGAGAGTGGCCGCTCGGTCTCGTATCTCGGGTGGCAACTCTTTCGGTTCTCCAAAGAATAATGGTTGATACGCTGGAGAATTATCCCCTTGTCATGGCAAAATGCGGCCATCTCTTCCACCTCGTCGGTATTAACTCCTGGTATGATGACCATGTTGATCTTGGTGTTCTTGAATCCTGCTTTAAGTACAGACGTTATCCCATCTAAGACATACTGGATGTTTCCCCCTTTGGTCAGTTCTCTGTACTTCCAGGGGTCGAGCGTATCCAACGAAATATTAATCCGGTCAAGTCCCACCTGTTTCAATTGGATAGCTTTCTCACTCAATAACACTCCATTTGTTGTTAGGGACACTTCTTGAATGCCAGAGATGTGCTTCAAAAGGCCAATCAAGCTCCAGACGTCTTTCCTGACCAAAGGCTCTCCACCTGTCAGGCGGACCTTTTGTA
>JABAOF010000697.1_pt1 | contig 19198 bp, 15 predicted proteins | sample 7062171 | NCBI WGS metagenome assembly JABAOF01 (sample SAMN14538628, study PRJNA623070) | marine sediment metagenome | biome: marine biome [ENVO:00000428]; feature: marine pelagic biome [ENVO:01000023]; material: deep marine sediment [ENVO:00002113] | place: India: Gulf of Khambhat ...
TTATTTAGTTTAAAAGCATTAAGCCTTCTTAATCTGGGATGAACTCTTAGATCATTAAAAAGCTGACTTGACGATCATCCTATGATCTCTTTAATTCTTAATTTGTAAAATGAAGAAAAGAAAGAAAAAGAGAATAATCCTATTCTCGGCAGGAGGATTTCTCCTTGTTTTCCTTATTGGGACAATCGAATACACATCTCATTCTTATTTTTGTTCCACCTGCCACTATATGAAGACCTTTTACCAAAGCTGGAAGACCTCCTCTCACGGCGACATCGAATGCGCTAGCTGCCATTATTTACCAGGACCCAAATCAAAAATCAGGGCCAAGATAGAAGGAATCCTGCAAGTAGGCCGCTACTGGACCAAACTTTACCTAAAATCAAAGCCGTGGGCTGAAATTCCTGATGAAAGCTGTCTTCGGAGGGGCTGCCACGAAAAGAGGCTACTGGAAGGGTTGGTTAAATTTAAAAAGGTTGCCTTTGATCACAAAATTCACTTTACTGATTTGAAAAGAGGCAAGCGACTCCGCTGCACGAGCTGCCATTCCCAGATTGTCCAGGGCGAACACATCACAGTTACGGAAAGCACTTGTTTCATTTGCCATTTTAAAGAAAGTGAGCATTATCCCCAAATAAGCGCTTGTTACCACTGCCATCATAAGGAAGATTTGGTTTCAGAAAAGACTTCAAGATTCAATCATTCTCCTGTGTTTGACAATGGCTTTGAATGCGATAAATGCCACAGCAACACCATTATCGGTGATGGAGAGATCCCTCGAGAAAACTGTTACAAGTGCCATTGGGAAATGGATAGGCTTAATAAGTACGATGATACCGACCTCATCCATTATGAGCACATTTTTTCCAACAAGATAGAATGTAACCAGTGCCATTTGGATATTCAGCACAAGATTGTCAAAGATATTGAGGCCATATCGGATTGCAAAACATGCCATACAGACTACCACAAAGTTCAAAAAATCCTTTTCCTTGGAGAAGGAGGTAAAGGAATTTCTCATCCAACACCCAATATCATGCTGGAAAAGGGACTGAGCTGCAAAGGCTGCCACATTTTCCACGAAGAAACTGGAGGAAAGGTGATAAAAAGCGAGACATTTATCTCAAAAGCTAAAGCTTGTGAATCCTGTCACGGAAGGGGCTTTGCAAAAATCATGAGGGAATGGAAAATTTCTACGGAAAAAAAATTGAGTGAAATCAGGGTTATTTATGAAAAAGTCAGCGATGAACTTAAACAAACAAAAAATGTTCGAAAGGAAAAAGCTCAGAAACTCCTTGAAGAGGCTACCTTTAACATCGATATTGTCGAAAAAGGAAAGAGTGTTCACAACGTAGAATACTCCCAGGAACTCCTTACCGCTACTTACAATATACTAGTAGAAGCTTTGAATGTCATAGGTTCCTCTTATAAACCTGAAGCTTTCCTTGGCTTGGCCAAAGAAATTCCGACTCAATGTTCTAACTGCCACACCGGGATTGAAGAAATTAATACTCAAATCTTCGGCCTTGATTTTCCCCATAAAAAGCATTTAATAGAACAGAAAATACAATGTAGCACCTGCCATTCTAACGTCAGAAAACACGGAGAATTTGTTGCCTCCAAACACGGCTGTGCTGTCTGTCACCACAAGGACATAGAAAAGGATTGCACTTTCTGCCATCAATTACAGACTACTATTTATGAAGGAGGCCAATTAAACGGCCACCGCATTCCAAAGGATATAATGTTTGAAGCTGAAATAGAATGCATAGGTTGTCACCTCGATTCTCGAGATCAGATCTATCGCCCTGACAAGAACAAATGTGTCGATTGCCATGAAGAAGAATACGGCGACATTTTCTTGGAGTGGCAGAATTCAGTAAAAGACCTCATCCGCTCATTGAAGAATACTTTGACGAAGAGGAAAAAACTAAGCTTGCCTAAAGAACAACAAGTTCTAGTTTTAAATATTGAAAAATCTCTTGAAAAAATTGAGCTCGACGGGAGTTCTGGGATTCATAACTATTCAGCCATAGAAGAGATGTTGACAAATTTTCAAAAAACACTAGAATCAATTGGGAAAAACACATCAGATGAACAGACGAAAATTCATTGATTTATTTTTAGGAGGAAGTCTTATTGGTACATTTATTGCCTTTCTCTATCCAATAATCAGCTATTTACTCCCTACAAAGCAAACTGAGCCTGTAATAAAAAAAATTACTGCGGCAAAATTAGGCGAACTAGCACCAAGCACGTCTAAGATCTTTAAATTCGGAACTTCCCCTGGCATCCTGATAAACACTCCTGACGGAGAGCTAAGAGCTTTCTCTGCTATATGCACTCACCTCACCTGTACTGTTATCTACGAGAGCGATACGGAAACGATTCTCTGCCCCTGTCATAACGGAAGATTTAATCTCAGTGGAAATGTCGTCTCCGGCCCGCCTCCTGCTCCTTTGGAAGCATATAATGTAGAGATCTCTGGTGAGGATATAGTCATCTCAAGAAAGAGCTAGGATGAAAAACCTTATCCAAAGCATTTATTCTTATCTTGACTCCCGTTTTATGATCTCAGAGCTTGCTAAGTTTGCAAAAAAAAAGAAAGTTCCCGAACACAAACATTCCTTATGGTACTATTTTGGCGGCATCTGCCTTTTTCTGTTTGTTCTTCAGGTCCTGACCGGAATATTGCTCCTCCTCTACTACACGCCTTCTGTTGATTCTGCCCACGAAAGCATTCAATTCATCATGAGCCAAGTCAAGTTTGGCTGGTTGATGCGCTCTGTACACAGCTGGTCCGCAAACATTCTGATCGCTGCTATTTTCATTCATATGTTTAGCTCATTCTTTCTCAAAGCTTACAGGCCTCCCCGGGAACTAACCTGGATAACGGGTTTTTTTCTTCTTCTTATTTTCCTTCTTTTTGGTTTCAGCGGATACCTTCTTCCTTGGAATGAACTTTCCTTTTTTGCTACCCGCGTTGGAACTGATATTGCAGGCACTTTTCCCCTGATTGGGAAGTCTATCAAAACTTTTATCCTAGGAGGGACAGAAGTTTCAGGCGCCACTCTGTCTCGCTTTTTCTGGCTCCATATAGGAATCCTCCCGTTATTAACGGTCGTATTTCTAGGAATTCATGTCCTTTTAGTCCAAACACTAGGAATGAGTAAGCCTATAGGCATACCTGAAAAGGAAATCAGAGAAGTCCCCTTTTTCCCTAATTTCATCCTTAAAGATTCCCTGGGCTGGATGATTATCCTGGCTCTAATCGGTGTGCTCTGTGTCTTTTTCCCCTGGGAAGTCGGCGAAAAAGCAGACCCTTTCGCTGCAACTCCAATCGGAATAAAGCCCGAATGGTATTTTACTTTTATGTTCACAACCCTTAAGATTATCCCTTCTCACATTTTTTTCCTTGAAGGAGAAATATTAGCTATTTTTGGCTTTATGATAGGGGGCCTGCTCTGGATGCTTGTTCCCTTCCTGGATCGCAATGCAGCCAAAGAAAGAAAAAGCCAAGTTTTTTCTATTATAGGTTGGATCATTTTTCTTTATATAGTAGTAATGACAGCTCTGACATACCTTCTTCCAGGCTTATAAGAGATGAAAGCATCAAAAATACGGATATTGATTTATTTAACTAGCCTTGTTGTTCTATTGATATCCTTTTTACATCTTTCTCTAGATGCCCAGGAAGACTATTGTATCGAATGTCACAAGGAACTCGAAGGCGAGCTCCTCGCACCTGTAGAGACCTTCGAGATGGATATTCATCAACAATTCGGGTTGAGCTGTGCAGACTGCCATGGAGGCGATCCTACAGAAGAAGATATTGATTTGGCCAAAGATAAAACCTTCAAGGGAATCCCTCAAAGATCCCGTATTCCTGAATTCTGTGCTTCCTGCCATTCTGATTCTAGCTATATGAGACGCTTCAATCCCAGCATAAGAGTTGATCAGCTGGATATGTACTGGACAAGCGAGCACGGCCAGCTATTGAAAAAAGGCGATACAAAAGTCGCTCTCTGCACTGACTGCCATGCCGCCCATGGAATCCAGGCCGCTACTTACCCCAAATCTTGGACTTTTCCCTGGAATATTCCTCAAACTTGCGGCCGATGCCACTCTGATAAAGACTATATGAAAGAATATAAAATCCCAACCAAACAATGGGATGATTACAAAGAAAGTGTCCATGCTCATGCCCTTTTTGAAAAAAAGGACCTCTCTGCTCCTGTTTGTAATGATTGTCATGGGAACCATGGCGCCATTCCGCCGGAAGTAACTTCCATTGCCTTTGTTTGCCGGCAATGTCATCCGAGCGCTGGAGAACTATTCTCTCAAAGTCCTCATAAAAAGGCTTTTGATGAAATGGAGCTATCAGAGTGTGAAGCCTGTCACGGAAACCACAAAATTCTTCCTCCCTCAGATGAAATGCTAGGGACAGGAGAGAAGGCTGTCTGTATCCAGTGCCACGAGTCTGATTCTGAACCCTACCAGATAGCTTCGCGCATTAAGGAAAAACTCGACGCATTCATCAAGAAAATCAACAATGCCGAAAGTCTATTAGAGCTAGCAGATAGGCAAGGAGTTGAAGTAAGCGAACCGAAATTCATGTTGACAGAAGCAAACAGCACACTGATTTTTGTTCGAAACTTAACTCATAGCTTCTCTATTGCGGAAATCGAAGAAAAAATCGTAGATGGCGAGAAAGTTGTCGCTGAAGTGACAAGAGCAGGAGAGGCTGCTTTAAGAGAAGCTAAATTTAGAAAGAAAGGGCTTATTATTGCTACCTGTTTCATCTTTCTTTTGTCTATTGCTCTTTTTCTGAAAATAAAACAAATCACCAGAAGGGCTCCGGATGAAGCCTCTTAAAATTTGTGCTTTTGCTATACTAAATTCGGCGATTTAAATGGCCCTAGCGCGGTTAAGACCTGGTGAGAAATCTTTATAAAACCAGGCTATTAACTTAGGCTTAGCAGTTAAATGGAAGCTTGCAGTTTAAATATACTCTGTATTTACCAATGAAATTTCAGAAAATTTCATTCTTAATCCTCCTTCTTTGTATTATATTAGCCTCCTCTTTTGCTGCCACGACAAATGAGGATTGTGCGATTTGCCATGATGATCCTGAATTAACTACCAAGAAGCGAGGTCGCACTATTTCTCTTTATGTGGATTTTAAGAAATTTTCAGGTTCTGTTCATAAGGATTTAGATTGCACTTCTTGCCATGTCGATGCAGATGTGGAAGAGTTCCCTCATCCTGAGAGACTTGAGCGGGTGAACTGCGGGATTTGCCATGATAAAGCCGATGAGGAATTTTTTGCAGGAATTCACGGAAGAGCTCTGAGACGTGGAGCTCCCTATGCTCCGACTTGCAATGAATGTCACGGAGAGCATTATATTTTGCGTTCAAGTGATGTTAAATCCCGGACTTATAAGATGAACATTCCAGTTCTTTGCGGAAAATGCCACAGGGAAGGGGCACCTGTGGCCCGCGTTTATAACATCCCAGAAAGAGACATCTTATCCAATTATTCCCAGAGTATTCATGGTGAAGGGTTATTCAAGCAAGGCTTAATCGTTACAGCAACATGCAATGACTGCCACGGCAACCATCTGGTTCTTCCGCACACGAACGGACGCTCGAAAATATCTGCCCGAAACATCGCCACAACCTGTACCCAATGCCATGCCCGAATCGAAGAAGTACATGTGAAAATCATCAAGGGAGAGCTCTGGGAACAAGAGCCAGGTGCCATTCCTGCCTGCACTGATTGCCATCGGCCGCACACTCTTAGAAGAACGAGCCTGGTGCTCCGCACATCTGACCGTGAGTGCCTCCAATGCCACGAAAAAGAAGATGTCTACAAAACGGTCAGCGGACAGCAGGTTTCTATGATAGTCCACAAAGAAAATATACAGAATTCTGTGCACAGGAACATCCCCTGTGTGAAGTGCCATACTGATATCGACCCTAAAAGGCATAGGCCCTGCGAGACTGCAGGCCGCGTTGACTGCTCAAACTGCCATGCTCAGATAGCGGAAGATTACTTTGAGAGTAAACATGGAGAGGCTTACATCCAGAAGCATCCAGATTCTCCTTACTGTACGGATTGTCACGGAAAACACACGGTCTTCTCTCACCGGGATGAACGGGACAAGACCTACCGGTCCAATATCCCCCAGTTATGTGGAGATTGTCATCGTAAGCTAGCTCCTCCAGACACTATCAGAATCGAGCAGAGAAACGTGCTAGTGGACTATTCAAGCAGCGTTCATGGACAGGGTTTGATCAAGAAGGGCTTGTTGCCCAGCGCTGTGTGCACTGACTGCCATAGTACTCACTACATCTTGACGCACGAGGCCGACCAGTCAACCATTCACCCGAAAAACCTTCCGGCAACCTGCGCCACCTGCCATCAAGGAATCTATAAAGAATTTGTTGCCAGCATTCACAGCCCTTCCGAATCGAAAACCACAGAAAAATTACCGAATTGTGAAGACTGCCACTCTGCTCATCAAATCAAACAGATAGAACAGGACCAATTCATGTCAGAAGTCACTCACCAATGCGGCTCCTGCCATGAAGACCTTTCAGAAACATACATAGATACACTCCACGGCAAAGCCTATACTCTCGGTTATTTAAAGGCAGCCAAGTGTTCGGATTGCCACGGAGCACATGACATCAGAAAAGTCGACGACCCTGATTCTCACGTAGGATTCAAGAAAGTTGTTAAAACATGCCAGGAATGTCATCCTGATGCGAATCGCCGATTCACAGGTTACCTGACTCATGCAACCCATCATGACAAACAAAAATATCCTATCCTTTATTTCACGTTTTGGGCAATGACATCGCTGCTAATTGTTGTCTTCAGCTTTTTTGGCTTGCATACTTTATTATGGATGCCGCGCTCTTTCAAATATCTCAAAGAAAAAAGAAAACACAGAATGATTCATAAAAAATATTACATACAGCGTTTCACTACAGAGCACCGGATCACCCACATTTTTGTGATCCTCAGTTTTGTGGGGCTGGCCCTAACAGGAATGATGCTCAAATTTGCCAGCATGCCCTGGGCGAAATTCCTTGCAGATCTGTTAGGAGGAGTTGAAATTGCGGGGCGCATTCACCGCATATCAGCCATCATTACTTTTGGATACTTTTTCGCTCACTTTTTTTCTATGATTAGAACAAAAATCAAAACTAGGACGCCCTGGAAGCAAATGATCTTTAGTAAGCGCTCGCTCTGGTTTAACAAAAAAGATGCGAGAGATTTTATTGGTTCAATAAAATGGTTTCTCGGCCTCGGCCCCCGACCGGAATATGGCCGCTGGACCTACTGGGAAAAATTCGATTATATGGCTGTTTTTTGGGGAATTGGAGTCATCGGAATATCCGGACTGATTCTCTGGCTCCCAGAACTCTTCACTAAAATCTTGCCCGGCTGGCTCATCAATGTGGCCATGATCGTCCATAGCGACGAAGCTCTGTTAGCTGTAGGATTCATCTTTACGATTCATTTCTTTAACACCCATCTTCGGCCCGAATCCTTCCCGCTAGATCCGGTCATTTTTACCGGAACGGTTCTTCTAGATGAATACAAGAAGGATCGTCCTGAAGAGTACAAATATCTTAAAGATTCTGGTGAATTGAAAAAATCCGTCTTGTTGAAGGAAGTCTCTTTGAAAAAACTGCTCATTATGCGAATATTTGGGTATTCCTTCCTTATTATCGGGATAACGTTAATTCTGCTGATTATTTATAGCGTGCTAATTGGTTACAAATAGATTTTTGAAAAATGAAACAGAAACCATTCTTGAACATATTATTTTTATTTTCTTCTTGGGTTCTTCTTTGGGAATGATACTGTAAACGTGCTCCCTTTTTTCAGTTCGCTTTGAACTTTAAGTCTGCCACCATGAGCTTCAACTATTTCTTTCACTATTGCTAATCCGAGACCAGTGCCTTCTACTTTATGTGATTTAGCATTCGGGGCACGATAAAATTCATGAAAAATCTCAGGTAAATGTTCTGAGGCGATGCCGATGCCCGTATCTGATACATCTAACTCGATGAAATCTTTTTTCTCTTTCACTGATACATTTACAGCACCATGCTCATTTGTGTATTTAACGGCATTGCTTAGCAAATTCGAGAATACTTCAATAAGGGCTTTTCGATCAGCCACAACTTGAGGAAAATCCGAAGGAACCTGGACGTTTATAACGATATTTTTCTTCTTGGCCCTATCTTGTACATCATCAACAACCTTTAACATTACGTCTGTCAACTGAAAAGGCTCCATATGATAGACCGCCTTAGCTGATTTTCGATAAGAAAGTATTAGAATATCATCGAGCAGCTCCAACATGGCAGAACTCCTCCTATGAGCAATCTTTATTAAATCCTTTTGTTTTTCGGCAAGTCCAGAATAATATTCTCTTTGAGCTAAGCTCAAGCAACTTTGGATGACTGCAAGGTGAGAACGTGATCCATGTTCCATCCTTCTCATAAAATCTGATTTCATATGATCCAGTTCTCGAAGTTGTTCGTTTGCACTGTTTAATTTTTCATTAGCCCTTCTTAATTTCTCGGTTGCCTTTTTTACTTCATTCTTCAATTTTATATTCCACTGCTCAATTTCCTCTCGAGATTTCTTTAACTCGGATGTCATCTTGTCAAAAGACATGCTAAGTTTTCCTATCTCATCAGATTGATAACTTCCGATACGATAATCAAGATCCCCTTCTGCTATTTTTCTCGTTCCTTCAATCAATTTGTGAATTGGCTTATTGACAAATAAGAAAATAAAAAGGCTACTTCCTGCCGATATGAACAGGAATGTAAGAAAAAAGTATACTGCGATTTGTTTTCGGCCTGCACCTATCTGCTCGTCAAACCGAGCTAGGGATATCAAGATATCCATCACGCCTAGAACATTTTGATCTTTAGGGTGGAAATGACAGGCACTATCATAGCAATTGGGCTCATTATAGATAGGATTGATTACGCCAAGTACTCTATAGCCTTCTTCCAACTTGAAAATTCGAGTTCTTTCTGAGGTAGATATAGTCTCTAAGGGCTCTGTATCCTTATGACATGTGTAGCACGCCTCTGCATTTCTATCGATAAGCATTCCGATTTCTTCCATGGAATTAGCAGCTATTATCTTTCCTTTTTTATCAAATATCCTGATTTGTTCGATTCCTTCTTGTTTTCCAATGTCCTCCAGTGTTCTCTGCACCTGATCACTTCTGGCAGTTAGCATTTCATGCTTTATGCTTCTTTCAATGGTTTGGCTGAGTCGAACCGCATTCTGCTGCATTTCCTCAATAAGATGTTTTCTCTGGAGATTTATGTTTATGTAAGCAAAGATTCCTATAGTTAGAACCAGAATAATGGCAATCCAAAAAATTAATTTTATGGTTAAGTTTTTGCCTAACATGATGCTTATGAATAGTATTCGGTCAGTATTTTATGGTTTTAACTAAAGATTAGAATCTTAAAGCTTATACAATTCATGACTTCATAAGTTCAGCACTTACCAAGCTTTTCTTTTAATAATCTTTCTATCCTGGCTAATAAATCATCACCTTGGACTGGCTTGTCAATGTAGTCATCTGGTCCTACAAGTCCTTGTTCGCTTGAATTAAAACCGAATCTAGATCCTGTCTTTTCTTTCACAGCAGAGACAAAAATAATCGGAGTATCTCTTAATTCTCCGTATTCTTCAGATGTTTTAATATCATGACACAAAGAAAAACCATCAAATATACTATCCATCATGATATCAAGGAGAATTAGGTCCGGTTTATCCAAGATTAGCTTCTCCTTGCCTTCCTTAGGATTATTGGCAGTCATAACATCGTAGGATCCTGATTCTAAGATCATGGATGTGAGTTTCAAAAAATCAGGATCATCATCGATAACTAAAATCCTTGCTTTAGGACTACTTGTTTCCATTCTCTTTTCCTCCTTTAGTAGAGAAACAGATTTATTTTTAAATGTCTTTTTAAAGATAATGGTCCTTTTCTTTCCACAAAATTTCGTTTATCCCCAGCATTGTATTTTATTAATTTAATCAGTTCTATATTTTCTATTTATTTTATCATTAATATAATATATTAATTTATTTTGATGTCAAATATGGTAAAATAAAAACTGTCCTCTATATCGAAAATTGATAATTAAGGAGCACTCTGGGACAGAGATTGAATAAAAAAGCAAGATAAACGGAATAACCTTTGCTTGATTAAAGGAGCATTGGGAAATTCACATATTTTATGGAGTAAAAGATTTCTCATTACTGAGTCGCTTCCATATTGACAATGATATTACTCTCTATTAATATTTTTTTGAAACTACAAAGGAGGACATATTGAAAAAAGCCCTATTAATCCTAATGATTGGCGTTCCGTTAATATTTATTGTCAGTCTTTTTAGCCAAGAGTTTGCTTATGTTGGCGCTGGAAAATGCAAAATCTGCCATAAAACAGAGAAGCAAGGAAGGCAATTCCCTATTTGGGAAGAGCTTAAACACTCCAAATCTCTTACCCCTTTAACCACTGAAGAGGTAAAAGCTAAAGTTCCAGATGCGCCTGAGAATCCCGAATGTCTAAAATGCCACGCACCTCTTTTTGAAAAAGCTGCTGAATTTAAAGAAGAGGGAGTCACATGTGAGGTTTGCCATGGGCCAGGGAGCGCTTATAAAAAATTGAGCATTATGAAAAGCAGGGAAAAGTCTGTAAAGAATGGACTTATTGTCTACGAATCAGCCGAGGCTATCAAAAAGCAATGTTTGTCTTGTCATGATATGGCACACGAGAAACCATTTGATTTTGAGGCTTCTTGGGAAAAGGTAAAACACCCTATCCCTGAAAAGCAGTAGTAACTGGATAGTTATTTCTTAATGCTTGGTACAGTTCTGTTACGATAATATCCCTTCACGGATACTTAAGCATAAAACCTGGGGTAATTACTTTCCTGATAGAATCTTAATCCAAAGAGATCAGTGAAGAAACAAATTGGCCGACTTCATGTGCTCACTGATACAGTACTGCAATCCCGTTTCTCCCATCTGGAACTCGCCAGAATGGCAATAAAAGGAGGTGCTGATACCATCCAGTTCCGCCAGAAAGCGGGAGCAACACGAGAGATGATAGAGACCGTCCGACAGTTAAAACAATTGTGCCTTGGCTCTAGTGTGACACTCATAGTAAACGACCGTGTGGACGTTGCAATCGCTGCCGAGGCAGATGGAGTTCACTTAGGACAAGATGATTTCCCCATTCCTCTGGCGCGCAAAATGCTCGGCGAAAATCGAATCATTGGCGGATCTGCGACAACCCTTGAAGATGCTCAGAAATGCCTTGCTGAAGGAGCAGACTACATCGGATTTGGTCCCGTTTATCCGACTACATCCAAGGAAGATGCAGACCCTGTAACCGGGATTAGGCTCCTGAAACAGACAGTTGAAGCTATCTCTCTTCCTATCATTGCCATCGGCGGCATAAGTGCAGAAAATGCGCCTGAGGTGATGCAGACCGGCGCAACGGGAATCGCTGTAATCTCTGCTGTCTGCTGCCAAGAAGATCCTGAAAAGGCGACCCGGGCGCTCCACAAGGCTATCCAAACAGGGATATCAAGAGGGGATCATGCCTAAGACTCTGCAAGATATCGGAGAATTCGGATTAATCCACAAAATTCATAGCCTTCTGAAGAAAGAGGGAGTTAAAACTCCTGGTGTAACACTTGGCATCGGGGATGATACAGCATCTATCCAACCACGTCCTGGGTATGAGCTATTGGTCACTTGTGATTGCCTGATTGATGGCCAACATTTCTTATCAGATCGAATCCATCCCTTAGATTTGGGACGACGGGCGATGGTGGTGAACCTAAGTGACATCGGTGCTATGGGAGGCAATCCTCTATACGCTCTCGTATCATTAGGCCTGAAAACAGACATGCCTGTTGAAGATGTGGAAAACATGTATCGTGGATTCACCATAGAGCTCAACCCGTTTGGAGCTTCGGTCATAGGCGGCAATATCACCAAGACAAGGGATGCCATTTTCATTGACATCACTTTAATCGGAGAGGTAGAGCAAGGCAAACTCATGCTCCGATCTACCGCCAAGACTGGGGATGCGATTCTAGTCACAGGGTATCCAGGACAAGCTGCAGCAGGTCTTAAATTTCTGTTGCGTTCTGAGTCAAAAAAGGACCTGGGTAAGCATCCACTCGTCCGCACATACAATACTCCTACACACCGTGCTCGGGAAGGGCAGGCAATTGCGCGCTCAGGGTATGCTACAGCGATGATCGACACCTCCGACGGATTCTTGGGTGATCTTGGACATATCTGCCTGGACAGCGGTGCAGGAGCTGAACTGATTCGAGAAAAATTACCTATAAGCGATGATCTTCATCAAGCTGCTCTCGAACTAAAGTTAGATCCATACGAATTGTTTTTGCAGGATAGCGATGATTACGAGTTGATCATCACCTGTGCTCCCGAAAATACAGCTAAGATCCGTTCTGCTCTAGCCTCGGTTAGCGATGTGGCTGTTACCGAAGTCGGTAAGATTACTGATTCAGTCGGGGATATACACTTGATGCTTCCGGACGGTACTCACCAACAAATCACCCCTTCAGGGTGGAATCACTTCTCAAAGAGAGAATAAGATGTTTGACCAAAATCTCGCTCAAAAAGCTGCAGAAAACCTGAAGAATCTTAGAGAAAAGAAACCTTTGATTCACAACATAACGAACTATGTTGTCATGAATTACACAGCGAACGCTTTGCTCGCCTGCGGTGCCTCTCCTGTGATGGCCCATGCTGCAGAGGAAGTCGAGGAGATGGTTTCGTTAGCTGGAGCACTCGTACTTAACATCGGAACCCTCACTCCTTACTGGGTTGATTCGATGCTCAAAGCAGGCAAACGTGCCAACGAACTGAATGTGCCAGTTATTTTGGACCCAGTGGGTTCAGGAGCCACAAAACTACGGACTGATTCTGCCAAACGACTGATAGATGAAGTCTCCATAAAAGTGGTTCGGGGAAATGCGTCTGAAGTACTTTCCTTAGCCCGTGAGAGTTCCAAAACAAAGGGTGTCGACTCCATCCACACAGTGGACGAGGCTGCCGAAGCAGCTCTCACACTCTCCAAGGAACTGAATACTACCCTGGCTATAACAGGGAAAATAGATCTCATAACAGATGGAGAACGAATCTACCGTGTTTCTAACGGGCATGACCTTATGGGTTATTGTACAGGCACGGGCTGTACGGCAACGGTCATTATTGGAGCGTTCTTGGCTGTGGATCCTGACCCTGTGACAGCGACAACCACTGCACTCGCCTACTTCGGACTCGTGGGCGAGAAAGCAGCCACAAAAGCCAAAAGTCCTGGAAGCTTCCAAATAGCCATGCTCGACGCGCTCTACACCATAGATGAAAAGCAGATGGAGCAAGGAGCAAAAATCCATACGCAATAGATATTTTAAGCTCAATTAAGAATCACATCATTAAGTCTCTTCTGTTTTTAACTTTTTAAATTCTTTCCCCTTTCTAGCCAAATATTGCTTCTAAAAATATTTGCTAAATTCCATTAATTTTATTATATCTATCGTTAAAATAATAAAAATAGTATAATGAGACGCGTGATAAATGATCTTGCCCTTAGAGATGGCTCTAAAATTGCCATAATCGGCGGGGGCCCTGCAGGCTCCTTCTTTGCCCATTTCGCAAAGAAATGGTCCACTCAAAGAGGGATTGATGTATCTATCACCATTTTTGATGGTAAAGATTTTTTGCAGAGAGGACCTAAAGGTTGTAACCTCTGCGCGGGTGTAATTGCTGAAAGCCTGAATCAAAAAATGAAAGAAGAAGGTATATTTCTCCCTGAAAAAAGGATAATCAACAGAGTTGACGGATACTGCCTCCATGTGGACAGTGATAGCCTTCTTCTTTCCTCCGCTGAAAATGAGAAAAATACTATAGCAACGGTTTTTAGGGGAAATGGTCCCCGCTATTCGGCCTTCCCAGAAACAATCAGTTTTGATGATTTTCTTTTGAGCTGGGCCCAGGATAGAGGAGCAGAAGTCATCTCCAAGCCTGTATGGGAGATTAAACTGCTTGAGGATAAATCCAGGCCAATATGCTTATACCATGGAAATAAAGATAACCTTCAAAAATTTGAAGCAGACCTACTCGTGGGAGCCTTTGGGGTGAATACCTATCTGATGAGAGAAATTCAGAATCTTGGGTTTGGCTATAAGCCTCCCCATACTATTTCTACCTACCAGGCAGAGATCAAGCTAGGAACAGAAGAAGTGTTTAAGCATTTTGGAAACACTATCCATGTTTACATGCCAAAATCAAAATCCATCAGATATGCTACTGTGATTCCAAAGGGAGATTACGTTACGGTTACATTAATCGGGAAAAAAGATATAACCAGAGATGCTTTTCAAGAATTCCTTAATCTCGAAGAAATCAAAGGCAGGATCCCAGCCCTTAAGCCTCACTGTTTTTGCCATCCGAAAATAGTTGTCTCTCCCTCAAAAAATCCCTATACCCATAGATTAGTGATGATAGGAGATGCTAGCTACTCGCGACATTACAAAAATGGTATTGAATCAGCTTTTATCACAGCTCGGCTAGCGGCAGAGACTGCATTTGAGTCAGGGATTGACGCTTCTTCTTTTTCTTCTTCTTATCATAAACAGGCAAAAAAGATGATCATTCATGATAATTACTACGGTCAATTCCTTTTCATGATCAACGATATCATTTCTTCTGTGCCTCTCCTAACTCAATCCCATTTATCGTTAGCAAAGCAAAGAGGAGATAAGAGCTCCTCTGGAAAACTTAGGTCAATCCTCTGGAACATGTTCACAGGTAACATTCCCTACCGAGATATATTCAAGACATCCTTGGATATAAAACTTCAAATGTCTCTGTTCTTGAAAGCACTCGGAAAAATTTTCGCAAAAATAAAAAAACATATTGCATATTCTAAGAAAAAATCATCAGTAAAATCTGCACTCGGGCCCCTTAAGAATAATGATGTGGTTGTCATTATAGGAGGAGGACCTGCAGGATCAAGCTGTGCCATTAAACTCAAGAAATTAGCATCGCAGAAGGGAATAAATCCCCGAATCATTATTTATGAAGGAAAAAGATTTGAAAAGAAAAGCTACTATAACCAATGCCTGGGAGTGCTTTCTCCTCCATTAGACATAATTATGGAAGAAGAACTAGGAGTTCCTTTTCCCTGGGAAATAGTGCAAAAAAGAATAAACGGCTACTTTATTTATTCGGATAATAATGCAGTAAAACTCTCAGGTGAGCATGAACCCTCTTATGCCTGCCGAAGAGTGGAGTTTGATAGCCATCTCTTTCAGAAAGCAAAGGAGATGGGAATCGAGATATTCCAAGCTCGAGTGACTGATCTCGATTTCAATTCTGATGGAGTCATGGTTTACAGTGAATGCAACAACATAAAGGCTGATGTTGTTATCGGAGCTTTTGGCCTCGATGATGGTATGTCTAAGATTTTCGAAAGGATAACCCCATATTGTCAGCCCAAATTTCTCTCCTCTGTCGTAACCAAAATTCATCCGGGAGACAAGGCCATGGAGCAGTTTGGAGATTACCTTCATGCTTTTCTTCCATCTTCCCTTCCGCGTGTAGAGTTTGGAGCAATCACACCAAAAGGAAATCACCTCAGCTTGAACATTGCGGGAAAAAAAGTCGATTCAAATATGATGGATAGATTCCTCAATCTTCCGTCAGTGAGAGAAGCGCTACCCGATAACTTAGATAATTTCTTGCCTCAACTTTATTATTTTAAGGGAAAATTCCCTACTTCTCCGGCAAAGGGCGTTTACGGCGATAGGTACGTCATGGTAGGCGATGCCGCAGGCTTAAATCGACCGTTCAAAGGCAAAGGCATTAATTCAGCGGTCATCACAGGAATAAGGGCGGCTGAAGTTATTATTAATCGGGGAATATCAAGAGTAGCTTTCCAAGAGTACATGAAAAATTGTTGTGAGTTAATTGATGACATACTCTACGGAAAAATAGTCAGATACCTGACTATTCAATCCTCTAAACATGGTTTCTTGGATAGCATTTTTGAAGTGGCTAAAAAAGAAGGAGCTTTAAGGCGTGCTTTCTTTAATATCGTTTCAGGTCAGGACACCTACAAAAACACTTGGCGACAAACAAGAAGTTTCAAGCTAATGCTCAAAATAGTATTTAAAGCAATTATTCACAAATTTTTTAATAAAAAAGAACTTAGTTTAAATCATATCTTCTTCTAGCAGTAGGACTCATAAAATTCTAAGGGAGGAGAAAATGACTGAGAAAAAGAGAATCATCCCACTTACCACTATAGCACTCACTGTTTTTTTCTTGGGTTCTATTTTAGTGTCGAGAACACCCCCCTCTAAAGCACCTTCTATCACTGCTAGTAAAAATTGCAAGGAGTGTCATGAGGAGATATACAATCACTGGAAAAATGCTATGCATTCCATGTCTATTGAGGATCCCATATTCAAAGCTTCCTATATGGAATCTTATCTCAACACTGCGGGAGAAGCAAAATTCAACTGTATGCGTTGTCATGCACCTATAGCCTTAATCAACAATGACTACGATCTAAAAAATGAGATTACAAAAGAAGGTGTAAGCTGTGATTTCTGTCATTCTGTAAAAAAGGTCAACTTAGATAATAAACTCAATCCCTTTGAGCTCGAAATAGGCGATGTGAAGAGAGGTCCTCTGTCCGATGTGGACTCCCCTGCTCACAAGACTGAACCCTCTCTCCTTTTTACATCATCTGAACTTTGCGCTGGATGTCATGAGTACACCAATGATAATGGGGCGACTGTATTAGGAACATATTCTGAATGGAAAAAAAGCCCGTATGCAGAAGAAGGAACTCATTGTCAAGACTGCCACATGCCTTTGATCGCAGGTCGAATTGTAAAGCCAGAAATCAAATCTTCAAACAAAAAACAAATCAATCTGCATGCTATCTCTGCAGGACATTCTACTGAACAATTAAGAAAAGCTCTAAAGGTTGAAATCACGAATATTAATAAAGAAGAGGACATTATAGAGGCTGTTGTCGGCGTTACTAACGTCGGCTCTGGGCATATGGTTCCGACAGGCATTCCCTCAAGAAAATTAATCCTTTTGGTTGAATTGAGAACTCCTAATGAATACTTTAGTCAGCAGCGAATCTACCAAAAAATAATGTTGGATGAATCTGGCAAGGAAATTAAGAAAGACGGCGAAGTTTTCCAAAAGGCAGCCCAAGTCTCTTTCGATAACAGATTAAGACCCAGGGAAACGAGGATAGAAAGATTTGCCTTCGCCATGCCTAAAAATAAGAAAATAACTGTATCAGCTAGAATCGAATACCTCTACAAGGCTTCTGTTTTGAGACCAACCGAGATGCGGGTAAAAATGGCAGAAGACACAAAATCAATATCAAGGTAGGCCACCTAAAACTTCAATCATATAGACTCTTTTCAGAGAGCGTTTCCAGAGGAAGATCTAAAGCAAAAGTTTCGAGATCATCTTCGCTACATCTGCTGTTGAAGCCTTAAAAGTCCGCCTTTCACAAAAATTATTAGTGGCCTTTCGTTTTAAACTTTTTTTCTGTTCTTATTAATATTTAGCATAGGCAGCTGGGACATGGATTAAATGGCATTTGAAGCAACTTTCCATCCCGATTGCCTGGAATGATGTTTCCACAGCTTTGGGATCAATTGACGATTCACCGAGGGACTGCCCCAGCTTATCTATCAATTCATGCACACTTTCATCAACAAAATACTTCCTTTCTTCCGTTCCATGACATTCCTCGCAGCTCTCCTCCATAGCTTGAAACCTTGCCTTAAAGCCTTGAAACTGTTTTTGAGCATTCTCTATCTGGCCTTCCTGAACATCCACAATGATTCCCATGAAATTTACTACAAGACCCTGCATAAATCGGCGATAGTCCACAACTTCATCAGTCAGTGGATCCATAACTTTTATCATCCTAAAATCCCGCCAGTGGTATTTTTGCTGAACATTAACCATAGTCGCTACGTGACATTCATGACACACATTTCCCATCTTCTCGTATGATGCCATTATTTTACCCTGGTCTCCTGTCTGGAGAGCTACACCCAATTCCTTTATCGGGCCTTCTGGATAGTACTTCTTCCATTCAGGCACCATTTTTGAGGACTCTAGATACTGGGACTTGAACTTTTCAAAATTAGCTTTGGCATTCTGGTGATCTTCCTCAAAAAGGTCGACGACAATGCCCGTAAAAGATATGGCTAGTTCCATCATCTTGAACAGGTAAATTGGCTCCTTTGCTCTGGGGGGATAAAAAGTATCCAGTGAGCGCGGAAGCGGAGCAGTTTTGTTCTTTACAGTCACTTTCCCCAGTTCCGACTTCTCTTTTACCTTAGCTTGTGAATTGCTGAAGGCTAGCCCAAGAATCAGGATGGTCAAGATGGCTGCTGATTGGAAAAATAATTTTCTCATGGAAAACCTCCTTTTTTTATTTTTAAAATAGATAATTCCTTTTGCCAGATTAGCAATTTTCCTTCTCCTGACCAATTATTATTTTATTTATAATACTTATTATTATTATCGAACAAATAGTATTTATTACACGAGCATATTATCTTTGTCAATATATTTTTTATCCTCAAAACATATTTCTGTTCCATAACACATTTATTTTGTTCAGAGGGATATTTTATTATCCGTTAAATACCCACAGCAATAATTGACAAGTGCTTTTACTAATGTATAATGTCTCTAGGAATTATAGATGTTGTCGAGATTTTCCCATAAGAGGAGGAAAAAAATGAAAATAAAAGCCGCGCTGGCATTTTTATTAGTATTGGCCTTAGGGCTATGTATCTATCAATATTCCTTCGCCTATCCCCCTGCAGTAGGTCTCCTGGGAAAATCAAAAAACTGCCTTGTCTGCCATTCAAACAACGGACCCTGGAATGATGAGGAGAATACAATCATTGATATTCTCGACAAAGAAACAAAAAAGTCGCTTATGCAAGCTGACAGCAGTTTTTTGATTAAAGCGCAGAGAGGTCAGCTAAAAACTGTGCTTACTGTAATCGGCCGCACAAAAAAAGATAAGACTGA
>JABAOF010032278.1_pt1 | contig 19166 bp, 20 predicted proteins | sample 7062171 | NCBI WGS metagenome assembly JABAOF01 (sample SAMN14538628, study PRJNA623070) | marine sediment metagenome | biome: marine biome [ENVO:00000428]; feature: marine pelagic biome [ENVO:01000023]; material: deep marine sediment [ENVO:00002113] | place: India: Gulf of Khambhat ...
CTCACCCGGCCTCCACGTTCAAGTCGCGGACGAGTCCCTCCTCCTCGACGGCGGCACGGGGACCTTGCACCAACTGGTTCGCGGCGGCGCACGCCTCGAGGCGTTGGACCGGGTGCTCTACACCCACTATCATCCAGATCACGTGGGGGACTTTGTCCCTCTCCTCTTCGCCCTTCGCAGTCCCGAGATCGGACGGCAACGATCCCTGTGGGTCGGCGGGCCGCCAGGGCTTTACCGACACTATCACCTTTTGGGGGAACTTTACGGCCCCTGGGTGGCAAACCTGCCGTTTGGCCTCGAGCTCTTCGAACTCAAGCCGGAAATGATCGACTTCGGCTCGTGGCGCCTGACGGCACGGTCCGTCCCGCATACGGATGTCAGCCTGGCCTATCGGATCGACGCCGACGACGGCTCCCTCGTCTACTCGGGAGACACCGATTACTCCGACGCCTTGATCGACTTGGCCCGGGGGGCCGATCTGCTGATCCTCGAGTGCGCCTTCCCAGAGGATCAAAAGGTGGCCGGCCACCTCACGCCCAGCCTGGCCGGCGAGATCGCAGCCCGAGCCGGCGCGAAAAGCCTTTTGCTCACCCACTTCTATCCGGCGTGCGTGGGGCACGACCTGCTCACCCCCTGTCAGAAGGAATACCCCGGAAAGATCCTCCTGGCGCGGGACCTGATGCGGCTCACCGTACGGGCGCGAGGGACACAATGACGGCCCGGGACCGACTGATCCTTGCCCTGGACCTTCCCTCCTGGAAAGCGGCGGAGGGAATCGTGAAGCAACTGGCAGGAAGGATTCACCTCTTCAAGGTGGGCCTGCAGCTCTTTACTGCCGAGGGTCCCCAGGTGATTACCCGAATTCATGAAAACGGGGGGAGGGTCTTTCTCGATCTCAAGCTCCACGACATCCCCCAGACAGTGACCGCCGCCGCGTCCAAAGCGGTCGAGTGGGGGGTCTTTATGTTGGACCTCCATGTGGCCGGAGGAGCGCAGATGATGCGGGGGGCTCTGGACGCAGTAGCCGAAAAGGCCGAGGCAATCGGCATCGAACGTCCCCGCATCCTCGGGGTGACTGTGTTGACCAGTCTGGCCGAGGTGGACCTTCAGACGATCGGCATCGGCCGGAGGGTCGAGGAGCAGGTCCTCGCCCTCGCCAGTCTGGCTCAGGAGGCGGGACTCGATGGCGTGGTCGCTTCTCCGAACGAGGCCGGAGCGATCCGGCGTCGAATCGGTCCCGACTTCCTCCTCGTGACTCCCGGCATTCGACCGACCGGGGCTCGCAAAGACGATCAACAGCGGATCGCCACGGCCCGGAGCGCCCTCGAGGCGGGGGCGGACTATATCGTGGTTGGCCGCCCGATCCTCAAGGCAGCGGATCCCGTCGAGGCGGTTGAGATGCTCGTGGCAGAAATAGAGGCTCCATGAATAACAAGGAGGGGACGATGACCCATTGGAGGACAATGGTGGGGATCACGCTGGTGGCAGTCGCACTGCCGATCCTCGCCCTCTCCCAAGAACAGAAACCAGCGCCGGAGCGGAGCGAGTTGCGGGTGGTCCGGGATATGGTGACGACTGGAGTCGTCAACCGGGAGCCAATTGACGCCGCCGCCGTCTTCCCCCCATCGGTCGGCGTGCTGTATTATTTTACCGAGATCGGAGGCGCCAGGGCCCCGACCCAGATCATCCACAACTGGTATTACGACGGGCGAAAGGTGGCAGAGGTCGCCCTCGCAATTGAGGCAGCCCGCTGGCGGACCTGGAGTCGCAAACGTATCCGGCCAAATTGGATTGGATCGTGGGAGGTAGAGGCGGTGGACGCGGATGGCAGGGTCCTCTCCTCTCAGACCTTCGATGTGCACTAAACTCCAAGGGGGAAGACCATGGCCACCGAGCACCTCCAAATCCAGACCGCAGACGGCATTACCACGATCACTATAAACCGGCCCGAGGCCCTGAATGTCCTCACGAAAGCAATCCGGCGGCAACTCCGGCATGCCCTCCTCGCGGCGCGCGACGACCCCACCGTGAGGGTGGTGATCCTGACAGGTGCCGGGGAGAAAGCCTTCATTGCCGGTGCTGACATTCGGGAGATCCAAGCCGGTCTGGCGGAGGGGGCCGTATCTGCCCGAGACCAATTTGCCCGGGGGGGGCAGCAGCTCATCACGCTCATCGAGCGCTTGGGGAAGCCGGTCATCGCCGCAGTCAACGGCTATGCCCTGGGCGGTGGCAGTGAGATCGTGCAGGCCTGCCACTTGGCCATCGCCTCCGAGACCGCAAAATTCGGCCAGCCCGAGATCAACCTCGGCTTCAATCCCTGCTGGGGGGCTACCCAACGCCTCCCCCGGCACGTGGGACGCAAGCACGCGATGGCGCTGATCCTCACGGGAGAGATGATCGACGCGCAGGAGGCCTACCGGATTGGCCTCGTCAACAAGGTTGTCCCCCAGAAAGACTTGATGCCCGAGGCAGAGAAGCTCGCGCGACTCGTTGCAAGCAAGAGTCCCGTGGTTCTCGAGCTGTGTCTCGATGCTGTGACGCATGGATTCGAGATGTCCGTGAGCGATGGGCTCGAATACGAGGCGACCCTGTTTGCCATCACGGTCGCGACCGGGGATGCCCAGGAGGGCACCCAGGCCTTCCTGGAGAAGCGTACGCCAGTGTTCAAGACGCCACGAGGCGCCAGTGTCTAGTGGTTGGTGAGTGGTGGCTAGTGACTCGTGATTAGTGGTTAGTCAGTGGTGATTGGTGGTGCGTGAATGGCCACTATTCATTAATCACTATTCACTATTCACTCGTCACCGTCAGGTGACATCGTGGAACTATTTGAGCGCGCGAAAAAAACAGACCGACAGGATCGGGCGCCACTGGCAGATCGGATGCGGCCCAAGACAGCAGAGGAGTTTGTCGGGCAAACGCACCTCCTGGGCGAAGGCCGGGTGCTGCGCCTCGCGCTGGACCGGGGAGAGATCCCGTCAATGATCCTCTGGGGGCCACCCGGCTCGGGAAAGACCACCCTCGCGTATCTGATTGCCGAGCGGATGCGGGCAGCCTTTGTTCCCTTCTCCGCCGTCACCTCCGGCCTCAAGGAGGTCAGGGAGGTGATTAAACAGGCGGAGTGGCTCCAGCAGCGAGAAGGGCGGCGGACCATCCTGTTTATAGACGAGATTCACCGATTCAACAAGGCGCAACAGGACGCGTTTCTCCCCCACGTCGAGAAAGGAGTCGTCACCCTCATCGGGGCCACCACGGAAAATCCCTCTTTTGAGGTCATCGCCCCACTCCTGTCGCGGGTCAAGGTTTTTCGCCTCCACCCCCTCTCCGAAGCCGATCTTTCTTGCATCATTGAGCGTGCCTTGGAGAACACGGAACGGGGTCTCGGCGCCCGAGATCCACGGCTCAGCCCCGAGGGTCTCCACCATCTGCTCCGCTTGGCCTCGGGTGATGCCCGGGCGGCACTCAATACGTTGGAGCTGGCCGCCCAGATCGCCCCCCAGCGGCCGGACGAGACCCTCGAGATCAGCCTGCCCACCGTCGAGGAGGCGGCCCAGCGCCGAACCCTACTCTACGACAAGGCGGGGGAAGAACATTACGCCCTCATCTCTGCCCTTCACAAAAGCGTGCGGGATAGCGACCCCGACGCGGCGCTTTACTGGTTAGCCCGGATGCTCACCGCGGGAGAAGATCCCCTCTACATCGCCCGGCGGCTCATCCGCATGGCCTCCGAGGACATCGGCAATGCCGACCCGGCCGCCCTGTCAGTGGCAGTCGCCGCCAAAGAGGCGTTCCACTTCCTGGGAAGTCCGGAGGGGGAACTCGCCCTGGCCCAGTGCGCTGTCTACCTCGCCACCGCCCCCAAGTCAAATGCGGTCTACCGTGCCTATGAAAAGGCCCATGCGGACGTGGAGCAGGCCCCCATCGCGCCGGTGCCGCTGCACCTCCAGAACGCACCCACACCCCTCATGAAAAGTTTCGGCTATGGGGTAGGCTACCAGTACGCTCACGACCAACCCGATGCCCTGGTGGATCAAGAACATCTGCCGCCAGAACTGCAAGGCCGCTCTTACTACGAGCCGACAGACCGGGGATACGAGGCCGAGATCCGCCAGCGGCTTGCCGCGTGGCGCAGGCAGCTCAAGGGACAAACCCCCGATCCGCACACCGAGCCAGAGCATGACGGGCCAACACCATAAAAGCCTTGCCCTGTGGCGATTTTCGGGCGACTTTCTCCTTGACACTCCTTCGGCTCTTTGATATACGCCAACCATCCTCATCCCCCCACCGTCTTCATTTCGTCCTCATTTCAGTAGGACCATCCGAAAGGAGGTGACACCCCATGACGAAGGCGGAGCTGGTCGCGAGAATGGCCAAGGGTTCAGGAATGACGAAGAAGGCGGCCGAGATCGCCCTCGAAAGTACCTTGAAGTCAATCCGGGATTCCCTTAAGAAGGGGAGGAAGGTGACCTTGGTAGGCTTCGGTACGTTTTCCGTCGGGCGGCGCGCGGCCCGCAACGGCCGGAATCCTCAGACCGGCAGAGTCATTCGCATCCCGGCCGCCAGGGTTCCGCGGTTCAAGGCAGGAAAAGACTTGAAAAACGCCATCAAATAATCCTCCTCCACGAGAGCGAAAAAAGCCGGAAGGGAACCCCTTCCAGCTTTTGTCTTCTCCACGGCCAGGACAGAAAGTCTTCCGGACGGCCCATCCTCCGTCAGCCCGACGGAAGCAACGCTCTCGTCGCCGCCGAGACATCGGCGGCCGTCATAACCGCAGAGATCACTGCAACCCCGTCTGCGCCAGCAGCAAGCACTTCCCGCCTGTTCGACGCGTTGATCCCGCCAATGGCAAAGAGTGGAAGTTGGATCCGGGGTCGAACCTGTCGCAGGACCTCAAGGCCCAGCGGCGGACCGTACGGGGCCTTAGAGGGGGTGAAAAAGATCGGCCCCAGGACGATGAAGTCGGCTCCCCCTTCCTGAGCTTCTTCCGCCTCGGTGAGAGAGTGACAAGAAACCCCCAGGAACCTTGCCGGACCGAGCAGGCGACGGGCGACCGCCGGCGGAAAGCCCCGCTGGCTCAGATGGGCCCCGGAGGCTTCGACAGCCAATGCTACATCAACCCGATCATTAATAAGGAGGTACCCCCCAGCGGGACGCACGAGACCCAAGAGCCGTTCGGCCAGCGCCGTGAGTTCCCGGGCCTCAAGGTCCTTCTCTCTGAGCTGAAAGGCCCTGGCCCCTCCCCTCAAAGCGGCTCCGACAACCTCCTCGAGCGACCTCTTTGAGGTCTCCGTACGATCGGTGACCACATAAAGCCCCCACTGACGGGGATCTTCTTGGACAGATGACATAGAATGGATTGACGAGCCGTATTGGCTCAGCGGATGGGCAACCGAGTTACTGCTCTTTCGACCGTGAACTGTGAACGGCTCGGCTGAGCTCGTCGTAGCCTGCGAACAGGCCTTAGCGAAGTTCCGGCATCCCTTCGAGAGGGGTAGAGGCAGAGGCGTAGAGCTTCTTTGGAATGCGCCCGGCCACATAAGCCCGCCGCCCCGCCTCGATCGCATGGCGCATCGCCGTCGCCATGGTGACCGGGTCCTTCGCCGCGGCGATTCCGGTATTCATCAAGACACCCTCGCAGCCCAGCTCCATGGCAATCGCGGCATCAGACGCGGTCCCCACCCCGGCATCCACGATGACCGGCACCCGCACCATCTCCAGGATGATCTTGATATTGTACGGGTTCCGAATCCCAAGACCCGAGCCGATCGGCGCGCCGAGAGGCATCACGGCAGCCGCCCCCGCGTCCTCGAGCTTTCTGGCTACAATCGGGTCGTCGTTGGTATACGGCAGGACGATGAAGCCCTCCTTGGTCAAGGTTTTTGTCGCCTCGATCAGCGCCGCGGTGTCAGGGAACAGCGTCTTCTCGTCCCCGATGACCTCCAGCTTCACCATGTCAGATAACCCCATCTCCCGGGCGATCATGGCCGTCTTAATCGCCTCCTCGCTCGTGTAGCATCCCGCCGTGTTGGGGAGCAGGGTGTAGCGCTTAAGATCAATGTAATCCAACAAGGAGCCCCCCGTCGCCAGGTTCATGCGCCGGATGGCCACGGTGATGATCTCTGCGCCGGAGGCCTTCCAGGCCTCTTGCATCGTGCCAGGATCCGGATACTTACTACTGCCGACGATGAGGCGAGACGTGAACTCCCTGCCGCCGAATCGAAGCGGCTCGTCCTTAAATTCCATCATCCGATCTCCTCCATCCCCCCAGCCATGATCGTGAGGACCTCCACCGCGTCCCCATCCTGGAGCGTGGTTGACGCGTAAGAGGGCTTCTTCACAATCCCCTGGTTGACCAGGACCGCCACCCGTTCTGGCCGAACCTCCAGCTCTTCCAAAAGCTGGGCAACAGTGATCCCACTAATCACATCTCGATCCTTTCCGTTCAGCCGGATCTGCATTTCTTGAACATCCCGGACCTGCGAAGACGCTCCACTGGTGCCACCATATTATTTTAGCGCGGCAGACGGAGGGCGTCAATTTGCCCGGTGTCCACGCACGCGGCGTTTGAGGCGGAGGGCCTTTTCTACGACGTGGGCCAACCCCGTGGTCAACCGGAGCCTCTTGATGGCACCGGTTTCTACCCATAAGGCCTCTGAGACATCCGAGGCGGCCTGCAGCCGTCCCCGACGCCAGAAGGCCAGGAAGTCGACGATCACATAGTGATACTGCACTCGACCATCGCGGTCGGCCTGAATCCGCTCCACCACCTCCACGACGTCTTCCACTTTCACATCAATCCCACACTCCTCCTTGACCTCGCGCGCTACGGCTTCCTCCAGTCGCTCTCCCGTCTTGACCGCCCCCCCCGGCAAGCTCCAAAGACCGAGACTCGGTTCGCGCCCGCGACGAACCAGCAACACCTTGCCATCCTTAACCACGATGGCGCCGACGGCCACAACGGGACGGAGTGGATATTCGCGACTCATCGATCCATGTCGAGAGAAAGGGCTTGACAATTTGAGGAGAAGATATTATCAATGCCCTTTGGTTTTTCCACAACGCGTCAACAAGGAGGAAGTCTTCCGTGCCGATTTACGAGTACAAGTGTGAGGCCTGTGGCCACACCTTTGAGGCCATCCAGAAGTTCTCCGACGACCCCATCACTTCGTGTGTCGCGTGCTCCGGACCCGTCCACCGCGTCCTGTCGCCTCCCGCGCTCCTCTTCAAAGGGACCGGCTGGTACGTCACTGACTACGCCAGCCCGGACCGGAAGAAGGCTGCCGAAGGGGAGAAAAAAGAAACCGAGGCCTCTGCCGAGAAAAGCGGCACCGAGCAGACCACCAAGGCTGACAAAGAAGCCTCCAGCGGTTAGATTTACCGATCCACCTCCCTCATCCTACCTCGCCCCGGTCCTACGCAACCACGGTATAACCTCACGGAGCCACGACAGGTCCCTCGAGAAAAGGCCGCGGACCGGCCAAGCGGTCATCCCCCATCCGCGCGGGTGACGAGGGTCTGGATGTAAGGCAGGGTTTCTGCGACTGGCACGAATGAGTCTTCTTTGGTCCGGCGATTGCGGATCTCCACCTCCCCCTCGCGGACCGCCCGGCTCCCGACCGTGACCCGAAAGGGAATCCCCAACAGGTCCGCATCTTTGAATTTGACCCCGGGTCGCTCGTCCCGGTCGTCATAGAGGACTTCGATACCCGCTGCCTCGAGACTGCGGTATAACTCCTCGCCTAGCCCTCGCATCGCCTCATCCTTGACATTCACCGTGAGAAGAGTGGCTTGGAAGGGGGCAATGCTCAAGGGCCAGATTGTCCCATCCTGATCGTGATTTTGTTCGATGGCGGCGGCAGCAATCCGGGCCGGGCCGATTCCGTAGCTCCCCATGACGATGGGGTGTTCCTGTCCCTTCTCGTCGAGATAGACCGCCCTGAGAGGCGTGGAATACCGGGTCCCCAGCTGGAAGATGTTTCCAACCTCAATCACCCGCTCCACGGTAAGAGGTCCTCCACACCTCACGCAGGCGTCCCCCCCTTGCACTCGGTGAATATCGGCATACCGCGCGCTGAAGTGCTTGCCCGGGACCACCCCCTGGAGGTGATACCCCTCCCGATTGGCGCCTGCGACATAGACCCCCTCCGCAAGGGCCTCATCGGTCAAGAGGGGCAATTCGAGATGCATCGGGCCCAGAAAGCCCGCCTCCACTCCGGCAACTTCTTTGACCTCGTCGCGATGTGCTGGCCGGAAGGGGCCGATGAGCCGCTCGACTTTCCTCTCGTGGAGCTGTTGATCTCCGCGAAGGAGGCAGAGGAGCGGCCCATCCTTGGTCATGACCATGAGCGTCTTCAGGGTGAGCTGGGGATCGATCTTGAGAAAGTTCGAGACCTCCTCGATGCTTCTGGTCCCGGGGGTGGCAATTTCCTCCAGGGAGGACCAAGCGGGGAACGTCGGAGGGATAGGCCGCGAGCCGGCCAGCTCGACATTTGCGGCGTAGTCACAGGATCCGCAAAGGGCCACCTCATCCTCCCCTGCAGGAGAAGGGGCCATGAATTCGTGGGAACCCGCCCCTCCCATCATTCCAGGGTCGGACTCCACGACGTAAAACTTGAGTCCGCACCGGCTGAAAATCCGCGCATACGCCTCCTTGTGACGCTCATAGCTCTGCCGAAGCCCTTCCTCATCCGCATCCAGGCTATAGGAATCCTTCATGAGGAATTCCCGGGTCCGGAGGACGCCGCTCTTGGGCCGGGCCTCGTCCCGAAACTTGACCTGGATCTGGTACCAGATCTGAGGGAGCTCCCGGTAGGAGCGAATCTCTTTCGCGGTCAGCCAGGCGATGATCTCTTCGTGAGTCATCCCCAGGCACATGTCCCGCTTCCCCCGATCCTTCAGGCGGAACATCTCATCGCCGATCTCGGCCCACCGGCCAGTCTGTTGCCAGACTTCGGCGGGGTGAAGGGCTGGCAAGGTGACCTCCTGCCCCCCGATACGGTTCATTTCTTCCCGGATGATGGTATTGATCTTGTCGAGGACCCGCTGCCCCAGCGGAAGATAGCAATAGATCCCGGCGGCGAGCTGACGGACCAGGCCGCTCCGGATCATGAGCTTATGGCTCATCGCCTCCGCATCGGCGGGAACCTCTTTCAGGGTGGGAATGAGCAGGTTACTCCACCGCATAATCTGGTGAGGAGAAAGGCGGGACTCACTCCTTGGGAAGTATGGTGAGGAGGTCCCCGGCCCCGGGAGCGGCATCCTCTACTTCACCTGCCTCCACCATTCGTTTCAGCTCCTCCACGAGGGCGTCGGCCAGCTCCGCTTCCTTGACCTTGCGGATGATCTGTCCCTTCTTGATGAGGATGCCGACCCCGTTGCCGCCGGCGATTCCGATATCCGCCCCCCGTGCCTCGCCCGGGCCGTTCACGGCGCACCCCATCACCGCCACATTCATCGACTTCTTTAGACCCAGGGCCGCCAACCGTTGCTCTACTTCCTTGGTGAGCCCCATGAGGTCAATCTCGACCCGCCCGCAGGAGGGACACGCGATAATGTTGAGCCCTCGCTCTCTCAATTCCAACGCCTTCAGGATCTCGAAGCCAACCTTGATCTCTTCGACGCAGTCCTCGGTCAGGGAGACCCGGATGGTATCACCGATCCCGGCGGCCAGGAGTGCGCCCATCCCAACCGCGGATTTCACCGTTCCCGGAAAGGCAGTCCCGGCCTCCGTCACTCCTAGGTGAAAGGGGTAGTCCACCTTCTCGGCGAGCAGTCGATAGGCAGCGATCATCATGGGCGGATGCGAGGCCTTCAGCGAAACTTTGATCTCTGGATAGTCGAGTTCCTCTAAGATCTGGATATGCTTCAATGCGCTCTCGACCATAGCCTCGGGCGTGGGCTCGCTGTACTTCGCCATGAGCTCCTTCTCCAACGAGCCGGCGTTGACGCCGATGCGAATCGGGACTCTCCGCTCTCGGGCCGCCCGCACGACCTCCTCCACTTTCCAGCGTGCTCCGATATTCCCCGGGTTGAGACGGAGGCCGTCCACCCCTTGCTCGAGGGCCATAAGCGCCAGCCGGTAATTGAAGTGGATATCCGCGATGAGCGGAATCCGAATCTGGGAATGGATCTCTTCCAGGACCGCTGCAGCCTGCTCATCCGGGACCGCCACTCGGACCAGCTCACAGCCCGCCGCTTCCAAAGCCCAGATCTGATCGACGGTGGCCTCGACATTGCGGGTATCGGTCTTGGTCATCGACTGAACCGAGACCGGCGCGTCTCCGCCAATCTTGACGGAACCCACTTGGATCTGCCGCGTCTTCCGCCGCTCAATCATGTATCTGTCTCCTGTTGATCGATGACCAGTGTTAGATTTTGGGTATTAGCTGTTAGGTCTTGGTTTGGGACACATCATAATTTAGATTTCAACCCGAACACCCAAGACCCAGCACCCAAAACCTAGACTTCGAACCGTGAACCCTCAACTCTGAACCCTGACCCCTCTTACTACGGCTGGAGCATTCGGAAGATGTCATTATAAAAGGCAAAGATCATCAAGGCCACCAAAAGCGCCAGTCCCACCCGCTGCGCGATCTCTCGCATCTTAACGCTCACCGGCCGCCCCCGAAATACTTCGATGAAAAAGAAGAATAGGTGCCCCCCATCCAGGATGGGGATAGGGAGAAGATTCAGCACCCCCAGGTTGATGGAGAGGAGGGCGGTGAAGAAGACCAGGTAGAGGCTCCCCCTCTCGGCCTGCTCGCCGGTCATCTGGGCCATGAGGATCGGCCCGCCAATCGTTTGAGGGGAGACTTTCCGCTCCACGATCTTTACCAATATCCAGAGGATCCTGACGCTCGTGGTCGCGGTCCGCACGGTCGCCTCGCCCAGTGAGGTGAACGGATCCAACTGCTCGTACACGTAGCCCTCTGCACGCGTAATGCCGATGAGTCCCACCGTTACGGTCTTACCCGTCGGATCTTGCTGGGTGGTGGCCTTTGGGGTAAGGACGATCGGAAAGCGCTCTCCACCCCGCTCGACCACCAGGGTCACCTCCCGCCCGGCCCGGCCGTGAATCTGCTGCTGCAGTTCCTCCCAGGTCTCGACCGGCTCCCCGTTAGCGGCGACAATGCGATCCCCGGCCCTGATACCCGCCTCGGCTGCAGGGAATCCCTCCATCACACGGTTCACGGTGGGCGAGATGAATGGTCCAACCCCAATCGCCCACACCTGCTGCTCATCGCCGAATATATCGGTGAAGGTCTTCCGCCGGGGAGTGACCGTGAGGTCTTGACGGACTCCATCCCGCTCGACACTCAGCATTAGAGGCTTCCCCTTTGAAGCCTGGATCGCCGCCTCAACTTCCTCCCACGTTCTCACCGGACTACCCATCACCGCAACAATCCGGGTGCCTGGCCGAAGGCCAGCAGCGGCGGCCGCAGAGTCCGGCTCCGGTTTTCCGGCGACGGGCGCAACGACAGGACGACCCACGAAAACAAAAACTCCCCAGAACAAGAGCACGGCTAATAAGAAATTGGCTCCAGGCCCCGCCAACACGATGGCGATCCGGGACCAAACCGGCTTGTGGGCGAAAGACCGCTTGAGATCTAGAGGTTGGCCTGCCCTATCGAAGGCTTGACCGGCATCGTCAACCACGACCTCGCGCGGGTCCTCCCCCACCATCTTCACGTAGCCCCCCAGCGGGATGGCGGACACCAGATACTCGGTCTCCCCTTTTGTAAAGCCGAAGAGCCGACGACCGAAACCGAGAGAGAACTTGAGCACGCCAACCCCCGCCCGCTTGGCCACGATGAAGTGCCCGAGCTCGTGGACGAAGATGAGCACCCCGAGGATGATGATAAATATGATCACTGTAGCCGGCGTCATGACACGTGCCTCACGATCCTCCCATACCTTCGGGAAATCTGCTCCCGAACCTCCCGATCCGCCGCCAGGATCTCCTCCAGGTTCCCGCCGTCCCCCGGCCGATGCCCTCGGAGCCCGGCCTCGATCACCTGAGGAATCTGGGCAAAGGCGATGACACGATTGAGGAATAGTTCTACCGCCACCTCATTCGCGGCGTTTAAGACCGCAGGCGCCGTCCCCCCCATCTCCACCGCTTCGTACGCGTATGCCAGGCAGGGAAACCGCTCCCCATCGATCGGCTCGAAGGTGAGTGAGGCCACCCGCAGTAGATCCAGGGAAGGAAAAGAGTTTTCAAAGCGAGCTGGGTAGCTCAGGGCATAGAGAATGGGGAGACGCATATCGGGCAGGGCAAGTTGCGCTAAGACCGACCCGTCCACGTACTCGATGAGCGAGTGGACGATGGACTGCGGGTGAACGATCACGTCCACGCGCTTGACGTTGATATCAAACAACCATCGGGCCTCGATGACCTCGAGGCCCTTATTCATCAAGGTTGCAGAGTCGATGGTAATTTTCTTCCCCATGTTCCAGACGGGATGGTTCAATGCCTCCTCAGGGGTGACCGAGGCCAGTCGTTCCTTGGGGACATGCCGCAGCGATCCTCCCGACGCCGTCAAAATGATCCGCTTGAGCGCCGCTCGCCCTCCACCCTCCAGGCACTGGAAGATGGCCGAGTGTTCACTGTCCACCGGGAGGAGCTTGACTCCTTGAGTGGCTGCTTCCGCGGTCAGCAAGGCCCCAGCCATGACCAAGGCCTCTTTGGTGGCCAAGGCCACGTCCTTGCCGGCGCGGACCGCTGCAAGGGCAGGCTTCAGTCCGGCCGCCCCCACGACCGCGAGCAGGCAAAGTTCTGCCTCGGAATACGCCGCGACCTCGGCCAACCCGTCCTCTCCAGAAGAGATCTTCACCGGAAGGCCGCGGAGTCTCTCCTGGAGTTCCTTCGCCCCTTCTCGATTCCCGACCGAAACCAGGTCCGGTCGAAACTCCCGAACCTGCTCGGCCAAAAGATCGAGCCGCCGGCCGGCCGCTATGGCCACCACCTGAAAGGTGTCGTGGTGGGCCCGCACGACTTCCAGAGTCTGCATGCCGATGGAGCCAGTTGAGCCCAGGATACTCAGGCGCTTCATGATTTGTCTTTGACCCCGACCCCGTCCCTCGGCCCTGCCTTAACGAGATACATGGCCTCGTCGGCGTGATGCAGGAGTTCCTCCCCTGTCGCTCCATCTTCGGGATACGTTGCCACTCCAAAACTGGCGGTCAAAGAAGCCTCTGCCCCTTCCACCGGATGGAATCGATGAGCCCGGATCGCCCGGCGCAGGCGATGGGCCGTATCCACGGCCCCTCGCCGATCGGTCTCGGGCAGCGTCACCGAAAATTCATCCCCTCCGAATCGGAAGATCTTGTCTGTCCGTCGCAGCTTGGCCTTAATCACGCCCACCAACTCCACCAACACCCTACTCCCCGACAGATGCCCAAACTGGTCGTTGATCTGCTTCAAATGATCAAGGTCGAAGAAAAGGAGAGAGAAATGACGCTTGTATCGCCGGGACCGCTCGATCTCCTCCTCCAGATATCGGTCCAGATACCGGCGATTGAGAACACCCGTCAGGTCATCCTGGAGGGCCTCATGCCGGAGCACGACATTCGTCCGCAACAGGTGATATCGTTCCACACCGTTCCGCAGGCTGATATCAAGATCGGCCGGCCGAACAGGCTTGGGGATGGCACTGTATGCTCCCCGCTTCAGCGCCGCGTCAGCGACCGCACTCCCCGGAGCAGCCAAGACGATGATGGTCTGCTCGGGTTTGAGTTCAGTGATCTGCTCCAGCAGCTTGACGGCCTTACCCCTCGACGCCTGGAGGTCGACGAGGACAACCGCGTAGTCTTCGTCCTTGAGTTTCTCGAGAGCCTCCTCGCCACTTGAAGCCTCCGCGGGTCGGAAATCCCGCTGCTCAAGGAGCTTCACGATTCGCCTGCGTGCAGCCGGCTGATCCTCTACGACTAAAATCTTATCGTCGGCCACCTCCGGCCCCCTTAACTGTTTCTTCACCCGGGAGATGTCGCAAGTATAATGAAATCCAGAGTTTCTCGCAAGAAATTTCCCGGGGAACATAAGGATCGATGGGTGCCGTCCGCCTCGTTCAGGGTCGGTATCCTCGCCGGGGTGGGCCAATTCGCCTTGACACTGCGCAGTGACCGCACCTATACTGCCGTGGATCTGTACACTTATCGTGAGGGGACCATGACACGCATTCAGTTCGGGACATCCGGCTGGCGGGGGATCATTGCCGATGATGTGACCCTCCCCAGGGCGAGGATCGTGGTCCAGGGGATCGCCGACCACCTCAAGGGAGCCCGTCTGGAGGAGCGAGGCGCCGTCGTCGGCTACGATACTCGCTTTCTCGCGAATCGCTTCGCCCATGAGGCGGCCAAGGTCCTCGGCGCGAACGGGATTCGGGTGTTTCTCTGTGATCGGGATACGCCCACCCCTGTCGTGGCTTACGAGACCCTGCGACGCCAGGCTGGCGGCGCCATCAATATCACTGCCAGTCACAACCCACCGGAGTGGAGCGGTATTAAATTTTCCACGGCAACCGGCGGTCCGGCACTCCCTCAAGTTACACAGTTCATCGAGGATCGGGCAAACGAGCGGGGGGAGGAGCCTATCGAGACCCTGGAGATCGACATAGCAGAGAAGGCGGGGCTCCTCACGATGATCGATCCCTTGGGGCCTTATCTGATGCACCTCCGCAGCCTCGTGGACTATGAGACCATTCGTCGAAAGAGCCTCAGGGTGGTGGTGGATCCCCTCTTTGGAACCGGCCGGGGATACTTGGATGAGGCCTGCCGGGATGCGGGGTGCGAAGTCGAAGTCCTCCACGACTGGCGGGATCCTCTCTTCGGCGGCGATTCTCCGGATCCATCGCCAAAGCGCCTCGGTGAACTGGGAGAACGGGTCCGCAAGCGACAGGCCCACCTGGGACTCGCCACCGACGGGGATGCCGACCGCTTCGGCATCGTGGACAGCGACGGCTCGGTCGTGAGTGCCAACCAGATTCTCGCCCTGCTGTTCAAGCATCTCATCACGACGCGGCCCGACCCGGGAGGGGTCGCGCGCTCAGTGGCGACGACGCATCTGGTGGATGCGGTCGCTCATCATTACCACCTCCCCCTTCATGAAACCCCCGTCGGGTTCAAGTATCTCGGGGACCTAATCGCTCAAGGGAAGGTCATCCTCGCAGGCGAAGAAAGTGCTGGGCTCTCCATCAGGGGTCATGTCCCGGAGAAGGATGGAATTTTGGCGTGTATGCTTGTGGCCGAGTTGGTGGCGAATCGGGAAGGGGCATCCCTCAGCCAACTCCTGGAAGAGCTGTATGCTGAGGTCGGGACGCTCATCTCTCGGCGGATCGATCTCTCCATGAAACCCGGGGAGCGGGATCGCCTCCTTGCGAAGCTGCAGGAACCTCCGCGCACGCTCGCCGGTCGAAGGATCCGAGAGGTGCAGCGGGTGGACGGGACGAAGTTACTCCTCGAGGATGGCAGCTGGATCCTGATCCGTCCCTCCGGAACGGAGCCGGTTGTACGACTGTATGTGGAAGCAGAGAATCCCAAAGATCTGGAGCGGCTTATCGAGGCGGGGCATGAGCTGGTTTACGGATCATAGCATGGCTAGTGCCGTTCCAACTATTTTCCCCGAACGCCGGCCGGCCACTGAACCGAAGAAGCAGGCCGAACTGTGAAGCGCGGACTAGGCCAAACAAGTTGGAACGGGTCGAGGCATCCGGCAACCTGCAGCCGTCGCTCGGGGATCGAAGTCCTATGAGTCAGATTGTCCACGTCCATGCCCGAGAGGTCCTGGATTCCCGCGGGAACCCAACCGTCGAGGTCGACGTCAGTCTGGAGAGCGGAGCTTTCGGTCGCGCAGCGGTCCCCTCAGGCGCATCCACAGGCGAGCGAGAGGCCGTGGAGCTTCGGGACGGCGATGCCAAGCGATACGGGGGCAAAGGGGTCCAGAAGGCGGTATCGCATGTCAACGCGCTCATCGCCCAGGAGATTATCGGGTTGGAAGCGCTTGACCAATCCCTGGTGGACCACACCCTGTGCCGGTTGGATGGGACATCCACCAAGGGGAAGCTCGGAGCGAACGCCCTCCTCGGGGTTTCCCTGGCCGTGGCCAAGGCTGCGGCAGACGAGGCTGGCCTCCCCCTGTACCGGTATCTGGGTGGGGCCCCTGCCCGCGACCTTCCCGTCCCCCTCGTGAATATCCTCAATGGGGGAAAACATGCCGATAATAACGTGGACTTTCAGGAATTCATGATCGTACCGGTTGCGGGTGGGCGGTTCGCGGAGGCACTCCGGATTGCCGTCGAGGTCTTCCACGGCCTGCGCGCCGTGCTCAAAAAGCGGGGCTACAACACCGCCGTGGGAGACGAGGGAGGCTTTGCCCCCGACCTTCGCTCAAACGACGAGGCAGTGGAAGTGATCCTCGAGGCCGTCACACAGACGGGCTACCAGCCAGGTCGGGACCTCTTTTTGGCGCTCGACCCCGCGGCCAGCGAGTTCTACGAGGGTGAGCGGTATCATATCCTCGCTGGGACGAAGAAAGAACTTAGCCGAGAAGAGATGGTGGATTTTTACGCCGCGTGGGTCAAACAGTATCCTATTGTCTCCATCGAGGACGGCATGGCCGAGGGAGACTGGGAGGGATGGGCGCTCCTTACCCACACCCTCGGGGACCGAGTTCAACTGGTCGGGGATGACCTCTTCGTAACTAACGCGGCGATCCTTCGCGAAGGAATCGCACGGGGCATCGCCAATGCCATCCTGATCAAGGTCAACCAGATCGGCACGTTGACCGAAACCCTCGAGGCCATCGCCGTGGCGAAGCGGGCAGGGTACGCGACGATCATTTCCCACCGGTCCGGGGAGACCGAGGATGTTACCATTGGGGATCTCGCCGTCGCGGTCAACGCCGGGCAAATCAAGACCGGGTCCACGTCCCGGACCGACCGGACGGCCAAGTACAATCAGCTCCTCCGCATCGAGGAGACGTTAGGCGCAGCGGCCCATTTTCCCGGGGTAGAGGCCTTTCGCCCCTTGAGAGGACGGTGATGCCTGACCAGGATCCCGCACAGCGGCGGACAAGACTGCGGCGGCCCGGACTGATCCTCCTTCTCTGTTTCCTGGGACTCTTGCTGCTCCTCTCCCTGCTGGGGGATCGCAGCCTACTTCAGCTTTACCAGATGGGGCGCGTGAGGGCGCATCTGGAACAAGAGATCGAAACCCTCAAACATGAGAATGCCTTACTCCGGCAGGAAGTCGAGGCAATGCGCCGTCATCCTTCCCAGACCGAAGAGATCGCCCGCCGGGACCTGGGCCTGGTTCGCCCGGGAGAAATCGTTTATCAGTTCCGGAAGCAGTAAGGGATATCCATCACTCCATCGCCCTCGACTGAGCCGTGGGAGCATCCCTTGACCCCCCGGTTCCCGGATCCCACCTTCTGGGAGAACTTCCGTATCCCGTGAGACGCCCATCTCCCCACGCTCTTGGTGATTTTGAGCGATCCTCACCTCTGGGTGGCGTAATCCGGCGGAAGGTGGTAAGCTTTTTTTTGTGAATCTCCAACGCGGAAGCGATACATTCACCACCGGTCTCCTTACTATCGTCCTGCTGATCGGATCGGCGTGCACGAGCAGGCCAGCGGGGAAGTGGCAGAGTCCCCTCGGTCGGGATCACCCGCTCGCAGGACAGATCTGGGATGTCACGAAAAGCAGCTTCATCGACACCAGGACGCTTGTTGACCGCCTCGCGCAACGCCGGCTCGTCCTCTTGGGTGAAAAGCACGACAATCCGGATCACCACCAACTCCAGGCCTCGCTTCTCAGCGCCTTGACCGACGCCGGTCGCCGGCCCGCGGTGGGATTTGAGATGTTCGACACCGACTATCAGCCGGCCATCGACCAGCATCTGGCTGCCGAACCGACCGACGCCGCTGGTCTCGCCGACGTCGTCAACTGGGAACGTACTGGCTGGCCAGACTGGACCCTCTACCAACCAATCGTCGAGGTCGCCCTTGAGGCGGGATTACCAATCCTTGCGACCAACCTTCCCCGCGAAACGACCCGCGGCCTCCGGGACCAGGGTCTGGCCGGCGTCGAAGCAGCGCTGGTCGCCACGTTGGGCCTCGACCGACCGATTCCGCCTGAGATCAAAGAGGCGATGGCGGCTGAGATCCGTGAGTCGCACTGTGGGTACGCTTCCGAAGCGATGGTGACGTCGATGATCACCGTTCAGCGGGCCCGAGACGCCCAGATGGCGGAACGTCTCGCCGCCGGCCAGGCGGATGGTGCGGTATTAATCACGGGATTGGAGCACGCCCGGACGGATTGGGGGATCCCGAATTACGTGACCAGCCGGCTGCCCGGGATCACGGTCGTGAGCCTGGCGTTTCTCGAGGTCGAAAGAGACCACGCCGATCTGGCGGCGTACGCCACGCATTTCGGCCGCGAAACACTCCCGTTCGATTATGTCTGGTTCACTCCGCGCGTCGACGACGTCGACCCCTGCGAAAAATTCGAGAAGCAGCTCAAGAAGCTCAAGAAGAAACATTCAGGTCGAGGCCAACCTTGATCGTTCGATGACACGGAGAGAGAGGCGACCGAGGTGAAGGAATATGTCCTGAAGACGCCCAAGGCCCCCGTCGCACTCTCCGCCTATGAAGCCGAGCTCAACCCGGCGCAGCTCCAAGCGACGACGGCTGGCGGCGGCCCCCATCTGGTCATTGCGGGCGCGGGGAGCGGTAAGACCCGGGTCATCACGTATCGGGTGGCTTACCTCCTCGATCAGGGAACGGACCCTGCTCGGATCCTGCTCGTCACCTTCACTAATAAGGCAGCCCGCGAGATGCTCCGCCGGGTGGCTGAGGTGAGCAGGGGCGACAGCCGCCAGGTCTGGGGGGGGACGTTCCACCACGTCGGCAATCTCATCCTCCGCCGACATGCCCCCCTCGCCGGCCTCACGAGCGAGTACACCATCCTCGATCGGGAAGACGCCAAAGAACTCCTCCAGGCCTGTGTGACCGATCTGGGAATCGCCGTGACGAAACACCGCTTTCCCAGAGGAGATGTGCTCCAGGATATCTTGAGTACTGCTACGAATACCGAGCGGATGATCGCCAAGGTCCTGGAAGACCGGTATCCGTTTTTCACCCTTTTTGAGGCGGAGATCCTTGAGATCGCCCGCCG
>JABAOF010024856.1_pt3 | contig 19165 bp, 20 predicted proteins | sample 7062171 | NCBI WGS metagenome assembly JABAOF01 (sample SAMN14538628, study PRJNA623070) | marine sediment metagenome | biome: marine biome [ENVO:00000428]; feature: marine pelagic biome [ENVO:01000023]; material: deep marine sediment [ENVO:00002113] | place: India: Gulf of Khambhat ...
GAGGGTGGTCAAGCTCGTGCTGACGGGTAAACCGCTGCTCCTGCTGAAAAATGCAGGGAATTCTTCAGTTCCCCAACCGATGACTGGCACCGATGCCATCTCAAGCCATTCTACGGTTCGTGGCAGATCGAGAATGGCCTTGGCACCCGAGCAGACCACTGCGATCGGAGTACGGGCAAGTTCAGGCAAATCTGCGGAGACATCCCCAGTGGCGCCACGATGAACTCCACCAATGCCTCCGGTTGCAAAGACTTGAATACCTATCAAATGCGAAATGAAGATCGTGGCTGCCACGGTGGTACCGCCGGTCTGACGTCTGGCAACCGCTGCGGCTAGATCACGCCGGCTTATTTTGTGTACATCTTTTGCAAGTGCCAAGTACTCAAGCTCTTCGTTAGACAGACCAAGGCGAACGACACCATCAATAATCGCGACCGTGGCAGGTTGAACGCCGATCGACAAGACGTCGGTTTCCATCCAGCGAGCGAGGTCAAGATTTACGGGTCGTGGTAATCCGTGTGTAATGACGGTCGACTCGAGCGTGACAACCGGTCTACCGCTTTCAAGGGCGTCTGCGACTTCTGGGTGGACATGAAGCCACCCAGGTATCTCAAGAGGCATTTTCTAAGATCCTCTATTGAAGTTGCTAATTGGGATCAGGGAGTAGGGCATCAAGCTATAGCGGCGCCTAGACACCCGGGTTGCAAGGGCATGATCCCGGATCCCTAATCCCTGATTCCCATTTCCCAACCCCCTCATCGTAAACCCTTATACAGCATCTCNNATCTCAATCGACAATTCAGGCGCGACTGTGCCAGGTGAGCGTAGGGTGAGGGCAGCGGCTGATAAACCCAGGCGAACGGCTTCGTCAAGTGGGATATCGTTCAGCAGGGCGAAGATCACCGCTGCAGCCAGCGCGTCACCCGCGCTGGTCGGATCCACAATCTCTGTTTGGAGCGCTGGCACATGACCGCTCCTGTTTGCGCTCGCGTAACCCAGACCAAACTCAGCCATGGTGATGATGGCAATATCAACGCCTTGAGAGACGAGATGACGAGCGGCATCAATCGCCATATCTCGATCAGCATGAGGGACAGGATGGGGGCACAATACTTCAGCCTCGGTCTCGTTAGGTGTGAGCAGCCATAAACGCTCAAGGTGAGGGAGCAGCGCTGGTGCGAGGCTGACTGAAGTTGGATCAGCCGCGATTGGGATCTTAGCTCGCCAGGCGAGTGAGACGGCCGTCTTGATGGTTCTTGGCGGCAGGTTGGCGTCGATAAAAACAATGATGGCGCCTTTGAAAAGCTCCCTCTGCTGACGGAGATATTCGGATGTGATCGAATCGATCACTCTCATATCATCCATACCCAAGTGGAGGTTCCCCTGATTGTTCAAGATTGCTAGATATGTTCCGGTAGGCTGATCGGGAACCACTAAGCTATGATCAACATTCACGCCAGTTTCTGAGGTTTGGAAAAGGAGCTGTTTTCCTTGAGGGTCATCCCCTACTGCTGTAATGAGTGCTACGTCCGTGCCAAGCCGAGCCAAATTTTCGGCCACGTTGCGCGCAGTGCCACCCAATGACATACGCAGGTTACTGGGGTTGGATGTTCCAATGAGGAGGTCTGCGTTAGCTCGTCCAACAATGTCTAATCCGGCAGAACCTATGACAAGTACATACCCTGCTGACGGCGTCAAGCCTTGTCACCTCCGATTTCTCTCGATCGGATTAAGAAGCGGATGTGGTTAAGAGCCGATTCGATGTCAGGAGGTGGGTTCAAATCCGACACATTTTCAAGTTGGTGGAGCATTAACTCCATTTGTCCTTGGAGGTTGAGTAAAGTCTCGAAGCAGCGGTAGGGTTTAGGCAATTCACCATGTTTCCAGGTTTTGATGATTTCTTGTATCCCCTCAGCTGTTCGCTCGCGCTGGCGACGATCATGTTCTCGCACCTGGTAGTCAGTCGAAGAATAGAGATTAGCTCGTTGGAGGTCACGCCAGGTAGCGGTAAGTGTTTTTGCAGGACCTGTATCACCAGGAGTTGAGGATGGTTGATCATCGCGCATCTCCCACGTGCCCACACCAACCCAAGCAAGTTCCAATCCTTGGTTTTTAAGACGATCTCTTAATTGATCTGTATGGAAGTGTTCTGTGAGGTGACGACGGGGGATTTGGATGAGGGAGCCTTGATGATTGGATCCTTCTCCTTCTTCTTCCCCATGTTCTCTCTCTGCTAATATGCGAGAAGGTTGCAGGGCGAGAAATTCTTGAATGGAGTGCTGGGAGACAAAAGAGCGGATCTCGCGACTCACGATTTCAGGGAGCAAGTCTACCCAATTCCTCTGCCCCTCGTGTTTTACAGCTTGCCCGTAGATTAGGCGACGGATGCCATCTTCGGTGAATGGGTAGGGATTCTGAAGACTTCGCTGTTGGTCACCACCGTAGACTCGGAACAACATCTGTGCATCACGAGCATATACTTCAATGCCATCTCGCGTTACGGCTCTAACTTCATCGACTTTACCTAATTGATCCCGTAAGTCAATTACACCCCTAAGTCGTTCAAATCCCTCGATAAAGGGTCTTGCCGTTTCGTCCTCGTTTCTCGGTGATCCATATACTTTCGGTATCCCGTCCTCAGTCTCAAACACTGCTGCGTAGCCAAGGTGGACGATAACATAACCGGGACCGCCAATCTGCAAGAGAGGATTGTGCGTGTAGAGGCCTTCCAGCTCGCTCATTTCACCTCGGTTGATGGAAAGTGTCGGGTAGCCCAAACCGAAGAGGGATGCAAATAGGTATGAGGCGGCAATCCAGAAAGACTCAAGCTCAAAAAGGTCGGTGAGGTAAAGCGATCCGATGAAGAAGCTTGCCAAGATAGCGAAAACAACAGGGAGAAGATGAATGAGAACCTGCGGGTGGAAGAACGGTGCGATGGTGTTGATGAGGATAAATGCAATGGAGGGGAGACGGTCTTGCCAGTCAAGAGGAATCTCGCCAGGGAAACCGGCTAACCAAACCAGCACGAACCAGTAGACAACCAAGGAGGCACCCATCAGAACGAATCGAAAGGCCGCGCTCGTTCTATTCCTGCCAAGTAGCAGGCCAAGCGCAGGTCGAAACAAAGACCAAAGGGCGTTGGCTGGGCGAGGATACGCGCTTTCGCTCATCCCCCACCTCTTCGCTCGGGCTCCTGGCAATTTTCATCCAGGTTGGATAACTCGTCCATCATTTCGCTGAGGTGTATCACAAGGTTCGCTCGATCCGTTACCAGGCCCGGTTGGCTACAGATACGGATTGCATCGTCTACGATTGATCCTAGTGTATCTCTCAGGCTGGGGGCGCTGCCCTTTCCTATTTGTTGCCGAAGTCCCGCAGTCAATTCGCTCAGGAGTGTAAGATAGGCCTCTGATTCTCCTCGGTGGCGAACTTTTTTAATCTCCTCTTTGGATTCGGCAAGCGCCTCCTGTACGCTTCCAGCCCAAGATTCTCGCCATCGTCGCATTCGTTCTTTGTGCACTTCATCAGGGGTATAGATGCAGGTCATTCCACCAACATTTAACACGCGTATACCACGCGCCTGCAACACCTCGAATTCGCGGCTGGATTCCAATCGTCGCTTTCCGTCATGTTCGCGTGTATCTACTGTGGGGGACGATAAGCGATTGGTGATTTCCCTCTTGAGTTTCAGAAGAGGAAGTTCATCAGTATTTTCTCGCCCTATCAACTCTAGAAGGGTTTTCTCTTTCACCATTTCGCGCCACAAGTCAACAACGAGGCGCAAAGGCAGTTCCGTCCATGGTAGGTCTTCAAATTCACCATAGGCATGACCATAAACGGCCTTCTCAGCGGCGCTCTTATTGAATTCATAAGGCGGTAGGTTTGCGTCACGTCCCTCACGCGGGTGACCAATATGTCCTGGATCCAGTATGAACGTTACGCTCAGATCTGTTGAGATAGGTATCCCATCACGTGTGATGGCAAGCGAGTTAACCGTGTCCAGTTTAGCGGGCTCTCCAGAGGGAGGCGTGAAGCCTTTCGTTGAACGGATTTGCCGACGAAGATCGAGTGACTCTGCACGCCATTCCCCCCGATTGCTGAAGGTCACGCCTGGACCAACAGGTCGAGTGAATTGAATGTTAGTCCGCAATACTGCAGCGCTGGCATGATCAATATAGAATACACCAGGCGCTCGACGCATTCGCTCACCGTGGGCTTCCCTGACCTCACCGTTACGGATAAAAGTAACTGGTCCTCGCTCGCCGACCAAAAATCCGAGTAGACGACGGATCACAGCCAATCGATTTCTTTCTTCGCGAACCGGCAATACAAATTGGGATATGAGGCTGATCATCATAAGTAGAACGAGCAGCCCTAAATCAAGATGAGTGAGGACTGTGCGTGCAATGGGTGATGCCGAACCAAGAATCAAATATGCATTAATCGGGATCCAAGCGCCCAGTATGAAAAGCCGGATGAAGGCTGCGATGGTTTTCTGTGGCTCTCCGATCCAGAAGAGGAGATTAGCGATGAAGAGGAAAAGGATAACGACCGAGAAAAGTCCTAGGATGAGAATTCCGTCGGTGAGTAGGGTACGGGAGACAAAGGTGTCAGATGTGGCACGCAAAGCCCAGTAGTAGAGACCGGAGGCAATGATAAGACCAAGAAAGGCCACAAATCCAGTTCGCCGGTGAAGTGGGAGAACGTCCATCGCGCTGAGATTGTATCCCAAAGGGGCGGTGAGGCCAACTGGGATTTGAAGTTATCAGAAGACATCTGGGTATCCGTTCCTTATAGGATGTTTCGCTTATTGATCGGACGGACGATCTCATGGGATAAACAATCTAAACAAGGGCTTGCCATAGCGGCGCACTCGGGATACCCTAAAGGTGATGTACGTGAACACCAACTGAGGGATAGGGAGTGGACAGATGGTTACACGTCAATCAGAGTTACTTCGTGTGCTTGGCTTATTGGCGGAGGAATTACCTAACCCACATTGGGTCGCTCTCGTGGATAGTGATGGTTTGGTGGTGGCCTGTGTACCAGCTGAGCCTCCAATAAACCCGGAACGTATCTCTGCCATGACCGCAGCATTCGTGATGACTGGTGATCGTGTTCTTGAAGAAATCGAGGGCGGTCAATTTCGATATTCCAGTATTGCTGGTTCGACCCTTCAATTGTTAGCCGTGCAGTTGAGTGAGGATCGCTTCCTTTCCATTGGCTTAGGACCAGAAATACCACCGCGAACCACTTTCAGCCTACTCAGCCGTAGAATCCCTGAAATAATGCATGCGCTCCAAATGAGGTTCGTAACCTAGTCGTACTTCGTCAACCAAGAACTAATGCTCAATTGTGAACAAATCACCCTGAGATTGCGTCGTCCTGCCTGGCCTGAGTTTGCCGAAGGGGGCAAATCGAAGGATCGAAGCGTGTGTACTACACTTATGTCATCCTTCGACTGGCTTTATCATGAACTCTGTCCTGAGCCTGTCGAAGGATTATCGAATGGATCAGGATGACTTTTGCTCATGGGTCTCATCGTTACAATTGTGGTAAAGTCGTAGTTTAGAATCGACAAGGACGGTTGTTGCACGAACCCCCAAGGGGTACCCGCATAAGACCGTTGGTAAAGCTCCATCAAGTCGTGAGATCATACCCTGCTATTCATTATAACCGTTGAGAATCGGACGGTTTCGAACATCGTGCGAGGTAAAAATGGAATATCAATCCTACATCTATGGGAAGAATCATTGGCATCTCGAACCAGATCTGAGAGCCATCCTGAAGAAATACTGGGCAGAATTCGCGGATCACCAAGAAAACCTTACAGAATTCGGTGCTCTCATTGGAAACAAAGCGTACGAGGTAGGTGATTTGGTCGATCGGCAAGTGAGACCGACTCTCATCATGCATGATCTGGATGGCCAACGGATCGATCGGGCTCGGATCAGCCCGGCTCATCGTGAGCTGTTAAAACGACTTGCTTTGATCAACCGCCCGCCCTATGAAGGGGGATCTTGGCATCACCACTTTACATTAGGTTATTTGTTAGCTGATCCTGGGTTGTACTGCACGGTGATCGTCACCAATCAAACAGCCTATGCGATACATAAATACGCTCCGGAACACAAAACTTGGTTTGATGCCTTACTCGCGGGTGAGATGTGGGGCGCCACTTGGATGACAGAGACCCAGGGCGGGAGTGATTTAGGGGCCAATATCACAGAAGCCAAGATGGAAACCGGAACGTGGCGGTTATATGGTGAAGAAAAGTCTTTCGCAAGCAACGCTGGGCTTGCCGATCTGGCTTTGGTTACAGCCCGCCCAGAGGGCGCGATTCCTGGCCCGAAAGGATTAGCGCTCTTCTTAGTTCCCCGGCTCTCACAACATGGAGAATTGAATTTCACTGTCCGCCGCTTCAAAGAAAAGAGCGCCACGCGGGCAGTGCCGACAGGTGAGGTTGAGTTGGAGGGAAGTGAAGCTCATTTGGTGGGAGATGCCACTCAGGGGATATATTACACCCTTGAAGTGCTTAGCGTGGCGCGGTTGGCCAATGCCATCGGAGCGATGGGATTGGCACGCAAAGCTCATCTGGAATCCCTATTCCGAGTCCATGCACGTAATGCATTTAACCGAGCTTTGGTTGACCATCCGCTTGTAAGGCGGGACTTGACGGATTTAGCGGTGCGTATCGCGGGTGGATTGAGCCTCGTCTTCCACGCGATAGAATGCTTCGATAAAGCATGGAACGATCTTCCGCCTTATACATCCGATTACCATTACGCTAGATTTCTCTCTCACCTTGCCAAGAATCGCACTGCTGACCATGCTGCGGATACGACAAAACTGGCCATGGAACTCTTCGGTGGAATTGGTTTCTTAGACGAATACGCCGTCGCCCNNCCCGTCTGCATCGAGAAGCGTTAATAACACCCATTTGGGAGGGAACCAACAACATTCAGGCTTTAGACATGTTAGAGGCGATGCAGAAGAAGGGCGCCCACGAACCCTTCCTTGATGAATTTATCCCTCTATTGGAAAGTGTCGGTACCTCTGAGGCTCACCAGGCACGCCAAACGATAGAGATGACACTTGGCCATCTTACTGGCCTAGAGGCTACACATGTCCAATGGTATAGCAAGGATGCTCTCACTCGGCTTGCAGATTCTGCCCAGGTGGCCCTTTTATATGCATTGGCTGAAACAGGTGGAGAACGTTACGCGAAATTAGCTGCGCTCTATGCCCTTCACTTTCTGCTCAACGAGCCATATCCGGAATGGGCATATGAAGACGCAGAGATATGGCATCCAATTGATGTCGATTCCTAGTTTGGCATGATCGAGGGGATTGGAATGCTATTGAGGTTGATCGGTAAGAAGTCGTTCATTCCAGATCTGAATTCTGCTCAGTTATGTTGGTGCAAAGAGAAAAGGAATCTCCATGAAGCTGTTGCTTCGGGGAGATGTATTTTTAGATTGCCTTCAATTTTTAGTATCATCCACGATCCGCAACAACCTTTTCAGCGACGGTGTTAAATAAGCAGTCAGATTATTTTTCCACGCCGGCGATAGGTGACCATAGGACCAGGCTTGACGGGGAAGCCACGCAATTCCATGGAAGCATGCAAGCCCCACATATTCTGAAGCCAGGCCTTTGTTTTCTCCCACATCATGGACGACGAAAGGAGGAGTCTCATGATTCGCAAAGCTTTTCCACTTTCAGTACTGACACTGCTCGCCTTGCTCATCAGCGGTAGCGGTGTCGCCGCTCACGAGCTTAATATCCCTGCACTGGCACTCACGGGCACAACTTTCACCTACCAGGGGAGCTTGACTGACGGGGGTGTCTCTGCCAATGGCGAGTACGATATGCAATTTAGCCTATACGATGCATTAAGTGCGGGAAGCCCAGTCGGTAGCACCATCACGAAGGCGGACGTAACTGTCACCGATGGCCTATTCACTGTCGAATTGGATTTTGGGAACGTCTTTGATGGCTCCGCACTTTGGTTGGAAATAAGCGTCCGAGCTGGGAGCAGCACTGGAGCTTACACCACTCTTAGCCCACGTCAGGCGCTCACAGCAACGCCGTATGCACAATTTGCTTTAGGTGCCCCTTGGGACGGCCTTACGGGTGTTCCCGCAGGTTTTTCCGACGGATTGGACAACGATTCGGAGTCTTGGAGGTTGGGATTTATCCAGGAAGGAGCGTTTAGCTATTCTGATCTCAGTGGAAGACTTGCCTCTTCCGTAGCTGTGTTTCGTTCCAACCAAGGAGAATCGGATGTTTACTACATCTTCCCGGCTCCAGGTACAGAAAGAACGGTGTTCGCTGCAAAATACAACATCTTAGATAGATCGGGTTCATATGGTGGCTCAGCTTCGCTATCCTTGGAGATCTTCGATTTCGCCGGAAATTTGCAACATATCGTGTCGTCCGCAAGCGTGGATATGGAGACCGCGAGCATAGCTTCTTGGAATCCCATCACTTTATCCGGAACGTCCTCAGACCTCGTGATCTCGCCAAATGAATTTCTGGCTTTTCATTTCAATTTGAGTTCAGGCTCATCTGGAAACCTTGACGTACGCCCAATCTTCGAGGTCGAAGTACGGTGATGAGATACTCGTTTTCATCTCCTTGTTCCAAAGAAGGACGAGGGATGGGAGGTTTAATCATGAACAATAAAAGGATCCTGAGATTGGCATTCCCCTTAATAGTATTGGTTGTAGTTTTTGGAGTCTCGACTGCTGTAGCTCAAGAGGGCGTAAAAGGTCCTGTTGCCACGATGGTCGTGGAACAGGGAAAGATCACCTGGCAGCCACATGTTGAATATGCCAGCTTGATCCTGACCGTATCCGGACCCGATGGCTACGAATATCGCCAGGGATTTGACGCTGGAAAGATTCCAACATTTAAACTCGTTGACCAGGATGGGAAGCGACTTCCTGATGGAACTTACAAGTATGAGCTTGTTGTGGTTCCGGTTATCGCTCCGGATGTTTTGGATTCCATTCGAGCCGTTAGCCAAGAGAATCGAGACGCTTTAGTGGCAGAACTGCAAGCGTCTGGGGATCTGCCGAAGGAAAGTCTCGTACAATCCGGCTCCTGGATCATCAAAGATGGTGAAGTTGTAAGTAGCAGTACCCTCGAGAGCACTGAAGCTATCAATTTACCTCTCGATGTTGTTCATCTAGATGACGTGATCATCGATGGAAGTCTGTGCGTTGGTTTCGATTGTATAGATGGAGAAAGCTTTGGGTTCAGCACCGTTGTGCTAAAGGAGAATAACCTGCGGATGATGTTTCTCGACACCAGCACTACGGCTAGTTTCCCGAATAACGATTGGTCGATTCAGGTCAACGACAGTACAAACGGTGGGGCGAATTACATCGGGATCAGCGACTGTGGACCTAATAGCACCAGCGCTGGTTCCGGTTGCGGATCTACTTTTCCATTCCGGATCGAGGCCGGTGCTCCAAACAATGCTCTATACATCGAGGATTCTGGGGATATTGGTATTAATACCTCTACCCCTGTTTTGGAGCTGCACATCGTCGATGGCGATACCCCAGCCGTACGGCTGGACCAACAAGGTGGAGGATGGACTCCTCAGATCTGGGATGTAGCTGGCAACGAGACGAATTTCTTCATTCGTGATGTTACCAACGGTTCCAAGNNAGCTTCCGTTCAGAATCAGGCCCAACGCACCTACCAACAGCATTTATATAGACGAAAATGGAAACGTCGGGATGGGTACCACTTCCCCTAATCAGAGACTCCACGTCGCTGGTAATGTGCAGGTAGATGGTCACGTGACCGAATTTTCGGATGTGGCGGCTAAGGCGAATTTCGCCCTTGTCGATGGAGAGGAGATCCTGACCCGCCTGGCTACGATTCCCATCACAACTTGGAACTACACAAATGATGACCCTTCTATCCGCCATATGGGGCCAACGGCTCAAGATTTCTACAAGGCTTTTGGTCTGGGCAAGGATGATCGTCACATTGCCAGCCTCGACGTTAATGGTATCGCTCTGGTTAGTATTCAGGAGCTCAACAATCGTCTCCAAGAAAAGGATGCGCAAATCGCTGAGCTTGAGGCACGGTTGGAAGCCTTGGAACAGAGCGTCGGAGTGGAAAAAACCCTAGCTGCCTCTTCATCCAATGTCTCATCTGAGTTGTGGCTCTTTTTAGGTATGCTGTTTTTGTCTATCGTGGTGGTCTCAAAGTGGGTAGGAGGTCGACGATGAGACGTGTCAGTTTATTTGTGATCCTGTTTCTATGCCTACTCGCTATAGCCGGAACTGCATTTTCTTCAACTGGTGGCAGCTACGAAATTTCTTGGTGGACAGTGGATGGTGGTGGCGGGACCTCCTCAGGAGGTGACTATGCTCTCATCGGCACCATAGGCCAGCCTGATGCAGGATTGATGAGCGGAGGGAGTTACGGTTTGGTGGGTGGTTTTTGGGGCCGTGTCTTTGAAGTTCTGAACGACCTCTTCTTACCGCTCATCATGCGCTAAGTTTTGTCGTACGGTGTATCGAAACGGGGCAGTTATCCGGCTGCCCCGTTTGGTCTTTTTAGCTCAAATCCTTCCACCCACTGACTTGCTCGTGGTCGGATGCATACCTACACATCCCCCTCATACAGGAGTGTGACTTGCCTCATAAATAGCCACACTTTCCAGGTGGCATTTGCCTCATTGAGAAATTTGTCGCCGCCATCGGATTTAGCGCAGGAAGTTCTCAATGACAAACCAAGCCAGGCGATAATTGTTCAAGGCCGTTCGATCCAGATAACTCAAGACCAGTAAAATCCAGAAGGGTCAGATCCTGGACGAATTGACAGCGGCTACCTGCTACCATCGCATGTGCACCATCCATCTGCTGATTCATAGGCCGCCCAAGCGCTCGAAGACAAAACGGGGAGGGCGCCATACCCACGACCCTAATGGCGTATCTGCCCTGGTCCAGGACCGGGAGGTCAGGGGACAGCTTAGCAGCAAGCGCCCCACTTGGTTTAAGAGTAAGAGAGGATGATCCCCAGAATGCACTATTGAGTTACGAGCGCAGCCATCTGATGAGAATGTATTGGTACTGGCAGTGTTGATTGAAGAGGCGATCAGAGCGCGCAGCAGGTAGAAAAAGCATGTCGAAAGCCACAACGGAGGATAATGAGCCTTTCGATCAACTCAAGACTGAGCTCAGTATAAAACTTGTCGAAGCGCACTCAGCAACTTCTCGTACCGATTTTGTGTGAGGCCCCCACAGATTTCCAAGCAGTTGACCTTTTTACGTATTTACTCTAGACTGGAGACGTGCTCGCTAAAGTCCACGCCGCAGCCATCGTCGGGCTGGAGGGGGCAATCGTGGAAGTCGAAGTGGACACCTCCCGCGGGCTTCCCTCCTTTATTATTGTTGGTCTGCCGGACACCGCTGTACAAGAGAGTCGTGAAAGGGTTCAAGCAGCGGTTAAAAACGCCGGTCTGGTATTCCCGCGCCAACGTGTAACAGTTAATCTCGCGCCCGCTGCGCTGCGAAAAGAAGGTCCGGCGTATGACCTGCCGATCGCTTTAGGTGTCTTAGCGGCTTCCGAACAGATNNGGAGACGATGGCCGTCGGTGAGCTGTCTCTCGATGGATCACTACGGCATGTGCGGGGTGTGCTGCCGATGACTGCATTAGCTCGGGAGGGCGGGTTTTCCCGGATTGTACTGCCAACGGTAGACGCAGCTGAGGCTGCGTTAATCCCGGAGATTGAGGTCATCCCGGTAGAATCGCTCACAACTTTGGTAAATCATCTCTCGGGGATTGTGCCGATAAAGCCATATGAACGCCCTGAGATCATGATTGAACATGAGCCCAAGGGGATGGACCTGCAAGAGATCAAGGGTCAGGAACATGTTAAACGGGCGCTGGAAGTGGCTGCTGCAGGTGGTCATAATGTTCTCATGGCCGGGCCTCCGGGTGCGGGTAAGACGCTCTTAGCCCGAGCTCTGCCCTCGATTTTACCGACGATGACAGTCGAGGAGGCGCTCGACGTCACTCGAATATATTCTGTTGCAGATCAACTCCCCCCAGATACACCTCTCCTTCATACGAGACCTTTCCGTTCTCCACACCATACAATCTCTCATGCTGGCTTAGTAGGTGGCGGGAATTGGCCGCGTCCAGGAGAGATCTCCCTTGCCCACCGGGGTGTCCTTTTTCTCGATGAATTCCCGGAATTTGGAATGCGGGTGTTGGAGGTATTGCGCCAACCTCTCGAAGATAGGATTGTCACCATCAGTCGAGCACGCGGCACGGCTTCCTTTCCGGCGAATTTCATGCTCGTGGGGGCTATGAATCCATGCCCTTGTGGATATTTTGGAGACCCAATAAAGGAGTGTTCCTGCTCTCTCTCGACAGTAACGCGTTATCAGAAGCGAATTTCTGGCCCACTGCTTGATCGTATTGATATCCACGTTGTGGTTCCCAGGGTGGATTTTGATAAGCTTACTGAAGATCGTTTGGGGGAGCCATCATCTGAGGTTCGCACGCGGGTCGAAGCCGCGAGAGAGCGACAACGCCAGCGGCTTGCCTCGACTGGTTTGACCTGCAATGCAGATTTAGGACCGGGGGATGTACGGCGGTATTGTCAATTGGACGATCCATGCCGATCACTCATCCGTCAGGCAATGACCCAACTTCAACTGACAGCGCGTGCGTTCCATCGTGTCCTCAAGTTAGCGCGGACGATCGCGGATCTAGCTGGTGAAGAGGACATTATACCTTCTCATCTGGCGGAAGCATTACAATACCGACCGAGACGGTGGGGATGAAAGATTGAGGAAGCCTCTCATCGCTCTACATCTTAAGTGCTACTCATATATCTAAACTAGACCACAGAAAATACCCCAAACCCATCCACTTATGACAGGCAACTGTCGGATTACTTTCAGCCCTTTGACCGCACCTCATTTATTTGTTGAGCTATATTGCATGAAATGGAATGTTAGGAGAAGCTGGAGGGTGCCGAAATGAACCAAATCTCTTTGCAACCGAATATTCGATATATGTACAAGCTCATCATTGGAACGCTGATTCTGGGTGTGCTAGTGATCGGGTTTAGCTGTTGGTTGGGCTATTCCATTGGTCAGGACAACGCCGGTGTTTCGGGAGGCTCAAGAGGTTTATTGATAGGATCGCTCGTCAATCTGATCTGGCTTTTGCCCACGTTCGCGCTCATCCCGTCATATTACAGAAGTTTGCGATACGAGATAAGGCGCGATGAGGTGATCGTGAAAGCCGGGGTGATCACCAAATCGGTCAAGCATGTCCCTTTCCGGACAGTTACAAATTTGAAGACAAAGCAAGATCCTCTCGATCGACTATTTGGTCTGGGAACACTTAATATCCAGACAGCCGGCATGAGCGGGCAGAGCGGCGCTGAGGAAAGCCTGGTCGGCCTGCCCATCTTTGAAGATGTATACGATCAGGTCGCTGGTGCGCTGCGGCGTTTCAGAGGATCCATGGCCCCAACTGCATCGGAGGAAGAAACTGAGGGTGGGCAGAACGAGGTGCTTGCTGCCATACTTTCAGAACTACGAGCAATCCGGGATGTGATCGAGAAATCAAAATAATCTCGGTAATGATCAAGATCAGGGTTGAGTCTCGGAGCCATTCCGCCTAAAATATTCAGAGCAGTTACAACAAATCAACTTGAAAGAGATGCCGGTGGTGCTGTCCTGTGTGTTCAACTCCAGGAACTGGCGAGGAGAAGTCCTTGTGGGTAAATTGCCTCCTGATCTGAAGCGAGTGATACTCTCGGCTGAAACTATCCATACCCGAGTCTGCGAAATCGCAGATCAGCTTTCGAAGGAATACGAGGACAAGGATGGCGTGTACATCATCGGCATCCTGAAAGGCGCATTCATCTTCTTAGCAGNNTTATGGATCTGCGGGAGCCGATTGAGGGACGACATGTGTTGATCGTTGAGGATATCGTTGACAGTGGAAACACATTGGACTACCTGTACCGGACGCTTAAGGGTCGAAAACCAGCATCATTACGTACTTGTGTGCTCTTGGAGAAGAAGCGCGAAAACCTCGATGTTCCGATCCACTACCTTGGTTTTGAGATCCCGGATGTCTGGGTGGTAGGTTATGGATTGGATTTTGCCGATGCTTACCGTACGCTCCCGTATATCGCTGAGTTGAAACGGGAAGCAAGTTAGCTACCGGAGTATGTTTGCCTCCCGTTTTCTTGCTAGAGATATGGCTGGGAAACCTACCGAAAAAATTCAAGAATCCATTCCGAAAATCGCTCAAGAAGTACATTCTTCATCTGTATGAGATACTAGATCAAGGGGGAACCTTCGTGTTTAACGTCCGGGTTTGGTTTATAGGCGGATATTCTAGAATGAAGCACAAACGATGGCTCTCATGGTCAATGTTTCGAATCCTTATTGTCTCCATGCTTGTAGGCAATGTACTAGGACTATCTGCCTGCAAACCAAAAGCCCCCTTGTTGTCTGCCAAGTCGGAGGCCAACATGGTAGAGATTACATCACTACCGGAGCCATCCACAGTGGGTCCACTTTCCCTTGAGAGCACTTTACTTCGACGACGGTCTGTGCGAGAGTTCTCACCGGAGCCGTTGTCCACAAGCGAGATATCCCAACTTCTGTGGGCGGCACAAGGCATCACCGATTCCCGAGGTTACCGGACCGCACCTTCAGCTGGCGCGTTGTACCCTCTTGAGTTGTATGTTGTACTCGAGGGTGGCGTATTCCATTATGATCCAGACGACCATAATTTGATTACTGTAAGCGTTGGGGACCTTCGGTCGGATTTGTATAGCGTTTCTCTTAGACAAGAAGCGATACTCAACGCACCCATGATTCTTGTTGTAACTGCCGTATTCTCCCGCACTGAAGCAAAGTATGGTCGCGCTCGATCACCCCGGTATGTTCATCTGGAAGCCGGACACGCCGCACAAAATGCATTACTGCAAACCGTTTCGCTTGGTCTGGGAGCGGTACCGATAGGCGCTTTTGAGGACACCAGGGTCCAGGAGGTGCTAGGCTTGCCTGCGGATCATGAACCGCTTTACCTGATCCCAATTGGACACCCGGAATAGAAATAGAAGCAGTTAACTATCGGGCTAGTTGTAGGGAGAGGGAAGTTCGTTTGAGGTATGATTTATGCAACGTCGTATCCGGGGTATACTGAAAGTAAGCTCCCATATCTTTAACATTCGGAGTTAGTGGGTATGATTACATTTCACGAGACAGTAGATATTGCTGAGAGATTGGCCGATTTTCTCAAATCCGCTTCAGAAATTGATACAGCCTTGAAGGATGCGATCGAAGACTTGGCGAGTTTTCTTTCGATGATGGAATTCTCTCATGAAAAGGGTTTCAAGGATGTTGAGGAAGCACTTCAATACATCGATATTGTCCTTATTCCTCAATTACTCGGTATCCGTGACAGCCTTGAGGCAGGCACTGAAACGCATCTTAAACGATTGAACACAGCGAGCGATTTGGCGGAAAGATTGAAGGTGCGATTACAGATGCTGCGCAATGGCGCAATAAGCGATTTGTTGGGCTAATGAAAATACTGCTGTTTAAATCATAAGGTTTATGAATCATGTATGAATCCAGAGAAAGAAAAAGAGTCGGGAAAAGATCCTCCTTGTAACCCCTTCACAATAAAACTCACCGTTCTCTCCCTGATTACTGGAAAGCCTTCCTAATAACCAAAACATGCTTGAACTCCTCTGCTTACCTTTTTGTTCTCGATCGACTTCATGTGCGCTTCCATATTCCATGGGTTCAGTGGAAAATAGCGGGGATTGGCAAAACCTAAGAGGTGCAGTGTGATCCTATTCTCATCCAATTAAAATGGAATGATTAGCCACATTCTACTGCTTGACGGCTATCTTTTTATGAGCTAGTTTCATGTATAATCCGCAGGATTCTTGGCACCGATCATGCATCCGGTCTATGAGGCGTGCTAACGATTTGAGGAGCGATGGCGAGAGAACGACGGCCGGCTGAGGAACTCTCGATAGAGGAACTCGAATCACTGCTTGCGCGCAAGAAACTCGAAGCGCGCGACGAAAGGTTACGTCGATTCAGGCGAAGTGGTCGAGCCCTGAAACTTCGAAATGAATCCTCTCTGCCCTCTCATATTCAAGAGGTTCAAGCATTCCCTATCGCGAATGGTGATAAACATGATGAAGGGCTTCCTCGAGAACGACGAGTTGCTGTACGTTCATCCTTTAATAAAGTGCTATTAGGTATTGAAATCGCAGCCGTGATCGCTCTTGCTTTTATTCTCTTCAATGGCGTTGAGGCTTTGCAAACCCTCAATCAGGAAGTAGCAGAAGCGATTGGAGGGGCCGTTCCCTCACCGACCCCACTGATTAAAGCGGTTGTGCTACCCTCAGGACACACACCACCAGACTCACCAGGAGGTGCGAGACCGAACGAGGCTGAAATTCCCGAGAACTTACGACCATTGGTCCAATCTCTGCCGGCCGTGGCTATTCCCACACCAGGCCCTGAACAAGCTCGCAATATCTATATCCCCGCACTTTGGAACTCTTCGGCCCCGGTTGTGCAAGGAGACGGGTGGGAACAATTAAAACGAGGGGTGGGGCAACACATCGGAAGTGCGAACCCGGGTGACGTTGGCAACCTCGTTCTCTCTGCTCACAATGATATTTTCGGCGAGTTGTTTCGAGATCTTGACAAGCTAAAGCCGGGTGATGAGATCCTTGTAAGTACGACCACGCGTGAGTACATCTATCGCGTGACCGGTCTTCGAATCGTTGAGCCTATTGAAGTGGAGGTCATGGAGTCTACGGCCAGGCCCACGATTACACTGATCTCATGTTATCCTTACCTGAAGGATACGCAGCGCATCGTCGTTTTTGGTGAACTTGTTGGCGGGTGAGGCAAAATTTGACCTTTGATGGGTTCAAGAGTATTAAGAGAAGGGAAGCACAGAGTTATTCCTATTTATTTAGATCGGAGGAAATTTGTGAGCAAGAAGCGTCGTCGGAAGCGAGTTCGCAGACCCAATGTACCCATTGAAACGCGGACTCCATCAAGAGCTACGCCCGCATCAGAATCGCTTCCTAAAGTAGGTGACTTTAATCCCGATTATACCTATGTCCTGGAGGACCTAAAACGCATCGGACTCCTTGCAGGAACATTTATTGCGTTATTAATCGTCCTATCGTTTTTCCTGCGGTAGAGCTTCCTATTTTAAGGGATACGTGGGAAATGAGCACGACATCGACAATCGATCGCCCCCGTGTACGTTTCAGCCTTCGATGGAAGATAACCATTCCCTTCATGTTATTGGCTCTGGCTTTAGGTTTGGCCGCCACGGTTATTGTCAATCGGGTGTTAGGGGAGGCAGAGGAAGTTCGATTCCTACGACAATTAGCCGACAGCGGTCAACAAGCCGCCGATGAAGTGGTTAGGATTGAGGAAAGGTTGCTTGAAATTGAGCGCGCCATTGCTAACACCGAAGGTGTTGCTACAGCCGTCGCGTTAAATGATTCAGAAGATTTACGGGGGAGGGTTTTGAGCCTGGTCTTCAACACGGGTGTCGATGTGGCGGTGGTGCTCGATCGTGAGGGAACGAGTTTGCTGACAGCTAGAAGGAGCAGCCCAGACGCGGCTGAAGGTGATTACATCGTCTTACGTGGCGAGGGGTATTACAAAGACTGGCTTTTTGTACAATTAGTGCTTTTGTCAGATATTTTCCAGGCAGAAGAGGAGGATCCTATCGGGGTAAAGCAAGCAGACATGCAAAGTATCGTGGTTGGTGAAGATGAGGAGGTGTCCGTCTTCTTCGTCGCAGGTCCGCTTGCTGATGAGCAGGGAACGATCATCGGTGCAGTATTAGTAGGTGAATACTTAGAAAATCTCGTCGGTTATCTCAGTTCGGATGCACGGGCTCAAGTCTCAATCTTCGCAAGGGAAGATCACCGCCTTTTAAATTCAACCTTTGATTCGGAAGAAACTTGGGATCCACCTGGATTGGCCCTCCCTCAAGATCTTATTGATGCAGCACGATCTCCAACCGCTGAGGAGCCCCCTTACCGTGAGATTGAGGTCGCTGGTCAGATTTATGGGGATGTTCTCACGCCTCTGGTTGTTCGACACGGCACGATAGAGTTAGGGATGTTGAGTATCTCATTGTTGAAAAGCGAAGGTACTGACACGGCCTACAGCAAATACATTGAAAATGCGGTTATGGTGATCCGTGTGGGCGCGGTAGCTCTTGTGTTGATTGTCCTTACAGGCTTAGTGATCTCGAACAACATTACACGACCGCTTGTCGATATCGCTGACGCGTCAACACAAGTTGCCTTCGGCAATTTAAACACCCAAGTCATCGCCCGAGGGAGCGATGAGGTCGGTGTCTTAGCTCAAACCTTTAACAGCATGGTGGCTGGGTTACGTGAGGGTGCGATTTACCGCGACTTACTTGGTAGAACGGTCACACCTGAGGTACGCGACGAGTTGCGAACTGCTATAGATACGGGTGGTTTATTGCTGGAGGGTCAGACTGCGAAATCGTCGATCCTTTTCGCGGACCTGCAAGGCTTTACTGCAATGGCTGAGATAGCTGATCCAGAAGATGTCATGCGGACGTTAAACGATTACTTTTCCGGTGTCGTCCCGATCATCACCCGACACGGAGGGGTGGTGAACAAATTCGGTGGCGACGCGATCATGGCTTTCTTTGGTATTTTGCCGTATCGAGTTCCGCCTCAGGTTAGTGCATTGCAGGCGACCCATGCTGCGATGGAGATCCTCGATTACGTGAAAAATGTGAATGAACGCCGTTCTACTGACTGGTTGACATCATTGGAAGTAGGAATTGGAGTATCCACGGGTTCCGTAATAGCTGGCGGGATAGGGTCGAAGGATCGTTTGCATTACACGGTAATTGGCGATACTGTGAACATATCGCAGCGCATCCAACAGATCACTAGGGCTCCAGAAAGTGGAAGAATCGTGATCAGTGAGGACACCTATAAATTCTTGGCGAATACGCGTAAACAGTTTGAGTTCGGTCGACGTGGCCGAGCTCAACTACGGGGAAAACGACGGGAGGTCATGGTTTACGAGGTGGTAGGCCGCTGGAACCGCCTGG
>JABAOF010035498.1_pt2 | contig 19146 bp, 17 predicted proteins | sample 7062171 | NCBI WGS metagenome assembly JABAOF01 (sample SAMN14538628, study PRJNA623070) | marine sediment metagenome | biome: marine biome [ENVO:00000428]; feature: marine pelagic biome [ENVO:01000023]; material: deep marine sediment [ENVO:00002113] | place: India: Gulf of Khambhat ...
GTGGATGCTGGCATTGGCGTTGGTGCAGGAGTAGGTGGTGGTGCTTCCTCTACATATAAAGCGGTTTCCGCCTGCGATTGCCAGTAAGACTCAGAACCAGCGAAGGTAGCGACAACAGTGTATTCGCCCGGAACTTGAGGCTCGAACGTCAGCTTAAAGGAACCGCTCGCCCTGCTTGTGGTTCTGCCGACTTCGTAAGAGTTGCCATTCGGATCAAGCACATGGATGATGACTTCGACGCCAGTGACATTAGCTGGAAGAGGCTTCTGCATGTAAACGTACTCCATCCACTCGCCCATGCTTTCATCAGAAACAGCGGGGACACCGTTCGGGAACCGCGCTGTTTGCTCCGCTTGCCCAGTACCAGCGGCAATATCAACAACTGTACCCTGAACCAGTACCTTTTTGCCCAGCGGCGTCACGTCGTTTTGAATGAAGACTGAGGTAGTACTCGGACCCTTGCCAACACAGTATAGTTTGCCGTCATACAGGTTATGATACACAATGAAGCCGTCCGCAACAGGATAATATGAACGAGGAGGATAACCCATAGACCCAAGCATAGTCCATAATTCCTCACCAGTAGTAGCGTTAATAGCTCTTACCCGCAGTCCTTTGTATAGAGGCGTGTTCGGAGAGTGCTCACCACTGAATACAAAGACTTTATCGTCAGCAATAGATGCTATGAAGAGAGGATATCGCCCCCAAGGTGTTGAAAGACCACCAAATGTGCTGTTGCCCTCACCACCGTTACCGTAAGTCCATAGCAGGTCTCCGTTTTGGGTATCATAGCAATAGAGAACTCCGCCAAAGCCGCTGTTATAAAGACGACCATAGGCGACAGACGAGAACGTTGCTCCATGTGTCACATCAAAGTACGAGAAATCAGACATATCTTCTGTTGGCGTCGTTTCCCATACCTTGTTCCCGTCATCAATGCTATAACCTGAAAACTGGAAAGTTTCTTTATCTAGGAAAATAGTAGTGCGACTCACTGGATCTACCACTTGCAAGAATCGGGTTACGTTTTCTGGTGGCGCTGGATAGTCTTTCATCCACAGCAGGGTTCCCCTCGAATCTGGCTTCAGACTTATAGCCCAAAGGGTGTAGGGATTTGGGGTTCCAGTCCCTGCGGCTCCTGCGAAACGGCTACTGCCAAGTAGTACATCATCGAATATTGCAAAGTAGGGAGAGAGCGATGTTGGTATGGTTGTTGGTATTGGAACGGTCCAATCATAACATGAAGCTGAGCTCCCGTCTACCGTCCCTCCAGCCTGGTCCCAGTTTGGTGTGTAGCCGAAAGCTGCAGTCCATAGTTTGGAAGAGTTCCATTGGGCCAGCCATCCGTTTCTTAAGTCTAGCTCATACCGCAGTATCTCACCTTTTGGCCCAACTACAGCTGTGCCTGAAGGAACACCAGTCACCTTGAACAGAAGCTTTCCTGTTGGTGGGTCATATGCTACGCCAAAGTTGTTTGAAAATAGTATTCCTGCTGGAATAACCCCGTGTTGGTTCTCAGTTTCGGCATCGTAGAAGTAACCAAAAGATGGACTAGGGTAATTAGGGTCAACGCCCATTTTTTCGTTGTACCATATCTCTTCGCCAGTGCGTAAATCTACGCACATCCATCCTCCGCCTCTGTTTGAGTTCATCAATGGTAGCTCGTAGAAGAGCCGCCCGTTCATTATTATTGGAGCGGCAAAACGCGGGTTGTATGCAGGTCCGCTGTAGAACACGTTGCCTTCGATTCCCACGTTGCTTCCTCCGAGAACGCCGCCATCATCAATAGGCTTTGTCCACATAATATGTGCGCTATTAGGTGCTGCGCCGTCAGGTTGATACATTTTAACAATTGATGGGTGTGTATAACCCAGCCAATGTGATGAAATCGTCCACCAGTCTGTGTTCTCGCCCTCGATGGGGCGCGTCCAGTACTCCGTTGGCAACGGGTAGCTAGTTATAGGGTCAGGGAGTGGTTCCTCCGTTACAGTAAGATATACAGTTTTGCTGGTGGCACCTAGATAAATATCGCCTTGATAAGAGCCGCTCCAAGTATACTCTTGATCAGGATAGCTGAATACAAACTCGTATATGCCTGCTTGGTCAGGTATGTACGGGGCGTATGCCGTCGATGTCGTGTCGATGACAATATCCCATTCTATTGTTTCTATGGAGTCATCAGGCTTGGTGATAGTAACTGTGTAGTCGTGGAATCGAATATCATTACCGATCATTGCCCGTGGCAAGACCAAGCCAGCCCATGCCACAACTATCACTTGTTGACCGACACCTACAGGGGTTGGATTAACGGTGAGATAGGCGTGTGTTGTTATTATCCATGGAGGGTCATGGGCGTTAGCAACTGGCAAAACAACAAATGTAACAGCAATTGTTAATGTCAGTAGCAAACCAATCGTATGCGAAGTCTTTTTTATTGGAATTTTCATTTTGCTTTTGATCAATTTATTAGCCACTTCTTTCTTCTCCTTGATTTTATAATTCTAATTATTCAAGAGGTTAAGTTAATTAAATTAACTAATTCAGTAGGAGTTGAATTTTTAAATATCTAAATCTTATAACCTCTCCTTCTTTTTTAGATTGAATGTTAATTCTTTTCTCAACACTAACCACTTGCTTAGCTCTCTCACACAACGCGGAAGCCTAAAAGATAGAGTGTGAATGCAAACATTAAGAAATATATTTGATAGCCTTTTATTGTTAGTTTGCTTAATCAAGCCGAGCACACAAAAACCCAATATTTCGAGATTTCAATTAAATTGTTTACTAAAAAAGTAAGTTTTTGCTTACTGTTAGTTAAATAAATATTAGGTATACTAATAGGTTAATTAAATAACAGTAATTAACGTTGCCTACAACTTTCAGCTATGAATTTTTTGAAAGCTTTAATTTTCTCTTTTATTTTTGCATGTTTTGGGTTCTATGGGGCAGTTGCAGAGAAGGGACGGTTGAAATCTTCAGTGTCTGCAGTTTCCAATTCTATTTGGTATCTGTAACCAGAAGTCCAGTTGAAGTTTATACGAATTGAGATTTCCTCACCCACTGAATTGGTTCATGTACCAGCTCATGTGCCAAAATTAGTTCCTCTTTAGGAGCTGGGCGCGGGTTGACTTGGTAAACCATGACTTTGTTTACTGTCTTTGCTTGGGTGCAGTAATTTTTCAGTGTTACATTCAGGCAGTCTTTGCCGAACTGTACGTCTGTTATGCCGAGGTCTGCCACCCGCATGATGGGGACCGTCAATGAACTCATCCATACCATCAAAAGAAACGTATGTATAACTGCAAAAACCGCAACTGCAATAACATACATGGCTATTCTTCGGGTCACTGCCATATTAACGAAGTTTGAACAGTCTTCTGTTTTAGCATTTATGAATTCTAGATAGGCTTAACTTCGACATCCATGCAGAATTTCTCAAGATATGACAGTATATGCTATATTTAAATTGACGGGATTAGAGTTTGTCAAGAAATCTTGACCAACCTTCCTCTCTAATGGATTTTTTTGTCAAGAAACCTTGATAAAAACCCTTTTACAACGCAAAAACTCGGTATAACAGGGGTTGCATGTGAGAAAGAAGCTGCTCTTACCAATTGCCATCGTTGCAGTACTTCTCTTCTCAATGATAGCTTTGGCTCAATTCGTTAAGTTGGGAAGAACGAATCCATATAGCAACCTTGATGTTTTGTACGGAGGACACACGGAAGCTCCGCCTAATACTGAACCACCCGAAATTACGATAAACAAAATATGGAATAGCGGAAATAACGTCTCCTTCATTCTCGATGTGCGCATTGAAGAGTCAAAGCCTATTGATAACGTCAGCAGTATGATTATAACGAGTGTTTATTACGAAGCAGATTGGCAAGAAAATTATACGTATGTTTATGAATACGTTTCAAATCCTTCTAATCCCGGCGGCAACACAAGAACTGAACTTTCAGCTACCTTGGACTTTGTTGAGATCCCTGAAGGAAAACATACGCTAACAGTTTATGCGACAGAACGGGGAAGTTACCATGACGTTGACCCGTCCAACTGGCCATTGTTTGGAACGGTATATTATTATGGTTTCAACAAAACAGGTTCTTCATCTGTTAGCTTTGTTATCGATACTACGCCGAGTGTTACAATTTCATCTGTGGAAGACAAAACGTACTTTAAATCTGAAATCCAACTAACTTTTATCACGAGCGAGCCAGTTTCACAAATTTCGTATGTTCTGGACGGACAGGAGAACGTGACGATTGAAGGAAATACTACACTTTCAAACCTGCCTTATGGAAGGCATAATGTAACAGTTTACGCTGAAGACGTTGCTGGACATGTCGGGGCTTCTGAAACTGTCTTCTTCAACATAGACGTGCCTTTTCCAACAGCCACTGTCGCAGTTGCTTCTGGCGTGTCAATAACTGCTATTGGCGTAGGTCTGCTGGTCTACTTCAAGAAACGTAAAAGGTGAAGCTTATGAAGAGAATAGCATTAGCGTTAACACTCATCTTGATGTTATCGGTCAGCTCACTTTATGGTTTGGGTCTCCACTCAGTTGAAGCGTATCTTTTCCCCCATAAGTAGTCACCTAAGTTTTGGCAGATTTGCAGTTTAATACCTATAGCTGAGAGCTAAACGGAATCATAATAAGAATTAATCATTCATAACGCTTAAGACTATGCTCTCTAAAGTGTACCTATTAACAGACCTCGGGAGAAAACTTTCACTATGCCTCAAATGTCAAAAGAATTAGCCAGTCAGATAGCAGTAGAGTTTCTTAAGAAACAAAAGAATATAGACAAGATTGACGTAGCCGTAATTGAAAAGCAGGACGATGGTTGGATGATAAGAGGAACATGCCCAATAGATTTGGAAGGGCATCAATGGTTTGAAAAATTCGCTTTAGTCATAAACGGGAAAGGAAAAATCATAAACACTAGCTATGGACTGCTTTGACATAGCTTCCTATTATTTTATGTTTCACTGAAAGCTACGCGTGAGTTAAAAAAATTAAATGGAATATCAATATATATTAAATTGGAGTTCTGTTCCAATTAATTTTCACGTGAATTACTGATTTTACATAATACTTTAAATTTTCAGAAGTTATTAGAATATCGAGGAGTTTGGAAATGCCGAGAGCCTATGTGTTAATTAATGTGGAGTCAGGTTCAGAAGACGAGGTTCTGAAAGAGTTGAAGTCAGTTGAAGGAGTAATAGAAGCCTATTTCTCATATGGAGTCTATGACCTAATAACGAAAATAAAAGCCGACTCAATGGACAAACTTAAAGAGATGGTGACCCGGCGAATTAGAAACCTCAGCAAAGTCAGATCAACTCTAACATTGATAATGATGGAAGAATGAACAGAATTCCTAAAAATGCAGGAATTTGCTTCAAACTCTCAACTCCATATTTTTTACCCTTCGGTCTAAGGCACAAGAAAGATCAAATCATGAGATTAATAATATAGCACCATTGGTGCAAGAATAAAGTTGGTGAAGCTAGCTTCATGCATAGGTCTTATTCACGGCTATTAGGCGTAGTCGGAAAACCCAATACTGGTAAATCAACTTTCTTTAGTGCTGCAACTCTTGTGCCCGTTGAAATCGCAAATTACCCCTTCACAACGATAAAACCCAACCGCGGTTTTAGTTATGTACGAACACCTTGCGTCCACAAAGAACTCGAAGTTCAAGACAACCCGAGAAACTCACTCTGCCTTGATGGCGTAAGACTGATTCCCGTAGAAATGATCGATGTTGCAGGTCTCGTTCCTGAGGCATGGAAAGGTCGTGGACTGGGCAACCAGTTTCTGGATGAGTTGTGCAGAGCAGATGCACTAATACACATCGTCGATGCTTCAGGTCGAACAGACTGCGAAGGACGCCCATGCAAGCCCAACGAACACGGTCCTCTAGAAGATGTACAGTTCTTGGAACGAGAAATTACAATGTGGATTGCATCGATAATTAAAAAAGACTGGCCGAGGATCGCTAGAAAAGCCGAAGCTGAATCAAAAGACTTGCCCATTATGCTTGAAGAACGCTTAAGTGGCTTATCTATAAAACGTAGCCAAATTTATGAAGCCACCCGAAAAGCAGGCTTACACGCCGATAAGCCAAACCTGTGGAGCGAAGAGGACTTCCTCCGATTCGCTGACATTCTAAGGAGAATTTCAAAGCCCATGCTAATAGTAGCCAACAAAATGGACCTGCCAGAGGCTGAAGCAAACTTGGAGAAGCTGAAGAAACTCGATTACATAGTTATCCCGTGCTGTGCAGAAGCTGAACTTGCACTCAGGCGTGCTGCTGAAAAGCAGCTAATCGACTACAAGCCTGGCGATTGCAATTTCAAGATAATTAAACCTGAAAAGCTATCTCAAAGTCAAATTGCCGCCTTGGAAACCATACGCGAAAAAGTGCTTATTAAGAACGGTACTACAGGCGTCCAAGACGCCATTAACATGACTTACCTAAAACTTCTAAACATGATTACTGTGTACCCTGTTGAAGACTTGGAGCATCTAGCAGACCATAATGGACAAGTTCTGCCAGATGCCTATCTCGTTCCTTTTGGAACAACCGCACATCAGTTTGCATATTTAATCCATACTGAACTTGGAGAAAGTTTCATTTATGCCATAGATGCGCGAAATAAAAAAAGAATCGGTGAAAAGGCGCTTCTACGAGATAGAGATGTCATTTCCATTATAAGTGCCAAGAAACGCAGCTAACAAATCAAGCGCCATATCTTCGTTTACGCGTTTGAAAGGTTCTAATAGCTCGCAAAAGGTCGATTAAGCGAAAGTCAGGCCAATAGACATCCAAGAAGGCAAGTTCGCTATATGCAGATTGCCAAAGCAAAAAACCACTTAGTCTTTCTTCGCCTGAAGTCCTAATAATCAAGTCGGGTTCTTGATTTGGCATGTGCGCAGTGTATAAGTACTTTTCAAAAGTTTTTTCGTTTACGTCATTAATTTCCAATTCGCCGGCTCTTACCTTCTCCGCAATTATTTTTGCCGCATCAACGATTTCTGCTCTGCCCCCGTACGCAAAGGCGAAATTTAGAAACTGGCTATCATAATCTTCCGTAGCTTTCTCTACATCTTCTATAAGCCGTTGCAGTCTTTCGGGTAAAAGATGTGTTCTACCGATGACCTTTACGTGAACCTTGTTTCTGTGTATGCGCTCATCAGTTAAAAGTTTGCGGAATTTTTCTTCAGCAATATTCATGATTTCAGCTATCTCTGTTGGTGAACGTCTGAAATTTTCTGTTGAAAAAGTGTATAGAGTAATAAACTTTACGTTGAGTTTCCAGCACCAATCTAATAGCTGCTCAACGGTTTCAGCCCCCTTCTTGTGACCTAACCATGGGTTCAGCTCTTTTTCATAAGCCCATCGTCTATTTCCATCCAATATTATGGCAATGTTCTCAATTTTCTCACCATTCTTAACTTGCTGCCATAACCACTTTTCGTATATCTTGTAAGCTCCGATAGCGGAGAGAAGTGTTTTGAGCATTAGCTGAACCTCATTCATTTAGGGAATTGAACCAAACTTTTTAGTATACAAGAGGTAAGAGCTTTGAAGGTCTAAATTAAGTCTTGCTATATTTTGGGTGGAATAATAAAGTTATTACTGCTTATTTGAGGGTGTCAACTCAGCTTCTTCAAACTTGTCGACGTCCTCATCAGTCTCTCCGAAAAAGTCTTTGGTCGACCTGTGGATGATTATCACCAAGAGAATAGAAGCGATGCCTATGAGTATTCCCACAACTATTGTAAACACTAGGTTGGAGAAAATATCATTATCGAATCCAAATCCAGGCTCTATAAGAATGTTCGCTGTTGCGTCGAGGATCCAACGGAACCAAGCAACAGATACCACCAAAGCAACATTTCGTAGCAATCGAGGGTCTCTTTCAAAGTACAAGCGTAGGCTTCTCCCAAAGAGCATAATTCCTACTCCCACAACCATAAGATCCATGAAGCCTTTGATGAAGAAACCCGCTAGATCAGGAAGCGCGTTGATCCAGCCTGCAAAATCTGGTGTTTCTAATGTTACGTTGGTGTTGGCGCTAGATGCTCCTAAATACACGCTGACAGCTATACATAAAACACCAGCAATTATTGAATAGTTTGAGATTTGAACGGGCAGAGGTGGAGGCGAGTATTCTCTTGCCCATCTGTAAAGGTTTCTGGCTTCTCTGTCAACTCCGAAACCTTTGAAAAGTAGAACCCCACCGAGAATAACAACTATTGATATTAGATAGTAGTTGACGGCACCAGGTATTATGTAAAATATTCCGTACAAGACCAACAGGAGCCCAGGTATACCTAAGGCTATACGGGCATATCTGGGGTTTTCCCAAATAAGTCGCATGTAACGTGAAAAAAGCGCTGCGGTTTCTTCAATGGACTCACTATGCTTAACAACTATTCTTCTAACTGAGGAAACGGGTACTCGTGATTCCACAAGTGGTAAAACTGCTTCATCTGAGTAGCCGTCTGTCACCAAAATAACTTCGTCAGCGCTAAATGAATCTAGTAAATGGCTTAGTTCGGCAACCAGTTTTCTGTCTGCGCCGACTCCTCCACGTTCTAACCCTGATATTGTTGCGACTTCTAAGCTTTCTGAAGGTCGTTTTTCGCTTTCCAACCGGTCGTGGAGGCGAATAGCTTCGAACATAGCGTTGGCGTCAGGTTCTTCGGGATCACGCAGGGCTAGTGATACAGCAGCATCCAAATTTGCGGTTCTTCCCAGAAGAGGTGTTTTTATGCCGGCCTTTGTTTCTACATCACCGTCTCTATCAACGCATAGAATTAGGATTCGGCTTTTGATTTGCTGCTCCGTTTCTTTTTCAGTCATCTAGTTTCTATTCCTACTTTTCGTTGCAGGCTAACTTTAATCTTGTGTTTGTTAGTTTTGTGAATCTTCGTCTGTAAGTAGTTTGAACTCGTTCCAACTTAGCTTTTCGCCACGTTGTAATTTATCTTTTGCTTGTGAACCAAGTTTTTTCTTTAAAGCTCTTTCCAACCTTTTCTTGCTTTTCGCTTCTTTGTCTCGAATATGTTCCTGCAGCTTTTTTCTTTGCTCGTTTAGTTTCTTGATTTCTTCGTGTAACGGTCTATCTTGCTCTTTCGCTTGAATGTAAGCTTTGTGCAGGCTATCAGCTTTAGCTTTTATGTCCTTGGATTCGGCAATTTTAGCTATCATTTTAGCGTGGATATTTTGGCTACTTTCAGCTATATCAGTTAGTTCTTTGTGGGCTATCCCAGCTTTTGATTTTAATTGTTCAATTTCTTTGCGCAGTTCAGAGGTTTTCTTGACATGTTGATCGATTTTCTTGAAAACGCTCAGTTGCATTTCAAGCTGCTTAACACGGTGCATCTGCCTTTTTTCTTCTTGCATGTCAAGCGGTGTAGTTTGGATTTTCCATTCGATGGCATCGAATTCTTTTTGAAGTTCTCGGCGACTTTCTCTTGGTTGTTTCTTTTTCCTTTCGGTTATTGCTTGATTGTGTGCCTTTATCTCGTCGATGCAAGTTTTGATTTCAGCTCGTATATCGTCGCGTTTTTGCTTTAATTTTTTCACTTTTTTATTAAATTTGTCGCGTTCATTCTTGAACTCGCGGATTTCTTGGCATAGCTTCTTGAATTTGTCGTTAAGTTTGTCTCTTTTCTCGACCCACCCTTTTGTGACAGCCTTTGCGTTTTTATGTTGCTCTCTTAATGTGCAAAGTTGTTTGTTGATTCTTTCGAGTTCGCTTTTTGTATCTTGCAAGGTCAATATTTATCCTCTATTTGTGTTGCAATAATAAACTTGTGATTTTTAAATTAATATTCATCTCAATTTGTTTAGCCTTTACGATTAAGTTATTTTTTTGCAATGTAAATTCTAAATAGAAATGTTATAATGTAATGGCAAACTCAACCAATCTCCTCGTTTTCGAATAGTTAAATCGAAAAGCAGCAAAAAAGTGAATTTGCCAGAGATTTAATCACTAAAAGGAGGAGTTTAGGCAATTTATATCTACTCCGCCAATCAAGAAAAAGGAAAAAATGTGCGGGTAGTTACGTCAACAAGCGCAGTTTTAAATAGTATGTTGTCAAATGGTTTGGGCGAGAGAGAACGATGAAGTACGATTACGACGAATTGTTGAAGCGCGCGTGTTCGCAAATGCCTGCGGTTTCGTTGAAACACGAACGTTTGGAGCTGCCCCGCTTGTACATCACAACCGTGGGTATGCGTACCATAATCTCTAATTTTAAAGAAGTAGCCGACGTTCTGAACCGTGATGCCCAGCACATTTTGAAGTTTTTAACACGGGAAATGGCTACCGCAGCCACATTTAACGAATCCAGAGCTGTTTTTCAAGGAAAGTTTAAACAAGACAGCTTTGAAAGACTTCTACAGCGATACATGGAAAGTTTTGTAGTTTGCCCTGTTTGCAAGCGCCCAGACACAAGAATCACGAAGGAAAAGCGATTGTCATTTCTACTTTGCAATGCATGCGGTGCAAAGTCATCAATTAAGCAGTTATAAGAGCTAGTTGAAAAATGGAAGCTTACGTTAACCTTAAAAAAATGGGTAGAAACATACTACTAGCTATTTGCGACTGCAATTTGTTGGGTAGAACTTTGCAAGAAGGCAAAATTGTTTTCCACATAAAAGATGAGTTCTATAATGGAGGAAAAGTCAGCATCGAAGAAGCAGTAAACATGATTGAAAATTCAACAATAGTAAACTTAGTGGGTAAAAACTGTATTGAAAAAGCAATATCCAAAGGCTACGTTCACCCCGAGGCTGTGTTGCAAATAGGCGGTGTACCTCACGCGCAAATCGTAAAACTCTGACTACGCTTTTGGACAAATTATGGAATGCTAAGCTACTTTCATCTTTTGATTTGTAAAGCTTCTATTAATTTACAATCTTACTGAAAAACAGATTTTATGAGCGTTAGAGCTTCCGCTTCTGTTCTTGCCACTTTTCTGTGAAAAATCTAATATCTAGGCATATAAGATAGGCGTGCTATGATAGGTGTAGGCATGAAATTGAGAAGCAAGCTGACTCTGAATGAAAAATGAAATTCCAAGGCTTCGAGCTCCTGAAATAGTTTTTGGTTTGCTTTAATGTGATGTTCCTTTTTTAGCTCTTTGAATTCACAATCTGTACTAATATTTCGGCTGGGATTATAATTAATAAGAAAGGGACAGATTGGTGGCTCTTGGTCTTGGTTTTTCTACCTTTGCAATGTGCATGGTTAGTGCCTTATTTTTGGCACAAACAACTTGGGAAATCTGTATTTAATATTAATAGAAAAAATCTGTAGCAAGGATTCATAAATGCCTTAAAACCGAAATTTTAACAAGTTTGTGGGTGGTCTATTGCAAAGACGTATTAAACTAATTTTGCTTTTTCCGATTTTTATCTTTATTTTTTTTGTAGGCTGGGCTCTTTATGTAGCTGGAGATAAGCGGGGAAGTAAGAATGCTGCACCTTCAGCACAAAGAGGAGATAGCGGTTTAGGCGAATCTTATTATGGTTCAGAAGTTGAAATTGGTTTAATTGAAGAAGTATTGGCAGAGCATTTGGATGATTGATTTTAATACTCCGAATTTCTCCTTTTATTATGAAGAATATGAAATGAAATTTCTGCTTGACATCTTGTTAAGCTGAATTTCACGTTCTCCCGAATTAACTGCTTAAGAGAATGCAGCAATTTTCTTAATATAATGTTGATAAAATAATGTTCTATAATTAGATGTATGCTTCAAAGAAGCCGAGAAATAAGAATTAAATATACTTTTCTTTATATTGATGGTCAAAAATAGTTGCGTAAAAGTTTTAATGTAGAAAAAATTAGTTTGTTTGGTGGGCGATGACGACTCTGGCCCCGAAGACCTTAGGATGATTTGGATCTTGAGTGCGGGAGCCTGCCATTTAGCTGCCTAATCATTTGTCGGGGATAAAGAATGTTTTCTTTGGTAGGCTTCTTAGAGTGGTTGAGTTCATCTGAAACGCACAGTCTTGAGCTGAAAGCAAATCCAAATTTAACCCGTTTTTCACCCATTTAGTAACGGGTTACAGTCAAGAAATACATAACGAACAAAACAGGCAAAACATAGATGTAAACTCGGTCAAGCGTTGCCTATTTATCATGTGGTGGCTTCTCCCATAGTTCCAGCCGTTGCTTCTTGAATTCGCTGCGTTTTTTCTGCAAATACTTGTAAACCGTGTGGTGTTGACTTCCATCAACAAGCATCTGCACTGCGTTTCTTGCAACGTCGACCCGCTCAAAAGAGCCGATAAACCCAATCGTGTGCCCGTAAATAACCATGCTAACCCCAGTCAACTCCTCAACAAGCTTACGAGTTTTGCCGTTCGCTCCAATCACTCTACCTTTAACACGTCTGAAGTCGGATTCAGACTTCCCAAAAATAAGACGCAAATCGATGAAATCAAATATTTCATCTTCGTTACGTAGCAAGCGAAATGCGTGCTCAGGCGAAAAACCTCTGCCAATAGCCGTTACAGTATCTTTAGCCTTAAAAAGCAAAGAAGGATCACTCGCTTTTTCTGAAAGCAGAATGGTCACACCGCCAGATTTGCTTTCTATCTTAAGGTCAACCGTAAACTTTTCTTCAATTCTCTGTTTTATTTTTCCGTCAGGACCTACTAAAACACCAACGCGTTCTTTGGGAATTCTAACGAATATGTTTGGTTTCGACATTTTTAACCAACAACTTTTTTGTAAATTTCCTCAGCTGAAAGAACTTTAACACCTAACCTCTTAAAGAACCTATTCACGTTGGTCAAGTCCCGGCGCAAAAAGAAGCCAGCCATAGGATGCGAAGTGGGAACCGCCTGCGCAACATCAAAAATCACAGGTTTGCCTTTCCACATCATAATATTGTACTCGCTCAAATCACCGTGGACAAGCTTCGCTTTTCGGTAAAGCCGCTCAATATAAGTAAGCAAAACCTCGTAGACTCTATCGGGGTCACTAGGCGCTTGCTCCTTCAAAGAAGCTGCGTTAACTCCGTCTTTTCCGATGAACTCCATAATCAAGACGTTGTTCTTCACTGCCACAGGTTTGGGAACTCGCACTTTTGCCCTAGAAGCTTGCTCCAGATTCCTGAATTCTTTTTGAGCCCAAGTGAAAATTAGCGATCGCGTGCCACGTTTAACGCCTTTAAACCTGTAATCGCCTTCAATGTACTTGAGCATGCCTTTTTTGAATTCAGCAGAAGCTGTTAAATAGATTTTCACCGCTAGATCTTTGCCTTCTTTATTCTTACCCCAGTACACCCGGGCTTCCTTACCTGCGTTTACTACTCCATGTAGTTCGTATAAGATGCCGCTGTTCAGTAACTGGTAAATGACCATGAGTGTGGCTTTGTCGAAAACCTCTTCCAACGTGGCTCTTTCAGTCGAGAAATCGTGTATGAGCATTTTGTCTCTTCTTTCCACTATTTTTTCTTTATGTGAAAGTTTTTTCTTTGCTCTTCTCGACATGCGCGTTCACCATGGTATTCCTCGCGAACTATTTAAAACCACTTGACCAGAGGTTCCTGCTTGGTAAAAAAGTGGTTTGAATTGAAACTGGAAAAAGCTTCGTCCTGACTTAATTGCGCGTAGTAAAATTAACTGCATACTTGACGCTAACTATTTGGCATTGGTTAACGACTTGAAAAGCAAGAAATTTTGAATGATCTACTACACAGATTGCGCGGGGTAAGAAAAAAGAAATATAATTTCCTCAGAAAATCTTGCTCCATACTAATGAGTGGCAATGTAAATTTCTGTTTTGAATGCCCTGATTTTTCATGTGACCGCTTGAAAGCCATTGATAGAAGTTGCAAATCCCGATACAGAATGAGTTTGAACGGTAATTTGCGGTTCATTAAGAAATAAGCTGTGCAAAATTTCTAAAAGAGCAGCAAAAACTCGGAAATGTCTAACTTGCAACGGGCTTGTTTCCAATCATAACAGTCTTTGCTTCAACTTCGATTAAAAGAAGTTGAGAAGCAAAAAGCAAATACCGGTAGGTTAAATAGACAACACTAAATTCTTAGGATGCCCTTTGTCCGGAGATTTTCGGCTTGCGCATGGGTGTAACGCCATGTTACATCACCGCGTTTGTCGCTTTGAAAATCCCATGGCGAAACGATTACTATATCACCTTCTCGGATCCAAACGCGTCTTTTCATTTTACCCCGAATTCTGCACAGCCGTTCTTTTCCGTCTTGGCATTTAACTAGGATTCTATCGAAACCGAGGAGTTTCACTACTACGCCTAAAACTTCGCCTTGCGAAGGAAAGACTAATCTACTGATATCTCCTTCGCTTAGTACTTTCTTCTTTCCCACTAATAGACCTCAGGTTTCTTTTGGAAAAGAATTATTTGCTTCCTTAAAAGCATGCTTGTTCAAATCTTCTAGATTCGAATAGTAGACCGTTTTGAGGCTTTTCTTCAGCTTGGTTGACTAGGTTTAAATTTTGATGTAGAAATATAAGTGCTTGAAGTGAGCAGTGATTTGAATGTCGTATGTGTTTAAAATTCCGTTTCGGAGTAACACTAAGCTGAAGTACGTTATCGATAAGGTTAGGGAGGATGTAAAGTTGCAGAGCTACTGGAAATGTGCAAATGTTATGGCTATTGATCGTATGGGTTATACAGATCACGGTCCTACACACGTGAAAATTGTTGCTAACTTGGCGCTTAAGCTGATACGTATTCTTATGGACCTGCAGGTTAAGCCTAGCTTAGTCAAGTGCTACGGCATGAAGAATGAGGATGCGGAAGTCGTGGTGGTTTTGGGTTCGATTTTCCATGATTTAGGTATGGTTGTTACAAGGCATGACCATGAGAAGTATAGTGTCCTTCTCGCTTCCGAGTTTATTGAGAGGTGTTTACCTCCGATATACTCGGTGGAGGAACGTGCAGTAATTAGCTCTGAAGTTATGCATGCGATTGTAGCTCATGAGTATCCTAATGAACCATTGACCGTGGAAGCTGGCATAGTAAGCATTGCTGATGCATTAGACATGGAAGCGGGAAGAGCGAGAATTCCTTTCGAAGCGGGAAAAGTGGATATACACTCGGTTTCAGCTCTTTCAGTTGAAAAGGTTGAGGTTATTGAGGGTAGAAAAAAGCCTATTACCTTAAAGATTACTATGTCGAATTCTGCAGGCGTTTTCCAGATAGATGAATTACTGAAGCCGAGAATTGAAAAGTCAGGTCTTCAACAATACTTCCACGTAGTTGCAGAGATAACTGGCGCAGAAGAAAGAAAAATAATTGAAAGATTCGAAATCTAATATCCAGTCTTCTTTTATGGAATTTTTTTAATTGCTCAATTAGACCTCAAATTATGGCTAATTCAGTGGTTTACTCTTTTATTTTCTGCGAAATTGTTTTATGAAGTTAAGGTTTTTTCAAAACTGATACTTCTTTTGTCTGCATTCTTGGCAGATCCTTTGCTTGAATCCCCGATTTTCTGGCTCAAAGAATTTTCCACAAACACGGCATTTGACTTGAACAGGTGGTTTTGGCTGAAGCAGTTTCAAGCGTTTTTCTATCTCTACTTTTATTTCTGGGTCACTTTCAGTTTTCAAAGCCTTATTTAACAATCGCTTTGCTAATTCCAAGCTTTCGCTTCCGAAAAGCTCTGAAAAAACGTTATGAACTTTGCCGTTTGCTCTAGGTTGGAGCGGTAGCATGCAAACATAATTTGAAGGATAATTATTTGACTTATCCAAGTCAATAACCGCAAACCGAATATAACGCCCCTGAGAGTAATCTTTAGCATCTTCGTTTTTGGATACTCGCAATCGTAGGTTCATTATATTTCACCGAAGAGTAGAATGTTAAACACTAATCGATTCTTTTCATAGGAATCCAATTCTTCTCCCAATAAGGGATAGTCCCTTAAAACCATTTAGATTCGTTTCTTGTTTTTTATCTCAAAGAAAGTTAAAATCCCGCAAGTTATATTGAAGATCAAGAAGAAAATACTTGAGCAACTTCATCATACAAAAGAAAAGGAGATTAATTAATGAAAACACGCATAGAAGTCGACCCTCTCGGGAAAAAGAAAATCCCTGAAGACGCTTATTATGGAATTCAAACTCTGAGGGCTACTGAAAACTTTCCAGTGAGTGGCATCAGACCCCCGCTTCCTTTTATCAGGGCTTATATCATGGTTAAGAAAGCTGCGGCTTTAGCTAATGCGGAAGTAGGTTGGCTTGATTCAGAGCTTAAGCAGGCGATTGTTCAGGCTTGCGATGAAATTCTAGCTGGCAGATTATTGGATCAGTTTGTAGTTGACGTTTTTCAAGCTGGTGCTGGTACTTCGTTTAATATGAATGTGAATGAAGTTTTGGCAAATCGCGCCCTAGAACTTCTCGGAAAGAAGAAGGGGGATTACGAAAGCTTGGGGCCAAACGATCATGTGAACATGGGACAATCCACGAATGACACTTTCCCTACAGCCTCGCATATTGCGGTTTTGCTGGCACTTCAGCCACTGATTAAGCAGTTGGATAAACTTGCGACCGCGTTCGAAAAACAAAGTAGGAAACACTTGAAAACAGTTAAGTCAGGTCGAACTCATCTACAAGACGCCGTACCCGTAACAATAGGTCAAGAGTTCAGTGCATATGCATCAGCACTGCGAAACGCCAGTAACCAGTTAGAGGTTCGGCAGAAAAACCTTTATGCGCTTGCATTGGGCGCCACAGCTGCGGGAACTGGAGCAAACGCCCATCCAAGGTACAAACTGCTAGCCATAAAAGAACTGGTTAGGATAGCTGGATTCCCCTTAAAGCCAGCAGGCAACGCTTTTGAAGCTCTTCAGAGCTACAGACCTCTGCAGACTGTTTCCAGCGCCCTCAAAGAATTAGCGTTAGAGCTCATCAGAGTCGCGAACGACTTGAGGTTGCTGTCGTCTGGACCCACAACTGGATTAGCTGAGATTGAGCTTCCGGCAGTGCAGCCTGGTTCATCAATAATGCCTGGCAAAGTTAACCCTGTCATGGCCGAATGTTTAGACATGGTGGCGTTTCAAGTGGTGGGCAACGATTTAACAGTGTCTTTTGCTGTACAAGCTGGACAGATGGAGTTAAATGTCATGATGCCTATTATTGTGCATAACATACTTTTCTCCATCAGAATCCTAACAAATTACTTGCCTGTTTTCAGGAGAAAATGCGTTGAGGGCATAGCCGTGAATGAGAAACGGTGTTTTCAATACTTGGAAAAAAATCCTGCATTGGCAACCTTTCTGTCGCCGCATATTGGCTACTTAGAGGCGGCTAAAGTGGCCAAACAGGCGTTGGAGCAAGGACGGTCGGTGAAGGAGATTGCCCTTGAGAAGGGACTGTTTAAACCGGATGATTTGGAAAGAATCCTAGACCCGAAACGGCTCATAAACGAAAAAAGCGCCAAAAAGAGTTAATTGGCTACTCCATAAATGCTGAATTGAACGATTACGTCTGTTGATGCTGAGCTGGCTTTGGCGTCAATTAAGACTGCCCAAATTATGCTTTGCGAGGGAAACAATTGTAGCATATCTTGATCGCTAAGCCACAATGTAGTGTTGTTTGTGAAGTATTTTTCCACGCTTCTTGAGATTGTGTTATCAAGAAATTCCAGGCGCACCCTCACCGTGATTGTCTCGTTTTCTGCGAAGTAGCCATTCACTTGAATTTTGGGTTTAAAAGTTGAAATCGTATTGGGCCTCAACTGGAACGCTCGGGTTTCTCCATACTCTCCGTTTAGACCAACGGAAATATTCAGGTCTTCTTGTTTGAAGACAGCACCAGCTCCAGAGATCCACTTGCCGAAAGGATTGTGAATTTTTGCTGTCCAGTTGCCTAAAAAGCTGACATCACTTGCTAGGGTTGGAGGCGTGATTGATGTTTCTCCAAATGATATTCCGTAGAGTTGATCAGGGAAATCCGCAAATGATTCAAAGACTACTCCAGACAGTAACGTTTGATGCATTGAACCGTCAACCAGCAAGCCAGTCTGGTTCCGTGTGAAACCGTTTTCCCCCATCCATAGTCTTAGGTCCTGTATCTGACTGTCAGAGAACTCAGCGAGCTTTTCAACTCTAATTCCCACCGAATCGTCAATAATGTTAAAGAAGCAACGGCTGATTTTCGAGCTCGCGTAAGACCCTGTAGCGTTGCCTGTTGGTGTCCTGAAAACTATGCTTTCTTTGCAATTTGCGAAGCGGCAATCCTCAATTTTTGTACCTTCGCTCCAAGTTTCGGTGTTAGCAATTTCGATTGCAGTGGAGGTGTTAACAAAACCCATGTTAGATACGATTATTCCAAAAGAATTCTCAATTCTTAAAGTGCAGTTTACCATGGTTAAACCTGAAATAAGGTTATTTTGTGAACCAACAAAGCTATCGCCTTTCAGGATCAGCTTATTTCCGTTCCCTACTATTATTGCTTCGCCGTAGCTGATTATTTTGGCATTTTTTTTGTTAATTATTTGAACGTCTGAGGTTAACGTGTAATTCCCCGCTTGAATGTAAACGGTATTTCCTTCAGCTAATGTTTGAGTTAGGACGAGCGTGGCATCGGTTGCGCGAAATTCCACATAGCCACTTGCCTGATTTTTCGCCTTGTATACTTCTTCATCTTGAAAAACCACGTAGTCGAATGGCGAGTCGTTCGCGGCGTCTTCCAGTGCTCGCCTAAGATCAAGTATTAGATATATGTTTATAGTAGCTAGCACGAGAGCAATTATTATAATCATTGTGAAGATGTGCTTGGTAATGGTTATTTTCATAGATTGTTTTCTTCCTCATATTACTCTGTTGAAGGATGTAAAAATAGATGTAAATCCAATCGTTAAATAAGATTTGTTATTGCCCGCGAGTTGGTAGAATAAACATCTTTCAACTTTTAGCTATCAAAATTAAAGCTTGACAATTGATGCGTAAAAAATTGCTTGATTTAGAATGAAATTTAGAAGGATGGAGAACATACTAACTTCTAAATAAAATCCAAAAAAAGGTAATGTCAAAGTTCAAAAAACTCGAGCATAATATCAAGGTTAGATCAAGAACTCATTCCGAATAGTAGCATAGTCTCTCTAATGAAGTAAGCTCTA
>JABAOF010021075.1_pt2 | contig 19103 bp, 11 predicted proteins | sample 7062171 | NCBI WGS metagenome assembly JABAOF01 (sample SAMN14538628, study PRJNA623070) | marine sediment metagenome | biome: marine biome [ENVO:00000428]; feature: marine pelagic biome [ENVO:01000023]; material: deep marine sediment [ENVO:00002113] | place: India: Gulf of Khambhat ...
GGATCGATCCCATTATCGAAAAAGAATATCTCTATACCCTCGATGAAAATGAGGCTGTTAAACGACCTCTTGTTCCTTCTGTTGTTTATGTAATTGCGTGTGAAACTGGAACCATAGCAGTTGATCTTTCTATGGATGATTACATTTCTTTAGGATTTATTCATTCAGGGTTGGTGGCTTATATAGCTCCTGATACCTATCAAACCATCTGTTTCTGGGATAAGGCTCCAGAAGGACCCGAAGCGGATCAAACCATATACTTCTTCCAAAGATTATTGAATGAAAACATACCCATCGGCAAAGCATTGTCAATTGCAAAATGGAAATCCTATGGAAACTGGAGAAATGACACATCATATGAGGACGATGTTGCCGGTGTGACACTTCATTTGTTTGGGGACCCTGCGTTCGAGCCGTACAAACCCAATGTCCCATATGTGGATAAAAAAGAATTTGATGTATATGCAACCTATGATGGGATAATAAACGCTGGTTCCAAGCTCGATGTAACCGTAAGCATCACTGACCTTAACTCTGGCTTAACGATAAATGATGCCGAAGTGAAAACCACATTTCAGAAGGTTATAAGGAGTGGTTACGCCTCAACATTTACAGCTCCAAATGAAAAAGGGACATATCACCTTGAGATCTCCGTAAGCAAGGAAGGTTATCAGGATCTTAATGTAAAATATATCGTGACTGTTCCAGACAGTAAAGAAGATTTTAATCCCCTAATATTAATTGGATCAGGAATCATAATATCCCTAATATTTATCGCCATTTATGTCATAAAGAAATCACGGATTAAAGATTCAGATCTAAGAGGAAAAAAATGAACTGATTGGGCAAGCTAATTAATGAGCAATAAGTGAAAGAGAGATGAGGTGGTGAAAGGATGAAAATCAGAATCTCTTGGTGTCTGGTGTTGATAATAACGGTGGGTTTCCTACTTTCTGCGCAGCCTGTTTCAGCAGGAGGAGAGGATGCCCAGATGGGCGATATAAAATTGACTCCCACACCTGATTCACAGGGTCAGGGAGGCGCTATTACACTCGAATTGGAAATACCCTTCTACAGTGGATGCTGTTATCCCCTCTACGCCTACGATGTATCTGCATCACTTCAACTTCCCAGAAATGTGGAAATAGTCAGCGGACCCGAGCCACAGAAGCATAATAAGGTTGAGGCTAAGGCCGGCGGGGACTCAACGTTGGTCTATATAAAATGGGAGGTGAAATCCATGATTGCAGGAACATATACCATCGATGCGACAGTAACAACGCAGAATTGTGGCACCGCTACAGGTTCCGCAACCGTTACGGTCACCGAAGGTTGTGTGATCTCCATCCCCGAGATCTATCCAGAACAACCTATTACCGACAAGGAGATCCATGTAAACCTCGAAGCTCTATCACCTATTGAATGGATCAATATTGAAGATGTGACCCTATATTATCTTTCTTTAGAAGATGAGTTGACTGCTCCCGAATCGAAAAATGACACCATTTACTTCGGTAAATCAGGCAGTAAAGTTGGCGAAGCTATATCCATGGATCCTGTGGAAGATAGCACATTTTGGGCTGTAAAAATTCCGAAACAAGGCTCATCCTCCTTTCTGCACTATTGGGTGGTGGCAACGGATAATGAAGGAAATAAAACCACATCTCCAGTTTATATTCTAAAAGTGGAGGACATGGCCTACGCAAATCTAGTTTTGAACCTTGCTATTTGGTCCCCCCTCATTTTGACGATTATAAGTATCATTTTCATGATTGTAATTCGAAAGCATTCGCGAAAAGTTGATGTTGCCCAAGAAGGAATCCTGGTTCTGGGTAGCACCAGAATCTCTCAATCTGAGAAGGATAAGAGCCTGGTTGAGCATCATCGTAGAAAGATGAATCTAACATTGTACGCGATATTTGGGATAATGATCACCATCGGAATTTTATTTCTACTATGGGCATTATTGAACGACCAGCTTTATGATCTCATCAATGCAATGGGAGGGGGCAATTGAGAGTACAATTCAAGATTCGGCATCTTCGATTGGCAGTACAGGTTCTTGTGGGTTTTGTACTTCTGAACCTGACTGCAGTTGGAGCCTATGTTTTTGCTCCTCTACTTCCAGTCATCAGATTCGACTATCCCGGCACCCCAGGAACGATCGAAGGAGGACAGCGTGTATGTGATGTTGGTATACTCTATAGGGGTCTTTCTTCGTTTTGGCCATTGGCCTTCCTAATCATCTCAATTGCTTTCCTTCTCGTTATTTGTGCAGTTTTTGGACGGGCTCTATGCGGTTGGATCTGTCCTATAGGTATGTTTCAGGATCTTCTCGCAAAACTGCGAACCACGCTTGGGTTAAAGCCCAGAGAATTCTCTCAAACGACCCATGAAAAGATGGTTCTGGTCAAATACGCAATTTTCATGCTCGCAATCCTTCTTGCAGCAGCTACTGGATTATCCCTTATCGCAAATTATACCGCTGGTGAGACCTATAAGGGCATTTACCCTGAGGGTACCGCACAGATCGCACCTTTCTGCTCCGTATGTCCTGCACCATCGATTTACTATATGGGATCGATCATCAACACCCATGATTTTCAGTTTTCAGATCCCACGCGGTATCTCGCCATCGTCGTATTGGGTATAGTCTTTATCGGTGGCTTTTTGACACCTAGAATCTGGTGCAGATATTTTTGTCCTGTTGGGGCAACCTCATCGTTTTTTAATAAGGTCAGCATTCTATCCATTAGAAAGGATCAGGATAAATGTACCAAGTGTAACTATTGCACGAGTTCCTGCGATATGAGAATCCAAGATATAAAAGAGGAAGACAAAAAAGATAGAGTTGTGGATTTGAATTGTACGTTTTGTCTGGACTGCATAGAGTCCTGTCCTGAAAAGGCGTTATCGCTTTCTCTGGCCAGTAAACCGTTTTATAGAGGAGGTAAGGATTGGTGGAAACGCAGAGGCAAAGAACCTGAGATAGACATGGGCCCGGAAGTAAAAAGTGGTGTTGAAGATGAGTGATAAAGTAGAAATCTCCAAGAGGATCACAGAGGCGATAATCGAGTGTACAAACACCCTCAAAAAGAAGAACGGTGGATTGGAAACAATGAAGTATTATTACGATCGTGCTCAGGATTTGTACGTAGAGAGGGTAAATGAACTCTCATTGGCTAAAGAGGAGGGTACGAAAATAGTGGGCACATTCTGCAATTTGGTTCCCTCCGAGCTTATTAGAGCTGCGGGCGCGACTCCACTCAGGCTATGCGGAGGATTTGAGGGATCCATTAGCGCTGCGGAGAAAATCCTGCCTAGAGTTTACTGTCCTGTGATAAAATCAACTTATGGACTGTTTGAAGGTTCATCACCGTTTTTCGATCTTATAGATGTGGCAATCTGCCCCACCACATGTGACGGGAAGAAAAAATTGACGGAATTGTTGAGGCGAAATAAACAAACTTGGGTTCTGGAGGTCCCGCATACCAATATCACATATCAGAGTCGAGAGTTCTGGTTGAGCAATCTCAAACTATTAAAAAAGCAGTTGGAAGCTCTAACAGGTAATCGCATATCAAGAAAGAAATTGAAGGAAAATATAGACCTCCATAACCGTATGCGGTCATTGGTACATCGGCTCTACGAGGTAAGGAAAAGAGAGAATGTACCTATCTGGGGCGGGGATGTTTTACTGGTGACAAATATGTCTTTTTATGACGATCCTTTACCATGGGTCCATGCGACTGAAAGGCTCTGTCAAGAACTTTTGGCTAAGAGCAATGGAGGAGTATGCCCCAAAGAGTCACCGAGACTTCTTCTTACGGGGACCCCCATGATTCTACCCGCATGGAAATTGGTCAGGGTTATTGAGGATATTGGCGGTATAATCGTATGTGACGATATTTGCACTGGCTCAAAATCATTTTGGGATCCTGTAACTCCAGCACATTGGACAGTTGAAGATATGTTGATCGCCCTCGCGGATAAATATCTGATGAATACATGCCCCTGTTTCGTGCCCAACGAGGCGAGAATTGATAGAACACTTCAATTTGTTAAGGATTTCAGGGTTGAAGGGGTCGTTGATTATATGCTTCAAGGATGTCATCCATATGGCGCTGAAGATTGGCGAATAAGAGAAGCCTTGAAGGATGTTAATGTTCCAGTATTTAGCTTGGATACCGATTACGGCGATGGTGATGTAGGACAGATAAAGATCAGAATGGAGGCTTTCATGGAGATGGTGAGAGCTAAGAGAGATGATGCGGCGTTCTTCTGAGGAGGTTGGCAGTATTGGATTTAGATCGTAATTCATTCAAGTTCCTGATTATCGTTATCCTTTTAATTTCAATTTTTATTTATCCCCCAACTGCCAATGCGGATCCCGACCCAGACATCATTCTCAAGGGCAGCGATATCATGACGATTACTGGCATGGCGTCTTATGATAACCTATCAATAAGCGATGAAGGCACACTAATCGTGGAGAACGCATATTTGCGCATCAACGGGCTCATCAGGATGTCAGACTGGGCGAGATTCTTCATATTCAGATCGACGGTTGAGTTGACTCCTCCTCCTTTAAACGATAGTACACGCGTGGTGCACGCAATTGACAACTCGGTGATCAAAGTACTGGATGGCTCAAATCTCATATTCAATCCTCAACCAACACCTACGAATATTTCATATATGCTTTTGGAGGACGAGTCCTGCTTTATTGTAAAAGATTCCACTTTTTCAGGTGACTTACCTTCGATAATAAACCAATCCATAGAAGTTGCATCGGTTACAGCCGGAGTATATCTCCTCTCAGGATATGCCTCATGGCATATGATAAACTCATATGTGGAGGGCACACTCAGTTTGGATGGAGGAGAGTTAACTGGCAGATGGTTCTGGTGCTCACTTCATCAACGTTCATCCCTTACAATAGAGGATACTGATATACAACTTACTTCTTTTTCTGAATCATATACACTATTGAAACCCGTCTCAGGATTGGTAACCATAAAAGATTCCAAAATCCTTGGTGGCTCTGTCGATGTTGAAGTCATCGCTCAGGCAGAACTTGTGAACTCCACCTTCTCCTCTATCGTGGAATTTAAAGACCAGTCAAATGCCAAGGTATCAAAGTGTACTTTCCAGAAGGACGTGACCGTTGGTTCTGCATTAAGCATGGTCGAGGTAACCTATAACCCAGAAACAAATGTCGAGATCCTGAACTCAACATTCGAGAGGAATCTGAAATGCGAGGCAAATTCTTCTACTTACATCGAAGACTCCAATTTAAAAAGTCTCAATGTAAAGGATAACGCATCAATAAAAATTGTGCGATCTTCAATAGAAAGTATGACCAACATTAGAGATCATAGCCGATCAGAAATCATGGATTCTTCTTTAGGTTCTATGATGATCGACGATACGGCCTCCCTAATTTTTGACGATAACCAGATATCTACAGTTATTTTTTATGGTACCGGAGAACTTGAGGAAGGAGGGATCACATTCTTGAGAGGAACCTATATTAAAAATATCGTCATATATCCTTATCTACTTTATTCTATTGTGTTCGAAAATCTAGCCGTAGGAAATGTCAGCTTTTATAACGATATTAATATAACTTTCCAGTGCCTCAACACCTCCATCGATAATTTAAAGTCGATGAGGTCAGGAGAAAACGTTTCAATGAGTTTCATTATTGTGAACTCAACCACGCCGAATTTATCTGCCCTAAACAGGAATATCACCGTCAACATATATCATCGTCTTGAAGTTTTGGTGGAGTTGAACGGGGAAGGTTTGGAAACGGGTGTTATAGTGGAGGACGATATCGGTCATGAGTGGAAACGGGATTCCATATCTGGAGTGATTTCATTTGACCTCCCCTACAAATTCATACATAATGAAACGGAGAGCATAACCCAAAATTATTTCGTTAAAGCATCATTTTTAGGATTCTCCGATACGAAGGAAGTGGTATTGACATCTTCAAAAACCGTGATCTTTGATTGGGAGGATACCATACCTCCACTCATTTTTAATGTTTCTTTAGGCCCAAAAGAATGGAACTTAGGAAAAGACATCACCATCAGAGCCGTTGCAATAGACTTGGATATTGCGTCTATCAGTTCCGTAGCCCTGTTCTATCGCATCGATGAAGGAGAATGGTCTGAAGTCCAGATGTTCAAGATTGGCGATGATACATATGAAACGATGATTCCGAAACAAAGTGAGAGTTGTACTATGACGATTTATGTATCCTCTGAGGACATGGCAGGAAATGTGGCCAACACGGAATTACAACGCCTCGAAATTGGACAACAGGAGAATATTGTGTATTACGGTGGAATTATCGCGTTGATCTGTGCAATATCCTTCATGGTTATTAGAAGGGTGATGATAGGTAGGAAAGTAAAAAGATACGCTCGTAAATATGAATTTCGGAGAAATGTTAAAAAGTGAGTCCATGAGGTCGCTTTAACATTTTTTCTGGTATTTTGTCCATGTTGGATAGAGAATTCCTTAACTTAGACCTTGGCTCAGAGATGTAAGGACATGTAATGGTGATTAAAAATCCGAATAGAGGAATTTTTAGAGCACATTAAAGTTTGGAAAGGGGCCTCAATTTGGATTTTAACCCAAATGACGATGTTATTATACTATAGAAAGGTATAAAATAAATGAAAAACATATACTTTAACGACTTCAGTTGATAAATGGTCGAAATCGCGATATTATTGGAATATGGAATAATCCACGGCATCTACATGGGTTTAACATAAACCAAGAAAATATCGGAGGGGAAAAAATGACACGAAAAGCGATGGAAATTACATTGATAGTTTGTATCTTAGTGGGCTCGTTTATTGTGATACCTGAGAACTCCAATGCATGTTTCAGCTGGACTGTGAAATGTGACGATCCCAGTAAAAACGTTGATAAAGGGGAATATGTAATCTATGAGATCCAGACTTCTTTTTCACCCGGTTGTAAAAGCACATATTGGGTCAGTTTTTCATCGAGCGGGGAGCCTCCCGGTTGGAACACCACGATTCTTGACGAATTTGGTTTGGTTATACCCTATGGCGCAGAAACCGTTTTATCGGGTACAGTTTCGTATCTCTTTTCCTTAAAGGTTACCGCCCCACCGGGCGCAATGGGTGGTGAGACGGCCATCATAACGACACATATAAGAGCAACTGATTACTATAATCAAGATGAAACTAAGGATGTGGTCACAACCACCACGGTGAACGATCCTTGTGAAGCCCCCAATCCAGTTATTCTTTCTGAAAATGGAACTACAATGAATTCAATCAATCTCACATGGACAGAGAGTGATGAGCCGCTGGCGTCCTTTGACAGGTATGAACTGCATATGAGCCTTGTAGAGGGTTTTACACCGGTTAAAGGAACCCTAATTGCAACCATAACTGATAGGGGAACCACAGAATACACAGTTAATGGCCTTTCACCTGAAACCACATATTATTTCGTCGTTCGTGTCTGGGACAACGATCCTCAACCCGAGGGACCTTATTTCGCGGATTCAAATCTACTTGAAGCCTGCACGAAAGGCATAAATCATCCTCCTTGTGCTGTGGTGCTAAATCTCCCAGAGGATGTGACAAATCAAGAGGCAAATCTGTCATGGAGCAAAAATATGGATACCGATTTTGCTTATTACGAGATACATGCCTCACTCACTCCAGGATTTACACCCAGTGTTGATACGAGATTTGGAGATCCCATTACCGATCAATCATCGATTAAATCTCTGATTACAGGTCTTACTGAAAACACCACATATTATTTCAAGATCAGAGTATTCGATACTGGTGGTCTTTACAACGATTCCAACGAGGAAAGCTGTACCACATTGGATTATATACCTCCTTCGATAGTATTGGATGATCCATACAATACAACGATTTCTTCAACAGAATTAAAATGGAGTCAAAGCTGCGAATCAGATTTTGATCACTATGAAGTTCATATGTCGCAAACCCCAGGATTTCCATTAGGACCAGCTACTTTAGTGACAACCCTATTCAATAGCACTGAAATCCATACAGAATTAACCGAACTGGATGAGAAAACTACATATTATTTCTGTGTGAGGGTTGTTGATAAGGCAGGTAATTTCGCAGATTCAAACGAGGTTTGGTGTACAACTCTCGATAGCACTTTACCAAGAATAATTTCAACCTCACCTTATAATAATGAGATAAACGTGGGAATTTTACAAAATATCGTGGTCACGTTCAACAAGCAAATGGACAAGAGCAGTGTAAAGTATTTCTGTTTCCCCAATCCAGGAGGGTGGTCGGAATCATGGAGCAATGGCGATCAAACCGTAACGTACTCACATAATGCTTTCGAGAGTCAAACTTCTTACGTATTTCAAATCACCTCAGGAAAGGACTTGGACGGTTATGATTTAATAAATGGCGAGGTTTCAAATCCCTGGTCCTTTATAACAGAGGACCTCATATCGCCAAAGATCACGTCGACCCAACCAGTAAATGGTGCAACCGATGTTCCGATCACAGCAACCATTTTCATAACCTTTTCCGAGGTTATGGACACGTCCAGTATAACGTTTACCTGCTCTCCCGACCCAGGAGGCTGGCTTGGGTCATGGAGTAATAGCGATCAAACCTTGATGTTCTCTCACAATGCGTTTGAAGGTCAAACTATATACACATGTCAGGTAACCGCTGGAAAGGATCTAGCAGGTAATGACTTGATAAACGGAGATGTTCCTAATCCCTGGTCATTCGAAACCGAGGATACAATTCTGCCGACCATAATTTCTACAGTGCCAATAGAAGGGGAAACAGATGTTCCTGTTACAACTGTAATATCGATAACCTTCTCTGAGGAAATGGATCATCAATCTGTTGAGAGTGCTATCTTTACCACCATTTCCTATGAGACACCAACTTGGAACGGAAATACGATCACTCTAATCCCAACTTCTAAGCTGGACTATTCCACACAATATACGATCACCATTGACACTGAGGCCATGGACCAGGCTGGAAACCATCTTTCCGAATCGTTCACATTTCAATTTACCACAGAAAATACAAATCGAGCCCCTGAAGTGAGTGTTTCCTCACCCAATAACGATGTTGCGGACATTACAATTGATATCCTTTGGACTGCCACAGACCAAGATAATGATCTAATTACCATCAGCCTCCTCTTCGATGACGATAATAATTTCGATAATGGTGGTTTGACTCTAATTGAATCTGGATTGAGCAATTCTGGCTCATATACTTGGGATACAAGCGATTTACCTGAAGGAAATTACTACATCTATGTAAAAGCTAATGACGGTAGAATAGAGGCTGGTTCCTATAGCGGTTTATTGACTATCGAACATCCCGAGGATTCCGGTGGAGATGGAGGTGATGGTGGGCAAGGTGACACGAATATCGGTGATAAACAGGAGGATGACTCTTTCCCATGGATTTTACTCTGGATTATCATATGTGTAATCGTTATTCTGACAATAATGATGGCAATGGTCTATAGGGAACGCAGAAAGACCACTCACTCTGGGCTGATAAATTGCTCAAATTGCGGAAAGCGATTTGCTCCCTTTAACCCAACATCCTCATCTGTGCAATGCCCATACTGCGGCGAATCTTCTAAAACTGGATAGACTAGCCGAACCTAGTAAATGTAGAATTCACCTAAGACAATTTTTATTAGAATGAACATTCTAGCATATCAACATCGATGAAGAAAATAGCCGATTTTATAGTTATTTGGCATAATAAATTGGGAATTAAGGGGAAGGAAAGATTTAAAGTAAATGAAAATCATATACTTTGACTAGTTCAGTCATTAAAGGCTCAAAATGGCGAAATGACTGGGTATATCAAATAATCTATGGCTCAAGAGAAGGGGCAATCCGCTCAAAAAGTAAAAAATATTGGAGGAATGCGTATGTCTCTGAAAGGAATAGAAGTAACGATGATACTATGTGTTTTATTGGGCTCGTTCGTGATCATTGGTGAGAACTCCGAGGCATGCTTCAGTATCGAAGTAAATGTTGAGGACGATGAGAAATACGTGGATAAAGGGGAATACACCATATATGAAATCGAGATTTCTCTTAGTCCTGGTTGCAAGAGCACATATTATCTTACCTTTACCTCAGATGGTGAATTGCCTGATTGGAGCAGTGCGATTCTAAACGGGTCAGGAGGCGTAATAGAGTACGGTGAAGAACTTACTTTTTCAGGCACTGTTACAGTTGTTTTTTCTTTGAAGGTCACCTCACCAATCAATGCTTTAGATGATGAATTTGTCACCATTACAACGCATATATGGGCAACTGATTATTACAACCAGGAAGGATTTCATGATGTCGTTACCACAACCCATGTAAACAATGATCCGCTATCTCCAAATCCTGTTACTCTCTGGGAATCTGGGAATACAACCAATTCAATTGAACTCGAGTGGACTGAAAGCGATGAACCATTTTTTTCCTTTGCTCGATATGAGGTCCACATGAGCAAGGTCAATGGTTTTACTCCTGTCAGCGGTACCATCATCGCTAATATAACCAATAGGGGACAAACCACTTACAACGTTACTGGGCTATCTCCAGGAAGCACCTATTACTTCGCGATACGCGTTTGGGATAACGGAATAGAACATATACTCGTTGGTCCTCTTTTTGCAGACTCCAATATACTTGAAGCACGCACACCTGGTATAAACTATCCACCTATTGCTGTTTGGCTAAATGATCCCACCGATGTTACCAACCGCGAGGCCACTTTAACATGGAGCCAGAATATGGATGATGATTTTGGGCAATACGAAATACACGCATCTCTTAATCCTGGCTTTACGCCTGGTCCTGAGACCTTATTTGTAGATCCTATTACTGAACGATACATTACTGAATATGTTGTTACTGGGTTGGATGAAAATGCCACAATATATTTCAAGATCAGAGTATTGGATTCAGGAGGGCTTCACAACGATTCCAATGAGGTCAGCTGTAACACCCTTGATTATATCCCTGAGCCTCTGATTTTGGACGATCCGTTCGATACCACCGTATACTCCACAAATTTGAAATGGACTGAAAACACAGATACAGATTTCGATCGCTACGAAGTTCACATGTCTCAAACCCCCGGTTTTACACCAGGGATAGATACATTTATCAAGACCATAACTGACAATACAATGAACTATACAGAAATCTCAGGCTTGGATGATAGCACAACCTATTATTTTATAGTTCAAGTTTGGGATGATGGTGGCCAATACTCAGATTCTAATGAGGTCGAGGAAACCACTCTTGATGGCACACCCCCGAGACTCATTTCCACCTTACCGATTGATAATAGCATAAACATAGAGATATCGGAAAGCATCATAGTCACCTTCAGCGAGGCAATGAATCCGAGTTCCGTGACTTTCACTTGTTCTCCTGATCCTGGAGGTTGGGATCCGGTTTGGGATGCAAGTGGTGTGCGGGTTACATATGACCATAACGATTTTGATGATGGTACACAATATACATTCGAAATCACTGCAGGCCAAGACTTGGCAGGCAATCCGTTGGGTGGAGCTGACGTTCCAAACCCATGGTCATTCAATACAAAAGATTTGACACCACCAGATATAAGTTCGACAAATCCACCAGATAGCGATACAGATGTTTCTATCGATACGAAAATATCAATTACCTTTTCAGAGGAAATGGATCAACTATCAGTTGAAGATGCTATAGATACTACGATACTTTATGGAACACCAACATGGAATGGAAACACCATAACCCTTACTCCGACTTCCGATCTCAGTTATTCCGTTCAATACACCATAACCATTACCACAGATGCCAAGGACCTAGCAGGAAACTATATGGTCTCATCCTTCTCCTTCAGTTTTACCACAGAATCGGAATCATCCGGGCCTATAAATCACGATCCTGTGGTGAGTGTATCCTCGCCAAGCAGCGATATCGCTGACGATACCTTTACCATCGAATGGAGCGCGACAGATCAAGATAACGATCCCCTTACAATAGATCTCTACTACGATAATGATAAAGATTCCAGCAACGGAATGATATTGATAGAAAGTGGTGTAGGCAATTCAGGTACATATGCTTGGGATACCAGTGAATTGAGTGAAGGAAATTATTATGTTTATGTAACTGCAAATGATGGAACAGTGGAAATCGGTTCCTATAGCGGAAGGTTGACAATCGATCATCCTGAGGAAGTGGATACTGATGAAGATGGGATACCTGATACATTGGATCCAGACGACGATAACGACGGTTTATTGGACATTGAGGAGGATATTGATCAGGACGGCAACTTGGATAATGGAGAAACTGACCCTCTCGATCCTGATACAGACGGTGATGGATACGATGATATGGATGATGACTTTCCTCGGGATCCACTCAGATGGAGCACAGATATTGGAGGCGATAAAGACACAGGAGATTCAGCCGACTTTCCACTCATTTTACTTGTGATTATAATCTGCGCAATATTGATAGTGGTATTGGTTGGAGCGTGGGCATTGAGTTCCAGTAAAAAAGGCACAATACCCGGAGGACTGATAAATTGTCCACAATGCGGCCAAGCATTCCAACCAGATCCTTCAATGGGACCTTACGTCCGGTGCCCATATTGTGGAACGACCGGTATGTTGAGATAGTATAGTCACAGTTTCAGGATCGTGGTGTGGTTTTCATCTCCTAACCTAGTATCTCTTTAACCGAAGGTTTCTCTCCACCTTTTATATGATATGATAAAAAGATTTTGAATGGGATAAATTTATAATATAAATCAATTATATATTCCGACAAAATCCCTTGGTATGAGGCAAAGATAATGAGAAAATTGTGGGCTATATCAATAACCATCTTGATTCTATTCGTTATTTTAAACATTATAATGTATACCGGAGCAAATGCATTTATGTTCAGAGGCGATTTACATCGAACGGGGGTTTTTGAATCCTCAGCCCCGGAGAATAATTCCCTTCTTTGGAGTTATGATTCTGGAGACGCGATAGAATCCTCGCCTGTTGTGGTTGGCAATAGGATTTATTTTGGCTCTGAGAATGGAAATGTTTACTGTTTGGATGCATCATCAGGCGATGAGATATGGAATTTTACAACGAATAACGAGGTGGATTCCACTCCTACGGTGATTGATGGTGTGGTTTATGTTGGCTCTACCGATAGAAAACTTTATGCACTCGATGCAAACACGGGCGTTAAACTCTGGAATTATTCATTTTCGAGTTCTTTTGCCCAGATAGTCTCCTCTCCGGCGTTTACACACGATAAAATATTTTTCGGAACTTCAGACGATAATCTTTATGCCATCAATGCAACAACCCATGAACTGGAATGGACATTTTCAACTGATCATGATATACAATCAAGTCCAGCAGTAGATTGGCCTTATGTTTATGTGGGATCATTGGATGGCAAGGTTTACTGTGTCTGGGGGAACAATGGTACAGAAATATGGAACTTCTCCTCTAATATAACAAAATCTCCTCGAGGTATCTATTCTTCCCCTATGATCCATAATGGTCGGTTGTATATAGGGAGCGAAGACCATAATCTGTACTGCTTGAATGCAACAACAGGAGCATTAATCTGGAATTTCACAGCACCTAAACACATCTATTCCTCAGCCTCAATCCATGACGGTAAGGTATTTATCCACGCTCTAGGCAATTCTCAAGACGGCCGTCTTTACGCTCTGCCTGAAGATGACCCCAATGATGATGGAATTATTAACAACTCTGAAGTGATATGGTCCTTTGAAACAGGGGATTGGGATGGCGGATCATCTCCTGCAGTAGCTAATGGAAAGGTGTTGGTAGGTTCGAGGTGGGGCATTACGAACGGCAGGTTGTACTGCTTAAACGAATCCACTGGCCAGGAAATATGGAATCTCACCACAGGAGGCGCAATCGTTTCCTCACCCACGATTGCAAATGGTGTCGCATATATAGGTTCCCATGATGGCTCATTGTATGCGGTGGGTGGTTTGGGGCCAGCTATTCTTGACATACAAATTATACCAGAATTCCCATCGATAAAATCGGGGAGGGTGATGGGCATCTCCTTCTTGGTAACCTATAGAGACGCACCCGTCGAGGGGGCTTTCTTTAATGTTGATGTTAGTGAAGGTAATCTTTCGCAGTATGGGGCAAGCACATTTCCTGACGGTACACAGCGGATCAAATATACAGCTTGGAATGTGGAGGAGAACACCACAATTACAATTCATGCAACTGTCACTAAATTCGGATACCCGGAGGGTGAATCATGGGCCCAGTTCACTGTGGAGGCTCCCTCCTCTTACGGGGAGGTGAGCTCTGGCAGTACCTTTTCCCTTTCGAGGTATTGGGTTTATATAACCTTAATTGGAATATTCATTGCGGTAAATTTGATCATCTTTATCCTGAGTGTTAGAAAAAGAGGATATGAAGAAAATAAAACCGACAAAAGCAAAGAAGTTAGTGATTAGGATGAGTACCTTAACAAGAAAGACATCGACAATCCTTACCGTTCTGATAATCTGTGCCATAGCTCTATCCTCAGAGGGACAGGAAACTTTGGACATCACAACTTTAAACCTACTTTGGGAGAATTCAGAGGGACATAATGCAACGCTATGGTCGGTGAGATGGTCTCCTGATGACAGCATGATCTCAGCCACTTATTTTGACAACACGACAACCATATTCAATGCTGAGAACGGAACGATTATTATCAAGTTGGGTTCTCATAATCCGCCACGAGGCACAAGATGTGACGGAGAGCAGGACTGCGCAATCGTAGAGCATTTACCCACGAGAACCAGTGCATGGTCTCCTGATGGAAAATATCTCGCGACAGGAGGAGATAACAAACTAATATTTGTATATGAAACCACCAATTGGTCAGTGTTTAAAATTTTTGAGGGACATGAAGGAAGTGTGCTCACCCTGGAATGGTCTCCTGATGGAACTAAGATCGCCTCAGGCTCTGGCACTGATAAAGTGGCTATGCACAATATCCCAGAGAACATGATCAAGATCTGGAACTTTTCAACTGATGATGTGATAGCAGAACTTACAGGACATCAGGACGGCGTGATGAACGTCAAGTGGTCTCCTGATGGCTTGAGTATTGCAAGTGCATCTGATGACAAAATGATAATGTTGTGGAATACCACAACTTGGACGAGAACCAACACTCTAACAGGTCATACTCTTGGAGTCTTGGATGTGGATTGGTCTCCTGATGGCAACATGTTGGTATCTGGAAGTAGAGACTATAAGATCAGAACATGGGATGTCTTGAGTGGAGAACCACAGGAAAGATGGACCGAGCCTAACTGCGTGCGTTCAGTTCATTGGCATCCAAATGGAGAGCTGATCGCCATTTCTGGTGTTGATGAAACCATGCTCAAAATCCGAAATGCCACGACTGGCACGATAATCAAAACTTATACAGAATCTGCCAAAACAAAAAGTGTCGTTATGTCCTCAAGATGGTCCTCAGATGGAAAAAAATTGGCTGCAGGTGCAGGAAAGGAACATACTCTAAGGGTTTATGCCCTGGGTGCCTCTGGATTAAAGGAAGATCAGAAGATACCATCGTGGTTACCAGGCACCATACTTTTCATTGGAATTGCCGCAATTGGAGTGTCTCTTATATTGTTACCGATAATAATAAAGTTAGGAGAGAGCGGGAGGTGAAGAGGAATTGAATGGCCCCATCAAAAAAATTTGCTCTACTATGCTTATATTTCTCCTCATAACTTTATTCAGCCCGTTAACCTTCACCGCTCAGGGAGACTTCGATCCAGATTACCTGGGCAGCAGCCCCGGAAGATTCAATTCTATCAAGGCGATGGATATCGATGGTGATGAGAATGTGGAGGTGGTGGTGGGAAATTATGAGGGTTATCTCAACATAATAGAGAATAGGGACGGCAATTATTTTGAGGAGTGGCGTTCTGAGTCATTGGGCACTAGATTATGGGGCTTAGAGATCGCGGATTGTGATTCAGATGGCACTTATGAGATAATAACAGGCAGTGGTGAGGGTATTATTTACATCTTCGATGCTATTTCCCGCAAAATGGAGTGGAAAAAGGAAGACTTGGGAAGGGATGCTCACGGCATTGCTGTGGGAAATATAGATGATGAGCCGAATATGGAGATAGTTGTGGGAACCGGTTATAAGACCGATTACCCAGGAGCTTTGATCCATATCTTTGATGGGAAAAACCGTGAAATGGAAAGTCAGATTGGCCCAATATCCTCAAGACATCGTGGAGTTGCTATTGAGGATGTGGATGGTGATGGTACAAATGAGATTATTTTTGGCAGCGGAGTATCCTTGGGAGAAACCGCAGGAGAGGGCTACATTTATATTTATAGTTATAAAAATGGCGATTATACCCAGGAATGGAAGAGCGAAGATTTGGATGGTGATGTTGGTGGCTTGCTGACTTATGATCTTGATGCTGACGGATTGCCGGAGATAATAGCAGGCAATGGATACAGATACAATCAAGGCTACTGCTTCATATTCAAATATGTTGGTGCCAATTCTCAAGGTACAGGCAATCCACCCATCTATGAAGAGGTATGGATGAGCGAGGACATCGGTCCAAAAGCCTATGGATTGGATGTGGGTGACATAGATGGAGATGGTATCATAGAAATCGTGGTGGGTAATCAGCCAGGTTACATATGGATCTTCGATGCATCTACCCACGAAGTGGAATGGAAGAGCCCATTGTTGGGCACAGATATTCTAGGTATCGAAATCGTGGATGTGGATTTGGATGGGGAAATAGAAATCATAGCGTCTCAAGGCGGTTACATCGGTAAGGCCGATTGGACCTCAGCTTACACCAACCCGCATTTATATATTATCAATGGAAAGACTCATGAGGTGGAGTTCAAATTGGGCGAGCCAGATTATTTGGAAATAGTATTGCAAGCCGCGATCATATTATTGGTCGTGATCACGTTGGTGCATCTCAATCTGGCTCTTAGATCCAAAAAAGCCAAGCGTAAAACTAGAATTGATTCTCGCAGAGGAATAAGATGAGGGAATTAATATGCTGTTAGAGATCATGGTTGCAGCGATTATCGGTATATCCTTTGGCAATGTATGGACCTGTATTTTTATGGGATTCGGCACTTCAGCAGAACATAAGAGAGTGGGCAAATTTTTCATAGCTGGCAGGTTCTTAGGGCTGGTGTTCTTGGGTTCAGCAATTTCTCTGTTGAGATTCGCAGCTCAGGATGCGATACCAATAATACTGTTGATATTCGGAGTTTCAACCATTTTCTTTGGACTGTTCATGTTGCTCAAACATACCATAAAAACCTATTTTTCAATGGAAGGGCCTCATGGGTTATTAAAAAGAAGCCCCACTGACAATTTCATATTGTCGATACTTTCGTTTTTTATGGTGCTTCCAGGAAACAAAAAATGCCGAAATAAATCCAAATCCCCTGATCATGATGATCATTACGATAATCATGAGCCAGGGAAAAGAGGGCATTGTAAAAAACGTATTGATTTCGAGGGTAAATACGGTTTCGTTCTTGGCGTGTTGAGGGGCGCAACTCCATGCGCCAAGGTAATTGTTTTGGCTCCTCTTTTAGTGGCTGTGGGCTTTCCATTTTCACTGCTTCTAATACTGGTTTACGCTTTAATTTCTACGGTTTATCCGATAATCGGATATCTATCTGCCGACGTACTATCGAAATTCGAGAGATATCGTTATGCACTCAAGATACTTGGTGCCCTGATTCTAATATCCATTGGAATTTACACGATTATTAACGTTGTCATGTGGGATACGATCCATTATGGATTGTAATTGAAATGGAAAATAAAGAGTGAAGAAAATGAGAAAACCAAAGATAACCGAATGGAGGTTGATCAGTCAAGCAGCCTGGCTTTTGGTTTTGAGCAGTGTTTTATTCGGTATACCGTATTTCAGCACAATGCCTTTGACAAAAAACATTTTCTGGCCAAATCTATCCACTAGGTTCCTAGTCAATAATCCCTCAACCAGTTTTCTTTATCAGATTCAATCGCGCTTGTCAAGTGGCTACGAGACCTTTTACGTGAATTTGATCGTTCCATTCTTTATATTCGTTCTACTGGTTATGATTTTAGGCAGGGTGTGGTGTGGTTGGCTGTGCCCAATAGGCTTTCTTCAGGATATTCTGTTGCGGATAAGGAAGAGACTGAATATCTCATATTGGGATGTTCCGCCAAAAGCCACAATCGCACTAAATCAATTGGCCTATGTCGTACTATTTTTAATCTCCTTCATATCTCTCGCTGTTGGAGTGACATTTTTGGGAATGAACAATTTCTTCACCCGGGCTGAGCTTCCTTTTGAGGCTGTTGCTCCGCCGCGTGCCATTACAATCGTTTTACAACAATTACTAGGCCTGGAATCTTGGGATGCAACAATTCCTCTCTCCAGTATAATTATTGCAGTCGCGATTATCGTTCTATCCTTCAAAATCAGACATTTCTGGTGCAGGATATGTCCTGCAGGAGCATTGATGTCCCTATTCAATCGCAGAGCTTTGATTAATATCAAGAAGGACGGACCCAAATGCACGAAGTGTAGAGTTTGCATCCGCTCATGTCCAATGGATATCGAGGAGATCTATGAGGAAAAAGAAGAAGACAATGTAACGAACGGAACATGCATACATTGTTATAGATGTGTAGAGCTATGCCCTGAGGATGGTTGTTTGAGTGTGACATTCATGAATAAAGCCATCGTAAAATCGAAATTTCCTAAGGCACCCAGAGCGAAGGAGGTGGCGGAATGAGGAAGCGTCGCAACGAGCATGGTAATCGGAGTATGAATCCAGATGGTATTTCAAAGCTCAAAGCCGTTGAAAAAAGGTATGTAAGTCAAAGGGTTATCCAAGATGTGGAGGGGAAGAGGGATCAGATCATTTTGGGCATGAAATCCATGCTCAATGAGGAAATAAAAAAGCTTCAATCCTTGCCCAACAGAGCCAAATCCATG
>JABAOF010002968.1_pt2 | contig 19087 bp, 17 predicted proteins | sample 7062171 | NCBI WGS metagenome assembly JABAOF01 (sample SAMN14538628, study PRJNA623070) | marine sediment metagenome | biome: marine biome [ENVO:00000428]; feature: marine pelagic biome [ENVO:01000023]; material: deep marine sediment [ENVO:00002113] | place: India: Gulf of Khambhat ...
GCCATGGTCAATGCCCAGAAGCAGAATTTCAAGCCCATATTCCGCCGTCCCATGAGCATGGGAACACGCTGCCATCAACTCGCCATGTACATCATCTACGAAAGCCCGCTGCAGATGCTGTCGGACAGCCCTAGCCCTTCCAACTACTATAAAGAGGAAGAATGCACGGAGTTCCTTTCTCAGGTTCCTGTGGTCTGGAATGAGACCAAGGTTTTGGATGCAAGAGTTTCGGATTTTGTGCTCATGGCGCGCAGGTCCGGTAGAGAGTGGTATGTGGGCGCCATGACAGATTGGACTCCCCGAGAACTTCTCGTAGATTTTTCTTTCCTCCCGCCAGGGGAGCATGAGATGACTATCTACCAGGATGGAGTTAATGCCCACCGGTACGGCGGTGATTACAAAAAGGAAATCCGCTCCTCTGTCACATCAAATGATAAGATGACAATTCAACTCGCCCCGGGCGGAGGCTGGGCCGCACGAATTTCCCCACTTAAATATAAAAAAGCAGGTTTATAATGAGTAATGTGGGCTTGATAAATCAAGCTCCTGCGATGAATCATGCCCCTGCAATGAATCAAGCCTCCACAATAAATCAAATCTCTACATCTGTTACACCTCTTCCAACCGAGGTTTGGCAAGGATCTCCATGATCCTGAGGTCGAAAAAGTTCTGAGCATGAGCCGGCTTCAAGAGGATAGCTGTATCAGCTCCGCTGCCAGTGCCCCCTACGGAAATACAGGGTTCGCGTGTTGAGATGAGTCCTGCATCCGCCGCCATGAGCGCAATCTCAACCGCAACCTTTGTTCCTTCACCAAAAATTCTTAAAGTATAAGCGATTATCTCTTCCAGCTCATAAGTATCAAGTTTTTTCCTGACTGCTCGACCTACTCCTCCCAAAGCATGCTGGCAAGTCAGAATTTTGGTTCCTGCTTTTTCGATTTTTTTCCGAAATTCAGGCAGAAGTTCCTGGATATCTGGCTTCACAAAACCCGTAGAATGGGAAACTATGACCAAATTTTTCGATGCAAAAATATTGGCTGCTATTAGTCCAGTCTCCCCTGAGGTGCTGGCTACAACAACATTTTCGACCCCCAACTCCTCGGCCCTTTTCGCTGCTGCCTCCAGAGTTTTGCCGGTATTTTCTTTACCAGGTTTTTTGAAATAAACACAAGAACCAAACAATACAGATGAATCGCTTTCATTTATTGCTGACATGATCGATTCTCCTCTCTAATAAAAGATCCTTCATCACGTCTCTGCTTATTTTGTTTTCTGCATAAAGAGTTGTCAAGAGCAGGCTCAAAGAGGAAGTCATATCTTGCTTTTTGCCTACTTCAAAAATCTCATAAAGAGAGAGACAGGTCTTGCTTTTTGCCCAAAGAGGGATTAGGTCTTAATTTTGCCTACCTCAAAAATCTCATACTGAATTGCGTTTGTACGATTACGATTAAAGGCAAAAAACAAGACCTGACCCCTATGAACCTTTGCTTTGTCCTTTCGTATCATATAATGTAAAATATTAATACCGAAGATGGCCAGAATAAACTTTAACGAATCTGTCTCTATGGCCATGAGCTCTCTCTGGTCAAACAAACTAAGGACATTCCTGACTTTATTGGGCATCATCATCGGCGTCCTCACTATAATCGCGGTTGTCTCAATCATCCAGGGTTTGAATAACTATGTCTATACAAAATTTGCTTTTTATGGTGCCAACGATTTTTCCGTCTCTAAATTCTCCATGATGAGCACATCCTTGAAGGAGTGGCGGGAAATGCTCAAACGAAAGAATCTGACCTTAGAGGATATGAGGCTTCTTAGAAAACAGTGCAAATCATGCGAGCTTGTGGGAGCAAGTGTTGATACCATGAGGACCGTGAAATTCGGCAATCAATTCCTTAAAGACGTAAATATAAGAGGAGTTACCCATCTTGACCACATGATCGGATCAGTGCAGGAGCTGGAAAGAGGAAGGCACATTCAAAGAGAGGATGAAGAGCACTCCCGCTATGTCTGTATCATCGGAGCAGATATAACAGAGAAATTATTTCCCTATCTGGACCCTTTGGGTAAGCGGATAAGAATTGGCACCCACAGTTTTTTAGTTATAGGTCTCGGCGAGAAGAAAGGAAAAGTCATAGGGTTTAGTCAGGACAACTTCGTCCGCATCCCCATCTCAACTTACCACAAAATATACGGTTCAAGAAGAAGTATCGACATCAATATTCATACCTCTTCGCAGGAGCAGCTGGAAATAGCTCGAGAAGAAGTGAGAACAATCCTTAGGTCCAAACGCCACCTTTCATTTGGAGAACCTGACGATTTTTCTTTTGTCAGCTCAGAGACATTCATTCAGATGTATAAAGCACTGACTTCAAGCATCTATTTCGCCATGATTGCTATCTCTTCCATTGCTCTTTTAGTGGGAGGTATCGTCGTAATGAATATCATGCTCGTTGCGGTCACTGAAAGAACAAAGGAGATAGGCATTCGTAAAGCAATAGGCGCTCGCCGTGGTGACATATTAGTCCAATTTTTAATCGAGGCTGCTTCCATTTCCACCACCGGCGGATTAATAGGTATTCTGATTGGATTTGCGATCGCTAAGATATTCACCGCCGCTACTTCTTGGCCGTCGAGCATAGACCCTGTCGCCATCGCAGTGGCTATTCTTGTCTCAGCTTCGGTGGGCATTTTTTTCGGAATTTATCCTGCCAATAAAGCTGCCAAGCTTGATCCCATCGAAGCTCTAAGGGCAGAACAATGAGATTAGGAATCCTTAAAGAAATTATCCAGATGGCTCTTACTTCCATAAAGACCCATAAGCTCCGGTCTTTCTTGACTTTGCTGGGAATCATGATAGGTGTGATGACAGTTATAGGAATGGTTTCTATAATCCAGGGCTTAAACCGCTCCGTCATGGGGGAGCTTGAGTCAATCGGCTCGGATCTGATCTTCGTGGGCAAACACGAGCCGATTCAAGTAGGCCATCGTACGGAGGAAGAAAGACAGAGAAAAGACCTTACGTTCGAAGATGCAATTGCTATAGAGAGGGAATGTTCTTTGGTTAAAGCTGTGGCCGTGGACCTAGTTGCCGATGTTTGGGAGAGCATCCCGATCAAATACAAGAATATTAAAAGTCTGGATTCCATAATACTGGGGATGAATGAAAAATTCCCTGAGGTTCTTTCTGTATATCTGCCCGAGGAAGGAAGATTCTTAATAGAATCAGATATTACTCATAGCACCAAAGTCTGTGTTCTCGGTTCTGATCTGAATGAGACTCTCTTTCCCCATACAAATGCTATAGGAAAAGAAATAAGAATAGGACCGGAAAGATTCACTGTTGTGGGCGTTCTTGAAAAAAGGGGAAGCATCTTCGGACAGAGCCAGGACAATTTTGTAGGGATCCCCATCACAACGCTGATGAAGTACTTTCCCTACCAACTTGAAAATATTGAGATAACGGCCGCACCCAAAAAACACGGGTATCTGGAGGAAACTATCGATCAGATAACCAACGTTCTTCGAAAAAGAAGAAAAGTCGGTTTTGGAAAGCCCAACGATTTTGTCATCTCTACCCAGGGGACCTTTGTTGACCTTTATAACCAGATTACCGGAGCCGTCTACATGGTCATGATTGTCATCTCCTCCATAGGTCTTCTTGTTGGTGGAATCGGAGTCATGAACATCATGCTCGTTGCAGTCAAGGAAAGAACAAGGGAGATCGGAATAAGAAAAGCCATCGGAGCCCGCTCGGCAGATATAATGAAACAGTTTCTGATCGAGGCAATTTTTCTTACTGGCACAGGAGGGACTATGGGGGTAATTATCGGATTCGGAATTGCTTTCTTAGTCAGAGCTGCGACTCCTCTCCCGACTTCTGTCACCTCCTGGTCAGTTATGCTGGGGCTATTTGTCTCGATATCGGTGGGCCTTTTCTTCGGTATCTTCCCTGCCCGAAAAGCAGCCAACCTTGACCCTATTGTTTCTTTAAGATACGAATAAGGAACCTGGCCGTTGCTTTAAAGCTTTAAAAGTCTGAAACCATCTTTTCTTTGATAAAATCAAAAGCCTTGTCCAAGGCCTGCTCAATATTTTCTTTTTCTTCTCCAGCGACCTCAACCAAAGAAGGCCTCCCCCCTCCTTTACCTTTTATCAAAGGAGATACAATAGGGACAGTTTCTCTCATATCGATATTGAGATTCTCAGAGCAGGCCAGGATAAGATGTCCTCTTTCTTCTCCCTTCAGACCCAAGAGAACAACAAAATCACCCTTTCTTATGATGCTTATTGCCAGAAACCTCGCCTCTTCTAGTGTTTTATCGACAAAAACTTCTTTTATTATCTTTCCCTTTGCTTCTTGAATGATTTCCTGAGCTTCATAATGGGCGATTTTTTCGTGCAGCTTCTTGCCTTTTCTCCTTTGAGACTTTACATCTGAAGAAAGTTTCTCAACAGTTGAGAGAATCTCCTCTTCATTAACAGTAAACCTGGTGGAAAGCTCGCGAACGATTTTGTTTTTGCGGGTATAATCTTCCAGAGCTCTTTTCCCGCAGATGAATTCAAACCGGATATTGTTCCTTATTCTTTCCAACCTTAGAATTTTTATCAACCCAATCTCACCTGTCCTGCGAACATGTGTTCCTCCACAGGCAGAAAAATCAAAATCCGAGACCTCGACGACTCGAATGAGCCCCTTTTTTTTCGGCGGTCTCCTCAGCGGAACACTATCGATCTTTTCTTCAGGAACGAAATAGGTTTTAACCTCTCTATCCTCAAACACAATCGCATTTGCCCGCCTTTCTATATTCTCTATCTCCTCTTCTGAAATATCCCTTAAATCAATCTCTAAGGTAGAAACAATTTCTCCCAGATGGAAAGCGAGAGTCCCGGCACCCAAAAGCTGATGCAAACACTGAGAAAGAATGTGCTGACCCGAGTGCTGCTGCATATGGTCGAAGCGAGTCTGCCAGTCAACCTTTCCCTTTACTTTGCCAGACGGTATATCCTCAGCAACAAGGTGTATAATCGTTGCCTCATCCACTAAAACCTTGAGCACTTCCACTTCATTTATCAATCCTTTATCACAAGGCTGCCCCCCAGATTCTGGATAAAAACAGGTTTGGTCAAGGATTAGAGCAGGTTTTTTCTCCCAGGCAAGTTTCTCTACGACTTTAGCTTCAAAATCAACCCTGTAAGGATTTTCAAGGTATAGACATTTTGTGGCTTTTTTCATTTTCACTCCTCCAAAGAAGCCAGAATACGGCGGGTGAGCTTGAAATGCTTCTTGGCAACTTTATCCAGAATTTGCACATTGTTGAGCTTGACAAGCTTAAGCCCGGCCTCTTCAACAAGAGACGATGAACCCTTAGGAAGGTCAATTCCTACGTCTTGGGAGAGAAAATAAAGGCGTTTCAGGAATTCAGCTCTGGCCAGGATCGAAGCTGCAGCCACAGCCAGGTCTTCCTCAGCTTTTGGCTTCTGGATGAGCTCAATCTCCTTCCCTTTTTTCATCAGGGCATTCAGCACAAAAGACCTATCTCCAAACTGATCAGTGACGGCAACAGAACAATTTACTTCTTCTAGTATGTTCTCGATGGCGCGCGAATGAGCCCAGGCAAGGATTCTGTTAAGATTTCTCAGCTTTGAATAAAGCTCATTATACCTTTCAGGGCCGATAGCGACCAAGGAATGCTTGTATCCCTCTTTCAGGAGATCGGACAATTCCCTGACACGATTATCAGAGATCTTCTTGCTGTCTTTTATACCCAGTTCGATAAGGACATCTTGTTGTTCCTCTGGAAGAAAAACTCCTGCAACCACAAGAGGACCGAAATAGTCTCCCTTTCCAGATTCGTCCGTCCCGATCCGTCCCTTTTCCGGTGGAAATAACTTTGATTGCTTCATTAAACCAGTTAAAACTCCTAGCGCAGAAGATACCGATCTTTAGCTTCTTTTATTAAACCCTGTCTGAAGTCAGGGTGGGCAACGTTTATCAGAGCTATCGTTCTCTCCTGCAAGTTTTTTCCATGGAGATAAGCTATTCCGTATTCTGTCACTACATATTTGACATCAGCTCTGGTCGTGACTACTCCTGCTCCTTTTTTCAAAAAAGGAACAATCCTGGAGACTTCCCCATTCTTTGCTGTGGAGTGAAGAGCAATTATGGGTTTCCCCCCTTTTGAATGAGCCGCTCCTCGAATGAAATCAACCTGCCCGCCAAAACCGCTATAAATATAGGTTCCGATGGAATCAGAGCAGACCTGACCTGTAATATCCACTTCTATGGCAGAATTAATGGCAATCATATTATCATTTCGGGAAACATTAAAAGGGTGGTTCGTATAGTCAGTGGGATGGGCTTCCAGGGCGGGATTATTGTCAGAAAAATCATATAGCTTTTTGGAGCCCAAAATAAAGGTTAAAACCACTTTGCCGGGATGAAATGTCTTTTTTGCTCCAGTGACGATTCCTGCCTCGATTGCTTCCATAACTCCATCGGAAACCATTTCGGTATGTATGCCTAAATCCCGTCTTTCTTTCAAAGCAGAAAGGACAGCATCTGGAATCCCCCCGATTCCTAACTGCAGGGTGGAACCATCCTCTATCAGTTCTGCTATAGAATGACCTATTTTTCTCTCTACTTCACTAAAAGGCTTTCTCTTAAGCTCAGGCAATTCCTCTGATATCTCAACAATCTTGTGGACTCGGGACACATGGATGAAGGAATCCCCCAGAACACGAGGCATCTTCTCGTTCACCTGAGCTATTACGTTTTTTGCCTTCTCGGCAGCAGCCTTGGAAGCCAGCACTTCAACTCCAAAACTCATGAATCCATGCTCATCAGGAGGGGATAGATGAAGCATGGCAACGTCGAGAGGCATTTGTTCGGAATAAATAAGGTTAGGAATCTGGTGTAAAAAAATGGGAATATAATCAGCCCTCCCCTCGTTAATAGCTTTCCTGTCTGCAGGACCTACAAACAGCGAATTATGACGAAAATGACCTTCCATCTCTGGTTTGGAGAGAGGATCCTCTCCTAGAAGAAGAACATGAACTAGCTCAACTTTCTCCAGCTCATCCTTCCTTTGAGCTAAGGAATTCATCAAGACGTAAGGAGTAGCTGCATTGCCGCTAATATAAACCCGGTCGCCGCTCTTGATCTCAGAGGCTGCTGCTTCGGCAGTTACCAGCTTTTTTTTATAGTCGTCTACCCAGCTCATTCAGATCCTCAATTAGCAATAAATAGCATAGAATAAACTAATAATTGTTGTTTAGCTCCTTGAAACCAAATAATTGTTGTGTACCTATCTATACTTAAGTATACTTTTTTTTACTTTGATGCCTATTATGCTTGTTCCTCGCTGTCTGTTCAACTATGATTGGATGAATCGTACCCATACATCTTTGAATTATCAAAATGTGGGTTTGATGAATCAAACCCCTACAAATAAATCAAGCTCTTACAATAAACGAGGTCTGATGAATCAGGCCCCTGCATTAAATTGGTTTGATGAATCAAACCCATACATCTTATTTTTTCTTCTTGGCGCTTGGCTTGCGTTTTTTCTTTTTTGCATTCAGGTATTTATGCATCTCACCTGCAGCAACCCGGGCATCGCCCATGGCAAGGATGACCGTAGCTCCACCCCGAATGATGTCTCCTCCAGCATAAACTCCTTCGATGCTGGTAGCCATGGTATCCCAATCGACTTCCACATTTCCCCATTTTCCCACTTCGAGTTCAGGAGTGGTCTGGGGAATCAAAGGATTGGGGCTCTGACCGATGGCAACCACAACCATATCCACTTCCATGATAAATTCTGAGCCTTCGATAGGAACTGGTCGGCGTCTTCCGGAAGAATCAGGTTCTCCAAGCTCCATCCTCAAGCACTCCATAGCCTTAACCCGACCTTTTTCATCCCCGATGTATCTTATTGGAGTCGTCAGGAAATGAAACTCAATGCCTTCCTCCTCCCCATGCTTAACTTCTTCGACCCTTGCTGGCATTTCAACTCTTGAACGACGATAGACTATGGCACTCAATTCTGCTCCCAGTCTCTTGGCCGTTCGGACAGAATCCATGGCAACATTCCCACCGCCTATGACAGCAACTCTCTTTCCCAAAAAAACAGGAGTATCATAATCAGGAAAGTCATAGGCCCTCATCAGGTTTACTCTGGTCAAATATTCGTTAGCTGAGTAGATTCCTACCAAATTTTCTCCAGGGATCCTCATGAAATTCGGCAATCCTGCTCCTGTACCGATAAAAAAAGCGTCATACCCATCGTTCTTCAGGTCTTCTATGGTCGCTGTCAGGCCCACCACAAAATTTTCCTTAATCTCAACGCCCAGTTTTTCAAGATATTCCACTTCTGACTTGAGTATTCTCTTGGGAAGCCTGAATTCTGGAATCCCATAAACCAAGACTCCTCCCGAAATATGAAGGGCTTCAAAAATGGTAACTGTATGGCCATTTCTTGCCAGCTCGCCGGCGACAGTCAAACCTGCCGGCCCGGCTCCGATAATAGCCGCTTTCATACCTGTCGCAGGCTTGATCGGAGGGATAAAAACTTCTCCTTGCTGGCTTTCATAGTCTGATATAAACCTCTCCAGGTTTCCTATCTTCACCCCTTCGCCCGCTGCTTTTTTTATGTTGCAGGTCTCTTCGCATTGGACTTCCTGAGGACACACTCGGCCGCAAATAGCGGGGAGACTGTTGGTCTCTTTTATTTTCCGAACACTCTGGACATAATCGCCAATCTCTATGAGTTTTACGAAAGTGGGAATATCGATTCCAACCGGACAGCCCATAACACACCCAGGATTGGCACAATCCAGGCACCTTTGCGCTTCCTTCTTGGCCAGCTCTGCATCTAAGCCAAGGTTGACTTCATTGAAATCTTTGTTTCTCTCTTCTGGTTCTCGCTCTGGCATCTTCTGAGGGGAGATCTTCATCCTTTCTTTTGCTGGAATAGACTTCCGCAGCTCCTTCCTCCATTCCTTGTCAAATTCTACCCTGAGTGTTTTTTTAAGCTCAGGTGGCATTTCTTTCTTCTCAGCCATTTTTTACTCTTACATTCCGGAAGCTATCGTGGAAAATTATTCTTTTCCCAATGGCACAAAGATCGGATTTCATCCTCAAAATACGACTTCCGCCGTGAGAAAAGCTCTTCCCAATCTACCAAATGACCATCAAAATCAGGCCCATCCACACAGGCAAATTTTGTTCTGCCATCTACTGTCACCCGGCAAGCCCCACACATACCTGTTCCATCCACCATAATCGGATTAAGGCTGACCGAGGTTTCTATTCCATAGGGTTTAGTCGCCTCGGAACAGGTATACATCAAGTAAGTGCAGCCTATCGAGATCACCTTATTGATTTTGGATCCTTTGGTGATGATATTCTTTAAAGTTTTGGGGATATAATCCTTGCAATTGTAGAAACTATCACGAGCTGAAACCAAAAATTGATCACTAACAGCTCTAAGCTTCTCTTCCCAGTAAAGAAGATAATTTGCCTTAACATCCAAAACTGTAATAATCTTATTCCCTTTTTCTTTCAGAGCACGGGCTACTGGATATATAGCTGCAATTCCAAAACAGCCTCCCGCCAGAAGAACAGTTCCATATTTTTTAATTTCAGAGGGCTTTCCTAGGGGACCGACAAAAACAGGAACTTCGTCTTCGGCTTCAAGAAGCGAAAGCTTATGGGTGGAAGTACCTACCACCATAAAAATCGAAGTAACAGAGCCTTTTTCCTTGTCCCAATCAGCGATTGTCAAAGGAATTCTCTCTCCTTTCTCGTCCGGCATGATGATGACAAACTGCCCGGGCTTCGATTTTTTGGCTATCTCAGGCGCATGGACCTCGATAAGATGAATATTAGGAACTAAGCGTTCTCTTTGTAAAATTTTCGTCATTATTTTTCTCTTTTTATTCTCACAGGCAGCATTCCCAAAGAATGTGATTCTTTAAAAGCGCTTGAAAGAAGGGCATTCACAGAATAGTCAGTCTCTTCGCTCAACAGGAAACTCGCCCCTAAAATTCCTTTTGGAAAGGATTTCACTATCCTGACGATTCCCTTAAACTGCCCTGAGGAGGATTCAACCACCATGCTCTCCCCTTCCTCCAAATTCAATTTTTCTGCATCCTCAGGAGAGATCTTAATCCACCTGGAATCTCTGATAGCCTTCAAACCTCTACTCTCTTGACTCAGGGAAAGGCTCTTGTAGTAGTCCAGATTGTAATCCAAGGACATGAGAAAAGGATATTTTTTGTTTTTCTTATGATTTGAATCACTGTATTTTACAGGGATAAATGACCTCGTTTTCTTTGTCTCTTCCTGAGCAAGGACTTTCTGGCCCTTATCCAGCTCAGCGTAGGAAATATTCGAAAAACCTGGAACAACCTTTAACATCTCTTTTGTGATTCCCGATGGATTCTTGAAGGAAAAGCCTTTATTCCCCATCCTGCGAGCTAGTTGAGAGATTATCCACCAATCTTGCTTTGCGTCTCCAAGAGGATCGATAACTTTATTAAATCTTTGAACCCTGCCTTCTCCATTAATGAACGTGCCATCGGTCTCTGCAAAAGTTGAGGCAGGCAAAACTGCATCAGCGAGCTTAAAATTCTCGTTTACAAAGCTATCCTGGATAACCAAGAACTCAAGCTTAGCTTTCTTTAGATAAGGCACCGGACCTGCCAGGTATAGGGCTTTAAGGTCTCCGGATGAAGCTGCCGGGAAGATTTGATTAAATCTTAGCCCCTTACCTAAAGAATTCTGGCCTATTTCTAGCACGCCTCTCAGGTTATTTTCCAGACCGAGGGGAAAGAGCTGAGCCTTGGTTTGAAGGGCTAAATTCCAGAGTGCGGCCATATTCTGGCCTCCCCAGGCATGTTGAGTAAGTCCTATGCCAAAAAGAAAGGCAACATCTTCGGTTTCTGAAAGAAGGGCAAACGCTTCTTCCAATTCCTCTCGAGTTATGCCAGTCATTTCAAAAACCTTGGATAAGTCGAGCTCATCGAGTGAATTTTTAAAAGAGTCAAATCCTTCAATCCGGGGATTGTCCAGTTCCTCTTCATTTTGTAGGAAGAGCTTAGATAAAAAACTGAGAATGAAGGACTCAGTCCCCGGCTTTATCTTAAGCCATAGCGATGAATAGCGACTCAGAGAAAGCTCTGCTGGGCTGGCAACTATGAGCTTTGTTCCCTGTTGAACAGCCTTTAATACCTCAAGCCAGACAATAGGGTGAGATTTAGGAATATCTTCGCCTATCAGGAATAAAGTCTTAGCTCTTGAAATGTCCTTAATCTCAAAGTTTAAACTTAAATCGAGTCCGCTTTCTTGAGCCATTTCGTCGAATACGGCAAAGGGAGAAAAACGATAAGAACTGTCTACGTTTTCGGTTTTTAACTCTTCGGTAGCAAACTTATGGAAGAGAAAATATTCTTCGCAAGATACCTGGGGAGAAGCTACCAGAGCAATCTCTTTCCCTTTGAATTTTTTGAGTCTTTGAGCAACAAAATCGAGAGCTTCTTCCCAACTGGCTTCTTCAAGCTCTTTGTTCCTTCTCACAAGCGGTTTGAGAATCCTGCGTGGACTATGGACAACATCCTTTATCAAGAATCGTCCTTTAACACATGCCTGCCCTTTGTTCACTATTCCTTCGTTTGAGGGCTTAGAGCTCAATATCTTCTGGCTCTTCAGGTCTATTCTCAGCTCACATCCCATGCTACAGAAAGGACAGATCGTCTTTGTCCTCTCGTCCGGCAGGTCATCATACCTTATTCCTCTCTCAGCTAAAGATCCTGTGGGACAAACATCTGAGCACGCTCCGCAAAACTGACAGCCCGACTCCATGAGAGGTAGATCAAGCACGGTTCCCACCACGGCCTGAGAGCCTCTGTAGACAAAAGTAACTGTTGAGGCTCCCCTTACCTCTTGGCATACCCGTACGCATCTTCCGCAGAGAATGCACAGATTGTAGTCTCGATCAAAGAAGGGATCGGTTTTTTTAACTTCTAGATTTCGATAAACAGAAGGGAACCTGACTTTATCTATCTTTAAAGCTTCAACTACTTCCTGAAGCTCGCAGCGTCCATTGTTAGAACAAAGGACGCAGCCTGTTGTTTCTCCCACTTTCCGAATAGTTGATTTATATTCATCACAATTCTCTTTTTCGCTGCAAATGAGGCAAGCATTCGGATGCTCAGACAGAATGAGCTCCAGAATTTCCCTTCTCAACTTTTGGAGTCTTGGAGTTTTTGTCTTTATCTCCATCCCGTTTTCGACATAAGTACTACAGGATGGAGGGTATCCCCCTTTTTCTTTAATCTCAACTATACACAGCCGGCAACCTCCGAACGGAGTTAACTGTGGGTGGTCACAAAGAGAAGGGATAAAGATGCCCTTTTCTCGAGCAACTTCCAAGATAGTCCTTTGTCCCTCTACTTCAATCTTTTTTCCGTCTATAGTAATTTTCATTTTTTTACACTTTTCCTGGAAGCTTTCTTGAGAAATCTTTCTTTCTTCTTTCCTGTATATTTGGAAACAGCACTGACTTTTGGAGGACAGACATCAAAGCAAGCACCGCACTTTATGCATAATTCCTGATCAATCACATGAACTTTTTTCCTCTCGCCGCTTATGGCATCTGATGGACAGTTCTTCAAACACAAAAGACATCCAACACACTTATCAGGCAAGATGTCGTAAACGATCAATTCTTTACAAACCAAAGCCGGGCAGCTCTTTTCTTTAATGTGAGCTTCATATTCATCTTTGAAATAACGGATAGTGGTCAGCACTGGATTAGGGGCGGTTTGTCCTAAGCCACACAGAGATCCATCCTTTATGGACTTGGACAAATCACTGAGTTTTTCCAGGTCCTTTTCATCTCCCTTGCCTTTTGTTATGCGGGTCAAGATTTCTACAAGTTGTCTTGTTCCGATACGACAGGGAACGCACTTGCCGCAGGATTCCTCCTGGGTGAAATCGAGAAAATACCTCGCGACATCAACCATGCAGGTATCTTCATCCATGACAATCATCCCGCCAGAACCCATCATTGATCCTGCCCTAGCCAATGACTCAAAGTCGATGGGTAAATCAAGTTTATCAGCCGGGATACATCCTCCAGAAGGTCCTCCAGTCTGGACAGCTTTGAATTTTTTATTATCTTTTATGCCGCCACCGATATCGTAGATAATCTCTCTCAGCTGCATGCCCATAGGAACTTCCACCAATCCAGTGTTGTTTATTTTGCCTACGAGAGAAAATATTTTTGTCCCTTTGCTGTGCTTAGTGCCTATCGCAGAATACCATTCCGGTCCCTTATTTACTATCAGGGGAACATTAGCCCATGTTTCAACATTGTTGATATTTGTGGGCTTTCCCCACAATCCTTCTTGAGCAGGATAAGGTGGTCTTTGTCTGGGAAAGGCCCTTCTCCCTTCGATAGAAGCCATTAAAGACGTCTCTTCACCCGAGACAAAGGCCCCTGCTCCTCTAAAAATATGAATATCAAACTGAAATTCAGAGCCAAGGATAGATTCACCTAACAAACCGAGACGCTTTGCCTGCTCTACCGCCAAGGTTATATTCTTCACAGCAAGGGGATATTCCATTCGAACATAAATAAAACCCAGCGACGCTCCGATGGCATAGGCACCGATGGTCATGCCTTCTATGACACTGTGAGGATTGCCCTCCAAAAGACTCCGGTCCATGTAGGCTCCCGGGTCTCCTTCGTCTGCGTTGCAGATGATGTATTTCACATCAGAGTTATTTTCACGACAGATCTCCCATTTTTTCCCTGTGGGAAAACCAGCTCCTCCTCTTCCCCTGAGACCAGAAGCTTTAACATCAGCAATGACTTCCTCTGAAGTCATGTCAAACAGGACCTTAACCAGAGCTTTGTACCCGTCCAAGGCTATATAATCATTGATATCAGTAGGGTCTATAAAACCATTATTCCCGAAAATAATACGTCTTTGCTTTTTATAAAATGGAACTTCCTCTTCATGAACGATTTTTTCCTTCGTCCTTGGTTCTACATAAAGGAGTCTATTTACTATTTTTTTATTGATTATTGTTTCAGAGATGACCTCTTTGATATCTTTGAGTTGAATCCGCTGGTAGAAAATTCCATCGGGCTGAATGACGGTAATGGGCCCCCTTTCACAGAAGCCATGGCAGCCGGTGATTCTCACATCAACTAAATCTTGAAGATTTTGTTTTTTGATCTCATCCTTAAAGGCTTCCGCAACTTTTAAGCAACCATAGGCATGACAACCTGTTCCGCCGCAGACAGTAATGCATGTTTTCTTTTCCTTTCGGGATTCGGAAATTTTAGCTCTTATCTCGTCTAGCTTAGTAGCGTTATATTCATCCATCATTCTATATTTTCTATTTTTCCTGTTTTAGCTTCCTAATGATCTCATCGACCTCTTTTGTCTTCATCTGGCCATGATAATCTCCATCGGCAATCGCAATGGGCCCCAAGGCACAAGCCCCAACACAATTTACAGTCTCCAAAGTGAACAGATTATCCTCGCTTGTTTCTCCAGCTTCAATTCCTAACTTCCTTTCGAACTCATCAAGTATCATCGGAGCTCCTCTCACATGGCACGCTGTTCCCATACAGGTGGTTATCAGGTGCTTTCCCCGAGGCTTAAGCGTAAAGGCTTTGTAGAAGGTGAGGACTCCAAATATCTCACTCTCAGAGATTTTTAATTCCTTGGAAATCTGAGAAATGCTCTGGGCCGGGATGTACCCAAACTTTTTCTGTGTATCATGAAGCATGTGAATAAGCTCTTTTTGATCTTTATGAAATTCACTCATAATTTTTTCCATTCTCTGCAGCCTTTATAAAGATGAAAATATGTCTTTGTATTCAAGACCAAATCTTTCTGCTATGTTCTGCTTAGCTATCTTTCCACGAAAGACATAAACACCGTTCGCCAGGGATTTGTTCTCTCTCAAACATTTCTCAAGACCTAACTCTCCCATCTCGAGCAGACAGGGCGCAACTAAATTGGATAAAACCTTTGTAGAAGTGCGGCTTACCGATGAGGTGATATTGGGAACACAGTAATGAATTATTCCTTCTTCAACATAAGTTGGCTGTTCGAGGGTTGTTAAACGGCTTGTCTCAATACACCCTCCCTGGTCTATAGCTAGGTCAATGATGATTGAGCCTTTTTTCATAGTTTTGACCATATCCTTTGTTATCATGATAGGAGCTCTCTCTCCTGGACGAAGCACGGCTCCTATCAGGATATCTGCAACTTTTGTCATTCGCGCCAGATTGTATTTGCTGGCGAAGAGAGTGATCAATCTGCCTGAAGTTATCTCCTCTAATTCTCTCAACTTGTCCATATGTCGGCCCAAAGCAATAGTATGCGCTCCGGCTCCGAGCATGCTTTTAATAGCACTTCTGGCCAGGACACCGCTTCCGACTACAACAGCAGTTACGGGAGGAACGCTTACCACTCCACCGATAATAACACCTCGACCGCCTTGGCTGGTTTGAAGATAATGACCTGATATGGCCAGACACATCTGGCCTGCAATCTCACTTAAACTCTCGATAAAAGGAAGGACTTCGTTCTCTTCCTGGACTATTTCATAGCCGATGATGGTGACTTTTTTCTTGAGAAGATCCTCGATGTTACACTTTCTAGAAACAGCCAGATGATGAAACCCGAATAAAATCTGGTCTTTTTTAACTAGCTTGCATTCCTCTTCATCTAGGGGTGAGATATTGAGAACAATATCTGAACGCCCAAAAACTTCATCTTTTGTAAAAACTATTTTTGCCCCTTGAGCCGCATATTCTTCATTGGTGTATCCAGCTTTCAACCCTGTTCCAGCTTGCGCATAAACCGTGTGCCCTTTTTCCACTAATAGAGAAACACTGCTCGGAGTTAAGCCGGCTCTGTTCTCTATTTTGGAGCTTTCGTTTATAACACCAATATTCAATCATGCCTCCTGCTACTCAGAAACAGGATATGATAACAGATAAATTCTTTAGGAACAACAATAATCGAATAAATAAAAAGGGGACAGGCTACTTTTTCTTCGGGGAAATTTCATAATAAAAACGGGAAAAGCTACCTATTCTGTGGAAAATGTGAGTTGGATGTAAGGGCTTGATTCATCAAGCCCGCTAAAAAGAGACTGCCCTCTTTTTCGGGAAAAAGCACATCCTCACTTTCTATTCAGACCTATACCAAGGAAAAAAGTAGCCTGTCCCCTTTTTTTCAATTATTCTTATTTTTTCTAAGTGAAAAATTTAAGAGTTATGAATAAATAAATGAGATAGAGCCCAAAAAGAATAATACCCTTTATTTTTCCTAGTCGACAGCCGATTCTCATGGACACGAGCATGGTTAGCACTACTAAGATCATAAAAGGAAAAGCAAAGTTTATGACTCTCAATTCAACGGTAATAGGGTTGGCGATGGAGGAAACACCTATAATCCACAGAACATTCAGAATATCTGCCCCGATTATATTTCCGACAGCTATCTCCCCTTCTCCCTTGAGGGCTGCGATTACACAGGTGCTTATTTCAGGAAGTGAAGTTCCGATGGCAATGATAGTCAATCCGATTATTGTTTTAGAAATGGAAAAATATTCAGCGATATTAACCGCGGCCCAGATGACTGCGCGGCAGGTGAGGATGACTCCTATAATACCAACAGTAAACAAAAAAATTGGCTTTTTCAGCCTGGCAAGCTTTGAGGCAGGGAGATTCTCTTCTTTCCTGCCTGAGTCGTCTCTTTCCCTATCATCCTTATTCAAGCTGTATCTCTGCTTTCTGAGCATGAAGATAAAATAAAGGCATAAAATAAGGAGGAAAAGAACTCCCTCCAGCCGGCCTATTGTTCCGTTTCTTGCCAAAACATAGGCCAGAATATCGATACAGATAAGAAAAAGGCCGGTGGTCTTTAGAATTCGGCAGTTGATCAAGATTGCCGTGGGGGCAACAATCGCTGCCAAGGCAAGGGCGATTCCATCATCGCAGATGACAGAGCCGATAGCATTACCCAAAGCGATCTCAGGATGGCCCAAGATGGCTGCAATGACTGAAGCGCCAAATTCTGGAGCAGTGGTTGCCATACCGACTAGCACTATTCCCACCACCATTTTGGCAATGTTCAACACCCTGGCTATACTGCAAGCTCCCTCGACAAAAAAGCTCGCAGACTTGAACAGAATTGCAAAAGAAACGATTAAAACAGCGAAGTAAACATAAATCATTTTTTCTATTTTTCGTAGATGATTTTTCCGTTAAAGATGGTCATCTTGACTTCAGTCTTTTGGATTTCTTCAGATGGACTCTCAAAAATGTTTCGGCTCAGGACAACCAAGTCAGCCATCTTTCCTTTTTCTACAGAGCCCTTTAAATTCTCGGAAAACTCTACATAAGCACCGTTTATAGTATAGCCTCTTACTGCTTCCTCCAATGAAATTTTTTGCTCGGGAAACCAGCCTTCGGGATGCTTCCCATCCAACGTCTGCCGCGTCACAGCCGCATAAATCCCGGCTAGGGGGCTTAAGGGAGCCACTGTCCAATCCGAACCACAGGCAAGGACTGCTCCTCTTTCCAGCAGAGATTTAAAGGCATAGGTATACTGGCATCTCTTCTTCCCAATCTTTCTCTCTGCCCACCGACCATCATCAATGGCATGGTAGGGCTGAACAGAAGCGATGATGCCCAGGTTTGCTATCCGTTCAATATCCCGGGGAAGAAGATGCTGGGCGTGTTCAATTCGCCAGCGCCTGTCTCTCTCTTCGTCCTGAGAGATTATCCTTTCAAAAATGTCAAGAAGAATGTTATTTGCCCTGTCTCCGATAGCATGGATAGCTACTTGAAGACCGGCCTTATCAGCCTGCTTAATCCTTTTCTCCATTATTCCCTCAGGAAACATCTGAGAATGGAGTAAACCTTTTTTTTGAGGATCGTCTGTATAAGGATCAAAAAACAGAGCGGTCGACGACCCTAATGATCCATCAACAAATCCTTTTAATCCTCCTATCTTTAATAAATTTTTTCCCGAAGGATTCTTTAATTTAAGTCGCTCGAAAATTTCAACCTGAGTTATAGGGATATACACATAAAGGCGAGCCGTCAGCTTGTTCAGCCTTAAAAGCTCCTGGTATACCTCAAAACTGTCAACATTAGCCATATCATGGATAGAAGTTACGCCAGCTTCGGCAGCATGCTTTAGAGCAACTTCAGCAGCCTTCAGCTTTTCTTTGGAAGAGGGCTCAGGAATATGCTTCATAACTAGATCCATGGCTGCATCTTTTAAAATTCCTGTTGGCTCTCCTGTTTCAGCGTCTTTGATGATTTCTCCTCCTGGAGGAGAAGTAGTATCTTTTGTGACTCCAGCAAGTTTTAGTGCCAAGCTGTTTGCAAGAACCATGTGACCATCATGCCGGTTCAAACAAACAGGATTGTGGAGAGTAACCGGATCGATCCATTCTTTCCTAGGTAATTCAGGAGGATCAAAAGATTGGTGGTCCCAGTCTCCTTCAAGGATCCAAACCCCTTTGCCGATTTCTTTAGCCCTATCTCCGATTCTGTCAATAAACTCTTCCCGGCTCTTTGCATCTTTCAAACGAACGCTCAATAGAGAAAATCCCCCATCAAGGAAATGAGTATGGCTGTCTATGAAGCCAGGAAGAACCAAACCTCCTTTTAAATCGATTACTTGAGTGTAATCCCCGATCATCCGCTTTATTTCCCGGGAGGAGGAGGTTTCAAGAATTATATCTCCTTTTATGGCAACTGCTTCTGCCCAAGGTTGGTCAGGATTGGCGGTCCAGATGGTGCCGTTCAGAAGAACTAGATCAGCCATTTCTTTCCTCGAACTTGTCTGAAAGGTAGAAGCTAAAGAAAAAAATAATATTGACATAATTACGAATCCTTTCATTCAAGTCTCCTGCTTGTCATTGTCAATATTACAGAAAATCGTTCCTCCTTTTCACCTTACAAGGTTAATTTTCTTAAATCTTCCGGAATGACCAGCCTCCCCTTGTAATTCTCTCTTATCTCATCCTCAATTT
>JABAOF010003762.1_pt4 | contig 19087 bp, 25 predicted proteins | sample 7062171 | NCBI WGS metagenome assembly JABAOF01 (sample SAMN14538628, study PRJNA623070) | marine sediment metagenome | biome: marine biome [ENVO:00000428]; feature: marine pelagic biome [ENVO:01000023]; material: deep marine sediment [ENVO:00002113] | place: India: Gulf of Khambhat ...
ACTGCGAAGCATAGGTCCATGAAGAGCTTGAGGATGCCGAGCAGGTAGAGGCCGCTGAACGCCGCATCGAGCACGAGCAGAGGAGCGAGGGCGATCGTCATGAGGTGGTTGCGGGGGATTCTCTCCTTGAAGGTGGTGTACACGAGCGGCGGCTCCACACCAAGAATGGGGCGGTAGCCGAGAAGAACTCCGACCACGCCATGGACGCCCTCGTGGAGGAATAGGACGGTGAGGATGGCGGCGCCTAGCCATCCGAAGAACGTGGGCTGTAGGGTGAAATTCACATCGAGGAAGCTGTTCCCGATCCCAATCAGAATGCCTACCGCGACGCCGTAGATCACTGCCAGCCTGCGGGAGAACAGATATTCCCGCACTTTGACCCACTGCTCTCCTGGCATTTCGGAGTTGCTACGGGTCATCGAGCGGGCGCTCTCGGCCCCACTGTGTCCAGAAGGAGAGGTCCATGAGTGGCCCGGCGCGTGGGGATCCGGCAGTTCAGGTTGTTCGTCTGACCGCCAGTAGCCGACGGCAATCGGGAGTTGTCTCGTGAGCGTGTAGCGCCGATGGTGTGTCCGGCTGACATACCCGGCCCATCACTGGTTTGTTGGCCGCCGGCCCGTTGGGCGTGACTCAACAGGGCCGGCGGGGACAGGCGCTCGGCAGCCCGCGCTGCGCCAATCTGCTACAGTAGGATGATCAAGTTGTAGAGGTGCGCGAGCATCCAGGTGTACGCCATGACCAGGAAGCCGAGCTTCAGGAGTAACAGCACGCGCTCGGGCGAGCCGCGAAGGGCGTACCTCCACCCTTGTCGGGTTTCGAAGTCTTCCACCGCCAGGGTCCCACCACGCGCCGTGACGATGACCCGCAGCGCAGCCTCCAGGAGGTCTGTCGCCAGACAGCAGACCAAGAAGAATCCTGCGACGACGAGTTGAAAGCTGAGGATGGCAGTGAGGGGGCCACCCTGTTTGAACGCCCAGACGCCGGCAATACCGGCGAATGCGAGATGTCGCACCCGGTCGCTGAGGAGCGTGATCTGCTTGGCCACATCGGCGGCGACGGTGGGGCGACGGGTCGAGAGTCCTCCCACTTCGTGATGTGTCACGGTACCATGCTCAACCGGTTAGGGGTTCCCTTGTAACGGATCTTCCTCGCCATTGGCGCACAATTGGGCGGACAGCCTCACGTGTTCTAGGCCCAGGAGCCGTCAGGACCTCACAGCGTATCGGCGGGGCTGGCCGCGCGGCTGTTTCGCAGCTCCACGTTCTTGAAGCTGTAAACCCCCACCACATCGAGCGCGAGCTCGCTCTCGAGGATGACGAAGCCTTTGACGAAGTTCGTTTGCAGCGCCCTTACGAGTTCATCCATCTGAAACACGGGCGTTGCAGCGACGTCGGTTGTCGCCTGGCGTTGGGCGAGCAGCCTCAGTATGTCAATGCAGTCGACCTCAACGCCTTCGTCGGCTCGCAAGACCTCCCGCATTCTCCGTGGCAGCGGGGGTCGTTCTTCGATTGCATCCGGGAGCTCCCGCTGAGGGATCGTCTCCAGCGCCTTCTTGGCGAATTCAATGGTGGTGGTGTTCGGGTTGTGGATGTTGATCGCGCTGAGATACGTCCCGGGCGCCAGGACCTCGGCAGTGGCCCCGAAGGTCGCCGTCAGCGAACGGCTACCCTGGAGGGACGGAAACTCCAGATTGGAGGACTCCGCGGGGATTGTGCCACAGAGAAATTTCGCAGCGTACGTGCGAAGCCCGGTCCGCGCATCCGAGGCTGGGACTCTTTCCACGTCCACACTGCCGCCTACCGCCACGCTTTCGGCTGCACACCCGTAGAGTGCGGCGACTGCAAGAGCAAGGAACGGAACTCTCATAGCTGAATCCTCCGGAGTAAGAACCAGGAATCGTCCCCCGTGGGTGTCCTGCCCGCCGCCCTCTCGAATTTCACCGCATAGGATGGTGGCTTGGCTCCTAGGTGGCAAGGCGGGGCAGGGATACCGGTGCCGTGCTGGGCTGTCCCAGACCCACCGGCGGGCCTACTCCGAATCCGACTTCTTACGAGCGAAGTCGGCCGCCAGGTCCTTGGCTCGCTCGAACTCCTCATCGTCCACCACCCAGACTGAAGGGTAGGGCTGGGACGTCACCGGCACGGGGTCGGCCCGCACGACGGCTCGGATTCCTTCGCTGGCCAGCACGCTCTTGAGAAGCTCGGCATCCGCCCGGTCACGAGCGACGTAGATCTGTTTCATGATGATTCAGCCTGCCTCTTTGGACCTTTCTTGTCAGCCGTCTCGGTTACTCTGCGAACCGCTGGTTCGGACTCCGAGAGTACGTCGATACAGTCATTGTTAGTGACGATCAAATAATGCACTAGGCTGGATTCTCTCAGGACGTCCCCGCTCTCTTCGTGAAACTCTCTTGGGAAGGCAGAGCCCTCGACGGTGTACGTCGTCGACCGCACTTGGGGCTGGAAGGTCTCCCACTGCCTGAGGCGGTACCTCTCGTCCATTACGCGGTGTGCAACAGGGCGTCGAAAGACAGACTCAAACAGCACCTCCCTGTGCTCAGCCCCGTACTCTTCAATCCCCCCATGAGATGCCCTTCGGCGTCAGTCAGGGAGTACAGTTCCAGGCCGCATTCAGGCAGTTGACCCGGCCTCCAGGCCTCGTAGTGTGGTGTCTCAGGCATACGCGACCCGAATCGTCGTGTGTCGGATGAGTGCGGACTCTAGGTAGCCTCAGGTGTCGCTGAACGCAAGCTGGCCTGGAGGCCGGCGACGAGCACCACCAGCGCTGCCATCTGAACTAGATGGAACACTCCGTTGTGATCGAACGGCCAGATGATCGTGACCGACACGGTGCCGGTGGCCTGGATCGCCGCCGCCAGGATGTTCAAGGCGATCGCCATCGCGATGACGCCCGCGCCCCGAAGCCGCCGGCGGGCCGCCAGCAGGGTGTAAACCGACAGTGCCAGCACCATCGCAGCTGCCTCGTAGGCGATGAACACCAGGAACGTCCCGCTGATCACGCGGGTCACGGCGTAGAAGCCGAGAGCCACGATTACCATGGCTGGTAGCATGCGGCTAGCGGCCAATCGGCCGCGCCAGTCGTAGACTGCAGCCACCACGAACAATGCCACGACGAGTCCCAGGAGGACGAACAGCGGCTGCCACAAGAGATCCCGCACTCCCGGCTCCAGCTCCAGCCCGTGTGCGACTGCGCCAAGCAGCGAGGCCACTGCCAGAAGCCCGAGCACCGCTGCCCACACTTGCACCTTCCATCGGTCGCTGTCGCGCAATCGATAGAGGTAGATGACGCCGGCCACTGCCACCACGCCCAACAGCACATCGGTGGCGGCCGTCGTGAGCTCAGTGGGGACTGGGTTCAAGCGCACCGGTTCACCCTCCGATCCAGAGGAAACCTCGCCAAGCCACGAGACCGGCAACTAGCAGAAGTAGCGCCGCGCACAATACGATGAAGCAAACCCAGCACACGAACACGAAGACGTCAGAGGTGATGGGGCCGAGCTTCACCTTCACCCAACGCTTGCCGTAGCCACCGTCCTCGCCAAGACCGTTGTGCCTGAGATACTCAGCACGGGCGTCCCTCAGCAGACTGGACTCGGAGTAGGGCACGGTGCCGGGCCGGTTCAACCGAGAGCCTCGGTGAGTTCACCCGCTGCATCTTCGAACGTGTGCTCGGTGACCGGAATCGGCGTTCCGATCTCAATGCCAATGGTGGAGAACGGCACTGGAAGCTGCTTGCGATCCCATGACCGCAACTCGAGCCGACGCGATGCGGTTACTCGGAGCGGTACAATCGGAACCCCGCTCTGAGCGGCAATATGGAGGAGGCCCTTCTTCAGCACCCGTGGTGGTCCAGCTGGGCCGTCTGGCAGCAGGACGGTGGAGTAGCCGGCTTGCAGCTCCCCCACCAGCTCATCGGCGGCCAGCCTCCCATCGTGGCCGGTGGATCCGAGTACGATCTTGTCCACTCCGATGAATCGTAGGAGCACGTGGATGGGCTTCATGTACCAGAGCGGGTGCTGCATCCAGGCGTGTGGTCGGCTGCGCAATGCAGATGGAAAGCGAGGAGCACTGCCTTGGAGCGAGAGCGGAACGGCGCCGTGCCAGTGGCAAAAGATGTAGTTGGAGTCGGCATCCAAGTTCTCCTGCCCAATGACCTCCACAGCGATGGTAAGTCGCTGTAAGAGCAGGTACGTGAACAGCGTCAGCCCCAGGCCGTACCCGTATACCCAAGACACGGGTCGCAGCAACGCGGGAATCGTGTCAACGCGAAACCGACTGGGACGTACTGAGTCCGTCGTAACGGCCATTTCTCGCCCCGCCCAGCGCGACGGCGCCGGAGATTGTCACGGAGAAGGGAAGTGCATCGTGCGCACCATGGCAAGGAGCTGCCGTTGCCTTTCGGGACTGCCTGCCGTGCCCGATATGTGCAGGTACGACCTCGGAGCCAGCTGCGCCGTTGCGTAGATCTTGTACTGACTGGATTGTCCACCTTCGGACGATGGTGCTCCGGTCATGCGGTATGCCTGAATGACAACGGGCTTCCCGCCGATTGTCTCGCGACACTCCGTGTATTCGAGATAGTACGATTCTCTCGGAGCCTTCGCGCGCTCGAGCGAAGGGGCATCATCGCTCAGGAACATCGAAATCCGTTCGAGCAGTCCCCCCTGCCAGATATCTGGTGGCCGCCTGGCAAGGCGGATTTCAAACTCTTTCTTGCGGAAGCCCGGGGGAAGTCGAAATGAGACCGGCACCGCGTCGTATGTCGACTCCGACCATGCTGAGGCCTCTACGGCAGGTGCGGGGCAGGCGCGTGCCGAAGAGCCTGCTCGGGGCCGGTCCGATGATTTACAGGCGAAACCAGCAGCGAGCATCAAGCCAGATGCGAGGAACCGCATTTTGCCACCGCGTGCCACAGAACTTATGATGGCACCCAAGCCGAGATTGAGAAAGGCGTCCTGCCGAATCAATGCGGCCGCGTATTCAGGGATCTGCGGCTTGCACGCCATGGATTGTTCATGTTGAGGGAAGGGGGAATCGTGGCACGCCACCTGGCGGGACCGCATGATCCCGCAGAGATGCAGCGCTTCCTGGACAGCTTCATGTACCGGGAAGAGGCTTTCTTCCTGGACGAGATCGTCAGGCTCGATGGGGAGCGGCGTGAGCTCGAGGCCCGTCTGGACACCAACCGATACCTGCCCCTCGCCCAGTATCAGCGAATCCGTCCGGAGCATCCCGCTCATGTGTCCGGCGCGGAGCTCATCATGGTGACCGCCAGCATGGGATGTGTTCACGCCTGGTTCTTCTACGGGTGTCGCTGGGACGAGGGTTGGGTCGGTTTCGGGAACCGGATCCATCGCGCCGATTTCAAGGCTGTGGCGCGGATCGGCCCGCCCCTGGAACTCCGATCTCACGAGATTCGATCCCGCGCCGGTGCTCGTCGCGTGACCATCCGGTTCGAGTTCGAGTTCCGGCAAGGAGGCGAGCTGGTGTATTACGGTGATCAGTCGGCGATGTTTGTCCAGAGCGGTAGGTGAATCTGGGCGATCCCGGCTGCTGCCGCACCCTGCAACTGGCGTGTGATCACGTTCCCTTACGCCGCGCGAACTTGAGGCCGGACCAGGTCGTGTCGATGGCGCATACCTTGTAGTCGACCAGCCCGGCAGCGAGGCCGGCCTTTCTTACCTCGGCCTGTGTCAGGTCAGAGGTTATCGGGGATCCCTTCTTCGGCCAGGTGATCCACATCCCTCCCCTGCCAACCAACGCGGCCATGCGTTCGATGCGGCGCTCCAGATCCCTACGAGATCTAGTGAACCAGATGATGAGGTCGTTCCGGCTGCTGGCCCGCTTTCGCAGTGCTACGCCGTGGGGCAAGGCGCCGAGGGTATCTTCAAAACCCGCCGGCGCTCCGACGAGGGCGACAATCGAGCTCGGCTTGATGCCGAGCTTCCGCGGCAGCGGCGTGCCTGAGTAGCCCGCAAGGACGGAAGCTGGCGCGACCGGCTCCGCCGGGGGATGCGAAATCGCCTGCTTCAGCGAGCTTCGAATCCTGTTCCACGTGGTGTAGACGGCATCAGGGAGCTGCTGCTTGGTGCGAGCGACCTTCTCCGGGTCGCCGCCGACGAATACCAGCGGCACGTTGCGCGTGGCCTTGTAGTGCCGAATCGCGACTCCGACGTCGCGCCCCATGGCGGGAGAGCGGCTCAGGTCGATGATGACCGCGGCCGGAGGACGCTGCTTGAGCCGGCGTAGGAGGGCTGGAGTCGGCGTTTCACACGCCACGGTGTACCCTGCTTTCCGAAGCTGCCAGACCCGCTGTTTGGCCTCAGTGGCGTTCCAGTGGAATAGGCGGATGTGGTGCATGGAGCGATGTGTCCCTGTCTTCGTACTGTGCCGCGGTTGAAAACTATGCTGAGATTCGCAAGGGGAAGAGCGAGCCGGGGCCGCTACGGCGACCCCGGCGCGGCCGCAGGCTGGGTCTGCTGCGTTGCTGGCCTTGCCAGCCCTATCCCATCGGGTGGCGGCTATCGTCAGGGGCCACCCTCGTACTTGAAGGAGACCTTCACTTTGGCACGGTAACTCTGGACCTTGCCGTCCTTGAGCTGGATGTCGAGTTCGGAGACCTCGGCCACACGGAGATCGCGCAGTGTCTTCGCCGCTCTCTCCACAGCGCCCGCAGCCGCCTTTTCCCACGAGTCCGTGCTGGTTCCCACCAACTCGACCACCTTGTACACGCTCTCAGCCATCTTCCTCCCTCCTTTCTCCTCGCTGATCGCTGTCAGCCCGCTGTCACCGCGTGCGGCTTGTGGGCGTCTCGCCTGCCAGTCACGGCACGCTTGATCCTATCCCGAATCGGTGGGGCGCACAAACGCTCGGGTGATCAACTCTTAGGGACGTCAGGTCCCTCCGTCTTCCTCGAGTCGCTCATCAGGTGGCAGCGTGGTCATGGCATGCAGCGCGCGGAGGGCGTCAAGCACGTGGGCACCCCAGTGATGCACGAACGTCAGTTGCCACAAATGCACAGCCTCCCCTCGTGAAGCCTCATCACCGCGCTCCCACATCTGCAGCCCGTAGCGGACGTCCCTGTAGATGTCGATGAGCTCGTCGGCCAGCGAGCTACTCTCCGGCGGCGGCACTTCGGGCGCGAGTGGCTCACCGATAATCCAGTGCCGGTCCGCGCCCCCAAACAGAGCGCTCAGCTCCTGGTACAGCGTCACCCACTCGGCGTGGGACATTGCGAGATGAGTGCGATCGGCTGGGACTGTCTTGCCCTCGGCCCATTGGACACGGTCCAGATGGGCCTCCGTCGCGCTGGCGAGAAACTCGAGAGTGGTTTCGGGGTCCGTTTCCCGGTCGACGTGCAGCACCCCGACGCTGGCCGCATGGAGCCGGGCGAGCATCCCCTGAGTGCGCAGCAGGAACTCGGCAGCCGTCATACCCGAGCGCGCCTGGAACAAGGTGCACCATTCCCGGGCGACCTTGGCGAAGCTCTCTGCGGGGAGTTCGTTGCCGGCGGTGTCCATGGAGTTACTGTCCGTCCCTTCAGTGAATCACGGGGGGTGCTGGGTGCTGGGGGACACGCGGGGTCGCACCCAAGAACCCCATCCTTAGCGGCTTCCGGCCTTGCGTCACTTGCTCGTCGTAGGCAATGCCACCTCGAGGCCCCGGCAGCTGCGTGCCCGGGCTCGGCGGCGAGCGCCAATAGCGACGGCCTCAATCCAGGATGGCATCGGCCTCGATCTCCACCAACCACTCCGGATCGGCAAAGCGGCTCACCTGCATGACCGTCGTGACGGGGCGGACGTCCTGGAAGAACTCCCGGTGTACCTCCGCCACCCGCTCCCAGTCTTCGATTCGCGTGAGTAGAATGCGGGTTCGCACCACGTCGGAGACGGAGGCGCCAAGCCCTTCCAGCGCCTCCCGCACGATCACCAAACAACGATGTGCTTGGGCGGCCGGATCGCCGGGTGCGACCGTCTGGCCCTCGGGGCCGATGGGTGCCGTACCCGCGACCGCGATGGAGTGGCCTACGCGCACAGCCCGCGAGATGCCGACCCGGGGCTCGTAGGGGCTCCCTGAAGAAACGTGCTGGCGCATCGACTTACGAATCCTCTCTGACGCCACAGCCTGTAGTCACCACGAGACTGTCAAGTGCTCGGCGTCAATGCAATACGTCTCACAGTCAACCTGGAAGGTCGACTCCACCCCCTGTCTGAACTCGGCCTCTATTGAGTCGACGATGGTTTGCGGCAGGGCCCCCAGGATCTCGGACACGAGCACAATGTCCCGGGTCTCTCGCCGGATCAGGGCGGTGCGAGCCTGCCGCCAGACGAAGTGGCGCGTCAGTACCGTAGAGTCCGTGGCGTACGCCACCTCACCGGGCGGCACCGCCGACGGTGAGTCTTCGTCCAGTGCCTGAAAGGTATCGCCGCTTCTCGTGAACCTCAGTGTCAACACGTCCCTCAAGTCGCTGATGTCGAATCCGCCGGCTGGCACCACGTGCCGGAGCGAGACGGCGTTGTAGAAATCGACCAGCGGGTTGATCGAGAACGGCGGCCCTCCCTTCATCGCTCGGCGCAGTAGTGCTTCGATCGAACTGGGAAACTTCTTGCCGGACACGCCGAGCTGTTGCAAGGCGTCGCGCCACGGGCGAACGTGCGGATGTGACTGACTGTTTCCGTACCTTGAGGCCTCCCGGGCGCCGTCCCAGGCTGCCTGCCATTGGGACTGGACGACTGGGTAGGTCGCGGTGTTGTCCACGCCTTTCGCAATGGCCACCACGATGCGCATGGCGGGAAAAGCCTCGAAGATGCCCGGTTCGACTGTGAACTGCATCGCCACTCACTCTCGTCTGGCGCTCGGGTCTGGCGGCATCGAGAGATGCCAGTTCACGATCTGCCACTGGCCGCCGCGGCGGGCGAGGACACCGGTATACACGCGCCGCCCACGCAGGCGATTTCCCGCCGTGTCAGTGGCCTCGGATACCGCCAGCCCGGTCAGTGTGGCCGCATCTGGCGACAGCACATCCACCTCCAACCGCTGCCACTGGAAGTCCAGCTCTCGCAGGGTCCCGTAATAGCTCTTGAGGTTGGTGTACACTCCTTCACGGGTTAGCAGTGTGCCTTGTGCTGCGAATGTCCCAACCGGGCTGTAGTGGGTCATCAGGCGGTCGACGTCTCGTGCGTTGGCTGCTGCCTGCATGCTTGCCATCAGCTGCCTGACCGTGTCTTCGGTCGCGCGCCGCTCGGCTTCGGTGAGCACGCGTTCACCGGTGGGGAGACAGGCAGCTACGAGAACAGCGAGCGCGGTGGGGAATCGGCGAAGCACAACTGCCTCCTGGATGAGGTCGCCGGCTGCTGAGCCGCGAACATCATCGCGGTTGCTCATCTCCGGTCGATCCATTAACGCCTCTCAGGTGATCCTGTGCAATTCGGAAGAGGCCGAGCAGGAAGTTGAATCTGGGAACCCGGCTCATGTACTGGTCGTATGCGGAACCGAAGGTGCCGCGACAGAAGCGTTCCTCCAAAACACATTGCAGGTAGAAGAACGCGGCAGCCCCACTGGCAAGTCCGAGCACAAGTGGATGTGGATTGCGGGCCCCGAATCCCACAGCAAGTAGGGCGTACCCCACGTACTGCGGATGTCTCACCACGCGATAGATGCCCCTGTCGACCAGCTTCGTGGTCGCGAAGTATGGCCCACCATCTCTTGGCTTGCCGTACCGGGAGAGATGGAGAAACGGCAGGAAGATGAAGGCAGGCGCGAGTAGGAGCAGCGCGACAGCGACCGCCGTGAGCCACCGCGCTCCGGATACGTCTAGGAAGGCCTGCGCAGCGAGCACGCCCAGAATGAGCACCGCCCCCGCAGCATCCGCAGCTTTCGGTCGCTTGGGTTGGCCTTCCGAACTCACGCCGCCGACCTGCAACGTTTAGCGGGCGGCCAGTCAGCTGCTAACGGTGTCAGGGTCGCGACGGCAGTCCTATTCATTCGTCCCGATTCAGGATCTCTTTCCTCAGTATGTTGCTGAACCGTCCTCTGCTCACGTAATGATCTGACAGCAGCCGCCCGTTCCACAGGAGGTTGAAAACACCGTAGCAAGAAGGCGCGTCTTGCGCTTCGCGGGCGCTCTTGAGCACTGTGACCTTCACTTTCAGGCTGTGTTCGGCTGCCATGGCCGCCAAGTCGTTCACTGTCTTCGGCAGGTAAGGGCACTGGGCAGAATACACGATGTGCAGCCCTCGGTGCTTTGCACGCTTTGTCCTGATGTCGCGGAAGCGTGGCGCTCGCCCTTTCCTCAGCCGATGAATGACCAGCTGGAAGCGATCGCTCTCCGCAATCTGCACGAATCCATTCTTGAGAAAGACTTGCTTCCCCGCCATCCAGGGGCCCTCACTCACCATGGCTGCCACGCCTCTGGCGCCCGCCTGTCGCGCTTCCTCTACGCAGGCCTGGATCAAGCGACTCCCCAGCCCGCCCACCGCTTGCCCTTTGGGATAGACCCACAGACAGTGGACAAACAACCAGCCTTCGGCGTCCACGGACCGCCAGGCATATTCGCCCGGCACGTATTCGAGGAAGGCTAGCGGCTTACCCCTCTCGTCACGGAAGAGCAGGAAACGCAGGCCCTCGGCGAAACGCCGTTGAAGCCATTCGACTTTAGGTCCATAGCCTTCGTGCTTCGGATTCGTGATGCATCCGATGCCGCAGTCCGACAGGTTCTCAGGACCGACCTTCTCCAGTGTGGCCTGAGTCTTTCGTTGCTGCTTCATGAGTTTGCCTCACAAGATGGATGTGCGCCCGACAGATGCCTTGGCTAGCTAGATGGCGGCGTTCAGGCACGACTCAATCGTAGCTCATCGCCGGCAACCCCGCGTATTTCCGGAACAGGGCCAGCTGCCCGATGTGATAACTCTCATGCTGCACGAGGAAGGTGAGGGCGCCGAGTACGGTAGCGTCGGGCATTGGGAACTGCGTCGTTACCGGGGCGTCCAGATCCGCCGCGGTCATCTGTTCCAGGCGGTCGCGGAGCAGGCGGCCTGCCGTCGTCCAGGCGTAATGGGTCTGGGCCAGGGTCGGACACTGTTTCACATCATCGATGCTGCGGGCACCCGCCAAGTAGTCAGCGAGTGGACTGGGGTGCTCGACACCCAGCACCTTGAGGAGGTAGAAGCGCGCGTCAGCGAGGTGGGCAGCGACGAAGGCGGCGCTGTTGGTCGCGGCCGAGGGCCGAAGGCTGGCCTGTTCGTCAGTGAGGCCGTCGAGGCAGTTGCGGAAGAGCCGGGTGTTGAGTCGCAGGATGTCAACCAGAGGAGTGACACGGGAATCCATGTGAGCACCTTGCTCGATGAAAGTAGGGCCTGCGCGGTCGCGCTCGCCAACTCCAAGTGCCAGCTGGACAGCGCACTATCACTGGGGCGGGTAGTGGTCGGCATCAGCATAGACTATGAGCCAGTCGGCACCTCGACGCTCCCACACGAGCGTGGTGGGGCCGGTGAAGCGCAGGGTCTGGCCCGCCGTAGTGACGATGGAATCGTGAAAGGTGAACGAGACGAGGGCGGCATCGGGTCCCAGCACCCGGACGGCCACGTTCGCGAAGCCGGGCTCGAAGTGCTGGAAGGTCTCCATCGTCCGTCTGATGCTCGCGACGACGGAGTCGTAGAAAACCCGGACGCCGTCGTTGTACATGTAGAAATCAGGCGCGAGGTGCGCGATGGTACGCTCGGCGTCGCGAGCGCGCTCGGCGGCCTCGAAGGCGTGGGTCGCGGAGTTGACGGCCGCCGCAATGGCGGCACGCTCCGCCTCGCTCAGCGCTGCTCCACCAGACGAGCAGGCGCTCGCTACTACCAGCCATGTGAGGGATCGGATTCCCAAGACTCTCATCGTGTGGCGCTCCGTGATGCGCTGTCTAACGGCTGGGCGATGAGCTGCGAGCGGTAGCTTGGCGCGGCCGTTGCTGCGGTGTGCAAAGCCCGTGACAATCTGCGAGTTGCCGCTTCATTGCCATGTTAGACCTCGCTCGAGCTGTTAGCGATAGCCGCGCCATCAGATGACATCCTGTGAAAACGTCTCAGTCGACAGGTCGAAGCGCTCGTTTGACTGCTCCGCTGCGCACTTCATTTCACCCATCTGCTACCGTTTCCATTCGAGCGTCTGTTCTCCCGAGAAACCGATCTGCCGAACCACTATCCGCTGTTCATCCGGCCAGTCGAGGAACTGCACCCACGGGGTGTCGGTCGAGTCTAACCTCACGAAGATCCGTGCCCGGGTTTGGTTGTCTAGATACCTGATCCAGCCCTGGCCTGTCGCAGTGACACCCATGTTGAGCCGCTCGCGGTTGCCGGGATGGCCGACCCCGGGCCGGGTGTCGAATCCCATGCTGACGCTGCCGTCGGCCTTGAGCCCCAGGCCGAACTGCTCGGCGCCATCCGGGTTCAGGATTTTCATGCCGGCGTATTGCCGCCCGTCGGGCATTGGAGCGCCCAGCACGATTCGGTCCCGGCCCTCGGCGTCCTCGATGACGAGAAGCTTCGTGCGGATCGTGTCCTGACGCTCCGGCCCCTGCACAGCGCCGGTCAACCAGGTCGCCAGCAGCCCGATCCCGGCCATGGCGGCGAAGAGTCGAGTGCGCCGTATCGTGCGCTCCAGCCACTCGACACGTGCAGCGACGTTGGCGTCATCGGATCTCATCCAATGTACTCCTCTCTTGCTGTTGCGAAGGGGTGCTTTGGAGCCGCGCCCGGCGGCTGCTAGCGCTTGCTAGACAGCCCTCGCGCGAAACTCCTCCAGCTGAGCTCTATGGTGATGATAGTCGGCAATCAAATCGTCCACGGTGCTCTTCACAGTCAGCGTCTCGCTTCCGTGCCGAACCCCGAAATCTCGATTCCACGCGCAGGGATCAATTGCCCGCAGGAAGGCTGTCAGTTCCCCTGTCGACGCCGCCAGGCTCACTAGCAGCGTCGATCGATCCGTGTCGCTGCACTCGCGAACGAGCGCAGCGTTCACGTTACAGTAGTCGGGACCAGGATCGACGTCGTAAAACGGCAGCTCGCCGCGCAGGATTTGCCTGGCGCCCCTCACCACGTATCGGTTCCACCCGATCAGGTGAGCCACGATATCCCGCGCCGTCCAGCTGGTGACCGTTCTGAGGAAGAGACGCTCGTCCAGCGAAGCGACAGAGCCCGCGAATGCTCCGACGCAGCGCTCAAGCTGGTCTATCTGCTCTTCAAGGGTCACGGTCGGCGCTTGATCTTGGAGTGACACCTAACGGTCTGGGTCAGCGCCATCCGCCGCAACCGGTTGTCAGCGCGCCTCCCGCGAGGTCGTATCTTTGCGAGCTAGCGCACGCCACGACCAGCCGGGAAGGAGGTGATCCAACAACAACTTGTCGACGAAAGCTGCCAGCAGCACCCCGAACGCGAACATGACGAAGTCAAGAGGATCGAAGGTGCGTCCAAGCAGGGGCACTCCAAGTGCCTGCAATAGTTCGGTGAAGGATGCCACGCCGAACACCAGGACAACCTTCGCGCGCCGATCGCGGAGGAAGCGAACATGCGCGTCATTCATGCAGAGAAGGAAGTACATGCCAAAAGGAACAATCACGTCCGAGAAATAGCTGTAGTAGAGGGTGAACAAAGCACCCGGCAGGTAGGATCCTGCCCTAAGCAGGTGCACAAGAGCAATGAGCAGCATGATAGTCATTGCCACCCCAGCCCTGGTGACAGTGGTTGTACTCGCTGCACCTGCTGTGTTGGGCGCGGTTCGCTTCATCAATACACCGTGTGGCTGCGGGTCTCTAGGTGGCTAATGACTCTGCACATCACAGTGGGACCTAACATCCTGGCCATAAGCTGTGCGCGTGATGACCCACGGGCAAGCGTAACCGGGCGGCGCCGCCGTCCGGGATCGTCGTCTTGAAAGTGCGACCTCGAACCGCGCCCTGCAGGCCCGGGCAATACCGTGATCCCCTGGTACGGCGACTTACCATCCCAGTCGATGGCCACTGCCATCGACGATCCCAGAAGAGCGCAACAACTCGCGCGTGCCATCGCCTCCGATCTGCTCTATTCAATAGGGCCAAGGTCGAGGACGGAATCGTCAACGACAATTTCTTCGAAGTCATGGCGGGGAGATCACGGAGGATCGTGACCTCTTCAAGAGCAGGGTGACCAGCGAGATGTTCAAGCTGAACTCTCACGATCGAGCCATCGTGGATAGGGCGGTCAAGACCCAAGTGAGTGCGGACTCCAACATCTGGTAATCCCTGATATCTGGAACAGGGACCGCACACGAGCGTCAGATCTCCTGCGAGCACACCTCCCACAGCGGACAGCCACACCGAACGCTCGAGGACCCGCGAACCGCGTACCGTGGACGACCGCGGCCTTGAGCGAGAGAAAGAACGACTCGATGTGGGCGTGCTCCTCCGGGCCCCGTAGCGCCGAGCTCTGCTGGATCGCTATGCCGCGGACAGGAGACTGGAGCTCCGGTTCGAGAACGGCTCTTTACGCTCAGGCCCGCCTCAGCCGGGGCAGGTTCTTCGGCCAGGGATACGCTGATCTCCGGGGCCAAGCGGCATACTCGGCAGGGGCGAAAGCAGATTCCTATCCACCAGGCGTAGTCGGTTTTCTGGTCGGAGCAGGGGGCTAGTGAGCGGCCGCTCACCTCTCGTATCTGTTAGACTGCGATGTGCCAGATTCCAGCCAGATTGGATGGCCCGGCACCGCGTGCAACCCTTTCGCGGGCCGGCGCCACGCACAGGGAAGGGCTTCCCGAAAACGAGGTGCCATGATAGGAGGGTACCGACGGTATGCCGTCGTCGCCGCACTCCTGCTCTGTGCGTGCGGCGGTCCCGAACGAGGCACCCTGCAGCCGGAGCTCGCGTTCCGGATCAGCGGCGAGACAGGACTCAGGGGGGCGCGCGACCTCACGGTGGACCGCGCGGGGAACGTTACCGTCTTCGACTACAATGATTATGTAATCCGTCGGTTCGACTCGACGGGGACACTCCTGACCACCTTCGGCGGCACGGGAGACACAGCAGGTCGCTTCGAACACTTGATGGCGATCAGGGCCGATGGGGATAGTCTCCTCGCCCTCGATGCCGGGTCCTGGTCGGTGTTCGACTTGTCGGGCGCGCTGCGGTCACGCCGACCCCTCGCCGATACCGTCATCTGCGATCATCCGCGCCTGTACCCGGACGGACGCTGGGCGGCAGGCTGTATCGTCCAGGCGACCGCCGAGCAGTCGCTCACGTCCAGGAGAGCGGACGGGAGCGAGGAGCGGCAGGTGGCATCCTACGCCCTCGGTGAGTTCTTCCCCGGGGTGGAGGCCGGAGAACTCTTCTTCATCAACCCCGTGCAGGCTCGCGCGTACCTGTACGATTTCACGCCGGACGGGAGGCTGGTGTGGATGGCTTCTGATCGCCTGCGAGTCCTCGTGAGCCGGAACGGTGTCGATGAAACGCTGTTCGAGGCAGAGGTGACGGCGTTGCCGTTTCCGGAGGAGGAGAGGGCGGCCTTGGAAGAGCGCCAGGCCAGGCTGGGCCCCCCGCTGTTCATGAACGTTCCCTATCGGTACCAGCTGGTCCACCACCTGTTCGTCGCCGAGTCTGGCGATGTCTGGCTCTACCTCATGAGTGCGGAACGGACAGGACTCCTGCGACTGTCGTCGACAGGGCTGGAACGAGGGTTCTATACCCTGGATGCGGACTTCGATGTCTTGTCCGCCCGCCTCACCGAGGCAGGCCGCCGCCTCTACTTCATGATCCGCGGTCCTGAGGGAACGGCGATCTACAGCGTCGGATTACCCTGATCCTCAGCGGCCCGGTGCACCGAGCTGCCTGAGCTGGTGCCCGACGCCTAATTCCGAGTCGCCATCTCGACTTTTGCCGGCGGCGTCTGTCTGTGGCGACCATGTCGGAACCGCCTACCCTCGATCGCGACGGCAATCACTATCCACATGGTCACCGGGGCCTCAATGGTTCGGCAACCTAACGGTTAGCACATGACCTGGCGAGCGACCCGCCCGCGGTCCACGCGTCGCGGTGAATGTGTTCGTATCAACGCCAAGTGCACAACGGCGCGCCTTCCTCTGGAGCGTGCGCGCTCGCCAGGTTCATGTGCTGGTCAGGCAGTCACGCGCCGTTGACACTTCGAAGGAAATGGAGTTCGCCGTCAAGGACGCCAGACGCGCGTCCCGCTTCGGCTGCTTCCGGCGCGCTCGTGAAGGCCAGCGCCAGGTCCAGGTCATCAACCTCGAACAGAAAAAAGACTTCGTTGGGCTCCTCGACGGCCTGCCAGAGGTGCACAACTCGAAGGCCAGCACGACGATGGGCTTCCTCGTGAGAATCGAAGACGTCCTTCCACCGTTGGAAGTCCTTGACGCGATTGCGACAGAGCATGGCAAGCATCGCGGCTCTCCAGTGTGATCCGCCTAACGTTATGCCATAACCGCCCCAGGGCTATGGGCACTGTTATTCAAGAAAGCGGCGACTAAGAGCGAGGACAACGCATGAGCGGAAAACGCCGACCGCCCCAGGGTCCGCGTTGATGGCGTTGTCAGGCGGCCCCTCGTCAGACCATCCTGACCCGATACCGCTGGTCTCCGGTGTCTAGAGAGTGGCAGATGGGGTGTCTAGATTGGCGCGTGAAACTAGGCCGGCGGCCGGCGTAGCTCACCTTCCGACCCCGGTGATCTACCGTTGCTTCGGAAACCCCGCCCTTTCTGAACCCGTAATGATCCTGCGAAGCATTGGATAGGCCGGGACGCTCAGCCATGTAGCCGTCCACTGCATACTGCTCGTCTCGGGGTTTGGCTCCGCAGAGCTGTACGGTTGGCTCCGCGGAGTCCGTCCCGAGTACGGCCTCCTCCAAGGCAGCAACTTCCAGAGAACGTGTGAGAGTGGCGCACGGGCGCGGCACATTGAAAGGTCAGCAGAGTCATGAAACCACTGCGCATGTTATACAGGCCCGTCATCGCATTGACGCTATTCCTGATCGCCGGCACGCTGTTCCAGCATCCGGATGATTCGTATTACGGTGTTTCGACTCCCGGGGACTTCGTGTTTGGGTCCCCCGGGAATGCCCCGCACGACATTCGGGCGGCCGTCATCGCGCAGCTGCACGTCTTTCAACGCGGCTATACCGATCGCGATACCAGCCGCGTCGGGGGATTCATGGCAGATCTGTTCTCCGACGACGACATCCTCATCCTCGGCACTATGCCCCGCGAGGTCTTCACCGATGCCGGTGGAGCCGAACGACTGGTCAGGTCAGATTGGCTCTCCTGGGGCGATGTACGTTTCATCATCGATGGGGCCCGGATTTCCAGCGCCGGCGACGATGTGGCCTGGATCTCCACTAAAGGCTACGTGCAATCCGATCTGACCCGCCTCCTAACACTGCCCTTGCGATTCACGGCGGTGCTGGTCAGGGAGGATGGCGCATGGCGGTTCCAGCAGCAGCAGTTTCAGTTTGATCTGGACTTGTCTCCCATGCTTCTGCTCCAGCTCATCCTGGGAGTGTGGCTGGCTGTAGAGCTCATTCTGCTGGCGATTGCCCTGATTCGCGCCATTACGCGAATCCGGATCGGCACTTCACAGCCGTGATGCGGTGAGATGTGGAGTAACGGCGTCGCGTTCTGCTGGCAAACGTGAAGCGGCCGGTCAGCAGCAACGGTTTGCTAGGGAGCGCTTGCCGCTGTGCTTGAGTCGCAAGCAAGGCTCGCACATGACTTCACGATGGCTTCCTTGCAACTACACACCACACGCGATGCTCTACCACCATGAGATCGGGGTATCTTCTACTCAGCAGGCGACTCAGAGCATCATCGAAGCGCAGCACCTCGGATGGAGAAAGGCCGCCACAGCTTACCCCGTTGCATGTCCGCATTCTCCCGCACCACCGAGCATGCGAGAATTCTTCATCATGGTCGTAACAAGACTCCTCGACTAGTCTAGATCCGCCGTGGATCACTTCGTCAATCAGATCGGGAAAGACTCCTGTCCATCCAGCCATCATCCATGACTGGCTGAACTCCAAAATCAGGTCCTCAGTTTCGCGTGCAACACGGCTATGCTCTGCCAACTAGGAATAGTAAGCGATAGCAAGTACGCCACCCGAGCGGAGAACAGGCTGTATTTCCACGATCGCCGCGCCACTATGGAGCCAACGTCAACACTGGCCGGCGGTCGGCGGGTCAAACGAGCTGGCATCCGGGCCGGTGTTTTCCGTAGAAGGCGATGAAGTACCAGCGGATCGCTTCGATCAGAGGCGCGGCCCTCGCCGATTCGACGGATGATACAACTGCGACGTGTAGTCACCACTGACAACGCCGCTTGCATTCAAAAGATGACCCGTGATCTTGCGATTCCACGACACATCGCAGGCAATATTATGAATCCCACCTTCGTAGGCGCCCGCCGACACCAAGGCAATCAACATGGTTCCGCCTTCAGCCCGAACTAACTGATCTCCGGGACGCAGCCGGTCAGCTCGGGTGAGATCTCCACTCGGCATCAAGAAGAGGTGATCGGGAGTAATCACATATTCTTGCTCGTCTTCGCTCTGCAAATGGATCATCAGGGGTATAGGTCCTCTTGCTCCCGCGCTGAAGGCTACTGTTTTGGGAGACCACGATAGCTGCAACTCATTCTCTTGGCGACGTGGCGTACCCACCAGCACCGGATCGCCATGCTTGATGTTCTCGATAGCGCTCATGCCTTCGGGAGTCGCAATCAGCGTTCCGTAAGCAAAGCACGAACGACGATACCGAAAACGATTCAACCCCTCTTGCTCTGATTGTCTGTTGCGCTCTTGCAGAGATTGGTTCTTGCGCATGTTCATTGCCTCGTGCCACATGAGTATGTGAGCAGCTCTCGGGCGACTTCGGGCATCATCTGGAACGTTAATGACTCATTGATATCACCAAGACAAGCCGCCCAACGGCCCGCGCCTAAGCTGCGGGCGTCACTGGTCATCATGCGAGAAGATGCAGACCGACGCGAGAGGCTGTGCAGCAGCACGAGCCTAGGTACAGCAAATGCGTGAGCGCGCGGCAGCTTCAGGCGCTTG
>JABAOF010002048.1_pt4 | contig 19072 bp, 15 predicted proteins | sample 7062171 | NCBI WGS metagenome assembly JABAOF01 (sample SAMN14538628, study PRJNA623070) | marine sediment metagenome | biome: marine biome [ENVO:00000428]; feature: marine pelagic biome [ENVO:01000023]; material: deep marine sediment [ENVO:00002113] | place: India: Gulf of Khambhat ...
TTATATCTTCGCCCGCGGTTGTCTCGGCGGGCAAGAGCGAAGAGGCCAAAACCTTTCCACCGCTTCCGAGTAATTCCTCGATCTTGGCGACACTACCCTCTTGCAGATGGGTAATGGGGGGCAGGAGAAGCAGGTCATACGCTTCTTCGGCTATGCACAGTTTCCCATCCTTGACCTTGGCCTTTGAGAGGACCTCTTCTTCTACATAGTCATAATCCAGGTGAAGCCTCAGCAGAGTGTCGGTGAGGTAATCGAAGTCCGCTTCACACAAACTCGAGGCCGCCTCCAGGCTCTGGGGAACGTAGTTCGCCCAGATGGTGCTGAGAGGATAGAGGACGGCAATCTTCGCCACGTGTTTGCCGCCGCTCAGCATGTAACTGAGCCGGAGCATGTAGTCGGCGAAGAGTTTGTAGTGTTTCCACCAAGGATGGTGATAGAACTGAGAAGGAGGCCAGTCCCGCTTCCTCTCGTCTGCAATGGAGTAGTGAAAACCATGGGGGTTGAAGAGATTGATGCCCAGCACATACTCCCAGTCCGCCACCCACTTCATCCTCGCCATGGTGCAGTCCCAATAGGTGCCTCCCAGGGATTCGCACAAGACGCGGGTGGAGCCGAAATGGTGAGCCGCGGAGGAAGCGATCTTTAGAGAGACATGCTCATTCGGCTCCTCAGGGGTGCCGATCTTGGGGTAGAGATGGTCGGTTCCAACTATGTCGAAGTTGCGCAGCATGGAGAAGAGGTTGCCGGAACAGCGAGCACACCGACGCAGGTATTCCTCGAAAAGCAAGTGGCCCACGAAGAACATGCCCTTGGAGTTGCACCAGTCTCTCAGTTGCTTGTAGTAGGCCTTCTCATAGCGCTTGCTCAGGGCGCTCCAGAAATCATAGCGCACCTTGGCGGTCTTCTCGCCCATGTCTGCATAGAGGGCGGGAAGCCAGGGCTTCAGATCATAGCCATTGTATTCTCGGAAGAGCCGGAACATATCCGCGGTCCAGGGGATGATGTAGTTGTTCTGGCCGATGGCGTAGTAGTGCATTGCCGGCTCATCAGTGTAAAAGCCCTTGACGACAGAGCCCATGAGTTCGGGATGGGCCTGGGCATATGACTCGTAGCCGATTTCGATGAAGCGCTTGGTGGACTCGGGGTTGAGGGCGTCAATATACCAGGGGGCGCGCTTCTCCATGAAATAGAGAATCTTCCAGCGGCCCGGCGGGGCCTGCCAGGAGATGACTTTGTCAAAGGCGAGGTTGGGGGTGAGGTCAATTACATCGGTGATGACCCCTTTCCATTGATCCTCCGGTATGGCATAAGCGGCGAGTGGTTTTCCTTCACCTTCACTTATCCTCATATAGCGGGAGTCATAGCCCTCCAGGAAGACGAAGGTGGGCCCATCCGCATCCAAGACGGTGAGTTCTATATAGCGCTGCTGCAGGTCTGGATACTTGTTCGGCACTTTCTTGTAAGCGGTGCCACTGGGCCAGTTGTATTCATCATAGATCCAGACCTGCATGTCGAGCTTATCCGTCTCCCGGATGGCAAAACCGACCTTGTCCATCCATCTCTTGGAGAGGAAAGGCACTTCAAGACCGAAACGGGGATGGATGAAGAGGCCGGCAAGTCCCTTTTCCTTGTACTGAGCCGCCTGCCACTTCATCTCTCCGGTCTTCATGTCCCCATTCCAGAACCAGAACGGCAGAATTCCGAGTTCCCTCGGAGGCTCGCGGAAGGTCTTCTCGGAGAGGGGCGCGCCTTTGAGATATATGTCTGATTTACCTGACTTATCCGATTTCATGGATCCGATGCCTCCTGAACGGCTCATTCAATATGAATGACCTGCACGCTTCCCGCGGGCAGGCTTGCTGTCATACGACCTTGTTCGATGGCGACTTTCTCGCCGCTTATTATCTCCTTCGCCCGCTTGGGCTCAATTCCTCTGACTTCCACATCGGTTTCACGCGGTTCCTCGGTCAGATTGAAGAGAAAAACCAGTTTGTAGCCTTCTTCCTCCAGGACACAGCCCTTGATATTGGAGGCGGAGAGCACGAGCGGAGATTGGATGCCGGCCTGGCGCACTACGTCGAGGAACATGTCTGCAGTGGGCTGGTGGAATTCTCGCGCAAGGCTGATGCCGAAATAGGTTCCGTTGAGGATGGCAATGCCTTTTCCGTGGCGCTTGCAGACAATGACGGGCTGACCTTTCCAGCGGCCCACCACTTCACCATCGGTGGGCTCCAGTGTCTCCGCATAGAGATGGCCCCTCACACTGCGGGGTTTTCGCCAGCCCAATAACCCGGAGACTTCTGTCTCCATGTCCAAGTGCTCCTCTTCGACGTAAACGCCCTTCTCACGGGCACCGAAGAGTTCATCCAGGCCCCAGCCGGGAACGATCTCGGAGCAGCGACCCAACTCATCATAATGCGCGGGACAGGCGTCGGCCCAGAGGATACCGCCATTGGCGACGAACTCTTTCAGTTTCTCCGCGGTCTGCTGTTTCATTGCCTGAGGGAGTGGGAGAATCAAGAGTCTGGCGTCGGCGAAATCGCCCTTGTCTATCTCAAGTTCGGTGTGAAGGAAGTCCACCGGTATATTGGCTTCCCAGAGGGCCCGATAATAGCCGGAGCAAGATTCGAAGTAGAAGCGGTTGTCACCTTCTGCGGCGAAGTTGAGGATTTGGCTGTGAGGGTCCTGGGCAATGGCGATTTCCTTCTTGGAGGGCTCGGCCTTCAGGAATAGGTCCTCGTGTTCCTTTATGATGGTCGCCACTCGCTTGGCCACAGGTGCTCTCTCGGTGGGTTCACCGGCGACATTCAGCAGACCGAATCCCGGCGCCTCGGTGCCCAGGCGTTCCGACCTCCACTGCCAGTACATGAGGCCCTTCATCCCGTGGGCCAACCCCATCCAGTTCCACTGCCAGATCTCCTCGGGTGTGGGGGTGGGAGGACGGCGAATGCCGTCGAAAAGGCCCTGACCGCAGCCTCCCTGGAGTTCGCTTATCCAGTAGGGCTTGCCCTTGGACCCGGCCATACTGCCATCCAGATGGAAGGCGAAGCGAAGGGCGTCATGTGATTGGCCCCACCACCAGCGGGGGAAGATGGAGCAGCCGAACATCTGCACCGGAGCGGCAAGTTTCCAGGGGTCAATGGAGGCGTGGGCGAGACTGTTGGTGCACATAGGCCCCCATACATGGGTCATTACGAGGTGTTTGTCATCGTGTTTCCTAATCTGTTCCACCCGCCACGCCATCTGGGAGGCGAGGTTCTCTGACATATAGAGGCGCCAGTCTATCATGTCCTGATAGCATTCACGGCGGCGGGGAGGATTCACCTGGGACCAGGAGGTGTAGCGGTGCACCCAGCGCTTGCAGAGTTCCTCCAGTGAGCCGTAGCGTTTTTCCAGCCAGCGGCGGAAATCGGCGATGGTGGAATCACAATAGCAGTAAAGGTTGCGCTCCTCCGGGGCCTTAAACGCCATGGCGGCGGGCTCCAGGTGGGGCTCGTTCCACACATCATAGGCAAAGAGGGCGGGATGGTCGGCGTAGCGGCTGGCGATTTGAGAAAGGAACTTGGCGCCTTCCTTTCTTACCTCGGGATGATCCAGACACAGCCCGGGCCAGCCGCCTACCGCGGTGTTGGACCTGGGCTGAAGCGCAAAGGCGAAACCGTCCGCGGTCTGATAGCGGGCTTCCGGATATTTCTCTTCCATCCAATACGGGGAGTTTTCCAGGATGGTATTGATTACCACCTTGAGCCCCATTGAATGGGCAAGGTCCATCACTTCATCTATCTCCGAGAAATCGAAGGTATCAGGGGCAGTGTGGATCCAGGTCCACATGGGCCAAATCTTGATGATATTGAAATTATGGTCAACTAACTGCTGTAGGTCTCGCTTCCAGTCTTTTCGGGGTGGGTTGGGCGGCCTGAAGAACTGAGCGCCATAGGGGAAGAAATCCAATTGCACAGTGTGTAACCTCCATAGGGCTAAATATGTATTCTGCCGTTCGAGGGCGCGCTGATCCGGCGTCACTCATACAAGTGGTAAGGATAGCATATTTCCTGCTACTCCTGAGAAAAAATTCACGAGCGAATCACTGGGATTCAGCCACTAATCCAGCAGGTCTTCCTGGCGGAAGTCGTCTCGTCCCAGGCGAAGCCTTGCTTTCTTGCGAGGCAGCTTCCGGCCTTTCGCCTCCATCAATATCCTCGCGCCCGAGGCCGGGACTTGTATGCTGATCCCGCCGTGTCCTTTACCAACCTCTACCTGCTCATCATTCAGCATATCCTGCAGCCAATCGGCCTGAGTGAAGACCTTGCACTTGGCGGCAAGCCCTTTGGGAATGGGGATATGCACCACCGCCTTATGGTCGAGGAAGTTCAGCACCACAAGGGCGGGCGGATCGGAAGGGCCTGCGTGGCGCAAATACGCATACACCGGCTGCCTCGAGTGTACCCGCAAAGCTTCCCAGTGGCGGGAGTGAAGGCTGGCGATCCGTTTGCGCAAGGTGATCAACTTCTTGTAATACTTGCGAAGCCCGCGCTCATCCTTGAAAGAGATGGGCTCCATGGTCTTGTATGGTTCAAACTCCTCCCCCACTTCCTGACCCGTATAAATGCAGGGGATACCGGGCAAGGTGAGTAACAGTGCCGCAGCCACTTTCGTGAGTTTGAGTCCATAGCGGGTGATGAACCGCTCAGCGGTGTCGTTGTTGTTGAGGAAACGGAAGATGAGGGCATCGTCGTGGAATCCCCGCCCCTCATTGGTCAAGGCGCGATGGAGCCGCAGCGGTATCCGGCGGGTGACATCGAAGACCCCATCCCAGGCCCATTGGCCCAGGTTGTCGGTCCAGTCATAGGCGGCATCAAAGCCCTCGGAAAAGTAATACGAATCCCGCGCGCTGGCTTCGGCGAGAAGGAGAAGATCAGGCCTTATGCGCTTGAGTTCCTGCCGCCACTTGAGCCAGTAGTCAGGTCTCCGCTGTCTGATTCCCCAGGCCACATCGACGCGGAAGCCGTCCACATCGAACTCCCGCACCCAGTAGGCGAAGGCTTCGGTCATCCAGCGGCGGACCTCCGGGTTCTCATAGTTGAGGTTGGGAAGATAGAGCCAGTAGAAGTAATAGGTATGTTCCTTGTCAATCTCGTCCCGGTCGTAGAAATCGTAATAGGGTGAGGCATCTCCGTGGGCCTGGGCGTGTCTCATGTAGGGATGTTCAACGGAGGAATGGTTGGGGACGAAGTCCATCAGCACTTTAATGCCGCGGGCATGAGCCTCTTTCACCAACTTCTTGAACTCGGCCTTTGTCCCATAATCCCTGCGGAGATTGAAATAACCGCTTACCGCATAACCGTGACGCTTGGTTGGCGTCACATTGCATGGTGCCAGCCAGATAGCATTGATCCCCAGATTTTTCAGGTAGTCGAGCTTTTCAATTACGCTGCGGAAACCATGGGGGCCGAAGTTATGGGGTACCACACCGTAGATGACCGCATTCTCCATCCAGGCCGTATTTTCCGTCTCCCACTTGACCAGCCGCGGTTTCCCTTTCTCCACCACGAAGTAGGTGGTGGTGGTGTCGGATCTGCCTTTTGCATCCACAACCTTTAAGGAGAAGTAGTATTCACCATCAACCGTGGGCGGGATAAGCAAGATACTCTCGTCCCTGGTGGGGCCCAGCGAGTACTTGATTGGTATATGGGAGGGGTTGTCTTTCCGCGCCCTCCAGATGTATTTGACGATAGGCGCTCCGTCCACTTCACTGGGCTGGCTCTTGCCGCCTTCCAGCGCGATTCCTTCGGAGTCTATTGACATGTGGACTCTGGCGGTAGGTGCGTTCCTGAGTCGCTGTGTGAAGATGATCTCTTTCGACTCACGCTTCTTGTTGCCCGCATTGCGGCAGGTAGCGATGACGCGATTCTTTGCTCCCGTTAGGGGTATGACGGCGGAGAACTCATCTCCGTTCCGTTCCACCTCCACCTTGGTGCCATTGACATGTAACGAAATGTCTGTGCATTTCTTGCCGCCACAGAAGATCTTGCCGGTAACCTTCTTCTGCCAGGCCCAGACTTCTCCGCCTGTGGTGTTCAATACGATACTCTCACCAGATGCCTTACCCATTGAGACCTACTCCCTCTTATATCTTACTCCAATAATTTCGACGGCGCCATTTTGCCGCTTCTCACCTATCATTTTCCCAGGCCCGGCGTCAAGACCGGGCCACAATATAGGCGCAAGGCGCGGGGCCTTGCGCTTATCGCAAAAGCCGATTCCTTCTATGCGTAGTTTCTCCTTCTTCGAATGGCCCTCCTGGCCCCCGAACCTGCCTCCTTGCAATAGCACTAATAGACACTACATTATACAAACTTCAGGCATTACTTAGCTACCGGCGCTCCTTTGGTTCGGCCTACGACCGTCGGGTCAAGTTCTTCGCCGAAGTGTTCTTTAAAGATACGATAATAGAAGAGTTCCTCTTTTGTGTTCAATTCACTGCCATTCGGCAGTTTCCTCCCAGCGGCAAATTCGCTGTCGGAGACAACCTCTTCGGCATGGGCCGCCAAGAGGTTACCCACACCGGCGCCCTCCCAAAACTTCACCTTGGGCCGGCACAGGATATCATCCGGCAGCAGCCCCTCCAGGGCGCGCCGCAAGATCCATTTCTCTACCTGTCTTTCATCTTTGACAATCTTCATTTCAGGTGGGATCCGCAAGGCGAAATCCAGCACATCGCGGTCCAAGAAGCCGGTCTTCGCCACCAGGCCGTGACTGGAGGAACAGCGGTCAACCCTCTGCAGAGCGGTGTTGTGCAGCCGCTTGGTGATGTCCACCAATTCATCCGGCAGTTCTTCCGTCTCAAGATCTTTGAGGTAGTTGTAGCCGGCGAAGAGCTCGTCGCCGCCTTCTCCGGAGAAGACTGCGGGAACTCTCTCGGCGGCGAGTTTGCCCACCAGGAAATTCGTTATGCTGGAACGGATAAGCAGCGCATCGAAGGATTCCAGGTGATAGATGACCCACGGCAGCACTGCCAGTATTTCGGCGGGAGCGCAGATCTTCTCGTGGTGTCTTGTGCCGAGGAATTCGGCGACAGTCCGCGCACATTCAAGGTCGGGCGCGCCTTCCAAACCTACTGCGAAGGTATGGAGCCTGCGCACCTGGCGGCTGCCGAGTGCGGTCATGGTGGCGGAGTCCAGCCCGCCGGAAAGCCAGGAGCCGATGTTCCCGTCGCCGATGCGCTTGCGGACGGACATAACCAGCCGCTGGCGGAGTTGAGCGGCGATCTCTTCCGCGGGAAGGTCTTTGGGTTCACGTGTCTCCAGTTTTCTCCAGCGTACGAATCCCTGTGCCGGCTCATAGTAATGACCGACCGGAAACTCGGCGATTTCCTCCGCCCATCCCAAGAGGGCCTTCACTTCTGAAGCGAAGCAGATCGCCTCCTTGCGGCGGCCGTAGTAGAGAGGGGGCTGGCCCAGTAGGCTTCGAGCGAGGAATACCCCATCGGGGCGGGCAATTGCCAGCGCAAAGGGCCCGTCAATTTGGGCGACGAATTCGGGGCCTTTGGAATGATATGCGCTTTCCAGCGCATCAACAGGACAGGTGGCCCCCACTGCCAAATCTGTCCAATTGTATACTTCGCCGTCCAGCACAACTCCGTGTCGGTCAATGTCGATTGTGCAGGAAGAGTGCGCCTTGGGCCAGACCTGACCCAGAGTGGAGCAGTCATGCGTCTGGATTACTCGGCCGGCACCCCCGCGATAGGCGATCTTCGTCAGCGCTTTGCGGACCAGTTCTTTCTTGCCTTTCTCGGCGATTCCGGCGATACCAGACATTAAACTCAACTCCTTTCTATTTCACCGCGCTCTTGCATATCAATGGCGGCAGGCGCGGGCGATTTCATGATTACGGTGCGAATGGGGAACGGTATCTCGATTCCCTCTTTCTTGAAGCGGCGGTGGAGTGCCTTGACGAACTCCGAGGCGAGTGCGTATTGAACACCGAATTCGCGCACCCGCAGAATGGTCACGAAGGTAATGGCGAAGTCGCCGAATTCCTTCCATCTTACCACCGGTTCCCAGTCAAGCGAAGAGCCTTCGACTTGCTGCATGACTTGTTTGGCAACCTCCACGGCAACATCTTCGACACGTTGAAGATCACTGTCATAGGCCACACCGCACCACACGTAAACCGACATCTCTTGTTGAGGCAGGAAGTAATTCGTGATTACACTCTGGCTCAACTTGGAGTTGGGGATTACCACGATGTTGTTCGCCCACAGCCGCACTTTGGTGTTCCGCCAGCCGATTTCTTCGACAAATCCTTCTTCACCCGACTCCAGTTTGATGAAATCCCCTTCAGAGAGAGGTTTGTCAATGGCGAGATAGATGCCTGCGAAGAAGTTGGAAAGGGTATCTTGCAGAGCGAGGGCAATGGCGAGGCCGCCGATGGCGCCGCCAGCGAGCAGAGGGCTTATGTCGACCTCCAGCATCCGCAGGATGTAGAGGATGCCTACTGCCAGTATCAGAATGTTTACGGCTTTGCGGGCGAAACTCGCCTGGTGGCTGACATCACGGGCCCCTTCTGGCCGCGCGGCGGCATTTTGCACATACCAGGTGAGCACTCCGCTGAAAACCCTCCAGGCGATCCAGGCAAAGAGCAGCACCCATGCGACACCCAGCACCTTGTCCAGGATCGCGAGAAAGCGAGGATTAGCTTGAACCGCCTCCAGACTTGCCAGCGAGTGGTTGATCCCCAGCAGCAGGATCCCCCATACGACAAGGCTGCGCAGAGGCAGTATTAGCACGTCGTCGAGTTCAGTCCTGGTCCTCTTGATGAAAGGACGAAAGACGCTGAGCCAGAGCAAGCGCACCAGGAGCATGGCCAACAGGAAAGCAGCCAGAATGGTTGCTGCGCCCAGCAGGTCGCGCGCGGAACTCGACAGTGTTTCCAGCATGATCTTTTCCTCCCAGTATTTCGAAGCCGTGGAGGCACCGATGACGCAGTATGAGGTGATTGACTGTCCTCATTAACTATATATGATGCTGAGTCGCGACGCAAAAGAATTGCTCCACCGCCGAGGCCCTGTCGGCAACAGACGGCGGCAAGCCATATTTACGGGCGGCTCCGCCGTCCGTTCGTTCTGCGTCGTTCTTTAAAGCGGCGTGACGGGTAACTCGACACCGGCGCGGCGCTAGAAGACCTCAGTGTAACTCAGCCCGACGGCGATATCGTCCAGGTCATTGATCCAGCCGCCGTGAACGAGAAGGCCGCGGCCTACCGGCAGGGTAGCGCCAAAGTTCGTGTTATCAGTATCGTATTCGACCATTACCGTCAGTTTGTTTAAGAGGGTGAGGGAGAAACCCGCGAAGATGCCGTCCAGGGCGCCGCCGCCAATGCCCACATGGAACGCGGGGGCAACCACCTCCTCCGCGGATTCTTTCAGCAACTTGGGCAGGCTTTTGCTGGCAACGAAGTAGGTGGTGGCATCTATCTCATCTGTCAGGTCGAACACTCCCACCGCCAGCGCGGGGCGTCTGGCGGATTCTGAGCGAATCCGGTACTTGGCGTTTATCAGGGTTTCGTTTGAGGCGTTGTCCGGGTCGATGATAGCAATGCCCGCTTCAAGTCCCGCGGGCAGTCCCAGGTTCCCCGCCCAGGTGGTTGTGTCGATCCCTTCATCCGCGTCAAGCGCAAAGAAGGCCAGATTGTAATCCTTTGCGCCAAGGGTATCAGCCGTGGGCGTCAACAAAAGGCCGGTGAAGCCGCGGAGCGAAGGAGCAGCCTGTGCGGAGAGCGTCAATCCGCACAGCGCGATCCCGACTAACAGGCTGACTATAAGCGTGGTTCTCTTCATGGTCCTTCTCCTCTCTCTTGTTGGATGTTTCACTCTTAAGGACAATTGCAGCCTTTGATCAGTTTATCCTGTCTGCAAATGAGCACAACTCTTCTTTGTTTCCACTTGCTGCCAGCAAGAGCCTTCTTTAAGCGGAACTAGCCGGATTCGGAGCGCGAGCCGGTTGCACCTTTCAATGAGAAGCATGCGGTTTCTTCCCAAACCCGCTCACCCACTTCTTGGTAAAGACAGAGCCTTGTAACACGGAACTGGCCCGTGAAACTACGCTCTCTCAGTTCGCTCCAGGCCGCATTGAACTCTGCCGGCGAAAAGTCCGCGCCCAAGGTGATGTGAGGAAGGTAATTGTCTCTCTCGAAGGCGCGGAACTCGCTCTCTTCGTCTTCCTCAAGGCCAAGCGCCTGGATGAGACGAAGATGTAATCTGTGAAGATTACCTTCATCCCTAATCTTCAGAAACACCACTCTTGCCTCCGGGAACGTATCCACCTCGCTCAGCGACACATCGAACATCGGAAACTCGCTGCAGACAGAGCCTATGATCGAGCACCTGGACTCTATGTCGCCCTTTTGGAGGAAAGGATATACGACTGTGACATGCACAGGATTGTGCATCCTCTCGCGGAGAAAACGTTCATGCACCGCCGAGAACTGGGCGCCGATTTCGGGCGGCACCGGAACGACAACTCCACAGCGTCGAGGTTTTTCGGAATCTTGCTGTCCGCTCATCCTATCAATCTCCCGCCCCGGCTCATCTCTACGACGGCCTGAGCCCGGTTCTCCGGAGTGATAATCCGCCCGCGTTCATCCACCACCTTGACACCGCCTTTGACGAGTTGGGTAGGCCAGCGTGTCGCTTGTTCGAACTCATCCCGGCATTCCCACAGATATGGCACCGGCAAGAAGCCCGCCTTGAAGGTTTCATACAACCCGTCCGCCGTATAAGGAGCCGGAATGACAGATTCTACCGCCTTGAGCACACAGCGAGCGCCGGAGAGCAGTTCCTCCGTGCGCGCCAGCACCTCGGGATGGAGGGACATATCTTCAACTTCCCCCCTTTGTCGCAAACCACGATACTCCTGTATGGCGGCACGGGTAATCTGAACGCTCTCATTTATCACCGGCGGGTCGGCGAGATGGGCCCCCTCCGAGTAACTCACCACATGGATGACGGGGGGGCTGGCGAAATCATGGGGTTCGATGTCATCCATCAGCGCGCTCACCGCGGCCAACTGCACTTTCGCCTTTTCCAGATCGTGTGAAAAGTAGTCCAGACCCGCGCGGGGTTGGAGGATTACCTGGAAGTTCTCATCCTCCAATTCCCGCACCAGGGTCAGCATGGCGCGCGCCTTCGCCAAATCCTGCACTCCCCAGGTGGCTTTGGGTGTGTTCAACATATTCTGCAGGATCAAGTGGCGCACTCCGAGGGCTTTGGCGGTTCTGGCGGCGAGGACGGCGGAGACGATATAGGTTATGTCATCCGCGCCGCGAAAAGCGAAATGATGGGGAATGTTCGGCTCCAAGGGCTTGTCGGATGCGGCGATGAAGCGGAGGGTCTCCAGATGCTGTTTCAGGTTCTCCCGCACACTGTTGGGACCGCGGCCGTCAATCTGACAAAACCACCAGAAAGAAAGGGCATGCCAAGCGATATTTATGGTCTCCTCGTAGATGCGGGCCAGTTGAGGGATATTGCTGGTGCCGGCATAGGTACGGACCAGCATGGGCCGGGCCGCCTGCCAGACGGAGCGGAACTCCTCTGCAGAGTTGATTGGGACCCCGCCGCCATTGGGCTTGTCGGCCCAGTCTTCTCCAAAATTGGATTGGCTCAGCTGGGAGGTGCCGATGGAGAGTATGTCCAGCAGGCCCGCCGCCGCCAGTTGACGCGTCCAATCCAAAAAGAGGTGAACGGCTTGGAGGCGATCCGGCAAATAAGGACCCACATGGGCCCGCATGAGCGGCGGCAGCCCCTTTTCCGCGCTGTGACATCGGCGGGCGACTACTCTGTCCTCCGCTGTCCCATAACCGGGATAGCCGGAGCGGTCAACAGGCTTTATCTGAAGCTGTTTGCCCTCCTGTATCAATGTGCGGGCAAATGCAAGGCGGGCATCATCATAAGCAATCTCTTCGGTCATTTCCCGGGGACGCAGAGCGGGGTCAACACCGATCTTGTCCAGGGTCTCTCCGGGGGTTTCATCACCGAAGAACACCTCCACGCGCTCGCCGTGTTCACTCTTTACGAGCATGCAGGCCTGGGGGAGTCCGGCGAAATAGAGGCCGTTAATGGGTCCGCCTCTTTCCGCCAGCAGCCGCCGCACCTGGAGTTGATGGAGGAGAAGCCCGAAGGCTTCGGCTCCTTCTTCCGGGTCCAGCCTGTAACTGAACCCCAGCCGGGTGATTCTCTCCCGGCGGATCCAGCGCTCCAGCAGGGCGATGTTTTGGGGCTTTGCAGGATCGCCTGCGGCCTCACATATGTCGGCATCCGCGAGCATGGTCTGGAAGCCGCACTCGCGCAGCAATTGTCCGACCGAACTCAGACCAAGGGTATGGGCGTCGACGGCGGGCCTGATGAGGCCGAAGACGTCCTTATCTTTATCGGGAGGTCTCACGACTCCGCTGTCTCCGTTTGCTTGGTTTGGCCGGCTTCTTCTCCGGCAAGTTGCCTTCCAGCACCAACTGCCGAATCTGCTGGAGGGTCAGCCCGGCGAGGCCCAACTTCTCCGCGGTTCTGCCCGTTTGCCAGTAGTCACACTGGTGCAGCAGATTGGCGAGATGGACAATCGCCTTGATAGTCGGGCAGGGCACCCCCAATATTTCCCCCATGGAGGCAATGGGGACAAGGCTCATGGGAACATCCTCCGTGAGGTAGCGGTGGTAGAGGCGATGGGGTGCCTTGATGCCGTAGTAACCGGGGTTGGCGCGCAGCGCCTCGTGCAGGGTCTTGCCGGCGGCATCATACGCCACATAGAGCCATTCACGTGCGCTCATGCAATTGAACCCCAGAGCCGCGCCGACTGCAACGCGTTCCGCGTCCAGGGCCTCCAGAATCAAGGCGGTGGAGGCGGTAATGCCGTCTATGTAGTACTCGAATTCACCGTGGGTGCTTTCGATACGGGCGCAGTTCAGCACGGTGACGGCGGGATGGAATACCGAGCCGATGTTGTCCATGCTGGTTTTCATTACATTGTCGCCAGGGATGAACTCATAATAGGCCGGCGCAATCGCTTTGATTACCTCTGGGGTGCGATAGGCGGGGATGGCCGCCACCGGGACACTGTTCTTGATGCGGAAGATCTGGACCTGCGCGGGGTTTACGGCACGGCTGGCATAGAGAAAGGTCTGCGCCTCCGCCACTACTACATCGGCCTTCACTTGTTTCTGGCGGAGGATGTGATGGAACTCCAGCGCCCCGCCGGTACGGCCGGGATGAAGTACAACGACCTGGCCATCATGCAGATGGGGCGCGCACTGTTCCGCGATGAAGGCATGCCCCACGGCCGGCACGGTGACCATCAATACGTCCACCCCGTCCAATGCCTTGGCGATATCCGCGCTCACCACTTTGAGCCGGCCTCGGCCCCGGGGCAGTTCTTCACCATCCCGAGCGACGATTTGAATTCCGCCGGCATGCTGGATGGGCCGCAGCCGGTCCGGATTGCGGTTGTAGAGGTTGACAGAGAATCCTTTCAAGGCAAGGTGAGCGGCCATGGCCATACCGCCATTGCCCGCGCCCAGCACACAAAACCGCGGCTTTTCGGCTGATTTACTCTTCTTTGGCATCTTACCTCCTCTACAGACGACACTCACTATCGCCGCCGGGGAGGCTTCTTTGCCTCACCCGTTCCCCTAGGCTGTTGCTGGGCTTTGATGTATGTCTGGGGTGGACTCTGACAGGGGAAGAAGGTGGCGATTGGCCCGACGAGGCTTGCACTTGTCAGCAGAGCACTCGCTTCTCAATCTTTGGCGCAGATTATAACACATGTGAGAATACGTGGTCAAAGAGCGCCGCTTCTCAATCATCTTGACAGTCGGAGAGGGAATTGCCTAATATGTGGCGAGTTGGGTTGTAAGGGGCCTGTGACGGCGCGGGCCGCCTGTTTGTTTGGGAGGGGGATCGCCAGGACTTTGCCGTTCTTTCCCGTCTTCGGCTGTAAGAAGGGAGCGGAGCAAAGGCGAATTGGCAAAGACAGGCCGCGGTCAACCTGGGCTGGGAGCGTTCACTGGCATCGGTCTGATGTTGGGCATCTCCGCAGGTCTGGGTTACTGGTTCGGTTCATGGCTTGACGGACGCTGGCATACCTCTCCTTGGCTCTCACTGGTGGGACTCCTTCTCGGCATGGGAGCAGGATTTCTGGAGACGGCGCGTCTGCTGCGTCGTTTTGGAAATGAATAGACAAGCCTGCAAGGGATTTCCCTCTTGACAAGCGTGGTCGGAATCAAAACATCGAGTGTTTTCGCCTGCCTTGAACTTACACCTCTGACCCTTTACTCTTCCTGACGGAGACATGGTATTGGAGGTTAAGGAAAAAGGCTCCCTGGAAGCGGTACCGAGGATCGCAGTGGCGGTTGCGGTTTTCGCCAGCCTGGCGGCTCTTCCCTGGGGCCCCAAGGCGGCGGGCGGCGTGGCCGCCGGCGCAGGACTCGGCATAGCAAGTCTTTTGCTCTTGCAGTCTTTGGTATCTCGAGCCTGCAAAGCAAAGCGCCCGAAACGCTGGCTTTGGGCGCTATGGGTGGTGAAGTTTCCGATTCTCTGTACACTGCTCTACTTTCTCATTGGAAGAGAGTGGGTCAGCCCGGTAGGTTTCTGCGTGGGTGTGGGAGTTGTTCCTCTTGTTTTGGTTGTTAGCGGGCTTTGGCCCAAGAGAGAAGAAGCATGAGTAGCCTTCTGCTGATCGCTGCACAGAGTGTTCATGGGGCAGCAGTCGAAGATTCGCACACCGCCCTGGAAGCCCCCACCTGGCTCGATTTCCTGCACCGAATGCCCTGGTGGCCGGAATGGATGCCGGTTCAGTTCGCTTGGTCTGTGGTGGCGATGGTTTTCGTTTGTCTGCTCTGTTATCTGGGCACCAGGAGGATGCAAAGGGTTCCACGGGGGCTGCAGAATCTGCTGGAGACGGCGGTACAGGGGATTGAGGATTTCGTGGTTGGAGTGATGGGCCCTACGGGACGCTCTTTCACTCCCTTCCTGGGAACACTCTTCATTTATATCGCGGTGATGAATCTGTTCGGCCTGCTGCCGGGGTTCGCTTCTCCCACAGCGAATCTCAACACTACCCTGGGAATGGCAATTATAGTCTTCTTTGTGGTTCAGTATCACGGAGTACGGCAGAGCGGCTGGCGATATGTCAAGCATTTCATCGGAGAGCCTTGGTGGCTTTTTTTCATCATGCTCCCCTTACATATTATCTCTGAACTGGTGCGCCCGATGACCCTGGCTCTTCGTCTGCGTGGCAACATCTATGGTGAGGAGGTGGCGGTCTTTGCGTTCATCGCTCTCGCCGTTAGCCTACCGGTCTACCTGCGGTGGTTACCCTTGCAGTTGCCCATGGTGCTGTTGGCTTGTCTGACCTCTCTCATTCAGGCCTTGGTCTTTGTTTTGCTGACTTCGCTCTACTTGACTCTGGCAAGCCCGGAAGCAGAACACTGAGGGTCCTTGCGGGATGGAATGGAGATACCCTTCACAACCGTGAAGTGGAGAAGATAGATAGACGAGATTCGCTGATTCAGAAGTCAATCCAGCACGGTAACAGGAGGTTCAGATGCTATATCTCTTCGGGTTGGTTATTGCCACCGGATTCGGTGTCGCCCTGGCGGCAGTCGCCGGCTCTCTGGGGCAAGGACGAGCAACCGCCGCCGCGGTTGAGGCGATGGCAAGACAGCCGGAAAACTCCGGGGCCATCCGGAACGCGATGATCATCGGTCTCGCCTTGATTGAATCCCTCACCATCTACGCGCTGGTAATAGGATTCATCTTGAGCACCAAGTTGCCGGACGTGAAGGACGTCTTGGCGGTTCTTTCCGGCGGCCACTAGTGTGTGGGTCGGGAGGTGAAGGTGTGGGAGCCTGAACCTTGTGCCCGCACCTTCCATCGGAAACGGAGGCCCTGAATGCAGGAACTTCTTAAAACATTGGGCATTGAAGGCCCGGTCATTCTGCTCCAGATCGTCGGCTTTGTGATCCTCTATCTCCTGCTGCGCCGATTTCTCTTCGGCCCGGTGGGAGCGATGCTGGAGGCGCGGCGAAAAGAGGTGGAGGCGGGGCTAGAGGCATCTGAAGAGGCGCGCGCGGAGACCGCCCGCCTCAGCGAAGATCGGGGGAAACTGCTCGCCCAGGCGAGAGATGAGGGCCGCGCGCTGGTGCAGAAGTCGGTGCAGGAGGCGCAAGAGGCCAGAGAGCGGCTCTTGGCTGAAGCACAGGCTGATCGCCAGGAGATACTGGAGCGGGGCCGGCAGATGATTGAAGTGGAGCGTCGCCAGGCCGTCGTGGAATTGCGCGAAGAAGTGAGTGAATTGGCCCTGCGAGCAGCCTCCCGCGCGATACGAGAGGCGATGGACGAGAAAGCCCATCGGGAGGCGATTAATGCTTTCATTTCCAGCATTGAGAGCCAAGCGCCGCCTGCTGCAGCGGATGAATGAGTCGTGAGTCGCATTGAGTTGAGTGTTGAGAGTTCAGAGCGCGGCGATGCAGATTCGCCTGTCTCAACTTTCTCTCAACTCTTAACTCTGGACTCTGAACCGGAAGTTGGATCATGGAACGCCAAATAGCCGCACGCTATGCAGAGGCTCTTTTCTCGCTGGCGCGGGAAAGAGACGAAATAGACCGGGTTGACAGCGACCTGAAGGCGGTCGCCGCGCTGTTGGCGGAAGTGAGCGAGTTTGCGCGGCTGTTGGAACATCCTGAGGTGGCCCAGGAGCGGAAATATAGTCTGTTGGAAGAGGTTCTGGGAGAAGCCATCCTGCCCGTTACGCTTTCTTTCTTGAAACTGGTGGTGAGAAGAGGAAGAAGCGAACTACTGGGGCTGGTGGAAGAGGAATATCGCCTGCTGGCTGAGGAGAGCAGAGGGATAGAGAAGGTGGAGGTGGCAAGTGCGACTCCACTCACTTCCGACCAAGAGAATCGTCTGCGCTCCGCGCTGGAGCGGCTGACGAACAAGAAGGTGGAGATTGCTACACGCCTGGATCCCGGGCTTCTCGCCGGAGTGCGAGCGCAAATCGGGCATAGATTGATAGATGGAAGCGCGGCAGGCCGGCTGCAGGAGCTGCGTTCCAAATTCAAGGACATAGGTGGAGCGGGATGAGGATAGACCCCCAGGAAGTAAGTTCTGTTCTGCGCAGTGAGATCGAGTCCTTCAAAGAGGAACTCATTACCACAGGAGTGGGCCGGGTCATCCAGGTGGGAGACGGGATTGCCCGCGTGTACGGCCTCTCCGATGCCATGATGGGGGAGTTGCTTGAGTTCCCCGGCGGTGTCATGGGAATGGCGCACAACCTGGAAGAGGATAATGTGGGCTGTATCCTGTTGGGCAGCGACCAAGGGATTCGCGAGGGAGATGAAGTCCGCACCACCGGCCGTATCATCCAGGTGCCGGTGGGAGAGGCGCTCCTGGGGAGAGTGGTAAATGCCCTGGGCCAGCCGCTGGATGACAAAGGCGCGGTGGCCGCGGAAGAGTCCAGACCCATCGAAACCCGCGCCCCTGGTGTGGTACACCGCCGCCCTGTTTCTCAACCTCTTCAGACGGGCCTTAAATGCATTGACGCTATGACCCCCATCGGCCGGGGCCAGCGGGAACTTATCATCGGAGACCGCCAGACCGGCAAGACCGCCATTGCGGTTGACGCCATCCTGAATCAGAAGGGGCTGGGCGTCCATTGTTTCTATGTCGCCATCGGGCAGAAACTCTCCACTGTGGCGCGCGTATATGACACCCTGGAGCGCGCCGGGGCCATGGATTATACGACCATCATCTCGGCGACGGCGAATGATCCCGCGCCGGAGCAGTATCTCGCCCCTTATGCGGGCTGTTCCATGGGCGAATATTTCCGAGATTCGGGCCGGCACGCGCTCGTGATATATGATGATTTGACGAAACACGCGCAGGCCTATCGCCAACTCTCTCTTCTGCTGCGCCGACCGCCGGGCAGAGAGGCCTTCCCCGGAGATATCTTCTATCTGCACGCTCACCTCCTGGAACGGGCGGCGAAAATGGATGATTCACGGGGCGGCGGGTCTTTGACCGCGCTGCCGATTATCGAAACCCAGGAGGGAGATTACTCCGCCTATATCCCCACCAATGTCATTTCCATCACTGATGGACAGATTTATCTGGAGAGCGACCTCTTCTTCGCCGGTGTGAGGCCGGCGATGAATGTGGGCCTTTCCGTTTCCAGAGTGGGTGGAAAAGCCCAGACTAAGGCGATGAAACAGGTGGCGGGCAGGCTGCGGCTGGACCTGGCTTACTATCAGGACCTGCAGGCCTTCGCCCAGTTCGCCAGCGAACTTGATAAAGCCACCCAGGCGCAGCTGGCGCGGGGTGAGCGGATGGTGGAACTGCTTAAACAGCAGCAGTATCAGCCCATGCCGATGGAGGAACAGGTCATAGTCATCTTTGCGGGTGTAAACGGTTATATAGATTCTCTTGCGGTAGAAGATGTGAAAGCCTTTGAGACGGGACTGCTGAACCGGATGCGAGAGGAATGTCCCAGGATACTGCACCGCATCAAGGACAGCGGTGAGTTGGATGAGGAGACGGAGACGAATCTGCGCCAGGCGATAGAGGATTATAAGGAAAAGTTCAGAGTTGAGAGTTGAGGGTCGAGAGCTAAGAGCAGGGTATGATTTCGACACGTGACATAAAGCGGAAGATCAAGACCATCCAGAGCATCCAGCAGATGTGCCGGGCGATGAAGACCGTCTCTCTGGTGAAACTGCAGAAGGCAGAGGCGCGGCTGGTCTCTGCGCGGCCCTATGCGGAGGGGATGGGACGCTGTCTGGCGCGGCTGATGGGAGCCGTAAGCGGCAAACTGTTCCCCCGCGGTGGTGAGAAGGCGGTCGCTGTTATTACCTCTGACAAGGGGCTGTGCGGGGGTTACAATTCCACTGTCATCCGCAAGGCGCAGCAGGAGATTGGCGATGCGCCTTTGGTGACGATGGGTAGAAAGGGAGCGCGCTTTTTTCGACGCCAAAAGAATCCCATTCTGGAGAGCCTGGTCCCGCTCGGCTCAGAACCCACTTTCGGGCAGAT
>JABAOF010032930.1_pt2 | contig 19067 bp, 15 predicted proteins | sample 7062171 | NCBI WGS metagenome assembly JABAOF01 (sample SAMN14538628, study PRJNA623070) | marine sediment metagenome | biome: marine biome [ENVO:00000428]; feature: marine pelagic biome [ENVO:01000023]; material: deep marine sediment [ENVO:00002113] | place: India: Gulf of Khambhat ...
CATGGGCGCCGACATCTTCGAGAGCTACGTGGGCGCCATCATCGCGACCATCGCCATCGCGGCCACCAGCCCAGCCATCGCAGACCGCATGGCGGCGGCGGCCATACCGCTGCTCTACACGCTGGCGGGCCTGGCGGCCAGCCTGCTCGCCATCGCACTGTTCCGCATCCTGGAGCGCTTCAGCCCCGCCGGCGCGCTCCGCTGGGCCACCTTCATCGCGGCGGGCCTATTCCTGACGGCGGCCTACTTCATCACCCAGCGGGTGGACATCGGCATCACTCTAGCCAACGGCAACCCGAGTCCGATGGGACCGTTCTGGGCGGTCGTGGTGGGCACGCTGGCCGGCATCATCATCGGCCTCGCCACGGAGTGGTACACGGCGGCACGACCGATCCGCACGATCGCCGAGGCATCCCTCACTGGCCCCGCCACCAACATTATCTCCGGCCTCGCCGTGGGCATGCGCTCGGTGGCGATCCCGCTGCTGGTGATCTGTGGTGCCATCTTCATCGCCTACACCATGTCCGACCTCTACGGCATCGGCATCGCCGCCGTGGGGATGCTCGCCACGGTGGGGGTCACCATGTCGGTGGACGCCTACGGCCCCATCGCCGACAACGCGGGCGGCATCAGCGAGATGAGCGGCCTGGGCCCCGACGTCCGCAAGATCACCGACGGGCTCGACGCCCTGGGGAACACCACGGCGGCCATCGGCAAGGGCTTCGCCATCGGCTCGGCCGCGCTCACCGCCCTGGCCCTGTTCACGGCATATGCCAATGCGGTCACGCCCCAGGGTGAGGCGCCGATCATGCTCAATATCTCCAACCCCAAGGTGGTGATCGGCATCTTCCTGGGGGGCATCCTGCCGTTCCTCATCGCGGCCATGACCATGACTGCGGTGGGCCGCGCGGCCGAGGGAATGGTCCAGGAGGTGCGGCGCCAGTTCCGGGAGATCGTGGGGCTGATGGACGGCAATGCGAAGCCCGACAGCGCGCGGTGCGTGGACATCTCCACCCGCGCTGCGCTGCGCGAGATGATCGTGCCCGGCGTGACTGCGGTGATCGTCCCGGTCCTGGTGGGCAAGTTCCTGGGGATCGAGACCCTGGGCGGGCTGCTCGCCGGCGCCACGGTGACGGGCGTGATGCTGGCCCTGTTCATGGCCAACTCCGGCGGCGCGTGGGACAACGCCAAGAAGTACATCGAGGGCGGCGCCCACGGCGGCAAGGGCTCCGATCCGCACAAGGCCGCGGTCGTCGGCGACACCGTGGGCGACCCGTTCAAGGACACCAGCGGGCCGTCCATGAACATCCTGATCAAGCTCATGTCGGTGGTCAGCCTGGTGCTGGCACCGTGGTTTATCGGGTAGCCGCAACCCGGCACACCACCCCTCGGGAAGCGGGAAGGGGGAAGCGGGAAGAGTACGTCCTGGCCGCTTCCCCCTTCCCGCTTCCCGCTTCCCGGTCCTAATGCTCCGCCTCGGCATCATCGGCCTCCCCAACGTCGGCAAGTCGACGTTGTTCAACGCCCTCACCAACGCCGGCGCCGCCGCTTCCAACTACCCATTCTGCACCGTGGACCCGAACATCGGCGTGGTCCCGATCCCCGACGAGCGGCTGGAGCGCCTGGCGGCCGCGGTGGGCCAGGAGAACATCGTGCACGCCGCGGTGGAGTTCTTCGACATCGCCGGGCTGGTCGAGGGCGCCAGTAAGGGAGAGGGCCTAGGGAACCAGTTCCTCTCCCACATCCGCAACGTGCACGCGGTGGTCCACGTGATCCGTTGCTTCGAGGATCCCGATGTCGCGCACGTGACGGGCGACGTGGACCCGGTGCGGGACCATGAAGTGGTCACGACCGAGCTGGCGCTGGCCGACCTCGCCGTGGTGGAGCGCCAGCGGGAGCGGGCCCGGAAGCTCGCCCGCTCGGGGGACAAGGACGCAGCGGCGGAAGTGGATCTCTTGGAGCGGGTCATCGGCGTGCTCGACGCCGGCCGCGGCGCACGGGACGCGGTCTCCACCAAGGACCAGCGGCGAGCCCTGGAGCGGCTGGGGCTGCTGACGCTCAAGCCCGTGTTGTACGCGGCCAACGTTGGCGAGGAGCAGTTGGGCGCCGAGCGGATCCCCGCCGTGGAGGCACTCGAGGCGACCGCCAAGGCGCACCACGAAGAGGCCGAAGTGGTACCCTTCTCCGCCAAGTTCGAGGCCGAGCTCGCCGAGCTCGACGGAGACGAGCGCGCCGATTTCCTGGCCAGTGCCGGCATAGCGGAGCCGGGCCTCGACCGCCTAATCCACGCCTGCTACCGGCTGCTCGACCTGGAGACGTTCTTCACCGTGGTGGGCGACAAGGAGGTCCGGGCCTGGACCCTGCCGGCGGGGGCAAGCGCCTACGAGGCGGCCGGCCAGATCCATACGGACTTTCAGAAGGGCTTCATCCGCTGTGAGGCAGTGCTGGTGGAGGACTTCATCCGGGCAGGCTCCTACAGGGCGGCACGGGAGCAGGGCCTGATTCGGAGCGAGGGCAAGGATTACGTGGTGCGGGATGGGGACGTGCTGCTGTTTCGGTTCAACATATAGACGGACGCTTGGGGGAACGGGGAACAGGGAACTGTGTTGCGGGAGTGTCGTGCCGTTCCCCGCTCCCCGTTCCCCCTTCCCCGTAGCACCCAAACCCACTAGCTTCCCCGCTCCAGATTGTCCTACTCCGCCCGGCACCGGGCGGGGTCACTTTGTCCGAAGGATGGTGCGATGACCCGTCAGTACGAGCTGGTCTACATCTTCGACAGTGCGCTCGAAGAGGCGCAGGTGAACGAGCGCCTCGAGCGGTTTCACTCCCTGATCAAGTCCCCCGAGGCCCCTGAGCCGGTGACGGCTGTCAGTCACTGGGGCAAGCGGACCCTGGCGTACGCCGTCAAGCGCAAAGAGGTGGGCTACTACGTGGTGGTGCAGTTTGAGACCCGCCCCGACCTCCTCGGCGAGCTGGAGCGGGCGATCAAGCTGGACGACACGGTGCTGCGCTACCTCCTAGTGCTCAACGAGGGGTTGCCACCGGTGGCCGCGCCGGCACAGGGGGAGACAGATGCCGCGGTGGCGCCGAGCCCCGAGGAGGTGGAGCAATGAGACGTCCTCGCAAGAGCTGCCCGGTATGCGAGGTCGGGATTCGCGTAGTCGACTACAAGGACGACCGGACCCTCTCCCGGTTCCTCACCGAGCGGGGCAAGATCATTCCCAGCCGGCTCTCGGGCATGTGCGCCCGGCACCAGCGCCAGCTGGCCCAGGCCATCAAGCGGGCCCGGCACCTAGCGCTGCTGCCCTTCATACGGGGCCACTCCCGCTAGATGACGCTGCCGTCCGAGCGGGCGCCGAAGGGCGGGCTCGGGCGTCTGGTGGCCGGGGCCATCGCCTTCGCCGTCGTGGCACCTCTGGCGCTCGCGGCGCTCCCGCTGGCCGTGCTCCTGCTCGCGTCGAGCCCCCGCACCCGCGGCGAGACCGTGACGGCGGGAATCGCCGCGGGCTTCAGTGCCTGGTGGCTGCTGCAGCCGGGGGACCCTCCCGACCAGATGGTGCGGGCCGCCGCCGTGTTCGCCACGGCGATCTTCGCGGTGGCCACGTTTCGCACCCGCCTCTCGGTGATCCACCGGGGCATGGCGGCGGTCAGTGGCGCCGCCGCGGGCGTAGTCGTGCTGCTAGCGGCGCTGGGCACGTCGTGGGGCGAGCTGCACTGGTGGGTAGCACGCCGCGCTGGATACACCGCCCGGATGCTGGTGGGGCAAATGTGGTCCGCGGCCCCGGGTGACATAGCGGAGCCGGCACCCGAGACCCTGCAGCAGCTCGAGGCGTGGCTGGGCACCGTGGTGCAGTTCCTCTCGGACTTCCACCCGGGGGTCACGGCGCTGCAGCTCCTGGCAGGACTCGCGCTGGCCACGGCCGTCTACCAGCGGGTGGCTCGCGACCCGGCCGGCGTGCCGCTCAGACGGCTGCGGGAGTTCCGCTTCTCGGAGCACCTGGGATGGGCGCTCGTCGTGCCGCTCATCGTGGTGTTGGTCCCCAAGCTGGCCGCGCTCAAGCTGACGGCGGCCAACGTGCTGCTGGTGAGCGCCACGCTGTACGCGCTGCGAGGCGCCGCGGTGGCCGTCTTCGGCCTACACCTGCTCGGCGCCGGAGGGGCCTTCCTCACGGCGTTTCTGGCAGTGATCTTGCTGCTGGTGTTGCCTGCCGCCCTCGGCGGTGCCATTGTGTTGGGCGTGCTGGATGCAGGGCTAGACCTGAGACGGCGGTGGATCACGCCGTCGGTGAGGAAATAAGAGACGGAAGATGGAAGTCATTCTGAGAGAGACGGTCGAGAATGTGGGCCGGGCGGGCGAGGTCGTGAAGGTGAAGGACGGCTACGCCCGCAACTATCTGATTCCCAAGGGCTTGGCCTATGTGGCCACCGCCGCCAACAAGCGCCGGACCGAGGCCGCGGCCACGCGGCTCGCGGGTAAGGTGGCCGCCGAGCAGGGTGACGCCGAAGCCCTCTCCGCGCGGCTTGCGGGACTGGAGCTGCGCTTTGCAGTGAAAGCAGGTGAGGGAGACAAGCTGTTCGGCTCGATCACGTCGGCCGACATCGCCGCCAAGCTCGCCGAGCAGGGCATGGAGGTGGACAAGCGGGTGATCGAGCTGGACGAGCCGATCAAGATGATCGGGGTCTACCAGGTACCGATCCGGCTGCACGCGGAGGTCCGCGGCGAGGTTCGGGTCTGGGTCGACAGGGAAGCGTGACAGGCACCGTGGTCGGGATCACCTACCTCGACGGCCCGCGGCTGAGGCGGTCGGTTCTGGCGGCCGCCGACTGGGTGGACGCAAACCGCGACGAGCTCAACCGCATCAACGTGTTCCCCGTGCCCGACGGGGACACGGGCACCAACTTCGCCATGACGCTGCGCGCCGCGGCCGAAGGCGTGCGTACCCTCCACCGCCGCGCCAAGCTTCCCACCGTCAGCGGCGCCATGGCCGAGGCCTGCGTGTTCGGAGCGCGCGGGAACTCCGGCATGCTGCTGTCCCACTTCCTCATCGGCTTCCGCGAGTCCCTCGGCGGCCTGGAGGTCGCCGGCGCGAGCGACGTCGCCCGCGCCATCCGCGCCGGTGCCAACCGATTGTACCACTCCCTCGACGATCCGGTGGAGGGTACCATCCTCACGGTCTCGCGAGACGTGGCGGACGCGGCGGAGTGGGCGGCGGAGCGCGACCGCAACCTGCAGGAGATGATGGCGCACGTCATGAAGCGCGCCGAAGAGTCGCTGCGCCGCACTCCGGAGCTGCTCGAGGTGCTCAGGGAAGCCGGCGTCGTGGATGCAGGCGCGAAGGCGTTCGTGCGGGTGCTCGAAGGCGTCATGCGGCTCATCGAGGGCGACCCGATCCTGCCGGCGGCGGAGCCGTTGGAGTACACGGTGCCCGACGCGGCAGCCCTCGCCGAGGTGGCGGCGGAGCGGGACTACGGCTTCTGCACCGAGGTCCTGGTGCGTGGCAGCGACCATCCACCCAGCACGGAGATTCGCAAGACGCTGCGCAGCCTCGGCGGGTCCATCGTGGTCCTGGCCACGGAGGACCTCCTCAAGGTTCACGTGCACACGGACACGCCGCAGGAGGTGTTCGCACTCGCCGAGTCATGGGGAACGATCGAAGCGACCAAGGCCGACGACATGCGGGAGCAGCACCGCGCCCTGCACGAGGCGCACCGCAAGATCGGCATCGTGGTTGACTCCTCATGCGACCTCCCCGACCGCATGGTGGACCAGCACGGAATGGTGGTCGTGCCGTTGCAGGTGATTCGGGGAGCCAAGACTTACCTGGACCGGCTCGACATTCGCGGCGCCGAGCTGTACGACCAGATGCGCGAGGGTGGCGAGGTGTTCACCACCTCGCAGCCGACCCCGGGTGCCTTCCTGCAGGCCTATGAAGATGCGCTGTCGAGCGCGGACGACATCATCGGGCTCTTCATCGCAGGGTCGCTGTCGGGCACACTCGCGTCGGCCCAGGCCGCCGCCCAGGCCCGCGCCAACGGCGAGCACATTACGCTATTCGACTCTCGCACCGCATCGTTCGGGTTGGGCATGCTGGCGCTGCGCGCAGCCGAGCTGGCAGAGGCCGGCTGGGAGATACCGGCCATCGTGCGGGAGCTGGATCGCATTCGCGATCAGTCGGGCGCGTTCTTCACGGTAGACGTGTTCGATAACCTGCTCCGCTCGGGTCGCGTGAGCCGCGGGCGAGCCTGGCTCGGGGGGCTGCTCGACATCAAGCCGATCCTGGAGGTGGGCCGCGACGGCCGCATCGTGCCCCTGGACCGCGTGCGCGGGCGCGAAGCGTTGGTGCCGCGCGTCCTTAGACACCTCGAACGGCGGCTCACCCCCCGGCCCGAGTTCCTGCGGATCGCCGTGGCCCACGCCGGCGTCCCCGAACTGGGCGAGGAGATCCACGACGAGCTCGTACGCCGCTACCAACCCCGCGACGTTTACGTGAGTGACGTGACCGCCGCCCTGGGCGTGCACGTCGGTCTGGGCGCATGGGGCATCTTCTGGCAGATCGAAGACGCCGCGCCCTCGGATACCGCAGAGCCATTCCCAGAAGACCCAAGCCCGCAAGCGTAGACAGCGACGCCCGGCACGACCTGCGGCTCGCCGTCGCAGCGCTCGATGAACACAAGGCGATCGACGTCGTCGTGTTGGATCTGCGCACGATCAGCGACGCGGCCGACTACTTCGTGATCGCCTCGGGGTCGTCGGACATCCACGTGCGCACACTAGCGGAGCGCGTGCAGGAGGCCGTGGAGCGCTCCGGCAGCCGTCCCCACCATGTGGAGGGAATGACCGCGGGCCGGTGGGCGCTGCTCGACTTCGTGGACGTCGTGGTCCACGTGTTCCACCCCACGCTGCGGGAGTACTACCAGCTGGAGCGGTTGTGGGCGGATGCGGAGGTGGTGGAGATGGACGAGTTGTCGACGGGGCGCAGCGTGAGCGGGGAACGGGGAAAGGGGAAAAGGCAAAGGTAGAGCGTTGCCCGGTCGCACCTTTCCCCCTTTCGCATTGCAGCTCCGGACTTCCGGCTATTGCCCTCGCACCACATCTCTCCCTAGCTTGCGCTGTGCACTTCCGTAGCGCGCCCATCGCCGTTGTCGCGGCCCTCAGCGCCTGCACCTCCCAGCAGGACGACACGACACTGCGGGAAGCCCTCGCGCGGGGCCCCCGCGGCTCCGACGTGGCGGCGTCGGTCGTGTTCCGCTTCCCCGCAGGTCCCAACGGCCGGAACGCTACCCTCTATCGTCTACCCGACCTCGACCAGGTGGCGTGGCGCTTCGAGGCCGAGGACAATCCGGTCGCCCGCACCGTGGGGTTCGCCGGCGACGACGATCTGGCGTTCACCCTCACGAGCCAAGCCGAACTCGTGGCCCTCGACCTCACGAGCGGGCGCGCGCGCGTGGTGGACACGAGCGTCGCCCTCGCCACGATCGGTCCCACCGGTACCCCCTTCGTGGTGCACTACGACAGCTCGGTGGCGACGATTCGGCAACGCTCTGTAAACGAGTGGTCGGTACGGTTCGACGGCATGCCGAGCGCCATCCGGGGCGCGGCGCGGAACCGCCTGGTGGGGCTGGTGCCCGACGAGGAGGGACGCACGTTGCAGCTGCTCGCCGACGGGCAGGCGCCAGTGTCGCAACGCCTGCCGGCGGGCGCGGTCACGCTGTCACGCTGGGGCGACGTAGCCGCGGTGGCCACCGATTCCGGACTGGTCGTGCTCGATCCCACGGCGGCGACACCCGCGCGGTTCACACGGCTGCCGGACGCCGCGCGCGCGGCCGCCCTGTCACCCGCGGCGCACCGGATCTACGTCACGGACGTGACGGGGCGCCTGCTGAGCATAGAGCGGTTCACATTGGCCGTGCTCGACAGCCTGTTCCTGCCGGGACCGGCCGGTGAGCTACGTACCGGTCCCACCGGACGCCTGCTGCTCGCCGCGCCACAGTTCGACGAGGCCGTCTGGGTGGTGGACGCGGTCGGGTGGGAACTGACCGGCTCCGTGAGCGGCGAGTGGGGCGCGCAGCTTCCCGTGGTGGCGCCGGACGGCACGATCCTGTTGCGGCGGGGCGACAGGATCATAGCGCTCTCGCCTGACACCCTGCAGCAGACGGGAGACGTGGCCGACACCGAGGGCGACCACTGGCTCCCCCTCGCGTGGGATCCGCGCCGCCCCGTCCTCGAGTTCGCCGAGACCGGCGAGGCCGAGGAGCCCCAGTCCGACCAGCTCATCTACGTGCAGGTGAGCGCGACACACAACGAGGATTGGGCGCGCGATCTGGCCACCAACCTCGGCCGCGCGGGCATGCCGGCCTCGGTACTGCCACCGGCCGACTTCCTCGAGCCGTACCGCGTGGTGCTCGGGCCCTACCCCACCCGGGAGGAAGCCGACGACACCCGGCGCATGCTCAACATGCCCTCCTGGATCCTGACGCTGGACACCGCGCGCACCACGCCATGAAGCCGCGGGAGCTTCCCCGGGCCCAGCTCTCCGGCACCGCTCCCACCCTCCTGGCCGAGGCCACCGTCGTCGTGCTCGTCCCACTCGACGGGGGCGGCCGAGCGAGCGAAGCCATGGCACTGGAGCTCGCCGCCGCGGTCGCGCGGCATGCCCGCCGCGTCGCCCTGGTGGACCTCTCACTCGAGGAGCCCATCCTCACCACGCATCCTGGAAACGCCTCGGGAGAGGGCGTGGTGGATGCGTTCCTCTACGGCGCCTCGCTGCAGCGCGTCGCCGTGGAGCAGGACGTCCCCGGCCTGCACGTGATCGGCGTGGGCACCCAGCCCACGGACCCCGAGGAGATCTGGTCCCATCCCCGGTGGCGGCGCCTCGCTCGCGGCTTCGCCACGGAGGGCGCGCTGTTGCTGTTGCTCGTGCCGCTCGCGGGAGTCGCACAGTTGACCGTCGAGCCCGACCGCATCGTGGTGCTGGCGCCGGTCGGCACGAGCGGAGTGGCACGGCGGCTCAGCGCACTCGACGAGGTGCGTCACCGTGGCGTGCCGGTCGACGTCGTGGTCGACACGCCGCCGCCACGCGTGACCACACCTCCGAGGCCTCGCCCACCGGCCGCCCGACCGGTCGCCACCAGGCGCGTGCGCCCTCCGCGGCGGCGCCGCTGGGTGGCCGCCGCTGCCGTGACGGCGATCGGTGCGGCGAGCCTGGCGGTGATGCTCGCCCAACGGACCGACGGCTCGATGAGCGAGAGCGAGGCGAGCGACTCTCCTGCCCCGCCGGCACCGGTGCTCGAGGAGGCGGGCAGCGACTCGCTGTATTACTCGGTGCAGGTGGCAGCCTTTCAGAGCATGGCCAATGCCGTCGAGCGGGCGCGCGAATACCAGCAGGCCGGATGGGCGGCGACGGTGAGCCCGGTCAGGCTGGGTCGGCAGGGCACCTGGTATCGGCTCATGGTCGCGGCCGTTTCCGCCCCCAGCGCAGCGGAGCGCGCGCTGGCCCGCCTGTGGAACCAGGGCCTGCTGGAGCGGCCCAACGGCACCATCCTGCGCACGCCGCACGCAATCCGCTTGGGGAGCTACAGCGACACGGGTGCGGCCCGGACGGCGCGCGAGGGGCTACGTGACGGCGGGGCGGCAGCGTACATTGTGGAGGCGTCTGACGGGACCGTGGGACTCTTCGTGGGCGCCTTCGAAACGCCCGAGCAAGCGCGCCTGGCGGACTCCATCCTCGCAGCAGCGGACCTCCAGGGCACCGTCGTACCACGAACAGGGATCGCGCGATGAAACTCACCCGGCTAGAGCTGTCGGGCTTCAAGTCGTTCGCTGATACGACCGAACTCGCCTTCGAGGACGGCATAACCGGCGTCGTCGGTCCAAACGGCTGCGGCAAGTCCAACATCTCCGACGCCGTGCGGTGGGTGTTGGGCGAGCAGCGGGCCCGCCTGCTGCGCAGCACGCGCATGGACGACGTGATCTTCCAGGGCTCGGTGAAGCGGCGCCCCATCAACATCGCCGACGTCTCCCTCGTGTTCGACAACAGCGACGGTGTGCTCCCCATCTCGTATCACGAGGTCGTCGTAACTCGACGGATCTCCCGCAGCGGGCAGAGCGATTACCTGATCAACCAGTCGCCGGTCCGCCTGCGCGACGTGCACGACCTGCTGCAAGGCACCGGCCTGGGCAGCGATGCGGGCGTGGTGATCGAGGCGCAGATGATCGACCGCCTGCTGTCGGAGCGCGCCGAGGAGCGGCGCTCCCTGTTCGAGGAGGCGGCGGGCATCGGTCTCTACCGGGACCGCAAGGCGAGCACCGAGCGCCGCCTGGAGCGCACGGCAGCCGACCTGCAACGGCTCGACGATCTGATAGGCGAGGTGCAGACCCAGGTACGCAGCCTCGCGCGGCAGCGGGGGAAGGCAGAGCGCCAGCTGTACTACTCGGAGCAGCGCTTCGCCATCGTGATGACCCTGACCCGCCGGGAACTCGAAGCGTTCGGCGCCCAGCACGGGGAGCTGCAGCAGCGCCGCGACACGCTGCGGGTCCGGATCCCGGAGGCGCGGCAAGCCATCGGCGAGCGGGAGAAGCGGCGCGAGACCCGCGTCCAGGAACGCGCGGCGGCCGAGGCCCGGCGTACCGAGCTGGAGCGGCGCCTTGGCGAGACGCGGGTGGAGCTGGAGCGCCTCGAGGGTGATCTGAACCTGGCTGCCGAGCGACTGGAGCACCACTCGGCTCGGCGCACCCGCGCGATCGAGGAGCGTGCCGTGGCCGAGGCGAAGGCACAGCAGGCGGCGCGCGAACTCGACGCGGCAGCCCACGAACGGCAGGCCGCGGAGGCGGCGCGCCAGTCGGTGCAGACGGAGCTGGACTTGCGCACGGCCTCGGAGGACGAGGCGCGCCAGCGGTTGCTGCAGCAGCGCGAGCGCGTGCGCGAGCTGGAAGCCTCGCTGCAGCGCACGGCGGAGAACTCCAGGGCGCTGAGCGGTGAGGCCACCGCGCTCGACGGCGAGCTCGAGGAGCTGGAGCGGCAGCGGGGGGAGGCCGAGGAGCGGTTGCGGGTCGCAGAGCAGGAGCACGCCGCGGCGCGCGACGCTCTCGAGACGGCCCGCTCGGCGCTCGCCGCGCGGGAGCGGGAGGAGCGGGAGGCGGCAGCCGAGCTGGAGCGAGCGCGACACAGCCTGGCCGCTGCGCGGGAGCACGAAGCGGCGGTGCGCGTGGAGCGACGTGAGGTGGAAGAGGCCATCGCACAGCTCTCTGCCCGGCGCGGAGCGCTGGCAGAACTCGAGCGCAAGCGCGAGGGCATGGCGCCCGCCGCCCGCGCCCTGCTAGGAGCGCGGGAGGAGTTCGGTGAGGGGGCGATCCTCGGACCGCTGAGCGACTTCCTTTCCCTCTCGCCCGCGGAGGCGCGCGTCGCGGAGCGGCTCCTCGCCGACTGGCTCCAGGCAGTGCTGGTGCGGGACGAAGCAACCGTCGAGGCAGTGCAGGCGTGGCACGCACGAGCAAATCCGGGTCCGCTGGTGCTGCTTCCGGTCGAGCCCGGTCCAATCGTACCGCCGGGCACGCCTCCCCTGAACCTCCGTGCCACGGCCCCGGCCGAGCGCTGGGTGGCGGCGCTGCTCACCGGCAGTCGGACACAGGACGCCGAGGGGCGGCTCATCTGGCGGGCCAACGGCGCCGTCTACCTCCCCGGTAGCGAGGCGACGGGTCCCCTGAGCCGTCGCGCGGAGCTCGAGGAGCTCGGTCGGCAGCTCGACGATGCGAACGGCAAGCTGGGAGAGCTCACGCGGCGCGCGCAGCAGGCCGCGCAGGCACACAGCGCGGCGGAGCGCGCGCTCGAGGCGGCCACTGAGGGGAGCAACCGCGCCCGTGCTGCGCTGCGCGAGGCACAGGGCGGGAGCGACGAGGCGAGCCGGCACCTGCACCGTGCCGAGCGCGAGCGCGCCGAAGCCGATCAGACCGCGGCGCGGCTCCGGGAACGAGTCGCCGAGCGGCAGACGCGCCGCCAGGCGGTTACGGAGGAGCTGGCGGCCGGTGAGCAGGCCCGGGCTCGCCTCGCGGAAGACCTGGGCGCCCAGCAGGCCGGCCTCGCGGATCTCGAGTCGGTGCAGGAAGCGGCCCGCGAGCGGCGCGTCCATTGGCAGGTCGAGGAGGCGCAGGTCTCGGCCCGAGAGCAGGCGGCGGTCGAGCACGAGGAGCGGGCGCGGCGGGCGCTGGCGGAGGCTCGCGAGACCGATGAGCAACTCGCGGCGGAACTCGCCGAGATCGAGACTAACATCGGTTCCCTGACGCAACGGCGCGCCGAGTGGGCCGACACGCTGAACGAGCGCCGCGTCGCCGTGCAGGAGATGGAGGCTGCCACCCACGCGGCCGAGACGGCAGTGCAGGATGCCACCGACGCCCTGCAGAGCGAAGAGCACGCGCTGGACCAGGCCCGGGAGCAGGTCGAGCAGCTCAACGAGGAGCTGCACCACCTGGAGTTGGAGCTGACCGAGGCGGCTGGCCGGCGCCGCGCCCTGACGGAACGGGTGGAGGCCGAGTGGCACAAGCCGTTCGACACCCTCCTGGCCGAGGCCCCAGAGGTGGAGGGCGAGCTGGAGGCCCTGCGGGAGGAGGCCGAGCGACTAGCGCAGGAGATCGAGCGCATGGGGCCGGTCAATCCCCTCGCCGTGCAGGAGCACGCCGAGGAGAAGCAGCGGCTCGAGTTCCTGGAGGGGCAGCGGGAGGACCTGGCCGCGGCCCGGACCTCGCTGCTCCAGGCGCTGCGCGAGATCGACCACACCGCGCGGGCGATGTTCCTGGAGACCTTCACCGCCGTGCGGGAGAACTTCCGTTCGGTCTTCACCACGTTGTTCGACGGCGGCGAGTGCGACGTGCGCCTCGCGGACGAGAGCAATCCCCTCGAGAGCGACATCGTCATCCAGGCGGCGCCCCGGGGGAAGCGGATCCAGCGCATCCACTTGCTCTCCTCCGGAGAGCGGGCCCTGGTGGCCGTCTCCCTGTTGTTCTCCATCTATCTCGCCAAGCCCGCCCCATTCTGCCTGCTCGACGAGGTCGACGCGCCACTCGACGACGCGAACGTGATGCGCTTCGTGCGCCTGCTCGAGGAGTTCAAGGACGAGACGCAATTCATCGTGATCACGCACAACCCCCGGACGATGCAGGTGGCCGACGCCGTCTACGGGGTGACGATGCAGGAGCCCGGCGTCTCGACGATCGTGGGCGTGCGCCTGGGACACGCCGCGCAGACCGGCACTTGAGAGCCGTCGCCCTGCTCCTCGCCGCCTCGCTGGGTGGCACGGCGGCGGCGCACGCTCAACAACCCACCGTTTCCCGCGCGCTCGAGCCGTTGCTGCGGCGCGACACCGTGCTCACCGTGTGGTTCTTCGGCGCGCGCGACCGCTCGCTCGACGAGGTCGCCGTTGCGGTGGCGCGGGTGCAGGGCCGGGTGCGGCACCGGAGCCGCTGGCTGCATGCCGTCTCGGCCGACATCCCCACCGCCGGGATCGATCAGGCACGCACGCAGCCGGAGTTCCGCCACCTGCAGCCGGTCGCACGCTCCCAAGCGCCGCCGCCCCCGCCTAGGCAACCGGAGCGCCCCTTCGCGGCGCCGCCGCGCGCCCCTGCCGACCTCGACTCGCTCGAAGCGCTCTACGGGTCCTCGGCAATGCCCATGCGGCGCCTCGACCTGTTCCCGCTGGTGGAACGGCGCTTCCGCGGCGCCGGGATCACGATCGCCCTGCTCGACACCGGGTTCGAGACCCAGGACCCGGCGTTCGACTCGGCCACGGTCGCGGCGCAGTGGGACTTCGTGTTCGACGACGGCATCGTGCGCAACGAGCCGGAGGACACGGTCAGTCAATCACAGCACGGTACCCACGTGTGGTCGCTCCTCGCGGCGAATCTCCCCACGCAGATCATCGGCGTGGCACCCGAGGCCGAGTACCTCCTCGCCAAGACCGATGACACGCGCTCGGAGACGACCGCCGACGAGGACCGCTGGGTGGCCGGTCTCGAGTGGGCCGAGTCCCTCGGAGCCGACATCGTGTCGTCGAGCGTGGTGTATCTGGAGTTCGACGACGGCTCGGGCTACCAGCCGGAGGATCTGAACGGCGACGTGGCGGTCACCACGGTGGCGGCGGACTCGGCGGCAGCCCGGGGCGTCGTGGTCGTGAGCGCCGCGGGCAACGAGGGGCTACAGGCGGGCCAGCCCCGCTTCTACACGCTCACCACCCCCGGTGACGCCGACTCGGTGTTCACCGTCGGGGCGGAGGACTCGGTCGGCGTGCTGCAGTCGTTCAGCTCGCGGGGCCCCACCGCCGACGGGCGGCTCAAGCCCGACCTCACGGCGCCGGGGCGTGCAGTATTCGTGGTGGATCCGCTCCTGGGATTCGTGCGGGTGAGCGGCACATCGTACAGCGCGCCGCTGATCGCGGGCACGGCGGCGCTGTTCCTCGAGGTGCACGCGCTGTTCAGTCCGATCGAGCTGCTGGAGGCGCTGCGCCGCACGGGGAGCAACGCGGCCGCCCCCGACTCCTCGCGCGGGTGGGGGCGGCCCGACGGCGCGGCCGCGGCGTACTTCCCCCGGGGAATCGCGCTGTCGCTCCCGGCCGACACGCTCCTCACCAGTGTCACACCGACATTTGCCTGGAGCGTGCCGCAGGCGCCCGCGTTCGTGCACCCCCTGACCTACCGGTTCCGCCTGGCCAGCGACCCCGCGATGCTCGACATCCTGCTCGACACGGTGCTGACGGACGCGGCGGTCACCGTCACCACCCCCCTCGAGCCGGACCTGCGCATCACGTTCACGGTGACGGTGACCGCCGAGGACGGCGTTAGCTACACGAGCCTGCCCAGCACAGAGCACGTGGTGCCCCTCTGGGCGGAGCTGCTGACGCTCAATGAGCCGGAAGGCGTCACGATCCGGGAGCCACGGCCCGTGTTCCAGTGGTCCTCGCCCGACGTAACCGAGCCGCCGGGGCCGTTCGTGTACGACATCACTGTCATTCGGACCGACGACGACGAGGTGGAGCTCGAGGAGCGGGGTCTCACCGAAACCCAATACGTCCCCGACCAGGACCTGGAGCGGAACACGCCGTACCGCTGGCAGGTGACGTCGCGCCTCGGAGCCGACAGCGCCGTCACCGAGAGCGAAGGAACCTTCGTGATCATCGACGACACGGTGCCCTCGGTGACGCTGCTATTTCAGAATTTCCCCAACCCGTTCCCCAACCCGACGACCGGACGGCGCGCGACCTGCATCTGGTTCGACCTCGCGGTGGGCGGCGAGACGCGGCTCGACGTCCTGGACGTCCGGGGGCACGTGGTGCGCACCCTCATCCCCGGCCCGACCTTCCCGGCACGGCTCGACGCGGGACGCTACGGCCGGCCTGACGTGGGGCAGACGGGAAGCTGCGATCCGAACCTGCAGTGGGACGGCACGGCAGCGGATGGATCGACCGTGCCGCAGGGGATCTACCTCATACGGCTGGTCGCCCCAGAGGGCACCTTCTTCAAGCGCGCCGTGTTCATGGGACCGGAGTTCTGAGATGGAACTCGTGGTGCTGGGAACCGGAACGGTGGCTCCCACGGCCGATCGCACGGCGCCGGCCCACTGGGTGGACGCCGGATCGGTCAAGCTGCTGCTCGACTGTGGTGCCGGCACGCTGCAGCGCGCCACGGCGTTCGGGGTACCGTGGGCCGACGCCACACACGTCGCCATCACCCACTTCCACCCGGACCACTGGGGCGAGCTGGCAATGTTCCTGTTCGCGCTGCGCTGGGGGATCGAGCCGCCGCGCCGGGCGCCGCTCACCCTGCTCGGCCCGCCCGGCTTCCGGCTCCGCCTCGAGCGGCTGGCCAGCGCGTTCGGCGCCTGGGTCATGGCGCCGGAGTACCCGCAGGAGGTCATTGAGATCGCCCCCGGAGAATCCAGGACCCTGGCTACGGGGATCACGCTCGAGACCTGCGCCACGCCCCACACTGCGGAGAGCGTGGCGTATGCGGTTCGGACCGCCGACGCCCACCTGGTGTACACCGGAGATACGGGGCCGAGCGACGAGCTGGCGCGGTGGGCTGCGGGCTGCGATCTCCTGCTCGCCGAATGCTCGCTACCCGATGAGCGCGCCGTCGAGCTACATTTAACGCCCACGCAGGCCGGGGCCCTGGCGCGCGCCGCGGGCACCCGGCGCCTGGTCTTGACGCACTTCTACCCGGTGTTCGGCTCGACCGACCCGGTGAGCGTCGCCGCCAACGAGTTCGACGGGGAGATCGTCGCCGCCCGAGACGGCGACCGTTTTGTCATAGGGAAGCAGTGACATGCTGGTAGTAATGCGGCACGGCGCGACCGACGCGGAGGTGCAGCGCGTCGTCGACACCATCGAGGAACTCGGCTACGAGGCCCGCCCCATGCCGGGCAGGCAGCGCACGGCCGTGGGCCTCGTCGGCAACGACGGACGGGTCGACGCGTCGCGTCTGGCCGCGCTCGCCGGCGTCAAAGAGATCATCCACGTCACCCAGCCATACAAGCAGGTATCCCGCGAGTGGAAAAAAGAGTCCACCGTGGTACAGCTGCCCGGCGGGCTGCGCATCGGCGGCACCGACGTAGTGGTCATCGCCGGGCCCTGCTCGGTGGAGAGCGAGGAGCAGATCCTCGCCGCCGCCTGTGCAGTGCGCGAGTCGGGCGCGTCACTGCTCCGGGGCGGCGCGTTCAAGCCGCGCACATCGCCGTACTCGTTTCAGGGACTGGGGGAGGAAGGCCTCAAGCTCCTGGCCAAGGCACGCGAGGAGACGGGGCTGCTCGTGGTGACCGAGGCGATGGATCCCGAGAGCGTCGACCTGGTGGCCCACTACGCCGACATCATCCAGATCGGCGCGCGCAACATGCAGAACTTCTCCTTGCTCAAGCGCGCCGGACGCACGGGCAAGCCGGTGCTCCTCAAGCGGGGAATCGCGGCCACCATCACCGAGTTGCTGCTGTCGGCCGAGTACCTGCTGGCCGAGGGGAACCAGGACGTCATCCTGTGCGAGCGCGGCATCCGCGGCTTCGACAACGCCACGCGCAACGTGCTCGACGTGTCCGCCATTCCCGTGGTACACGGGCTGTCCCACCTACCGATCATCGCCGATCCGAGCCACGGCACCGGGCTGCGCGACAAGGTGATCCCCATGGCCCGTGCCGCCGTCGCCGCCGGCGCCGACGGGGTGATGGTGGAGGTGCATCCCCGCCCCGACCGGGCCCTATCCGACGGGGCGCAGAGCCTCTACCCCGAGCAGTTCGCCGAGCTGATGGGGGAGATCAGGGTGATCACCGAGGCCATCGGACGCTCGGTGGCCGAGCCGCTGCCCGCCGTCAGCGCGTGAGACCTTCCCTCCTCGCAGCGCTGCTCTTGTGGGCGTCGCCCGTCGCGGCGCAAGACGCGGTCCAGGCGCTCGCCCGCGCCGAGCGCACCTACCGCGGGACCAACACACTCACCGCGGAGTTCACCCAGACCATCGTGAACCCGATGCTTGGCAATCCGGAGGAAACGCGCGGCCTGCTGTTTCTCGCGCCACCCGACCGGTTCGCGATGCGCTGGACCGAGCCCGCCGGCGAGCGCGTCGTCGCCGACGGCGAGTGGCTCTGGGCCTACGCGCCGAGCAGCGTGCCCGATCAGGTGATTCGCCAGGCCATCCCGCAGTACGGACCTTCCTCCCCGCAGCTCATCGGCCAGTTCGTAGACCGGCCACTGGAGCGGTACGATGCTCGCTACGTGGGTGAGGAGACCGTGGGTAGCGTGGTCACCGACCTGGTGTACCTCGTGCCCAAGCGCGACGACATGCCGTTTCGCGATGCGGAAATCGCCATCGCGCGGAGCGACGGGCTGCTCCGGCGCATCAAGGTGACCGAGGCCTCGGGACAGCGACGCACGCTCGTGCTCGCGAACCTGCGCACGAACGCAGCGATTCCGGCCGCCGAGTTGCGGTTCGAGGTGCCGGACGGAGTGCGCATCGTTACGCCTTAGGCTACCACCTCAAGACCATAGGGGATTCCCCCAGCTATCCACCCAGAGCGTCTCAGGCTCTCGCTACTCGCAATACACCACGCACCCGCGGGCGCTTGCGCCGAGCGGTACATAGGGAGAGATTCCGCGCCCCTGGCTGCCTCCCACGACCTTTCTCGAGGAGTCCCGATGTCGGTAACACGAGCACTCACGTTCCTAGTCGCGCTTTGCACCGGGGCCGTAGCGTCCGCCGCGGCCCAGGACCCGGTGCCTCCGGCGGAAGCGCTGGAGGGCGCGTTCAAGGCGCAGAAGCACTACTCCCCCTACGCCGGGCGCAATTTCCCGACCGAGGTGTATTGGGGCGACACGCACCTGCACACCGGGCTATCCATGGACGCGGGCGCGTTCGGCGCGCGGCTCAGCCCCGAGGACGCCTACCGTTTCGCCCGTGGCGAAGAGCTCACCTCCTCGACCGGCCTGCAGGTGAAGCTCAGCCGGCCGCTCGACTTCCTGGTCGTGGCGGATCACTCCGACAACATGGGGTTCTTCCCGCGGCTGTTCGCGGGCGACCCCGAGATGCTCGCCGATCCCACCGGCCGCCGGTGGTACGACATGGTGCAGGCCGGGGGCCAGCAGGGTGTAGCGGCCGCCATCGAGGTAATCGTCGCGTTCTCGCAGAACCAGTTCCCCGAGGCGCTGGCTTCGTTACCGGGAACACCCGCGTACCGCGCCGCGTGGGAGCAGATGATCGACGCGGCGGACGAGTACAACGATCCGGGCGAGTTCACCGCCTTCATCGGCTACGAGTGGACCTCGCAGGTCCCCCCCGGCAACAACCTGCACCGCGTGGTGATCTACCGGGACGACGGGTCGCTGGCCCGGCAGACCGTCCCGGCGACGACTTATCCACCTCAGGGAAGTACGGATCCGGAGTATCTCTGGAGACTCCTGCAGGCCTACGAGGACAAGACCGGTGGCGACGTGCTGGCGATCGCGCACAACGGCAACCTGTCCAACGGCTTGATGTTCCCCATCGTCAACCCGGTGGACGGCAAGCCGTTGACCGAGGAGTACGCGCGGACTCGCGCCCGCTGGGA
>JABAOF010003933.1_pt4 | contig 19052 bp, 21 predicted proteins | sample 7062171 | NCBI WGS metagenome assembly JABAOF01 (sample SAMN14538628, study PRJNA623070) | marine sediment metagenome | biome: marine biome [ENVO:00000428]; feature: marine pelagic biome [ENVO:01000023]; material: deep marine sediment [ENVO:00002113] | place: India: Gulf of Khambhat ...
TTCATTTCTCATGTACAAACCTCTTCATAAACCTTCATAAAAAAATCTAAAGCGTCGCTGAGAAATTCTCTTTTAGATATGTTCTTAGCAGTCAAAACTTCGGTATCAATATCCTTGTACTTTGTTAGATCAGGATCCGATTTCCCGACATCCTTTCTCAGTTGCTCTATTAATTCCTTTATGCCTTTTTCTCCAATATGATCTCTATAATTACAACAAACCAACCTAAAGGCTCCATTTTCTCCAAATACCAATTCTTTTATAATTTCTTCTTTTTCTTCCTCAGAAAAGAATCCAGATCTCTTGGCAATCCTTCCTCCAAGCCCGAGATTAATTCCACTGGAGACATCATCTAAAGAAGGAACTTTATTCTCTTCTACCTCAGCATATGACAATGAATGTTCATAAGAACTAATTGTAGCCCTTACCGAGACCCCGTCCTTTTGATCGATATCCTTGCTCTTTCTTGCAAGACGAATTGAATGAACCACTATATCTTGATACCATCTTGGCATGAAGATGTCTCTGCCGTGAAAGGACCTCTCCAGCATTATTTCCCTTTCATCTTCTGCAGATTTAGGATAACCCATTCGGATAATCTCTACCCTGTCCCTCAATGGTTCCGCAACTCTATCAAGAGATTGGTATTCATATGGGTTCGCTGCTGCTATTAACAAACAATCTACCGGAAATTTTATCGGATATCGGGCGGTTGCTATTTCTCCTGAGTCCAAAAAGTTATTAAATGCTATTTGAGTCCTCACGGGCATGGCAGTTAGGTCATCCACGAACAAAATTCGCCTATTTGCTTGGAGTAGGGCTCCTGGAGCAAAACTCTCCGGATCTACTAAGGAATAGCCTTCTCTTATGGTCTTGACAGGATCAACAGAGCCCAGTAATTCACCTATTCTCATCTCACCGTGGGCAGGAACCTTCTTGAATCTTTGTTCTTCAGAAACAATTTTCGTCTCCTCGTCGAGTTTTTCTCCATCTTTAATTCTGTTTATGCACCAAGGGCATTTTGGATTTTTAGGATCGTCGTTAACTACGCAGTCTTTAACAACTTCTATTTCACCCAGGAAATTTTTTGCTATTGCTTTAGCAGTCTCGGTTTTTCCGCAACCTCTTTGTCCCATGAGCAGTATGTCTTTCTTACTCACTAAAGCAGGGATTATCTTGTCCTTTACACCATACTCATCTTCTTTTATCTCTGGGAGAATTTTATCATTTTTTTTCAATTTCATTAATACTGTTTCTCTTAATTCGTCTTTAACTGATCTGTATATCATACGATGATTCAATTCTGGTATAGAGATATTAATCTTGCCCACCTTTTAATTTTCTAATGATTCTAATCTAAAATGTCGAAGCCACTATTTTACCTTGTAGGTCTAACTGAAAATTACACGAAAGTTTTTATTAAATTTTAGAAGTTTAGACAAATATAAGTTGGTTACATGAGACTCACTGTAGTTCTGATAGGAATCAACGTCTTTATTTATATGATTTTGGCTTACCTAAGCCATAATGTACTGCAGATAAATGACTATTGGATGGGGACATTCGGATTTTCTAAGAACACGTTTTTCAACGGTGCATATTGGCAAGTCTTAACCTCTATGTTCGCTCATTTTCATTTATCCCATTTAGGATTTAATATGGTCTTTTTGGCATTCTTTGGCATTAAAGGAGAGAAAATATACGGTAAAAAACGATTTTTAGCCATATATTTCTTGTGCGGATTACTATCTATGCTCCCTGCTTTTTTATATTCGCCTAATTCTATCTCTGCCGGAGCGTCAGGAGCAATATTCGGTTTGACAGGTGCTTGCTTAATTGCATTGAGAAATCAGTATTCAGGAGGAATATACACTGCGTTGATGTTTGGATTCGTCTTTTTTATACTTTTTACTGCAACAGGTTTTCTCTCTCACCTATTTGGAATCATAACTGGGTTTTTGATTGGAGGTTTTATCACCAAAGACTGGTACAAAGAAGTAGAGGAAGAAGAGGAGTTTATCGATGAAGAACTACTTTTCTGGGAAGACCCTAAAAACTTTAAATAATTGATCTATTAAATACAATGTGGTTGGGCTCGTGGTCTAGCTGGTTATGACGTCGCCCTGACACGGCGGAGATCGGGCGTTCGAATCGCCCCGGGCCCATTCAACCTTTTCCAGAAGGATGGCCGCGGTAACTCAGTCAGGGAGAGTGTCGGACTGAAGATCCGAATGTCACCGGTTCAAATCCGGTCCGCGGCACCATTTAAAGTTAATTTGTAGCCATAATAAAGCTTTTATATGGGTATAAATTAATGGATCAGTTTTATTATGGAAAGGATAATTATGAATAATGCTGTAAACAAAAGATACGCTTTACTTATCGCTACATTAGCCTCTTTTCTTACTCCCTTTATGGGTTCTTCTGTTAACATTGCACTCCCCTCGATTGGGAGTGAATTTAAAATCGACGCGGTTTTGTTAAGTTGGGTCGCAACCTCCTATCTTTTAGCCGCGGCAATGTTTCTTGTTCCCTTCGGAAGAATAGCAGATATATATGGAAGGAAAAAAATTTTTACCCACGGCATACTGATTTTTACTATTTCGTCTTTTCTCGCTGCAATTTCGACCTCTGCCATTGTACTTATTTCATTCCGAGTTTTGCAGGGAATCGGAAGCGCGATGATCTTTGGTACTGGTGTAGCAATTCTGACCTCGGTATTCCCGATAGGAGAGAGGGGAAAAGCTTTGGGAATAAACGTAGCTTCAGTTTACACTGGTCTTTCTCTTGGACCATTTTTAGGCGGATTTCTAACGCAGCATTTGGGCTGGAGAAGCATTTTTCTTGCAAATGTACCCCTTGGTTTGATAATAATTGTCTTAATTTTCTGGAAATTGAAAGGAGAGTGGGCTGAGGCAAAGGGAGAAAAGTTCGATTTTGCTGGTTCCATAATCTACAGTATCACTCTTATAGCGATAATGTATGGTTTCTCTTTGCTGCCAGCGATGTCGGGTGCATGGCTAATTTTAATGGGTGCCTTAGGAATATTTTCGTTCGTCAAGTGGGAAATGAAGGTTGAAAGTCCCGTTTTAAATATAAATCTTTTCAGAAATAACACGGTCTTCGCTTTCTCTAATTTAGCAGCGTTGATTAATTATAGCGCAACATTTGCCGTGAGCTTCCTTTTAAGTCTTTATTTACAGTATATTAAAGGGCTTAGCCCTCAAAATGCAGGCATAATTTTGGTATCCCAACCTGTTGTAATGGCTATTTTTTCCCCATTCGCTGGCAGGCTATCGGACAGAATTGAACCAAGAATAGTTGCATCTACGGGCATGTCTTTAACAGTTGTAGCACTTTTCCTTTTCACTTTTTTAAACGATAAAACAACTTTAGAGTTCATAGTAGTCAGTTTAATTCTCCTTGGTTTTGGCTTAGCCCTTTTCTCGTCTCCAAATACTAACGCGGTTATGAGTTCTGTTGAAAATAGATTTTACGGAGTCGCTTCTGGAACAATTGGAACAATGCGGCTGACTGGACAGATGCTAAGCATGGGAATTGCTATGCTGATATTTGCAATATACATCGGGAGGGTCCAAATAACACCTGAATACTATTCACTTTTTTTAAGTAGTGCGAAAACAGCATTCACCGTTTTTGCTGTTCTTTGTTTCGTAGGTATTTTCGCTAGCCTTGCAAGAGGCAAGGTACGATAATATTTTATCTAATCTTTCAAGAATTTAAGGTGATGAGATTGCATCCTTTAGACAATATCAAAGACAAAGTCCTAAACGGATATAGACTCCATGTAGAAATGAGAAAGCGAAGTTACATAGAGCAGAGATACTTCAAACTCCACCTCATTGACAGCTTCGATCAAAATTCTGATCCTCCAGTATTCATGGGTATCTACAGCGAAGGTCGTAAATCTATTTCGATAAAAGGATGGATAGATGGAGACTACTTCGAAAAGGTGAGTTTTTCTGGAGGAGAGACTCTAGATCTCTCGGAAAAAGAACTTGACATCAAACTTTTTAAGCTTCTTGGTGATTTAATTCCTTCAGGAGGTAGCCTGATGGTTGCATATGACATGATATGGGGCGAAAGCGACGTTCACAAGATAACCAAACGATCTTTGGAGTTGGGGATTCCTCCTGTAGTTACACCCTTGGGACATCTCCTTTTTCAAGCTGGGTGCGGATTGAGTATTAGAGATTGGTACATTCCAGAAGGGGGTCAAGAAGGTCCAAGAAAACTTCAGGGATTTAAACCACTAAACGAAGAGCATGCTAGAAAAAGAACAAAGGAGACTGTAAAAACATTGAAGGATTTTATTAATATAGAGTTAGGTGTGCATCCTGATATTGAAAAGCCCGCGAAAAAAAGAGCAAGAAAAATTCTAAGTCTTTTAGAGTAATATAGATCTATTTTAAAAAATCTTCAAAAATACCCTTCCCGATGAAAAGCGCATCTTGTAGATCGAAGTCTTCTCCAATTAATTCACCCTTCTCAGATTTCCATATTGAAACATGATCTTTTGAGCATAAAAACAAAATCATAGGACATATTGAGGTTGCGGCGCATTTAGATCTTTTCTGACCTATCAAAACTCTGGTTTCTTCTGGATCGTAAGATAATATCTCATTTTCTTTCACTTTGATCCTAACTTCTTTTTTACAGTATGCGCAAGAAGATTCAATGTCTACTTCTCTTTTAAACATCGGTGATACTCCTAAGGCATCTATAGCACACATAGCATATGCTCCTCCGATTCCTTTAATTGATACTCTATAGGGGGTTTCTATATTGGAAAAAGGATAGGCGCCTAATATTCGGCTGGTTTTTTCATCCATATATATGATGTCCAATGCATTTAACTTCTTTAATACATCAACTGTTTCATCTGAGGAAAAATTAAATGCCTTACTTATCTCCTCCACAGTTGGAGCTCTATTTAGTTTTGGAAACTCTTTCAATATGTACTTTCGGATCTCATCTTCTTTTTTAGATAGAGTATTACCTTTTTTAGTTTCTATAACTCCGGTAGACCAAATAGCATTAAAAAAATTAACTGCTTTTTTTGAAGGATATTCCTTTATTTTCTCGGTTTTTCCGGGCATTAGCCTTGCCTCGAAGATTTTAAAAGTTATCTTTTATTAAAAGTACTTAAATGGACCGTTCTTTACTCAATATTTTTTACTTGGAGTATTCCTAAATCATTTTCAGTCTTCGATCACGATTGAAACAAATTTTTTTAATTCAACACAAATTTGGCTCATAACTTTTATATTAAAATTAACTCGCTGTGAGACAGAAACTAGTACTTTTCTTATAAAACCACTAATTATAAGCATTTTTAAATAGAAGCATTTTTTTAGGAGTAAAAATAATTGAGTTATAAAAAATCACAAAAAAAGAATCTCATTTTTGATTTGTTTTATTACTTAATTGTTTGAATAATTTTTATGTTTTTGAAAAAAAATAGATATACCATGATTTTCCCGAGTGGAATAAAGAAAGAAAGCAGAAGAGAATTAAGAAAGGATGATATCATATATTTCTTAGAAGATAATTCATGCAATAATTTTACAGGATTAATTGACGGATACCTTAAAAACCAAGAAGAAATCATCAAATTCAAGGTAGTATTTGATCAGGGTAAAGTACTTTTGGCCCACTCAAAACTGATAAAAAAGGAAGAAGAAGAAATGGGACTTGATTTTGTTAAAAAAATTTTGAGTGAAGATTGGGACAGTGTAATAGTAGACTTGATCTCCTATTCTAATGATGATATAAACGTGATTCGCAAGCATTATAAAGATCAATTGATATATGGTGATTCTGGCATGGATATATGTCTAATAAACACTGGGAGGGAAGATCTCCTCAAAAAGTATAGGTTAAGGGAACCTACTGCAGATGATATTGAAAAAATCCTAAATGGGTGTTTGCCGCATGGTAGTGGAGATTGAGAAAGTAATATCGCAATTGAACGACGTTGCTGGTGTGAAAGGCACATTTCTGGTGAGTATGGATGGATTCATAATTGCTGAAGCACTTTTCAGAGAAATAAGTAAAGATGATGCCGGAGCAACGCTTTCAGCCTCTTATGGAGCTATTTCTGTTTCTTTCGACGAGTTAAAACAGGGAGATGTTAAGTTTGTCATCGCAGAAGGCGAAGAAGGAAATGTATTCCTTACATCCATAGATGATTCAGCGGTTCTAGGCGTTATATCAGATACCGACGCAAGTCTAGGTTACATTAGAATACAAATGCAAAAAATCTTACCAGAGGTTAAATCTCTGTTGTAAGAAAAAGGAGGTATTAAAATATGGATCTTGGAAAGGTAAGCTTTCTGCAAATGATAATGGAATTAAACAAAACTGTAGGTACTCAATTCACTAAAGGCAGCCTGATGAGAACTGGCTTAAAAATCGCAGAAAAATTAGAACCCATGGAATTTTCTGGTTTAGATGATTGGGTAAAAGCTGTTAAGGAAGGAAAACATCCTCTATTCAAAATTGAAGGTGAATCCCACAGAAACGATGGAGATATATTCTCTTTATCCTGTCCTTTTGCTCAATCTGTGCGAGATTACGTTTCGATCTTCGGACCTGTCTCGGAAGAAGGCAGAAAGACAACCATTGAATTCAACAAACCTAGTAAGCAGACAGAAGATTATAGAGTTGGATTTGGTTCTGCCATAAGTCCCTATTGCATTGCTTGTCAAACCACAAGAAGCAGTTTCGGAGATAGGATTAAGATTGACGGTAAACAAGTAAAGATATATCAATTAGGAGCTAAGAGGGGAGACGGACATAAGGCATTGTCAGAAAAATGGATTGATGAGTTGAATATAGATAAAAAAGCAGTAGAAAAAATCTTGGATAATTCTCAGTGTTGCTACGCTGTTAGAATGGAATAAAGTAAAAAAAATAATAGCTTCGGAGAAGGTAGAGAGCATATATTAGAATATTCAAGAATAGACGACATTTCAAGCATAAAATTAAGTAAAGCCCCTTCTTTAGTCGGAGATATCCTCTCTGTACTCTCTAAGCGTATTGTTTCCTTTCTCTAACTCTTCTTTAATTATTGAAAACATATCAAAAATCATCGCAGTCCTGCCTTCTTTGTAGTTCATTTCAACCATTTGCAAGAAATATTCAACGGTGGCAATATTTTTAACAAAAGAATCCATAATGTCTGATTTCCGCGCCATATTTAGGAGAGATCGCGTCAAGATCAATGTCTCTTCTAGATGGAATTCCCACCCTTCGTCCATATAGGTAGGATCCTCCAGTTTTTTTGTAAATTCCATTATGTTTTTAAGTGTAAACTCCATTTTATCAATTTGGCTCTCCAGGACCATTAAGTAAAAAGGGATGATTGTAAATGAAAAATGTTTTGGTAGTGATATAAATGTTGGAAATTGTCGTAGATAAGCGGGAGATGCGATCGTTTATCCCAGATATGCTGGTAGAAAGGGGTTTAGTTATTAAGGAACAGCATCTCACCGTAGCTGATTACATTATTTCTGATAGAATTGCGGTAGAAAGAAAAGGCGTCTCTGATTTTCTAAGTTCATTGTTCATGGGGAGGTTATTTGATCAAATAAGCAGATTAAAAGATGCATATGAGAACCCTATCTTAATCGTGGAAGGACATATCTCAGAGCATTTAGGTAATAGAATGGTAGATTCTGGTGTAATATGGGGATGCTTGGCAAGATTACAGATAAACGAGGCGGTCCCTGTGTTCCAGACTCTGAACTCAAGAGAGACTGCTGACCTTTTGGTTACGCTATGCAAACGAGAGCAGCAGGAGAACGATAGGATACCCAATATAAGACCAAAGCCGAGGCTGTTCACGTTGAGGGAAAAACAGGCATACCTGATAACAGGACTTCCAGAGATTGGTCCTATGTTAGCGCATCGTCTCCTTGAGGAGTTTGGTACTCCGAGAAAAGTATTCGCCGGAAACGAAAAGAACTTAACCAAAGTAAAAGGAATTGGTAAAAAAACTGCGGAAAAAATAGTAGAAGTCTTAGACGTGCCATATAAGAGGAGAACGTATCTATGAGAATACTGAGCGTGGACGTAGGTGTTGGAACCCAGGAAATATTGTTGTACGATGACGATATTTCCATAGAAAATTGTACAAGGTTCGTGCTTCCATCTCCAACTAAAATCCTTGCCAATCAGGTTAAAAAGGCTACAAAAATGCGTAAAAATCTTGTTTTCTCTGGCTACACCATGGGAGGTGGACCACTATCTCATGCGATAAGGAGTCATTTAAAATCCGGACTAAAAGTCATAATGACTGAAGAAAGCGCAAGAACAATTAGAGATGATATAGAACAAGTTAAATCAATAGGTATAGAAATAATAGAAGAGAAAGATGTCCCAAAATTCAAGTCTATAGGATATGAGCACATAGTCACAAATGATTTTGATATATCTCGCTTTATTTCTTGGATTAAGACATACAACATAGATTTCGATTTTGATATTCTCGCCATCGCTGTTCAAGATCACGGGTTCACCAAAGGGGTCAAAGATAGAGTTAATCGTTTTAGGATTCTAAAAAAAATGGTACAAAAAAATAGAGATCCAAGATGTCTTGTCTGGATAGACGATGTTCCGCCCTTTCTAACAAGAATGAAATCTTTGTTGGATTTCTTAAAATCTTCCGTTTCTAAGAAAATCTTTTTGATGGACACCGGTACCGCTGCGATGCTTGGAATATTATCTGATCCCTCTTGTTTTTCTGATCCTGCCATTCTTGTGAATGTGGGTAACGGACATACAATTTGTTGTACCATAAAAAATGGTAGCATAATGGGGGTGTTCGAGCATCATACAAGGTACATGACCTCCGAAAAATTTGAGTCGTTAGTCATACGTCTTTGTGAGGGTTCACTTTCAAATGACGATTTACTAAATGATGGGGGGCACGGCGCCCTCATTTTTGATACAATTAATTATAAGGACGTAGGAATGATCTCTGTCGTAGGGCCTAATAGAGAATTACTTAGGACGTGCGATAAAGTTTTTTTAGCAGCGCCAAAAGGAGATTCCATGATGTCTGGTCCCTTTGGACTCGTATATGCGTGTAAATATAATTTGGGGTGAAAAAAATGAAGGGTTATTTGTTGGAGGATCTTTTTTGGAATGACACCGAATCGCTTTTACAAAAAAAAGTAGTCCTAATTCCAGTAGGTGCTACAGAAGAGCATGGTCATCATCTTCCTCTTGGCACGGACACCATAATCGTAAGTGAGCTGGCAAAAAAATTAGCAGAAGAAACAGAAGTAATTGTTGCCCCTACTATCTCCTATGGAAACTCATTAAGTTTAATGGACTGGTCTGGAACGGTTTCTTTAGAGTCGGAGACAATTATTAATATGTTAGAAGAGTTGATGATGTCCCTCATAAAACATGGTGCAAAAAAAATAATTTTTTTAAATGGTCATGGAGGGAATACTAGTCCAATAAAAATCACTGGAAAAAGAGTTAGTTCCAAGACAGGCGCAAAAATAATCCTTATAAATTGGTGGGAATTGATAGAGGAAAAGATCAAAGAGGTTTGTGAGAAAGAGGGATTACATGCTGGAGAGGCAGAAACATCCTTAATGCTTGCATTGAGACCTGAGTTAGTTAATATTAAAGATATAAAAGAAGATCAAAAAATAATAATAAAAAAGACAAAAAAAATACATATTCTCGACAAATTTCACATAAAAGACATGCCAAGCGGTACAATCGGAGATCCATCATTAGCGAGTGCGAAAAAAGGTAAAATATTACTAAAAGCAATAATAGAAGAAGTTAAAAGTATAATAAAAGATTTTTAATATAAAGGAGGGCGTTTATGAGATACAAAATAAGAAGAATTTATTTAACTGGAGCATTTAAAAGTTTGTTACTCGTATACTGCTTTTTTGGACTCTTTATTGGAATCTTAATGGGGTCATTGCTTAAGTTTACTAATATTGGATATTTTGACAAATCCGCATACTTTGTCTCTTTGTTAGGAGGGCTGGCCGGATTAGTTTGTGGAACTGTCTTCACCTTAGTTAACATAATTTTGCTAGTATTGTACAACTTCATAGCGGGCAAAGCCGTAATGTTCGAGTTGGAATTAGAGGCTTAGCGCCTTTTTAACTTCGAAGAACAAAAATATCGAGGAAGATGCTATCAGTATCTTGATCCAATCTTCTACTCCTATCGATACCGTTCCAAATATTCCTTGTAAGATGGGTAAGTACACAGCCGCTAACTGCATCAAAAACACGCCTATAACAGATATTATAAGATACTTGTTTGACATGGCTCCTAACCTAAAAAATGACTTATCCCTTGATCTACAGTTCAACGCATTGAATATTTGAAACATTACAAATGTAGTAAATGCCAAAGTCCGTGCTTTTTCTACAGGAAATCCTTTTGATATTCCCATATAAAAAATTCCTAGGGTACCTAAACTCATAATTAGGGCCATTAAAAGTATATCTTTCATAGGGCTCCTTGAGAGTATTTTTTCACTCGGATCTCTTGGAGGGCGCTTGATAATTTCTGGATGAGATGGCTCAACTCCTAAACTCTGGGCAGGAGGACCGTCCATGACGACGTTTATCCAAAGTATCTGTATTGGATTAAGGATTAATGATCCCGTTATCATACCACCCAAAATCGTAGTTACCGCGCCTATACTTGTTGATAGTTGAAAATGTAGAAAATTCTTTATGTTGTCGTAGATGGATTTTCCTTCTTCTACAGCTCTCACTATTGTGGCAAAATTATCATCGGTTAATATAATATCTGAGGCCTCTTTTGCTACGTCGGTACCTGTCTTACCCATCGCTATTCCAATATCAGCCATTTTTAAGGCAGGACCATCGTTTACTCCGTCCCCTGTCATACCAACTATGTAACCCTTCTTCTTAAGCGCTCTTACGATATCCACCTTATGTTCTGGGAAAACTCTTGCAAAAACTTCAACTTTATCCACTATTCTCTCTAACTTCTCTAAATCTATTTCTTCAGAAAATGAAATAACCAAACCTTCCTCTAATAATCCCAAATCCTTTGCTATAGTAGTTGCTGTTTCTTTTGAGTCTCCCGTTAACATAATGACCTTAGCGCCTGTTTCTTTGAATTTTTTGATCGATTCCTCAGCCTCTTCCCTTGGAGGGTCGTACATTCCTATAAGCCCTGTGAAGACCATTTTGCTCTCCAGTTCTTCTCCATGAGTTTTATCTTTGTAAGAAAAGGCAAGTATGTGCAATCCTTGTTTAGCCATGGCACTGAAGGCCTCTTCTATCTCTCTCTTTCTATCAGCAGTTAATTCTACTATACCTCCTTCTGTAAAAATATATGAGCATATGTCTAAAACTACTTCGGGGGCGCCTTTAGTAAATACCATCTCTCTTTCGTTATATTTGTGGACTGTAGACATACGTTTTCTTAAAGAATCAAATTCAAGCCCGTTTACTCTTTTATAAATTTTTTCAAGTTCATCTTTTTTTATGTTCAATTTGTTGGCCAAAATTAAGAGAGCTCCTTCTATGGAGGATCCTATGACATTTATTTCTCCATCAGATGCCTCTAGTTCAGCGTTGTTGCATAAAGTTGCGAGAGTCAGCAAAAAAGAAAGATGTCTATCTTCTTTGGGATCTACTATCTCTTCATTCTTTGTAAAGTTTTCACTGACATCTATGAAATCGTCTGTGTAAATCTGCTTCACAGTCATCTCGTTTTTAGTGAGGGTGCCAGTTTTGTCTGTACAAATAATTGAGGCACTTCCCAATGTTTCTACGGAGGGCAATCTTCTTACTATGGCATTGCGCTTTGCCATTCTATTGACGCCAAGAGCTAGAGTAATAGTAGTCGCTATAGGCAATCCTTCAGGTATGGCTGCAACTGCGAGACTAATTGCTGCTGTAAACATCAGTAATTTATCCATCCCCTGAAATATACCGATTAAAAATACAAGGATGCATACAACAACAGCAATCATACTTATTTGCCTACCTAATTCCGCAAGTTTAATTTGTAATGGAGTCTTTTCGTCTTCAATTTGAATAGCCTCTGCAATCTTTCCTAACTCTGTATTCTTACCAGTGAAGACGACTTCNNGATATCTTCCTTCGTTTTTGGAACTGGAACTGATTCACCAGTTAAGATAGATTCATCTATTTCAAGGGCTTTTGAATCCAAGATTTTTGCATCAGCCGGGATTTTGTCTCCTGTTTCTATTAAAACAGTGTCTCCTACAACTAATTCCCTAACAGGGACTTTTTTTCTCTTGCCTTCTCTTATGACCTTTGCTTCCGGTATAGCAATCTCTTTAAGGGTCAGAATGGATTTTTCTGATCTATATTCTTGAGTAAAACCTAACGTACATACTACCAATACTGCTACACTAATCGCAATAGCATCGTTAATATGATCGATTAGCAAGGATATTAATGCAGATATCAATAAAAGGACTATTAAAGGGTCCTTAAATTGTCTAAAAAATATTTCTACAGGTCTAATTCTTCTTTTCTCTTCAATTTCATTAAATCCATACTCTTCTAATCTTCTTTTAGCCTCTTCCTCATTTAGGCCTTTATAAATCTGTGTTTCCATTGACAAGAGAGAATACCCAATTTTTTATATACTTTTTGAGTAATTATCGACCCATGCGGCAGAAAGTGCTTCAGATAGGAAAAGTCAGAATTGGGGGAGAACTTGGAGAGGTGCCCATTGCTCTCATAGGAAGTATATTTTACTCTCACCACAATATTGTTAAAGATGCTGATAAAGGGTATTTCGATAAAAGAGAGGCAAAAAAACTCATCGAAAAACAACAAGAACTTTCTGATAATTATAACATAGGATCGATCCTCGATGTTGTAGCCGAGACTCCTGAGGCAATGGAAAGATATTTGGATTTTGTAGCAGAGATTTTTGAGGGACCCATCATTTTGGACGGGTATTTGTCTGCTAGAAAAGATGGAATTAAGTATGCTAACGAAATAGGAATCTTAGATAGAGTTATATACAATTCTATTTCCTCAACAAATACAGATAAAGAATTAGATATTATTAAAGTATTTAAAGTAAAAAATGCAATTTTATTCGCATTTGATCCACACTCAACCACGTCATCAGCAAGAATATCGCTATTAAGTGGTACTAAAGAAAAGAAAGGACTCTTACAGGTTGCAATGGATCTTGATATCGAAAATCTACTAATAGATAATGTTTCTACCGACATTGCAAGCATTGGAGATGTGATAGAGAGCAATATAATGACAAAAACCGCATTTGGTTTGCCTGTAGGGTGTGGGCCTGCAAATGTCACCTATTACATGTCGGATATTTTAAAGAAAGATCTCAGAGATGAAATCTTAATATCCAGTTTAAATTCCTTGGTGCATCTATTTAGCGATTTCTTGCTCTATGGACCCATAGAACAAGCAAGTATAGCCTTTGAAAGCGCCTATATAGTAGAAGAGGTGAAAAGTAATATGCATCTTAAGTTCTATGATATTTTTAAGCCTTAATTTGATGTGGTCGCGATGATTTTTTGTCCGAGGTGCGGTAGCGGGAGATTGAAATATGCCGTGAATGGTTCGACCGTAAATATGTATGAATGTAGAGATTGTGGATACACCGGATCTTTCGTAATAGAAGGCTATGAACTCGCAAAGGAAATAAGAAAGAAGTTTTTAGAAAATAAAGAAGATTGAACAAAGTAAACACAAAAGTTAGGGGGGGTAAGAGGGCGTCAATGTTGATAGGGGAAGGCAAGTGACGCCCTCGTCTCAAATATAATATACTTATTTATTTAATTTTTGCTCTTAAATCGGCAAATATCCGAGTCTGATTTCAGTCCCAGAATCTTCTTGTTCTTGCAAAGGTCCTCTCTGCCTCAATCAAATCTTTCAAAAATCCTTCATAATCTTTATTTTGTGAGAGTACTCTTGCGCCTACATCAGGACCTACCCCTCTCGCCGCAAGAGCTATTAAAGCCCTCTTCCCATAACTCATATAAAGATTTGCGGTTTTCCATGCCTTCTCTATCTTGGTATACTCTTCTTCGTCCAATTGTTTTTTATTTTTGTATTTTTTTACTAATTTAGGCAATTCTTTGTCCCAGATTCTCCCTATCGCGAGAAATTTTGATTGACATGTAGGACATGTCAGATCATCTGGCACACTCTTTACTCTTAGGTTAGTACTCCATTCACCACAGTATACACATAGGAGCATAACTTTTTCATTAAGTAATCTATTCTCTACGATCTTCAATATCGCTCGATCTGCTCGCCTCGGAGACATAAGTTCTCTGGTAGAATCCATGCCAAGTCTTGATATTGGTGAGGGACTAGTGGTCCTAACTACGGAAAGTTTAATTTCTCCATTCTTTATCTTTTCAAGGACAAATTCTGCTTTTTTTATGTCTAGTTTTTCCTGCAACAATTCTCTAAATGCTTCATCATAAAGAGGACTATCCTCATACAAAGTCAAAGCCTTCTTTACGTCAAAATCGTTTAAACTGGCACCTTTTTCAATTACGCCAAATCTTCTACATACATGCAATAGTTTCCAAAAAAATAAAGGACTACGCTTTAAAGTTTTTTCCAGTATTACAGAGAGGTGACTCGATTCTAATGCGTTGATTATCTCTAATAGAACCCCAGATCTTTTGACTGGCAATTCAAAAATAATGCGATAGGGATCTACTTGTAAAGAGACGCTTGCACCAAATCTGGCGGTTAAAAGGTCTGCTAGAATCCTCCCTAATGTTTCATTCGCTAGAGATCCAAAACATGCGTTAACTATAACGTAGTTACCACATATTTCGATTACAACCTCTTCATGAGATGCAAGAGGTATACCTAACCTTTTCTGCTGATTTATTTTATTTATAGCCCTCAAGATAGATTTTTCATCTACAGGATAATTATCGGATAATATTTTTGCGATTTCTTTAGGTTTTAGGTGTTCGAGATTTTCTATTATTTTTTTTCTAACGTAACCGACTTCTTGTGCTACTTCAAAAGGTACAGGGATCTCCTCTCCTACCCACGAGGGAATAGCCCCCCTTATGTCATCTACGTTTTGCACCACAATCACATCATCTTTTACATCAAGAACTTGCCATGCATGACCTTTACAAATGAAGGTAGTGCCTATTTCAGCGTAATTTACGACAAAAGACTCGTCTAATACGCCAATTGGACCTTGGGAGACGTCTTCTATTTTATACTTCTTTTCATCAGGGATCATGGATAGATTCTGATAGTAGTAAGTCCAGGTTGACCTCGTTCTAGAGACTTTATCAGCAAATGTCCATAACAACCTTGAATCAGATAGGATGGATAGAACTTCATCAAATTTTTCTTTAGAAAGAGTTCTGAATGGAAGGGTTCTCCTAATTAAACGATAGATATCCTCTTTATCTGTATCTGATTTATCCAGAACTATTCCGGCTATTTGATGAGCCAGAACATCTAATGGATTTATATGGATTTTTGGATCCTCTAGATCAGCATTTAATGATCTTCTTGCAATAATCATGGATTCCAAGATGTCGTCAGCATTGGTTGAGATAATAAATCCTTTGCTTAGTCTGCCTATACCATGACCAGATCTTCCAACCCTCTGTGTTATACGAGTTACCTGCCTAGGAGACATGTACTGTACAACTAAATCTACAGAACCTATATCGATTCCAAGTTCCATGGATGACGTACAGATTATGCCTCTAATATCTCCTCTTTTAAAAGCGTTCTCGGTTTCTATCCTTACTTCTTTGGATAATGAACTATGATGCACAGATACTGGAATATTTTTATCTAAGAACCTAAATCTGGACCCCAAAATCTCAGCCAATTCTCTTGTATTCACGAAAATCAGAAGAGAGATAGACTCTTCCAAAAGTTCTTTTATTCTTCTTATTCTTGAACCAACAGATAAATTCGTATGCAAGATTGATGTTAGTTCTCTATCTTCCTTTTTTGGAATGGGACTTTCAACTTGGAGTGAAAATTCTTTGGTAACGTCTACTTGTAAAATTTCTACGTTTTTACCGAGGAAATCTGCAATTTTTTTAGGGTTTCCAATTGTAGCAGAGAGGCCTATTCTTTGGAAATTTGGCGTAATTTCTCCCAACCTCTCAAGAGCTACAGTTAACTGAGAGCCTCGTTTATTGTCAGCAAGTTCATGTATCTCGTCTACTACTACCCACCTCACACTTCTTAGATTCTCTTTCATCCTTTTACCGGGAAGTATCGCTTGTAATGTTTCAGGTGTAGTTATTAAAAGGTCTGGCGGATCTTCCCGTTGTCTTCTTCTTTCAGCATTTGTGGTATCGCCGTGTCTAACTGAAATGGTGATACCTAACTTTTCACACCACCACCTCATTCTCTCGAGTAAATCTCTGTTCAAGGCTCTCAAGGGAGTTATATAAACTATTTTTATCCCTTTTTCCTCTATATTAGATTTTAGAAACATATCGAATACTGGAAGGAGCACTGCCTCTGTTTTTCCCATGCCGGTTGGAGCAATCAATAAAAGGTTTTTTCCTCTTAGAATTAAAGGAATGGCATGTGTTTGAGGCTCCGTAAACCTTTCAAACCTCGTGTCTATCAAACTTTTAATGCGTTCTGAAAGTAGGTCCATGCAGTTAAACTAGAAAAGGATAACTATAAATCTCGCGTATTTTATAATGACCAAGTATGAAAGTCAGTGTAATAATACCTGCCTACAACGAAGAGAAATTCATAGGCAAGTTATTAGAGAAAATACCCAAAGAATGCCAAATAATTGTAGTAGATGATGGTTCAACAGATAATACAAGTAAGGAAGCCTTGAAGTATGATGTAGATATTATCAGGCATGATGAAAATAGGGGGAAGGGAGAGGCTCTGAAATCTGGACTCAAGAGAGTTAATAGAGACATCGTCGTATTTATGGACGCAGACTTTCAACACGATCCTTCACACCTAGAAGTAATTTTAGAACCTATTTTGAAGGGCGAGGCTGATGTCGTCATTGGCTCTAGGTTGTTAGTAAATTTTGTGGGAATGCCCTACCACAGAAGGCTAAGCAATTGGCTCTCATCTTATACTTTTAAGTTGATAACTGGAATAGAGGTAAAAGATGTCCTTTGCGGATATAGGGCATTTAAAACAGATACTGTCACTGAGATAGATATTACTGGTAGTAGATATGAAGTTGAAATGGAAATGCTGATTAAAGCGGCTAAAAAAGGTTGCAGAATAAAAGAGGTTCCAGTAGATACGAAATATGGAGAAGAAATATCAAATATAACCATACTAGACTTCCTTAGAACTACCCAAATGATATTTGAACTTAAAAGAAAGGGTCTGATATGATAGTTTACTTTTGTTTATTAATTTCTTTTTCTGGAGCTCTTTACGCAGCGTATTCAGATCTAAAGAGGGGTATAATCCCTAACAAACTTACCTTTCCGATGATTGCCATCGGTATCTTAATTCATGCGCTAAACGGCATCTACATCTCAGACTTGCTTGTAGTTATGTCGGGTCTTTTAGGGGCTTTGATTTCATTTATTTTTGGATACATTCTATGGATACTGGGTGCATGGTCAGGCGGAGACGTTAAATTGCTAGCAGGGTTCGGCGCATTGCTTCCTTACGGCATTCCCAATGTTACCGGATACCCATCTCTTTCGCCCGTTCCTATAATTGGTTTTGCCCCTTATCCCTTTTTTATAACGATATTTATTAATAGTGTGATAGGGATTGCCCCCTTCCTATTATTTTTCGTATTTTACATCGGCAGAAATAAAAAAGAGGATCTTAAAAAGATATTTGAGCCATTTTCAAAGCCTTTAGTTATTGTGGAGGCGTCTTTGGTAATCATGGGTTTTGGATATACCGGAGTACTTATTTCGGGCCTCATTAGATTGAGATACGCATTTATAATAGTCTTACCTATGCTTTTCTTGGCTTACAGACTTGAGATCAAGGTAAGACGTGTACTGACATTATTATTTTTAGTTCTAATGATCTTCTCTTATACAAACATATACAGAATCGTAATAATTTGGTTTTATATTTTCATTATGGTTTTGTTTGTTCAATTTTTCATAACATTTGCAGGCGTTACCAGAACAAAAATTCTCGTAGATCAGAAAAGGATTTCAGAATTGCAGGAAGGTGAAATCTCTGGAGAGACTATTTACATTAAGAATGGAGAAATAATCAGACAAAAGGGATATGGTATAAAGGAGATCGTTGATAAAGCGCTTAATGGCGATTTCGATGTATTTAGGCCAAGAGATGTGATAGTAAGTAGTACAAGCGCAGCGGGTGTGACATTAGAGCAAATAGAGACATTGAATGAACTAGTAAAAGAGAACAAATTAGAGAATGAAATAACAGTGAAAAAAGGAATGCCTTACGGACCTGCACTGTTTATTGGCTTATTTATTTCAGTAATCTTTGGTGATCTGTTTTGGGCCATTTTAGTTTAAATTTAGAAAATTATGTGTTTAAATATTAAGTAGGTGATTTTTATTCCGGCTTTAATACTTTCCAGGGGCTTTCCAGTAATCTTAGACTCGCCAATTCTCTTTCTATATTTCACTGGGACCTCTAAAATTCTTAAATCTCTTTTCGCGGATTTTACTATCATTTCCGCAGTCCAGCCATAGCCCTTATCCTGCATTCGAAGAGTAATAAGAGAACTGTATCTAATCGCCCTGAAAGGGGCTATATCAGTTAAATTAATCTTATAAATGAAAGAAACTAATTTGGAGAACAATTTGTTCGTTAATATTGAATGTTGCGGAAAAGCATCTTTTTCTCTTTCGCCCAGGATTCTCGATCCGAGAACTAAGTCGTATTCGCCGTTCATGATGGGTTTTATCAATTTATCAATTTCCTCAGGAAAATAACTATAATCTCCATCCATAAAAATGACAATATCTGGCGGAGATTTTTTTATGTGGTTAACTCCTGCCAAACAAGCCCTTCCATAGCCTCTTTCTGGCTCAAAAATCACTTCAG
>JABAOF010002405.1_pt1 | contig 19049 bp, 13 predicted proteins | sample 7062171 | NCBI WGS metagenome assembly JABAOF01 (sample SAMN14538628, study PRJNA623070) | marine sediment metagenome | biome: marine biome [ENVO:00000428]; feature: marine pelagic biome [ENVO:01000023]; material: deep marine sediment [ENVO:00002113] | place: India: Gulf of Khambhat ...
GCAAAAATCGCCGGCATGAGAAAAAAAGGAGACCAACTCGCGGGTGATGTCATCGTGGCCTCACATCTCTGCCCTCACTCACCCATTATTCCCCACGAGCCCGTGCCTTTTATGGATGCGCCTGTCTCCCTAGAAACGATGAATAGATATGAAGTGGACGAGCGGATGGCGGCTATTCTCTCGATCGACACCACAAAAGGCAACCGCGTCATCAACTGCCGGGGATTCGCCATCTCCCCGACTGTCAAAGACGGGTATATACTGAGAGTGAGCGAAGATTTGCTGGATATCATGCAGAATGTCACAGGCCGGTTGCCCGTAGTTTTTCCTCTAACAATGCAGGATATCACTCCCTATGGAAACGACATTTACCACCTTAACAGCATCCTGCAGCCAGCCACAGCCACCAGTGCGCCAGTCGTTGGAGTAGCCATTACAACAGAAGTCCCTGTGCCTGGGTGTGCCACCGGAGCCAATCACAGCATAGACATTGAGATGGCTGTCCGCTTTGTGGTCGAAGTGGCTAAAGCTTTTGGCGAAAAGAAATGCTCATTTTATGATGACAAGGAATTCCAAAGACTCGTCTCCCTGTACGGCTCGATGGAACGATTGAAAACTTCAGGGAATAAATAGCATATCATTGAAGGCGTTTGAAAAAATTTTAATCCTTTCATCATTACTGAAGTCGTTACGGGCAAAGCGCATAGTTCTCAACCGTTTTGATATCATTGCGGACAAGGCGTCGTAAACTCAATTTTTAAGGTGCCATCGTGAGCGAAGCGTGGCAATCTCATGATTCAAAAACCAAAACATATACAAAAATTCTGTAACAAAGGAAAATAAACTGTTATATAATAATGGCGATAGAGGATAGGGCATGAAACCAGTCAAAGTCGGACTTTTCACGATAGGTCAATCGCCAAGGTTAGATGTCGTTCCTGAAATCGCGCCTCTTTTACTCCCTAATATTGAAATTGTGGAAGAAGGGCTCTTGGATGGCATTCCTCAAGAGGAGATCGATCTCCTGAAACCTGAATTTGGGGAGAATCCCTTGGTTACACGTTTAAAAAACGGGAGCCAGGTGCAATTGAGCGAAAAGAAAATCAATACTATGATCCATGAAGTTATTGATCGCATGAGAACGAAAAAAGATGTCCGCGCTGTGGGAGTTCTCTGTACTCACAATTTTCATGAAAGTCGGTTTTCTTTTCCCGTGATATTTCCTCATCATGTTCTGAACTTTCAAATCACTCAAACTTTCCAAATACACCACCTCGGTGTTGTCATTCCCTTAGAGGATCAGGTCAGAATGGCATCGGGCAAATGGGATATTGAAAAGTCGACTGTCGAAGTTAAATCCCCTTACGGTGAAGGAAAAGAATGGGAAGAGATCGCACATCGATTTACCCAAGAAAATGTCGAGGCGGTTATTCTTGATTGCATCGGATACACCGAACAGGATAAGCAGGATCTTCAAAATTTACTCCCCTCCCCTATCCTTCTACCCAGAGCTGTTCTTGCTCAAGCTATTAATCAACTCTTTTAACTGATACAGATGAGAAAAAGCAAGAAAAAGGGGACAGGCCCCTTTTTTGGGGCCTATCCCTTTCAGTCCTTATCTCTAAGAAAAAAGGGACTGCCCCTCTTCTTTATAAAAAGGGGCCTGTGGTTTATACTCAATAATTAGGTAACACTTTTTTGATGATATCGAAGGCAAAAGTGTCATTGCGAGAGAAGCGTGGCAATCTCTTAGGGAAAAATGCATCTCTTTTTTTGAGATTGCTTCACTCCGTTCGCAATGACATTATAAAAACGTTACCGAATTTGTGAGCTAGTCCACCTATCCCTTTTTTCTTGATTTGAAATGAAACGGTCGGAAATAAATCATCTTTTGAGCGAGGGAATCGCTTTCCTGAAATCAAAGGGAATTTCTCTGCCCCCTCAGGCCGACTGGAACCTCGAAGACTGGTGTAAAAACAGGGAAAAGGCAGCCGAACTGGAAAAAAGAAGGATTGGATGGGATCTGACAGACTTTGGCTCAGGAAAATTCGAGTCGATCGGCTTGTTGTGTTACACCTTATCTAACGGCATTATCGGCCCGGAGGGAAAGCCACTTGACCAGGCCTACTCAAACAAGCTTCTTATAATCGAAGAGAATCAGGTCACACCCATGCATTACCATCGCAGCAAGACCGAAGATATCATCAATTTAGCTGGAGGGAATCTTCAGATAAAGCTGTTCAATGTGGAGAGAGAGGAGAGGCTCGATGAGAAGACGCCTGTGGAGGTTTTCCGCAACGGGATATGGACAACCTGCAAACCGGGGACTGTTATGTCTCTGAGTCCTGGAGAAAGAGTCAGGTTGGATACGAACCACTATCACGAATTCTGGGCTCAGTCTGGTCAAGGAAAGGTGCTAGTCGAAGAAGTCTCATCAGTCAATGACGATAGGATCGATAACATCTTCGCAGAAAATTTCGGCAGATTCCCTGAAATCACTGAGGATGAAGCACCTACATATCTCCTGTGCACAGAGCTTCCAGGAACGGGAAAATTCGATGAGCTAGTGAGGAAATACCTGAAGACCGGCTGATTCTCTATTTTAGCCTACGCAAAAAATGACCCAAGATATTCCTGAAAAAAAACTTCCAGAAGAAATTCTTCCCGAGCTGTCTGTTCTGGTTATAGGAACAACCTGCTGTGATATGACAAATCCTGAATTTGACTTCCTGGAAGATATCGCAGGTGATGGCCTTGTTGTGGATAGCGCCCGGATGATTCCTCTCCGAACCGAGTGGCTTGAGTCAAAAGAAGACTCGTATGCCATGGGCGGAGGCTCCCTCAACATAGCTCCTCTCGTGTCCCTCGCCGGGGTACAATCCGGAATCCTGACATCTCTTGGAACAGAAAATGAACAGTATGATATCCACGGAAGATTCATGCTCGAGATTATGAAAAAAACAGGAACAGCACCCCTAATCATCCCCAACCGAACTCGGCCATCAGGAGCTTCGTTCATAAGGCCGGCTCAGCCCGACAGAAGAGAAGCCATCCTTCATACACCCAATGCGATTGACGACCTGGATCTAGAGACAAAAGAAATACTCGACGGAATGGCCCATTTGCATAAGGACACGATCATTCACTATGTCTATTCAGGGTCAGTAAAAACAATGGATAGCGAAGAAGGGAAAAAACTGGGAAGAGTGATGAAAAAATTAAACAACCAGGGACACATCACGATGGCCGATCCCCATACTCTCTCTAAAAATCCCCAGGAATCTATTCGAACAGGAGAAATCATACAAGGGTATACTCGACTCAAACCAATCCTGCCTCATCTGAGTTGGTTTTTTGCATCTGAGGTCGAAGCCATGATGATCGCTCACACATTCGGTTTCTCTCTAAAAAGCAAGAGCCAGGCAGATAAAAACGACGCCTTTCTTCGCCAAATAGCCGATGATTTCTGCACTGATAATTCACCACAGATTCTCGGTATCACCGCAGGAACAATCGTCACAATCATGTATATAAGTCCAGAGGGGAAGAGAGTTGGTCCGGTGCCGGTTAAATCCCGATACGCCATAGCTGACGCTGATCAATTTGTCGGAGCTGGCGACTCTTTCAGGGCGGGCTATGAGGTGGAATGGGTAAAGGGCAGAGATTACCTAGAGAAATTCAGAACAGGCCAGATTGTGGCAGAGGATTTGGAGCGGCTGTGCCATGCGGGCCATCTCATGGCTGCCTGCTATGTGACACGCACCCCTTTAAATCAGTACGGGAATATTCCTGCATACAATGACATGGCGAAAGTGATTGACTCTGGCCGAGAATATTCGGATAAGGTAAATCTATTATCCGCATTAGGCATTCAAGAATAAAGGATTCTGAAAAAAGGCAGAAAAAGGGGACAGGCCCCTTTTTTATATAGTTGGGGCCAGGCCTTATCCTTAGAAAAAACGGGAAGCGAAAAGGATAAAAGTCGCATTTCTTGACCACAAAGTCTGACGCCAATGGGATAGCCCAAAAAAAGGGGCCTGTCCCCTTTTTTCACCTTTTTCACTTTTTTTAGGCTAGTCAGATATGATGTCAGAATAAATGGACAGTAACAATTGGGATTTTGTAATGGGTGTCTTCTGGATTAGATTCTGGAGGAAATTTAACAGCTTCTCTTGATGATGACGAGAGTCATGTCATCCATGCGCTCAGCACCGGCCGTGAATTTCTCGACCTCTTGATTAACCTTCTCCAGAAGTTTTTGTGCGGATAATTTGATATTTTTTTGAAGCAGCTTTATGAGTCTGTCTTCATTGAATTCTTTATTGTCTTTATTACGGCTTTCGGTTATCCCGTCTGTGAACAGCACTGCCGTATCTCCCGGGTTCAATGTGAGCTTCTGGACTCCGTAGTCCACAGAGGGAAACATACCCAAGCATAAACCACAGCTCTCCATACGGTAGATCTTTCCCTTCATATCGATGACAATCGGAGGATTATGGCCGGCATTGATGTAACTCAATTCGCCACTCTTTTTGTCTAATTCACAGAAGAAAAAAGTTATAAAACTATTCGGAGAGGAACTGCGGTGGACAAAATCATTCAATTCAGCTGCCATTTCTTCAATTTTGTATTTTGGGAAAAGCACAGACTGAAGTGCGGCTCTCAAAGAAGCCATGAGCAGGGATGCGCTGACTCCCTTTCCCGAGACATCCGCAATGACAATGCCCAGGCGGTTATCATCGATGGGGATAAAATCATAATAATCCCCCCCAACCTGATAACAGGGCACATTAGAACCGGCAATCTCAAAATTCTTTAATTCAGGGCTTTCTTTAGGAAGAAAGTCTTCTTGAATTTCGGCCGCCAGTTCCAGCTCCTTTTCCATCTTTTCTTTCTCGATTGACTGCTCGATAAGCTTTGCATTTTCTATCTTGACAGCAGCCAGATTTGAGAGCAGAGTTAAAAGCTTCAAGTCTTCATCTGTGAATTGCTCAATAAGGGTAATCCGGTCAGAATAGATGATGCCAATGATCTCGCTGTTATTCCATAAGGGAACACACATGGCTGAGTGAATGTTGAATTTAATGATACTCTCTTGCGCCTTGAAACGAGAGTCGGCCTGGGCATCAGAAGTCAAGACAGACGAATTCTTATTCACAGCCATATTGATGATGCTCTGGCTCACCTGTATCCTTTGATTCTTGAGGCTTTCACTGTTGATCCGGACGACTTTCGGAATGAACTGAGGAGGATTTCCCTCCTTCAGCATAAGTATTCCTCTATCCATGGGGAGGTTCTCGCAGATGAGGTCCATGATGTTATCCAGCAATTCGCCCAAAGGCTTGTGAAGAATAAGGGCTTTGCTCACCTCACTCAGGACCGAGAACGCCTTGTGCTCTGTCTTGACTTTTTCCAGATCAGCAGAAGCGAAGGTGGCCTTTAACGTTGTATCGATATCCGTCTTCTTCAGAACTTCTTCGACATGAATTATGGTGTTGATGTTTGTAGTGGGAGAGGTGGCCTCCAACATCTCCACGTTTGTGGAAAGCCTGTCGTCAAATATGATCCTTGTCGACCCGATGAGGACTTCATCCCCTTTTTTCAGTTCGATCTCAGCCATTACTTTTTTTCCGTTCAAAAAAGTCCCGTTTTTACTCCCATTATCCCTGACCACGTAACCACCATCCTTGGGAGCAATGAACGCGTGGTGGCCTGAGCAGAATGGATCGAGGATGGGGATGTCGTTATCCGCGGATCGGCCGACGGATATTTTTTCACCTTTAAGAGGAATGACGATTTCCTCTCCTTTTTTTGGGTAGACGAATAGTTTAGGCATTTCTAGTCGTTGTTATTATAGGTTCAAAATAGTGAGATTTCAAGAAAATTTAATCTTTTTCTAAGGTCTTTAGTATTTTCCTGCTTTTCTTGGCTTTATCTTCAAGAGGAATATCATCGATCAGGGGAAGGAGAATCTCCATGACATCTCTCTTGACGACGTTATCGAGAAGCTCTAATGAATAATCCAGAGCTTTTCCAGAACCAGAACATATATTTTGGTAGGCCCTGATCATATCCTCATGTGGATAAATAAGACTCAGAAGCTCAAAAATTCGCCTTAGTGAACGAGCCAAATCATTCTCTAAATCTTTGGAGGCTAACTCCATTTTCTTGTCACTGATTGAATCCTGTATTTCAATCATGATCATATGACCATCTTTAATTCTCTTCATTATTTCCGGAAAAATTATCTTCTCATCGAAGAAAAGTTGAGGATTTTTGGATCTCATCTTAAATATGGCCGCTATGATTTCAGGCTCCACATCCTTATTCTTTTTTTTCAATTCTAAACTCAAGATGTTTGCAGCTCGCTGCGTACCCACCTGGGCAATAATATCGGGGATGGACTTTCGCAATGCCAAATCTTCTTTTGGATCACTCAAATAATCCTTCAACATGCCAATAATCTTCCCACTAAATTCCACCAGGGCCTTCTGCGCGACTCTCTGGATATACGGATTGCTCAGATGTTGAACGATAAACGGCACAAGCTCCCGTCTCTTCAGCTTCCCAGCGCTCTCCACCGCATAACTGACGACTTCTGGCGATTCATCCCTGATGAGTTTGCTGAGACTCTGGATGAGCGAAGGAGATGGTTCCATCATGCCCATAACCTTGGCTGCCTCCATGCGGGAGACTTCTGTATCTTTGCCTTCTTCGCTGACGATTTTATCGATACTATTTTTCATCACCTCCTGGTAGACATCCAGAGACATGATTTCCTGGATTTGGACATCCAGATCCTCCTCATCGATGGTGTCCTCCATTTCCGGGACTAAAACCTCCCCATCCAACTCAAACAGGGAATCCATGGAACTCGCTTTGATCTCATCCGACTTCTGGGAAATGATTCTCTTCAGTTCAGGACTCATCTTTTCTTTCTTAACCAGGTCAAAAAGATTCATGGCATAAAGCACAGAACTCCTGTTCTTGCTCTCCAGTGTATCGAAAACCAACTTTGTCATATCCACATCGATCTTTTCGCCAATCAGTTTATCTGCATCCTGCCATTTTATTCTCAGACCTTTTTTCACGATATTCACGTATTCCTTTGTGATAGACAGGTTGAGAATGATCCATACCACTATAAAAATAACAACAATTGAACTCATATATTTGACTATTCCTTCGGGATCTGTCCCACTCAATCCAAAAAGCCAAAAAGCCAAAAGAATAAGAAGCGCTCCAATACCCTTGGCAAACTTATTAACGAACATGTCGATAAAGACTTTGGCTTTGTACTTAATCTCAGGAGGAATGGGGATATACAACAATTCCCTGACAGATTGGTTGAGCGAATGAGCAAGGCTTTTATCAGCCCCTTTAAGACCGATGGCCCACCAGAATAAAACACCCATAAAAATAAAAACCACAGCCGAGCCGGCCAACAATAAGAAAGGAGCGATCAGCAGGGCGGTTCGAATTCCAAATTTTCTCAAGATACGGTTGGTTAAGAAAGTGTGAAGCAGAAAAGAAATAACCATCAGCACAGCGAAAAATAAACTGAAAAAAGCAGTCTGATCGTCCTTGTCAGTGTATTGATGGTCTACGACTGAATTGAACTGAAAATCAATCAGCGTTGTGACAACTATTGCCGAGACCATTATCCCACTCAGGAAAATCAAGTGACGGCTCTTTTTTAATAAACGAAAACTCTCAATGTACCCGACTTTTTGTTTCTTTCGTTTGTCTGCTGTTTTTTTTTCGTCGTCGCTTTCTTTTCTTTGGTGTTTCTTAACAAAGAAAATGACTATAAGACATACAGCCAGCATTAGAGGGCAAATCAAAAGCAGCCCTTCGGTCTCGATGGCTCGCGATTCTGTTAATAGGAAAGAAAGTATATAGCCACAAAATCCTCCTAAAAGTCCCCCGCTGACCAAAAAGCCGATCAGCCGTTTAGCCTGGCGGGGATGATAGATATCATTAACGAGTATCCAGAACTGAGTGACAGTGGTCACCATGAATATCTCTGACCATAGCCAATAGACATAGAAAACCCATTGCCTCTCCATCTGAAAAAGAATCCAAAAAATGAAGAGACTGACTATAAAAAAGGCCAAACTGATCGAAAGGTAAACATGCCTTTTCATGGCACGCAGCAATCGAGTATTCAAAGAAACGACAAATCCCATAAAAACAGCTGTCAGAAGGTAAGCAAAAGGGAGCCTTTCAAAAGTGAGCTGATCAAGGAAAAGAGAAAGCTTGACTGGCTTTATGATTCCAGCAGAAAAAGTAATCAAGAAAAAGTAAAGAAAGAGAAGAATGGAGGAAGAAGTTTCTTCAGGTCTGACACCAATGACTTTAGATAAAAACTTGGGATCGGAGGTTTTAGGCATTTTTTCTAATCGGTCACGAAAAATTCTTGAGACAGCTTCTGCATCTCTTTACACGCTCTTCAAGAGCTAGGTCTTCCATAAGAGGAATGACAATCTCTCTCATCTCTTTTTTCAAGGTATTATCTAAAAGCTCGATGGCATAATCAACCGAATCCTTTGTCCCAACTTGTATGTTCTGATAAGCTCTCATAACATCTTCACGCAAGTAAATTAAACCAAACAATTTGAAAATATTCATCAAGGAAACATTCAGGTCTTCTGGCAGGCCTTTAGCCTTTTCCGCTTTTTTCCTTTTAGCTTTCGTGCCAAAATGTTTAATAAAAATTTGGCAGTATTTCTTAATTTCTTGGAGTATTTTTGTTTCCATAATATCTTCTCGAAATTGAACGTCAGGTTTTTCAGAGCGAATCCGGTCTAAAGCATCAATGAGCTCTGTGTCAATCTCTCCTTTCCCTTCCTCCAATTCCCATATCAAGCAATCCCCGGCATCTTGAGTCCCGATGCGAGCTAAAACGGATGCTGTTCCTCTCCTTAATTCGATATCCTCATCTCTGTCGCTTAAATAATCAGAGAGAGCGCCGATGACTCCATCTCCATATTTTTCCAGTGCAACACTGGCATCTTCCCTTGTTATTGGATTGAGTAACTTCTGTATCAAAGCAGGAACGTACTCTTTCTTCCTGAGTTTTGCGGCACTTTCGAGAGCATATTTACTCACTTCCGGAGATTCATCCCAGAGGAGCTCCCCAAGCTTCATGGCAAGAGGAGATTCAGATTCCATTAATCCTATGGCTTTGGCCACTTCCATCTTCGCTGTCTCAGATTCTATACTCTCATCTCTCAAGGCATTTTCCACATAGCTCTTCATTACTTCTTGATACACATCCAGAGACATTATCTCTCCAATCTCTTGTTCCAAGACATCTTCACTGATAATCTCATCCGTTTCGGGAAGAATAGCGGTCTCTCCGAGTTCAAAAAGTCCTCCTAATGAGGACGCTTTTACTTCATCAGGTTTGTAGGAAATCAATTTTTTAACTTCTGCCGTAAGCTTATCCTGCTTTATTAGGTCGAAAATATGCATGGCATACAGGACAGAACTCCGGTTTCGGCTCTCTATGGTGTCAAAGACCAACTTCGTATAATCCACATCCACTTTTTCCGCCACCAATCTATCCGCTCGGTCCCATTTTATCTCCAATTTCTTTTTGACTGTCCTGGTGTATTCCTTACTGACTTTGAGATTGAAGAAAATCCAGGCAAAAATGAAGACTAGAGAAAAACCGCTTGCATACTTAACTCTTTTTTTCCTTCTATCACCCAATATCGTTTCTTCAATTCTTTGTGACATTTCAGTTGTTTCGACCACACTTGGTTTCTCCGCTACCTCCGCGTCTTGCATCAAAGAAGGCTGTGTTAAATCCCTAAAAAAAGGAATAAGGAAGACCATGAGTATCAATGCTCCGATGCCTTTGGCAAACCTGTTGAGAAACATATCAATGAATACTTTAGCTTTGTACTTCAAATCTGGAGAGATAGGAATATAAAGAAGCTCTCTAGTAAATTGGTTAAGGGAAAAAGAAAGACTTTTATCACTGGTCTTAATGGCGAGGGCCCAGCCCAAAACCGGCCAAATTCCAATTCCAAAAGCACAGAGAAGCAATAACAAAGGAAACAGCAACAGAGACAAACGAATGCCAAAACGTTTGATAATGCGGCCTGTCATAAACATTGAAATAAGGAAAGGAATTACCAACAATGCGGCGTGAAAGTACCCGAATAAAGAGGTCATTTCATCCATCCTGTCCTCATGGATGTCGATTACAGTTTTGGATTGGTAATCAATGAATGTGGCGACAACGACAGTCAAGATCACAACCACAGCCAGGAGCGTTAAGTAACGATTTTTTCTAACCGTATTGAAACAATCTATGAAGCCTACCCTTGCTGGCTCAACTCCCTTTTCTTTGTCTTTTTTTTCTGCCTTGTCACTAGGAGATCCTTTTTTCCTTTGCCAGATGAATATCAAATTGACAACAAATATAGTGAGTATCAGTATCCCAAATGCTATGAGAAGAAGAAGATCAGGGTTCTTTTTTCCCAAAAAACCTGTCAACAATGCCCCAAAAATTCCCCCAAGAAGTCCTCCACTACCGAAAAATCCAATCAATCTTTTTGCTTCTCTCGGATTAAAAATGTCATTCATCAGCATCCAGAATTGTGTTCCCAAAACTACAACAAAAAGATTGGCCCATACCCAAAAAGCAAGCGGCATCCATGTAAATCTTTCTTCTTTAAGGAAAAGCCTCTGTGAAAGGAGACACGTCACCATAAAAAAAACGAGGCTTAAGATGATTAATATACGCCTTGGAACCCTGACCTGAAGCCGGGAATATAAGGCAACAACAATTATCACTACAAGGGCTGTCGTTAGATAGGCAATAGGAAGATATTCTGATCCTTCTTTAATTATGTATTTCGCATCTCTATACGGCTTAATAATATAGTAAGGGAACATGATGAAGAAGAAATAAAGAAAAAGGAGGGAGGCGATGATTTCTTCGCCAGGTCTGATATCGTGGATCCGAGACAGAATCCTGTAGAGGCGATTATTAGCCATAAATTGCGATCAACCAAAGAAATCTGTAGCGAAGACTATTCTTTGTTGAAGCTATCCAAGGCCACTTCCTCATCATCAAATATCTCAAGGACCTTAGTGAGCATTGTGACCTGAAAGACGAGATAAAGCTTTTTTGAAATCTTGGCGATCTTCAGTTTACCGCCCAAATTATTAGTGGAAATATAACTGGCCAGAATCTCTCCCACACCAAAGCTATCAATGAATTCAACATTTTGAAAGTTAAGAAGAATATTTCTCTTGCCAGTGTCCAGCTGGTCTTTAACAAGTTGGTGGAGAGTTATGTCTGATATATCCGATCTTCTTATTTCCCCCTCAATATCAAAAATAACGATATCTTCTTTTTCTCTTGCGTTAATTTCCATTTCTTCCCTTCCTCTCTGAAGGTAATATTTGGCGCGGTTACGGAATAACCTGCTTATTCTCCTTAGCTTTTATCAAAAGACAATTTTAAAGTCAATCCATTATTTAATAAATGTCATGGCAAAGAAAAAATTTCCAGCGCTTAGTCTCTAAAAATGTCCGATTTGGTACATCCCATAAACTTTTATACAGGGGAAAACAATTTTTTTAGAATGAATGGAAATTAGCCTCACACTATTCATTTCAACAAATAAAACAGGGCTGAAAACAAGGATATGAAGAACAGGTTAGGGCCGGAACAAAAGACTATCTTTGTAGACTAGAAATTCTAAGGATGATGAAGAGTATGAGAGGCATGATTCCAGAGACAATTATCTCTGTTCGTTCAAACACATGGTGACAAGGATGAATTTGTATAAATCGGGTTTTTCTGTGATTTCTAATTTTGTGAATTTGGTCCCGTATCTGAAGATTTCTCCGATCTTTTTCTGCCAGATAATTTTCCCGAATATGCTAAACTTGAACTCGCATGGAGTATCAAGGCTGAACACCAAATCTGAACCCACAGATGCAGATAACTCAGTCTCAACACACAGTCCGTCGAGCGTGATATCTTTTATTATTCCCCTTGACTTCATCTCTACTTTTTCATCTCTGCAGAGTCTCAGATTGACCTCGACCGGAACTCTCGGAGCTTTTCTTCTTTCCTTCTTAACATCCATTTGGATTTATATTACTTATTCTATCCTAAGATGTAAAGGGCCATAAATTACATTTTTTTTGAAAGGTTTCTCTCCGGCAGGAATTCGTGTGCTGCATTTACTGCTAAAGTGACTATCGTCTGGATTTTCCCGAAGACATCTAGGACACTCCATTTTTGCCTCTCCCCTCCTCAAGGCATGATGAAAAAATATCAATTCAAAGAGGACTAGTCAAGTTTGAGGACAAAACGGAATTTATTCCATAATATAAACGTTTTACTACTTTTTTGACTCTTGACATATCCCTTCAGTAAATTACTATATAGGTAGATAATATATGTGGTGAAGAACACATGAAGCTTAATATTATTCACTAAGAGATGATAATGCGAAAATTCAATGTCCGCCTCAACGAAAAACTCAAACTCACACTCATGTGCAGCTTTATTATTTTCATCTGTGTAACACATCTTCTTTCCGAGGATATTCAATGCGAATGGACCGGAGTTGAACGGATCATCGCTGTGGGAGATTTGCACGGTGATTATAAAAACTTCATCACAATCTTAAAACAGCCAGAAATTAATATCATCGATGATGGGGAAAATTGGATAGGAGGGAAAACTCATCTTGTCCAGATTGGCGATATTATGGATAGAGGAGATGAAGCCAAAGATATTTTCGAATTTTTGAAAGAGCTGGCAATAGAAGCTGAAGCCGCAGGGGGAAAAGTCCACATCCTCATCGGGAATCATGAAGAATTGAATATACTCGATCGTGCTTTTGAGTTTGAAAATTATGTGACAGTCGAACAGTTTCTCGACTTCATCCCCGACGAATACAGGCAAAAACGAGAAAGAAGGATCAGGAGAAAGATAGGAGACAGTAATCTCGAAAACACAAACTCTGATTCTAACTTACATCCTGAAATAGCACTCTTTTGGGAGAATCGCTTAAGAACCGCAAGGCGAAATAGAAATTCTGAGGAGCAAACCCAATATTATAAAGGATTTATTGATCAATATGGTGAATGGATTCTCGGACACAATGTGGTGATTAAAATCAACAATATAATATTCGTTCATGGAGGCATAAGTCTGAGACATTCCAAAAAAACGCTCAAGTACATAAACGACCGAATGCGTCTTGAATTACGAGATAGCGTGTACCAAAATTTGGGTAAAAGACCACCTCAAACCTCCTTCATACGATCAGAGTTTTTATATGATCCAAACTCACCGCTCTGGTACAGAGAGTATGCGACGCAAAAGGAAGAGGTATTTAAAAAAGAAGTGGTTCAGATATTAAACAATCTCCAAGCTGAAAACATGGTTACCGCTCATACGCCAATCGCCATTGCAGACGTCAATCGAATGAGTAAATTCGATAAAAAGATCTGGATAATCGACACAAGCATATCAGATGCCTACGAGGAAGGCGCTCTCAGTGCATTAATCATCGAAGATTATGGAAAGAGTATAAAGCCGTGGTGGATGTCAAGAAATAATAAGAAACAGAGCGCTTCAGTTGAAAACTCGAAAAAGATTCAAGAGATTCAGTGGATGATTCATCTCGGTATGCCGCCATTCCCCAGTTATTGTCTAAACAGTAAAACCATTAAGAAAGACAACTTTGTATGGGGGAGGAATCAATGAAAATTAAAACTATTTGGATCATTCTGGTTTTAGCTTGTTTCGTCTGTGGAAGCTGGGATCATTGCCTTTCGGATTCAATAAATTTTGATGAAAACAAACAAGCAGAGATGGAGAGGTACCTAAAAAAGGCAACGATTGGCCCTAACAGGACGCCAATAGGAAGAAGGACTGATGCTTATTTTGTGGACCTGGACGATGGAGAAACAAAACGCAGAGGAGTCCTACGGTTCACCGATAATCCAAGACCTATGCGTCCTGCGGATAGCTATAAATACACAATCGCAGCCTATGAGCTGGATAAGCTCCTTGATTTAAACCTGGTGCCGCCAACAGTGGAAATAAAAGACAGTGGTAAAAAAGCATCCCTTCAATTAGTAATCGAAACTCAGCTTAACGAAAGAAAACGACAATTGGAGAAAACCGAGCCTCCTGATCCTGAAACATTTTATAACACTCTCGAAGATTTGTTCGTGTTCGAGAATCTTGTTTATTGTTCGGCCTTATGCGAACAACAAGACACCCTTGATGATATTTTGATAGAGCCTGGAAAAGGCTGGAAAGTATGGAGGGTTGATTTGACCCAGGCCTTTTTTCCCTATGCAGAATTGATTACGGAACGTGAAATAACTCGCTGTTCAAGAAAGCTCTATCAAAACTTATTAGGATTGGAAGATAAAACAATAAGATCAAAAGTGAAAAAATATCTGAACAAGGATGAAATTGACGCAGTTTTGAAACGAAAAAAACTCATCATTGAAAAGATCGAAGCCTTGATCAAGGAAAAAGGAGAAGAAAAGGTCCTGTTTTAAGCCATTCCACCGTCCTTATTTTTAAAAAAAATGGCTCCTTCCTAATAATTATCCTCCATTCGCCAACAGTCACACTGTTAAAACTAAGTGACCAAAAACTGTGCAACTTATCAGAATTGTATTTAAATCAATTTATTAAAAAAGAACCTCCATATTTTTCAACAAAGATACTCACAGGAATAGTGGAAAAAATCGGAATAGACTCCTCCCGTTTTGAGGTTGACATCCCATTTTAACTTCAATATAGTGCTGATAAATTTAATTCCCAATACATTGAATAGTGGTTATTCTTTCTTTATTACCTATCTTTCAAGCCAAACGCTTCATGTTTAATAAAGATATTCTTAAGGTGTATACATCCAGGGGATAAAAAAGGAGGGGAAATAATGAATACGGATAACTCGAAAGTTTCACAAGAAATCGGAACAAAAGCGGAAGGAATCGGGTATAAATTACTCAGGATTGTCACAGTCATACATCCTGGAGAAGCTCTAACAGCCTTCTTATTAACTTTATACAGCTTTTTACTCTTCTTGGCCTATTACATCCTCAAACCAGTCAGAGATGCTTTAATGCTGGCTGAATGGCCTGCAGAAATCAAAAGCTACTTAGGGGCTGCTATAGCTGTACTGCTTGTTTTCGTGGTTAAAATATTCAGCCACTTTGCTTCAAGGGCACCGCGTCAGAAGTTGATCACACGGGTCACGCTCTTCTTTATATCAAACTTGGGAATATTTTATGTTCTCCATCTAGCAGGCGTCGGACCAGGAGCTATGGGCATAATATTTTTTATCTGGGCAGGCATTTTTAGCTTGATCATTGTTGCTCAATTCTGGGGATTTGCCAACGACTTATACACTGAGGAAGAAGGAAAGCGTCTCTTTCCTCTTGTTGCTTTTGGAGCCACGTTTGGAGGCTATTGCGGAGGGATAATAACAAAATGGCTGACAGTTACTCTAGGAACGTTCCAAATAATGTTGGTCGCTGGTGGTTTCCTGGGAATCTGCATATTACTGACAATGATTATCCATAATAGAGAAGTAAGGAGATCATCGACTAAAGCAACTCAAGCCAGTCAAGAAGTAGCGGCTCCAGAGAAAAAAGAAGAGAAGCCTCTTGGAAAGGAAGGAGCGTTTCGGCTGGTATTCAAGAGTCACTATCTCCTCTACATCGCTCTTTTTGTCTTGTTGCTGAATTTTGTCAACACCAACGGCGTGTACATGCTCGATACTGTAGCAGAGAATGCAGCGGCTAAAGCTATTGAAACTGGGACAGCAAGCGGTTTAGATAAAGGACAATACTTGACCACCTTCTTTGCTGGCTTTTATAACATCATGAATCTCTTCGCCATGTTCGTCCAGTTATTCATTGTATCCAGAGTCTTCAAATGGTTTGGAGTCAGAGTGGCGATTTTCATCCTTCCGGCACTCGCACTCGGAGGATACTTTTTCATAAGCTTCGGAGCAACCCTGCTGCTCGTCAAGTGGGTCAAAGCCCTGGAAAACGGGATGGATTATTCCCTGATGAATACAACACGACATTCCCTGTTTCTCATTACATCAAGAGAAGAAAAGTATAAAGCTCAAGCGGTTACAAAATCCTTTTTCCACCGGTCAGGCGATGTGCTATCAGCCGCACTCGTCTTTTTAGGAACAACATTTCTTACCTTCAAAATCGAAAATTTTGCTATGGTGAATTTTGTTCTGGTTCTAATCTGGATTTTCCTCGGCATCTTAATCTTTAGTGAGCATAAAAAATTATCAGCGGAAAGAATTGAGCAGCAAATGAAACAGGGCTAATCAGCCTGAACTGCCCAAGAATCAAAGAAGACATTAGATAAATCAAAAAATTCTAAACACATCAGAATGTTTAGATAGGGGATTCTACAGAAACTTCAGGAAAGGGGAAAATAATGTCGGATAGAAAAATGCCTGAATTCATTTATAAAGCTCTTAAAGTTTTTACAGTCATCAAGCCTGGAGAAGGTCCGACCGTCTTTCTTTTAGGACTCAATATATTTCTAATTCTTACAGCATATTCGATTTTGAAACCGGTAAGGACAGCTCTAATATTAACCGGGCAGTCAGCTGAAATAGAAACTTATCTTTATGGGGCTATGGCAGTCTTGTTTGTTTTTCTCATTAAGATATTCAGCTTTCTGTCTTCGAAAGTTCCCCGCCAGATACTTATCACATACGTTACACTTTTTTTTATTTCTAACCTACTCATTTTTTATTTCTTGCACTTGATTGGAGTGCCTATTAGTGTACTGAGTATTATTTTTTATATATGGGTTGGCATGTACAATTACATGCTAGTCGCCCAGTTCTGGGGATTTGCAAACGATCTATACACAGAGGAAGCAGGGAAACGTTTATTCCCAATGATTGTAATCGGACAAAATTCTGGAGGTCTCGCAGGAAGTCTAATAACTGCATTTTTAGTAAGGCCATTAGGTGCCTATCAAATGATGCTCGTAACTGGAGGCATCCTCGGAATCTGTGTTGGACTAACATTTGTGATCCATAGAAGAGAGATTAAAAGGAAGGATTCCAAGGAAGCAAAAGTCATTACTGAAAATGAATCGAGAAAAAAAGAACAAGAGAAACCTCTTGAAAAAGGTGGGGGATTTCGTTTAGTTTTCAAAAGTAGATACCTTCTTTATATAGCTCTGCTTATAATGATGCTTAATCTTGTTAATACAACAGGTGAGTACATCAGAAAAGATGTGTTTGACCACGCGGCTGATGAAGCTGTTAAAGAGACTCCAGCTGTGGAAATAGAAAAGGCAAAAACACAATTTCTCGCTGAATTAGAAGCTGAATTCAATTCCATTGTTAATATTTTGGCTTTACTTATTCAGCTATTTCTTGTCTCACGAATATTCAAATGGTTTGGAGTCAGAGGTGCCCTACTATTCCTTCCATTTATTGCTCTGGGAGGATATTTCTTTATGGCTTTTGGAGTATCTTTGGTTGTAGTAAGATGGGCAAAAGCATTAGAGAATAGCACAGATTACTCTCTTATGAATACAGTCAGGGGAGCTCTTTTTCTCACCACCTCAAGACAAGAAAAATACAAAGCCAAAGCAGCCATAGATACTTTTTTTGTGCGAGCAGGAGACGTTTTAACTGGAATAATTGTTTTTCTAGGCACGACATACTTCGCATTCAATGCAGAGCGATTTGCCAAATTCAATGTTGTTGTGGTAGTAATCTGGATAATCCTTTGTTTCTTAATAATACGAGAGCATAAAAGATTGTCAGAAAAAAGACCAGAATATCAGGTGGAATAACAGTCAAAATTTCTGATTCATGTTGCAAATCTTAACTTATCGCAGGTCTTTAACTCTGATAATCCCTCCTATATCCTGTGCGATGTACAGAAAGCCATCATTATCCCTTGCAATCCCTTCCTGGTCATTCCCGAGAAAAGCGTACTCTTTGACCATCTTCCCGCTCAGAGTGAGTTCCACAAAGATGTTATCCGCATCATTGACCACGTTTAAAAGGCCAGTTTTCGGATCATAATACATAGCTGCAGGATCATCCAAATCAAAGGGTAAAACACGGAGAATCCTCGCTTCAGCTGTTTTCGCTTGACTGGATTTTATAGGGATCAGGACTTCCATTATGCAGGAAGGGTCCCACTGGTTGCCTATATAAAACGTTCCGCCTTCGGGATGCTTCTCATCAGGGACAAAAGTGATGGATTCAATACCGTTATCAAATTCATCATCTTCTTGCTTTTCGAGAAAATTGGGATTCCCCCTGTATTCTCTGTTAAGAGGAAATATTCGCATGACTTCTCTCTTTTCCGGGTCAAACTCGAGAATGATATCCTCCCCTTCTCTCACTATATACAAAAGACCTGTTTGGGGATGAACTGTCACACCCTCTAAATCATAATCTTCCGGAAACTTGACATTAAACACAGGTGTTCCATCGGTTTCGATTTCAAAAAGTTCCCCTTCATCGCTCACGACGAAAAGAGTCTTCCGGATAGGATGGAAGCAGATTCCTGATGGCTCGGCAATCCCTTGCTGGTCGATGTCTCCGCCAAAACCCTGTTTATCCAACCATTCATAGGGGAAGACAATGGTCGGTGCCTTTTTCCCTAGAGAACACGTGATAATTGAAACTATAAAGACTGACAGGATGATCACGCCTATAAAAAATAACTTTATTTTCATTTTCTATCCCTCATTCCTCACCTCTAATCCTTTAATTAAAGCGAGTGTTTGACTTATTTTAAACCATTCTTTCTTTTTAAAAAATTTATACTATAAAAAAAATCTGTGTCAATCGAAATAACCTGAATTATTCATAAAATATGCCGATACTTTGCATTATTTTCAATAATATGAGCTCTCTAGTCAGACTTTCATCAAAATCAAGATTCAAGCTTTCTTTTGTGTCCATTCATTCATCATCCTACATCGGCATCTTTCACTCTTCGGACGAGCCGATCTCACTGCATCTGCTTTGTTG
>JABAOF010012668.1_pt1 | contig 19041 bp, 16 predicted proteins | sample 7062171 | NCBI WGS metagenome assembly JABAOF01 (sample SAMN14538628, study PRJNA623070) | marine sediment metagenome | biome: marine biome [ENVO:00000428]; feature: marine pelagic biome [ENVO:01000023]; material: deep marine sediment [ENVO:00002113] | place: India: Gulf of Khambhat ...
ATTCAACCTTGGGAGTTCATAATCGTAACTGACGCCGAAATGAAACGAAGATTGTCCGTCGCAGCTTTGGACCAAACATTCATTGAGGACGCACCCGTTGTGATCGTTGTCTGCGCAGACCAAGCCCGATCAGCGCGGAGATACCGCAGCCGTGGCGCAGATCTCTACTGCCTGCAAGACACCGCAGCAGCCACGCAAAACCTTCTGTTGGCAGCCCACGCCTCAGGATTAGGAGCCTGTTGGATAGGGGCATTTCGTGAAGATGAGGCTAGAAAAGTGCTAGCGACGCCGAGAGATCTGCGACCAGTCGCCATAGTCCCAGTTGGACATCCCGCCGAGAAACCAGCGGCTCCACCAAAAAGAGCAATAACTGAAATCATTCACTATGAAGTGTTTGAGAAAGATTCATAATGCACGCCGGGTCTTGGCTGTTTGATTTTCGTCATTGATATATAATCTTATGATGTGAGATTGCTTCAAGTGATAAACCCCACCCCAGCTTTAATGTTCTGCGCGCGTGCATGAGTTCAATGTTTTTCTGTTCGTTGATAATCCGTTTCAGTGAGGTGGCGTTTTGCGTAGTCTTCGCTTGTAGATGGCTGTTGCAACTGTAACTATGATGAGTATTAGTAGTATTGAAGCCCATGTAGGAAATTCAGGTATTACCCAGACGGTTGTATCGGTAATCCTAACTGAGAATGACCAGCTTGTTTGGTTTCCTTCCACTTCAATGATAGATTCTTGTGACCATTCAACCTGGATCCCAGATGACCTGTCCCAGTAGCGATTCTCGGAGTAGTATACGTAGAGAAGGGGGAGCAGCGAGTATTCCATTGTCAGGTTTAGATGATTAGTACTTCTATCACCACCTAGCGGCGGATAACTTCGGGTAATAGTCTCATTTATGATCCATGTGGAATAGCTCCCTGAAGTGTAAAGAGGACTACCTGCGTCAAGATTGCGAGCAATGAGCCACAATCCCAGTTTGTCATTGTCACCAGTGTCGACGTCTATCCAGCCATCTATAAACTCAGAGGTTCCATTTTTGTAACGCACTTCCATTTGAGAAGTTACATTTGTGTCAACCACCGAGGTAATGGTGAGGTCAGCCCATTCTGTTTCGTTGGTTGCATAATCTGGGATTATCGCATTTGGATCGTCAGAGCTCCAACTACCAGTGATGTCGCCATACATAAACCAGTCACCAGCGTCAACACCAGGTTCTCTTGGTTGAGCGACTACCGATGTCACAGCCATTGAAAACAACATGAACACCAAAACAGAAGTGCCAAAAACAGTTTTCTTCTTCATTTTAATCCTTTACATTTGGCATATAACTAGTATTTGTCACTTGTGAAAGAGCCTTTTATGCGCGCGATGACCTGCTCCGTCCACATCGTCTTTAATACCTGCCATCCTGCATTGTTACGAGGAACAATTCCTTGAAATACGCGCGCATCGCCGAGGCCTATGAAAGAATCGAAGCCACGACTAAACGATTGGAAATGACCGACCATCTTGTTGAACTCCTCAAGAAAACCCCCAAAGACCTGATCGATAAAGTTGTCTACCTAACGCAAGGAAAACTCTACCCGGACTTTGTTGGACTCGAGATCGGCGTAGCAGAGAAACTGGCTTTGAGAGCAGTTGCTAAGGCGACTGGGTACAGCGAAACGGAAATCGAAGAGGATGTAAAAACGACCGGGGACCTAGGAAGCACGACCCAGAGGTTCCTCGAAAAGAGAACTCAAGTGACCCTCTTTCAACAGCCTCTAACCGTTCGAAAAGTGTACGAAAGTTTGGACAAGATGGCAAAGGCGACGGGATCGGGGTCCATGGAACTAAAGATAAACCTCTTAGCAGGACTCGTGACCAACGCAACCCCCAAAGAAGCCAGATATGTAATTCGGACGGTGACCGGCAACCTAAGGTTGGGCATCGCCGACATGACAGTGCTTGACGCCTTGGCCATAGCCTTTGGTGGCGGCAAGGAAGCTCGAGAAGCCTTAGAGCGGGCCTACAACATTTCTTCCGATTTGGGCAGAGTGGCAAGAACGGTTGTAGAGAAGGGAATGAAGAGGATTGAAAAGTTTGAGGTGGCAGTTGGAAAACCGATCAGACCGATGATGGCTGAACGATTGGGGTCACCTCAGGAGATCCTTGACAAGCTTGGAGGGAAATGCATAGCCGAGTACAAATATGACGGAGAACGGATACAGGCCCACAAGAAAGAACACCATGTGAGCCTCTTCTCTAGGCGCCTCGAAGACATCTCCAGTCAATATCCAGACGCCATCCACCTGATCAAACATCATGTAGAAGCAAAAGACGCAATCATCGAGGCCGAATGTGTTGCAATAGACCCTGACACCGGCGAAATGAAACCCTTCCAAGAGTTAATGCACCGAAGACGCAAATACGGCGTCCAAGAAGCCGTGAAAGAATATCCCGTCTCCCTCTTCATGTTTGACGTCTTATATGCCGATGGAAAGGATTTCACCCTTGAGCCCTACTCGGTTAGGCACGAACATCTTGAGAAGGTCATCCGAGAAAGCGATCGAGTTAAAGTGGCAGAATACATCATTACAGATAACCTAGAGGACCTAGAGAGATTCTTTGAAAAAGCTATAGAGAATGGATGCGAAGGGTTAATCTGCAAATCAATCGCTGGTGATGCTGTTTATCAAGCAGGCGCAAGAGGCTGGCTCTGGATTAAATATAAACGCGATTACAGAAGCGAAATGACCGACTCGGTTGACCTAGCAGTCGTGGGAGCATTCCATGGCCGAGGAAGACGAGCCGGAACCTACGGCGCCCTCCTCCTCGCAGCGTTCGAATATAAGGAAGATGTCTTCAGAACCGTCACAAAATGTGGAACAGGATTCACAGACGACGACCTCGCAAAACTTCCGAAAATGCTGGAAAAACATCGGCTAACACATCGGCACCCCAGAGTCGATTCAACCCTCGATGCCGATGTGTGGTTTGAACCAAAAGTCGTAATCGAAACAATAGGAGCTGAGATAACACTTAGCCCGATACACACATGCGCCATGGACGTTATCAGACGGGGAAGTGGACTAGCCATACGGTTTCCACGTTTTACGGGAAACTATAGACCAGATAAATCCGCAGAAGACGCAACAACTGTCAACGAGATTGTTCAGATGTATCAAAGTCAGCTTAAGAAAGTTCAAGGCTAGTGCACGTGCAATTTGTGAGATTATGCGTGTACAAGGAAAAAATTAGTGACTAGTAGAAGTCCATGGTTGAAATCTTTTCAGGGTTCATGGTGTGAAGGCTTCAACGAACCCTTTCTACCCAAATGTTCCGCAAGTAGATACCACTGATCAAAAAGCCAAACAGAAGATGAAGGAGGCAAGATATTAATAGGTTGTTGTAACTCATGGAAAATGCAGTATTTACGAAAACACCACCACCATATGTGAAAAGTAGAGAATAAGCGAACATCAATAGGATGATCGGAGAAAGAAATAGGTAAAAGAGAGAAACGAGCAGAACCTTTCTCGTTTTGTATGAAAGGAAGTCAACAAAACAGAAGACCGCAAAGAGTACCGCTAAGTATTGGGTAGCGATACTGATTAAACCAGTCAAGTTGATAATGTTTATCTCCTTCACCGACCTCGGCTTTGACAGTATCTAGATTTCGTGGGCCCGCAAGCAAGCCACCAAATGTTCTGGTTCGATTTCAACGAGCTTTGGCTCTTTTTCACGGCAATAGGGTTTTGCATACTTGCATCTTGGATGAAAGATACATCCTGGGACAGGATGACCGGGATCGGGAGATGCTCCTGGGATTCCTTCGAATTCGAAAAGACCTTTTTTCCAATCGATTCTGGGAGTAGCCGCTAATAGTCCTCTTGTATAAGGGTGTTTAGGCTTTTTGTAGATTGTTATGACGTCACTATGTTCCATGATTTTTCCAGCGTACATCACATAAACGTGGTCAGACATCTCGGCTATGACCCCCAGGTCATGTGTAATTAAGAGCATAGAGAGATTGAAGTTCTTTTTCACCGCTTTCAACAGCTGCAATACCTGTCTTTGTACCGTTACGTCTAGGGAGCTAGTTGGTTCATCTGCTATGAGTAATGCCGGGTTTCGTATTAGGGCCATAGCGATCAGAATGCGCTGACCCTCCCCTCCGCTGAATTGATTTCGAAAGTGATAATAGCGTTTTTTGGCGTCTGATATTTCTACTTTGCCCAGGTGATCTACAACCATCTTCAGTATTCTTGATCTTTCAAGGTCCTTGTGTTCTTCGACTGCTTCACCTGTCTGATATCCGATTATGTCCATGGGATGAAGCGAAGGTATAGGGTTTTGGGGTATGAAAGATATCTCTGTTCCCCTTATCGCTCTCATTTGGTCTTCGGTTAATTTCAGAAGATTCGCGCCTTTGAACAAGGCTTCACCTTCGATTCTCCATAGAGGCTTACCTTTTCCTATAGGTTGAAGGATGCCCAAAATCGAGAGTGCCGTTACAGTTTTTCCCGCTGCAGTTTCTCCAATTAGTCCGACGGTTTCTCCCTTATGTATCTTTAGATTTACTCCATTGACTATTTTTATCATACCTTCTTTGGTGTTCAAGTATACTCTCAGGTCCTTTACGTTCAGTATTTCTTCAGATTTTTTCATACACGGTCAACAGTCATTGTTTGTCTTGAGGGTATCGGTAGCGCTCAGAAAAACATTTCGGTGAGCTGAGGTTCGGGCGAGACCCTGTTTATTAGTGCTGTGCGCGCATTAGACAATTCAATTTCTAAGGAAAATCACGCAAGCGTTCTTGGTATCAATTCTCCGGCTTGCTGGTGGCAATGATTCTTCAAGAAGTCATGGTCTAGCCTTTTGTTGTAGAGAACAAAACTAGTGACCAATGCACGCTCAGTAATAACCTGTTGCGACCAGTTTTCTCTTCTTAGTCTTGTGGCCTTGTTGACTGGAAACTAACTTATCCAAAGCTTGGTGTAGCACATCAAACAATAATATTCAGTGTATGACATTCGTTTTCGTGGGCACATATGAGACCATGCTTTGTCGCCTACTTGCAGAGTCTCACCGCATGTTGTACACTGCAGCGTACCATCAAACCGACTAACGAGATTCTGCATGACAGTTATTTTCTTCCAGGCTGCCATACGTAAGCCCGCCTTACGCTGGGCTCTTCCGTCGCCTTCTCCTCTGCAATAAATTTGTGAAAACCCATTTATATTTTCTGCGGTTAATCATGTTGCGCTATTTCGCTATGTTGATGGAGAGTATACATGCTTCACTTCGCAGTTTGCATTGACTGCAAGCTTATCTAGCTTGTCCCGTAGCTCTCTCCGATGAAACATCCAAGCAAGGCGCCTAGGAAATAGAAGATGATACTAACGAGAGTCAGTTTCCCGAGTATAGTGAAGACCGCTATGGCGGCGAAATCTAATGAGGTAATGCTCGCTGTGAACAACAGGTGAGGTGCTAAGGTCAATGCGACGATTATCACTAGACTCAATGACATAGAAGCGTAGACGGAGACAATGGATTTTGTCAGATCTATCAACATTGTGCCAAGCAGACAACTAAGTAGGAAAACAATAGCACAATAATGAACGAGGTTGATCTTCCAGAAGAAAGCTAGTAAAAAAGCGCCTGCAAAGTTAACGCTTGACACAAGCACTAAAGACACATTCCATAGCAGACTTTTCATTTCTAGTTCACTCTAATTCGACTTTTTGTTTCCTGTTTCACCTCAAATAGAGATAGAAAAGTACTTCAGCGATACTGACACCAGATGTGAAGCTTATTATGAGTACGAACCAAGCTTCTCCCGGTAGAACCCATGCTAGAAAGAGGGGAATAAAGAGCGCTGCAAGCAGCATCATGAAAACTAATATCAGCACTTTCCATGAAACACGTTCGTCTTCAGGTTGAAGCGAATCTTTCTTCTGAATTCTTTGTGCGTTGGCGAATAGGGGGCGGTTGAGAGAGCGGATTTTCAATAGGAATACAATCGCTGCTATCAGAGATGCAGACGAAAAGTAGTAAAACAATAGTAGAGTGTTCTGTAATAGTAGAAAAGCCAAGATTACAGACCAAGCTACTATGATGGCACTCAAGTAGACCCCACTCATCCTAGAGGGATATGTCCTTTTTTTTCCCTTTTTTTTCATGTCATGCTCCTCGAACCTACATCTGCTACGATTCTGTTATCGCAGTTGTGAGATATTCTTTATGAAAAAATTCACCGACAAGGACTCCTCGCATCTTTAATCGAATCTGCACCTGCCACTTCCGTTTTAAGCTAGCTGTAATTTCCGAAATTTTAGTGGAACAATCTGCCTTGATTGGTATTGTCACGTTTTGGTAAGGACGCAATTTCAGCGGACGAGCCTGCATATAAACACCTGCATTTCTGATGAAAATCCCACGTACCGTAACATATTCCGTAATATACAATACATCAAATGAGCCCTCTGAAGGATTGTGGATGCTGATAACAGTCTTCAAAATGGCGCTTGATGCGTTGAAACTAAACTCATCGATTTCCACGTAGAATGCCCGAACGGCAATGAACATTTGAGAATAAATGTACATTGTATAGACTGAAATGATCAGAAAGACCATTGTAGTAGATAGGAATACCACCACAATGGCTTTTCGGACTTTCGGTGGAGTGAAGTTTTTATTTTGCATAAAAGTGTCCTATTTTGTTCGTAACCAGCAAGCTACTTGTCTACGTTTATCAATGGTAGATAGCTGGGGTTCCTGTTTCTTACAGGTCTCCATAGCATGCGGGCACCTAGTGTGAAATCTGCATCCAAGAGGAGGATTAATTGCGCTGGGGACTTCGCCCTTAATCGTAACTTCAATTCGTCTAGCTGTAGGATCTGGAACTGGCACAGCAGCAATTAATGCCTCGGTGTAAGGATGCAGGGGCTTTCGAACTACATCCTCTGTGGAACCTTTTTCAACGATCTTTCCCAGGTACATGACTGCAATACGATCACACATATGTCGAGCTAGAGCTATGTCGTGTGTTATGTAAAGAAATGATGTGCGAAGTCTTCCCTGTAGACCTAAAAGTAGTTTCAGGACTTCGCTTCTAATGGAGGCGTCAAGCATTGATACAGGTTCGTCAGCCACAAGAAACTCAGGTCGAAGGACAAATGCTCTGGCAATAGCGACTCTTTGTCTTTGGCCGCCACTCAACTCATGAGGAAATCTGTATAGAAACTCTTCTGGCGGAACCAAGTCCAAATCTTCTAAGGCTTTCGATACCTTGTCATCTACTTCCTCTGTTTTTTCTACGACCTTTTGAATCCGCAATGGCTCTGCTACAATGTCAAAGATGCTCATTCTTGGGTTTAAAGATTCATAAGGATCTTGGAATATTATTTGCATGTATCGTCTTAACTTTCTTACTTCTACCTCCAAGGAAAGAGAGGACATATCTACACCTCGGAAAAGTATTTTTCCTGAGGTGGGCTCGATTAGTCTGACTAGTAGTCTCCCTGTTGTTGTTTTTCCGCAGCCGCTCTCTCCTACGAGTCCGAAAATCTCACCTTTTTCTATTTTGAAATTGACATCATCAACGGCGTGAACTACTGGAGTTTGTTTCGAAACAAGCGTCTTAAAGAATCCTAGTCTTATTTCGAAGTGCTTTACTAAGTTTTGTGCTTCGATGGTTATATCTTTCGCTTCCATTTTCTTTCATCCACCGTACAAGTGGCATGCTACAGCGCGCTCCTTCTTGCCAGTCAGCTCAAGTGTAGGTTCCTGTTTTCTACATATATCCATGGCGTGTTCGCATCTGGGATGAAATCTGCATCCAGGTGGAGGTTTAAGGAGGTCGGGAGGGAAACCATGTATGGAGGAGAGTTCGATCTTTTCTCCCAGTACACTGGGAAATGCGTTGATCAGCTTTTGCGTGTAGGGGTGTAATGGCTCTTTGAATATAGGTACGACCTCACCGTATTCCACGATTTTGCCCGCGTACATGATTGCAGTCTTGTTGCAGGTTTCAGCAATCATTGAAAGATCATGTGAGATTAATATCATGGAGAGGTCCAACCGGCTTCTTAGTTCCTTCATAACTCTCAACACCTGAGCTTGTACAATGACATCCAACGCTGTAGTTGGTTCATCTGCGATTATAATGTCAGGATTGCATGCCAGAGCCATAGCTGTTATACTACGTTGTTTCATGCCCCCGCTGAGCTCGTGGGGGTATCGATCTGCTCTTGATGCCTCCATTCCAACAAGTTCCACTAGCTTCCTCGCTGTTTCTTGTGCCTCTTTCTTACTGATATCCTTGTTATGCTTGAGTACAGCCTCGGCTATTTGATCCCCGATTTTGTAGATTGGGTGGAGCGCATTCATTGCTCCTTGGAATATCATAGAAATTCTCTTCCATCTGATCCTCGTGCGAAGTTCATCATCGGTCATTTCCAATATGTCCTTGCTTTCACCTGTTAATTCCACGTTTCCACCAAGTATCCTCCCATTTGAAGGCAACAATCTGATGATGCTCAATGCTGTGCTCGTCTTTCCACATCCGGACTCGCCAGCAAGTCCGAGTGCCTCTTTCTTACCTAGCTCAAAACTTACGTCATCTACCGCCTTGACATATCCTCTTACCGTCTGAAAGTACATTTTCAAGTTTTGAACTCTAAGTAACTCCATCTAGCGCCTTCTCCTGAGCCTCGGGTTCACAACGTCGTCCACTGCGTGTCCAATAAACACGAAAGCCAAGCACAGGAAGGTGATGGCCAACCCTGGTGGTAGTATCCACCACCAAGCTAAGCGTGTGAATGCACCAAATCCGAAAGCGTGGTGAAGCATTTTGCCCCATGTGGCGGCTCTTGGGTCCCCGAAACCGAGAAAGCTCAGCGTGGCCTCAAATAGGATTGCTGATGGAACAGCAAGAACTAGAGACGCAAAGGCGACTGGAAGGACGTTAGGGATCAAGTGTCTTGTCATAATGTAGAGTCTGCTAGCTCCAGATGCTCTGGCGCATTCAATGAAAGATTGCTCTCTGAGTGAGAGAACTTGAGCTCTGATAACCCTTGATAGACCCTGCCAGCCAAAGACTGCGACGAAAAGGACTATGTATAGAACACTTTTCCCAAATAGGAAAACCAGGGTTAGCAAAAGGGGTAAAATGGGCAAGCACAGAAGTATGTCTACTGTTCGCATTAGGATCTCGTCTGTAACACCACCTATGTATCCTGCAATAGTGCCTACTAGGATTCCAATAGAAGTCGAGATAGCGGCTGCAAGGGCCCCAATTGCAAGTGAAACTTGGGCACCATAGACCAGTTGTGAAAAGAGATCTGCTCCAGCCTCATCGGCACCTAGCAAGCCGTGGATTGCACCCAATATAACGAGTGAAGCATCACTAATGTGCAGGTTGCATGTTGCGTCAGTGGTTTGTGGTTCAAGCCGTATTTCAAAATTGAGTTCATAAACTCCTGGTTCTGGAAAGATCTTTTCAGCTACCTTCTCGACCCCTGGTTTGAAGCCCAGATCGAGTATGAGTATTGGGTCATCTGAGTCTATGTGGACTCTTTCACCTATATCTGTTCTTGTACGTAGATCGGGATCCATACTACTTGGATAGAGCATGTAGCGCTTATTGTCGGGAGTTATTATTCGTAGGATGAGTGCGTATTTGGTATCTTTTACGTTCTCCGCCTTCCAGGTGAATTCAAAGTAGAACACTTTAGGAGGGATTGTCTGTGTAAGCGAATAGTTGTAGCTAAAACGGACAAAGGACGTCTGCAGAGTATTCGCTTCATATAGCACCGTCACTTTTCTTCCATATCCGCTAGTGAACTCTTCTCCTTCTGTAATGCTCCAATCAATTGGTGTAACCTTGGTTGTCGGAAGGTCTCTATTCTCGGGGAAGATAGTCATCCAGCCAGGCATTGCAAAGCTCTCGGCGACGCGTTCCTTCTGTAAGGGATCATAGGGAGTCAGCAAAGGCGCAAGAAGTGCCATCCCCACAAAGAACATTAGGATGGCTAGGCCGAACAGACCGATCTTCTTTCTGCGGAATTCTTCCCAGAAGCCTTTAATTCTGCGTTTCCACAATATTCTGAACTCTTTTGAGAGTAGGGGTGGCATGGATTCTACCTCCTTTCTACCTTCTGACACCTACTCGTATACGTGGATCCAACACCCCGTAGAGGAGATCTGCAACTAGGTTGGCCGCTATCATCAGAACCGCGTAGATGAAAAGCACAGATTGAACCACTGGATAATCGGCAGATAACAGAGATGTCAAGTACCACTGCCCAATTCCCGGGAGATTGAATAAGTACTCAGTTATCATTGCTCCTGTTACTATACCAGGCACTGCCATCGCCATTATGGTAACGATGGGGGGCAGTGTACTTCTGAAAGCATGGCGGTAGAGTACCGTTCTTTCGCTTAGTCCTTTGGCACGTGCCGTAACGATGTAGTCTTGTGTAAGGGCCTCCAATAGGATGTTTCGGGTGTAGAGGGCCCATGATCCAAAACTGGCGACAACAAGGGTCAACAAGGGCTGAGCAAGGTGGTACGCAACATCCGCTATGTAAGCCAAAGGTTCAGTCGGTGGTGGAATACTATAGATACCCCGTGACGGGAAGAGTGAAAAGCCAAACCACACGTACGCATAATAAGAGAAGACCAGTAGAGACAATAGCTGGATAAAGAAGGTGGGCACTCCCCACGTGAATAACCCAGACCCTATTGCCATGACATCCAGTTTGGAACCTCTTCTTGAAGCAGCAAGAATTCCGAGGGGGATTCCTACTATGATGGTGGCAACCAAAGCTGAACCCAGAAGCAATATAGTATTAGGAAGTCTCCACGCCATTTCCCCCGCTACCGGCTGCATGCCTCTGAATGAGAGGCCGAAGTTCCATGTGAACATGTTTACAATATATTTGACATATCGAACATGTAAGGGCTCGTCGAGACCGTACAGGCGCCTTAACATCTCTCTGGCTACCCTCATTGATTCGTCGCCAGCTCCTCCTGGTGGCAGAATCGTATTCTCGGGGCTTATTGGTGATATAACTTGAAAAATAACAAAGTTCAGTGATGCAATTATCCATATGACGAGTAGTGCGATTGCGAGCCTTTTGATTAAATACTCTCGCGTAACTATCCTCTCCTAACGCAGTTTTCGTGTTCACCTTTCATAAAAGACCATTTAAAGTTATCTGCATGCTCTATGGAACTGTCTTCTAGAATCTTGTTATGTACATTTTCGCAAGTAACTTTTATATGCATCTAAGGAGTAGTGTAGAATGCTGAAAAAAAAGAAAGGAGAAGAGAAAAAATCATGAAATCTAAGAAGTTAGCATGCGCGATCATTGCTTCAGTGATGATGGTGTTTCTAGGCTTAGGATTTACGGCTCCAACAGCCTTGGCTCAGCCCAGGGGTCCAGCGATCGATCGGATTCGTTATCTGACAATTAAGTCTCCGGACGCTGTTCTAATCGCAGCGCAGACAGGTCAGGTTGACTTTGCACCAGGCCTGATCAGGCCTGCGGACATTGAAAAACTGGCAAGTGATGGCTGGACTATAACCTCACAGCCAGGCTTCCACATGGGGTTCGTTGCATACAACCTACACAGACCAGTACTTGACAACGTCAACTTCCGGCACGCGCTCTTCCTCGCCTACAACCAGGAGGCGATCGTACCCTCAATCTACGGGTACACAGTGACCGCAGTGCAGTCGTTGGTTCCTCCAGCTCAAGGCGGCTGGATGGCCCCAGACGTTCCGAAATATCCGTTCAACCCCGGTGATATCACCGATGCGCCGGGCACGGAGAGCACCTTCGGCATCATGCAGCTTGATTACGACTACCATGGCACTGGCCACGGCGACCTAGACGGCTATTGGACGAATAAGACAACGGGTGAACCATTGCCTCCTATGATATTCTGGACACCCACGTATGAGGTTGCACCGACCTCCGCGGAGCATGGTGCACGAATAGCCGCCGAATGGGCGAGATGCGGCCTCGGCAACATCGAACACGTACCAGCCGACTTCAACACGTACACTAACTCGGTCTTTAACCTCCACGACTTCGACATCTTCATGATATTCTGGCGATTAGGCAGATTTCCATTGCAGCTTTATGGCATGGCCCACTCAAGCGAATACGTGCCGGGTTCAGATAACCCCGTGGGAATCATGGACCCAGTACTCGACGATTTGCTTGAGGAACTAAAGTACGGCCTTGACCACGATGCGAAAGTAGCGGCTTGCCACGAGGCTCAAAGACGCATGTATGACTCCACGCTCCCATACGCTCTGTCACACATGTTGCTCTATTCCAGAGTATACTTCAATGCTGCAGCGCCTGGTTTGATGGGCATTGTGAATCAGCCAGGCTACGGTTCAGACAACGGTTGGACTGAGAGTAACTGGCGGTGGGAGCCAGGTCATCCTAACGAGAGGATTGAAGACGGTGAATCGGTCGTAATCTACGTCAACGGAGAGGAAGCTCCACACCGTAATCCACTTTTCGTAGAGACTGTGTACGAAGCTAACGTCATTGAACCTACCCTCGACGGCGGAATCGCCGTACACCCGTATGATCTGACTGACGTGGCTTGGCAAGATGACAACTGGGTAATAGAAGGTCCGATCACCGAGACCATTACCTTGGACAGCGACATTGATGGTGGCCAATACGCAGGCATGAACGCTGGCGACTCATTCGACATCATCGACGGCATGAAAATCACCTATAACCTTGTTGACGGCTTGTACTGGCAAGACGGCAACCCGGTTGGCGCAGACGACATGGAGTTCAGCTTGGAATTCCTGCGAGACAACGAGATTCCTCAGTACATTACAACGTGGCAGGATATCGTTGACGTCCAACAGGTTAACAGCACAGCATGGACAGTGTACTGTAATGAGACAAGCCAGTTCCTCGTGTACTACTGGTCTGACCCGTTGCTTAGTACCGAAGTGTGGAGTGTTTGGGATGGTCAGCCTTTGGCAGACATCCTTGCGTACGAACCAACAGAAGACTACGCGGACACCGGTCCGTGGTCCTATCCAGACGGACCAGACGGCCAACCTGGAACCGGTGACGACCCCGACCCAACCAACATCGGCCCGAAGACGAAAATGTTCGGAACTGGGCCCTTCGTCTACGACTACTATGATGCTGTTGGCATGGTGGCCGAAGTGCACGCGTGGCGCGAGCAAGGAGCCAACGTTGGCTACTTCAAGACAACTGATGAAATAGCTGCCATTAAGACAGAGGCGTTCTGGTCGGTTGGAGACGTAGACCGAAATGGCGAAGTCTGGACGAATGACAAGTTCAGGTGGGGACAGGCCTACCTTAGCCATAAACCACCGCACCCAGAAGACGCTAGATGGGACATTGCTGCTGACGTTAACAAGGACACCGTTGTAGACTGGGAAGACGGCGGGCGCATCAGCGCAAACTGGGGCGAAGCCAAAGAATATGGCCCATGAGTATGAGGTGAAAAGAGTGAGAGGAAAAAATTTAGCGTGGCTTCCTTTGATCGTAATGTTCTTGGGTGTTGTCCTGGTTAGACCAGGATCTGCGCAGACGACCACTATTTCAGTAGAACCATCAGAGGTCAAAGGCATACCTGGTGACATCTTCGAGGTTGACATAACTGTAACAGACGTTGTAGACCTCTATACCTATGCTTTCGAACTACACTACCAACCAGCAGTGCGTATCCTATCGGCTCTCAAAGTCATAGAGGGTGACTTCTTGGGCCCCATCACCGGCGAACCTGAATTCAGCTCTAACATAAATCACCTTGAAGGAATTATCAAGGTGGGCGACACACTGACCACTAACATTACGGGATATAGTGGCAGCGGAGTCTTAGCGACGATCAGGTTTGAGGTTATGGAGGCTGGAGAGACTCCTCTAACGCTTCACGATACAGGGCTAATCGACAGCTCAGTTGATGGCCTTGGTGAGCCGATCCCCCATGTCGTCGTTGACGGCATGTACTCTGGTCCCGTATGCACACTTGACAGCGTCGCGTACTTTGGTGGTTTCGTCAATTTCATAGGCTGGCCCGGTATGACTGCAACCTTCGATGCTGAAGTTACAAACGTGGCTCAGGGCAGGTTACCTGTAGATCTAATAGCGCGGGTACGGTGGGACCTGACGCGTCTCAGCGACGGCCGCGTGAGCACCATGTGGTCTGGACAGAGCTACCGAACGACCCCGCCACCGACTGAATACCTATACGTCAACGGAATCAACGAATGGTACTTCGAATGGGACACCGTTGGAACCGCCCCGTGGCTTGACGCAGCCTGACGACGGCAACTACATCGTCGGAACATCTGATGCCGCCTTCATGTTCTGGTTCGAATTCGAGGACATCACACTTGGAACCCGTGTCATCGGCAACGTGGTACTGGAAGGGTACACTGACGGCACCTACAATTCAGGAATCGACTACGACGCATATGCCCCCAACTTCGCATGGCTTGGATCACTGTACTCATCTGGTGAACCCTCTTGGGTGACTCCCAGATGGTTAGATCCTGGCGAAACAGTGTCCACTATATATCTCCCTGCAAATACGGAGGCAGGACTCAACGACTTCCATATGGGCTTGTACTTCTACGATCCCGGCCACACGACACTAGGCGATGATGTCGTCGACTGCTTGAGACTCAGAGTGGAATTCTCCCCTGTGGATCCAGCGTCACCACCAGACTTCGTGATAGAACCCGACACAACAATGTGGCTTGATTCAGCCACTTGGATATTGGGCGAAGAAGACGTGGGCTTCTACCAAGGCACCGCAACGGCGTACTTCAGCTACTACGGTCCCGGACCAGATGGAATATATGGAACTCTCGACGACGGCATGTTCAACGAAGCAGCGCAAACATTCAGTGTCAAGCTCTTTGTCTTACCAGGCAAAGGACCTAAGCAGTAAACCCACAAACCCTGTAAATCAACTCCCCTTTTTTTTTGTGTTTTAATCATCTTGACTAATCCACTTTAGGTGGCCTAGTCCATGTATCACCGAGCGGTAATCTTCCTGTTATCCACATTACTGTTCATCACTGGAGTTGCAGCCAGTGTGGAATCCACTGCTGCAACCTCATGGTCAACTCATGAAAAACAGCTGACCACATATGACAATTTTGACGGCTTTCCAGCGATCACAGAGACAAATAACCGTGAAATCTGGATCGTCTGGGCAAGAGCTGGAGTATTGGGCTACCGCACCCTCTATTATACAATGTCACCCGACAAGGGAAAGACGTGGTCCCCCGAAATGAACTTAACTGAAGTTGGGTACGAATATGAAAACACAAAGCCTTCAATTACCCAAACAAACGACGGCAACATATGGGTCGTATGGGCGTCAAACAGACCTCCACCGCCCCCACCGCCCGGCCCCGACTTCAACATCACCGCGTCACCTGCATCTCTAACCATCACGCAGAACAGCTCCGACACATCAACCATAACCATAACCTCGCTACGAGGGTTCAACGACACGGTGTCTCTTGTTGTGTTCGGTGAACCTGAAAACGTCACTGCAACGCCAAATCCACCCCAAGTCACTCCCCCCCCAAACGGCACCGCCAACTCAACGCTAACAGTCACAGTCGGACAATTCGCACCCCTTGGAAATTACACATTGACGGTGATCGGGAAGAGCAAGAAAACCCACAGCGTGAATATCGACCTAGAGATAACCGAAACACAGAGCCTCGCTTCCAAGAGCATCATACACTCCTCAGCAACCTCCGAAACAATATGGGATTGGGAAATCTACTGCAGAAATTCTTCTGACAACGGGGTCACTTGGTCAGCCATAACTCAGTTAACTGTGAACTCGGTTGACGACACAAGTCCATCAATTACGCAGGCTGCAAATGGCACGATATACGTTGTCTGGCAGTCGACAGATTCCACAATGAATCAGGAGCTGTTTTACATGACCTCGTCAAACGGCGGATCAGCATGGTCTGCACCGCAGCAACTCACCGATGATCCACTCCCCGATCAAGGCCCCTGCATAACCCAAACGAGGGATGGGGGTCTCTGGGTGGCATGGAGTTCGTATCGACTTACAGATACCGCCGAACTATTCTACAAAAAGCATAATGGCACATCTTGGTCAAACGCTATCAGAGTGACAGACAATGCAGATGACGATTCGTCTCCAACAATCTTCGAGACGCATGATCAGGTAATATGGATATTCTGGACATCTGTTCAAGGACCCACCACCAACCCCATAGTCAACATCTATTACAAATACTCAATCAACAATGGAACCGACTGGACAGCTGGCACCCCGTTCACCACACATGGAGACGATATGTGGCCGTCCGCTACCCAGACCAGCGGCACCAAAATGTGGGTTACGTGGACATCTAATCGCACCGGGAACTACGACATTTTCTATAGAACGTCGCTGGTGGGAGATATCACTGGACCTGACCCTCCTGACTTTCCACCCGACGGAATCGTTGACGTCTACGATCTAGCCTTCATGGACAAAGCCTACGGAATGAAAGAAGGAAATCCCGAATGGAATGATCACAAGATTGCCGACATAACTGGACCCGAAAACCCTCAAGACAGTTCTCACTACCCACCAGACGGAATCGTTGACATCTATGATCTAGTAAGAATGGGCACGAACTACAACCAAACCTAGCAAGCAGCCTATACACAACAGTGTTGACGCTAAAAAGGTTCTTTACGCGCACAGCAAGAAGCTTTCCATGAACGCAGATAACTTTAAATGTCGCCTCTTCGCAAACCAGTATCGCTCTTAGCGGAAGGAGTTATCAATAGATGAGAAAGAAGGTCTGCTTCTTATTAGTCTTCACAGCTGCAATTGTAGTAATCGCTTCGTTTAGGGTGAGGGTCATTGCTCCACCTTCAGATCGAGTTTCTCAAGAACAAATTTACACTCGACTTTACCTAGACCCACCTTTGATCTACAGAAGTCCTGGAGAATCGTTTACCGTAAACATAAAAGTCCACAATGTTACGAGGCTTTACACTTGGCAGGTCATCATCAACTTCGATCCTGATGTTCTGCAGTTTGTCAACGTAACTGAGGGCGACTTCCTGAATGTCCAGGCACCTAACGGAACTTGGACAACGCCTCCTGTAGTGGGAGATGGTTGGGCAGGATTCGGATGGTCGATTCAAGGTCCGTTTGTGGGACCAAGTGGGAGCGGTTGGCTGGGAACCATGGAGTTCAAAGCCAAAACAGGGATAACAGGAGAAACAGTCCTAAACATCACTGATCCTCTCACCAAACTGTTGGAATATATACCTCCACCTCCACCACCAGGCAAACAGGAAATAAACCCAATTCCTCATAACAGAGAAAACGGCTTCTTCACAAATGAACAGGTCCCACCCCATGCTGAATTCACATATTCTCCGAGTACGCCAGGCATAGGTGAAGAAATAACCTTCAACGCCTCAGCCAGCTACGCGATAAACCAGAATATCACTCAGTATGAATGGGACTTCGCCGACGGCACGTACGAAATTTACGTGAAAGACGTAAACTTAACAGCAATTACGACCCATACCTACGCGCAATCTGGTGTCTTTGATGTTACATTAACAGTCAGTGATGACGCTACGCCTTCAGCCTTCATGAGTTCTTTCTTTGGCATAACTACGATGCCACGAATGTGGTACGACCTCTATGCCTCCTATAGTCCACCAGAAGGGGTGGTAGTCTTGGCTGGCCACGATGCCGCAGTCCAAAACGTTGCGGTCTCCAAAACTCAAGTGACGGCTGGAGAGCCAGTAACCGTCACCATAACAGTTAGAAATCTCGGTGTTGCAACGGAAGACTTTGATGTCACTGCTGAATATGACGGGACGGAGATACAGACAGAAAGAGTAACTGGCATTGGTCCAGCCGAAACCAGAACGATAGACATAATCTGGGATACAACTGGGGTGACCCTGGGTGTGTACACGATAAGTGCCAAGGTTACCCTCGAGGGTGACACAAACTCTGCGAACGACCGAAAAGTCGATGGAACTGTTGAAGTATTGGCATCAGGCACTGGCTTACCATTCGAGATAATCATTGGAGTCATCGCAGTTGTAGCAGTTGTAGGCGTTGGGGCATTCTTCTTCCTAAGAAGAAGACGCACGCCACAAGCTTGAGGCTCTCAGCTCCTCTCTAAACGCACCGTTCACATGTGAACTCATTCTCACGTCTGAGACAACCGTTCACCCCTAATCTTGTGTCAAGTCAACACTCAACAGTTCCAAGTGGGCGAAGTGGTTGGATGCGTAAGCCGGTCGTGGCTGCAGAAAGTTTTTTAATGGTCACGAGCTAGAATAATTGCCCAAAAGGAAGAGGGGAAGCAACTATGAAGGTACTCGGTTTTAAACACAAATCGGTTTTGAGTCTCACTATTCTGTTCTTACTATTTGGTGCTACAATCGGTAGTCTGCTGACTATCTTTCCTATTGTTACGCGCGTTGAGGCTCAACCCACTATTTTGGGCGTATTTCCTGCGCTTCCTGCGCCTAAAAATCCAGGTGAGTTTCTCACTATCCTAGTGAACATTACTGCTGTCACAGACCTCTACACGTGGGGTTTCCGACTGAAATGGAAAAAAGGAAATTTCCTAGATTGCATTGGTGTTCAGGAAGAGACAGGCTTCTTCGACGGTGACTTCGGTCGCACGATAGATAATAGCAAGGACGAAGTGTCTGTTGGCTCCTCCCTTTTTGGTCCCGTGCCTGGAGAGACGGGTAGTGGGAGGCTAGCGCGCATACGGTTCAAGGTTTTAGACGGGGGAAACTGCACCCTCGACCTCTTCAATACCAGCCTACTCAACTCAACGGGCGGCGCGATCTCGCACATCGTTGAGGACGGCACCTTCTACACGACCTTCCCGAAAGCCCAGTTCACCTTCTCACCCAATCCTCGAGAGTACCCAGAGGATTATGGGCATCCCATCGTAAACGAAACGGTGACCTTCAACGCCACAACCAGCTACGA
>JABAOF010000011.1_pt2 | contig 19030 bp, 24 predicted proteins | sample 7062171 | NCBI WGS metagenome assembly JABAOF01 (sample SAMN14538628, study PRJNA623070) | marine sediment metagenome | biome: marine biome [ENVO:00000428]; feature: marine pelagic biome [ENVO:01000023]; material: deep marine sediment [ENVO:00002113] | place: India: Gulf of Khambhat ...
TTCAAATTTCATCGCTCCAATTGCTTCATACTTCGAAAGGTGGGCCAGTCCTAGCGAGTAGAATGCGACAATGTAGATGAATTCGATGAACGCACCAACCATATAGTGAAATAGCAGGAATACTAAGCCTCCGAAATAGTAGAGAGTCGCTGTTACTAAGGACAAGCGTATGAGATTCCAGACAATTGAAAACCCAACGGCCACGAAGAGCCATAAGACTTTGACCCACAGCGGGCCTTTAATGGTGAACAAAAATGGAACGTAGATCAATGTTATTAGGCATAGGTTGATCACTCCAGAGCATGACCAATCAATGGTAACCCAGTGCAAGGAATATGCTGGGGTCGGGGAGACGATGGTTTGCCACAGAAGGGTCAGAATCGCGAGGATTGCGGCAATTGACCAGACAGCTTTGACGGGCGGAGCTATTGGACGGAGGACGTTCACAATCAGGATTGACGATATTAGTATGGTTACCAAGACGGCGACTGTCGTGGATGAAATGGGGCTGTAGTGAATGGGTACCTCGAATGTTGGACCTGCTAAGATGTAATCTCCGAGGTTGAGTTGAAATAGGCTGCTTTCATCTAGACTGCCGATCATGAATAGCCTATGAGATACTCCAGCGAATGATAGGAGTTGGTCTATTATACGCGCCTGCCAGACCCAGAAGCTGAAGCCGTTGAAGGTGATGAGCAGCATGAAGCCTACGGAGATTGCTAGGCCAATGAAGAAATGTGCCTTTTCGACTCTCAGGCTTCTTGAATTTCTTAGTATTCTCATGTGATCCTCTAGCCCTGTGGTATAGCAATGACCCTATTCTTGTAATGGTAGAATCCGTATGAATTTCAAGCTAACATAAGGATTATGACTTTAGAATCCAGACCGCCAATAAGATTCGGAACCCTCCTTCTTCACATACGTTGGCAAAGGTGGCCCATGGCTATCAACGTCTGAGTCGTACCAACGGAACGTTCTGCTTTATGGTTTGCCATGGAGGCGACCGATGGGTGTTATGACCTGGTGCATCAGGGCACGGCAATCCCGGCGCTCATTGAACAAATCTGTTTGGCTAGAAAAAGGCAGGAATGATTGTAGGGCTCAGACGACTGCGCTGAGCACAGAGGACCAAAGTTCACTAAAGAGAGTTGGCGTGGTGCTGTTTTATGGTTGCATTTGGTCAATAACTCGAAGAGAGCTTCTCGAAGTGTTCCTCCCAGAGAGATACTCGCCTAGAATCGCTGTCGATCTCAGGAGCGCCGTAGGTTTCAGCGCCACTACTGTCAATTCCCGAGAACATCATCTTGGTCTTCAGCAACATATTGCAGGCCTTATAGTACATGATCAAGAGTTTGTACTCAGCTCGCTTCCGTATTAGATTGTGTTTCAGAAGTAGCTGCATAATCTCAATGTCATGTTCACGTCTCTTCAGGGTTTCCAAAACCTGCTGGTGATCCTTTAGCATGTTCGAGCCCCAACAAGACTCTTATCGTAAATCTTAATATTTGACTTGCTTCTAGGCTTGCTATGTGTCAGAATTCGATATATATCCGAAACTTGCGTCTAAGGTGAAAAGATTTCTCTTTCTGGGCTTTTCGATCATGGAGAACTACGGTCGCAGACATGGAGACTCATGTCTCTACCAGCGCCAACCAGCGTTACACTGACATCTTGTATTGTTAGAAAATGCAAAGCCGTGGAAGCTTAGGGCAACTGCTGGAGTCGAATCCCCACAAGATCAAAGGATAAAGAAAAATAAAGGGGGGCTGGTTATTCGGACTTCTCTGATTTCTCCACTGGTGCACTTTGAACGTTTGGCTTTGGTGTTGCTCCACCATGGGGGAATGTTGGCACGGTGTATGTATCAACGATACCATTTATCCCTTTGAGTTTCTTGTGGACAAAATCTATTGCGTGGTTGGCGTTGTCAGCTTTGAACCATACGCCGACGTCCCATGTTCCGAAGATGTTCATGGTATAGTTGAGGTCGATGCCGTTGGTTGGCTTGTCCGGGAGGCTTCTCAAGGTGTTCAAGACGTCGATGATCTTCCCTGGACTGATCTTCAATAGGAGCAGGTATTCACTCATGTTCTTCTTTCACCCTCCTTTTATTGTCTATCTGGCAATGTGTCATCGAAAATGATTTAATCCTTATGAATTGCGAATATTCATCAGTAATCAGTGTTAGAAGCCAGGAACTTCAGGCTTTTTTGCCAAGCAGCTGTACTAAAAAAGGAGCTTCTGCTGCTGACGAAGTCAAGTAGCTTGCGCCAGCGTCTATCAACTCTTCGGGAGTCGAGATTCCGGTGACTACGCCTACCGCAGGAACCTTGAGTCCAGCAGCGCATCTCATGTCTAGAACGCTATCACCTACTACAATGGCTTCGGCAGGTTTGATTCTCAGCGCTTGCAGTACGGGCCTCAAGTGTGCAGGATCGGGCTTGACTGCTGAGACAGAGTCGCGAGTGGCTATCGCATCGAAGAAACGCCGAATGCGGAAGCGTTCCAAGGCAGAGCTTGTAGCCTTTTCCCCATCAATTGTGAAAAGGGCAATCTTCAGTTTCATCTCTCTCAACTTTCTAAGGGCGCCAAAGACTCCCGGAATTAAGTCAGTCTCACGAATGGCCTTCATTTCATACCGATCGGCCATAGAGAGCACGCCTTCTTTAACGCGCCTTATTTCCGTCTCATCTTTGCCGATGTTTTTCATGTGCGACTCCATCCTTCTCAACGCTCCAAACAGCCCCTTCTCCATCGAAAGAATCGCGACGGGGATACCCTGCTCAGCAAGCCACGCTGAGACTTCAGCTCTTTCAGTCTCATAGTCTAACTTGAACTCCACAAGGGTTCCGTCGAGGTCAAAGATGATGGCCTTAATCACCACAGCCAACCAACTTCCTTGGCTTTGCAGTTGGGAGACATTACTGCTCAACTAGCGTTGAGATATAGTTTGTGGTTTCGTTCTCTTACAGACGCGGTCTCAGTCTTGGTCGGTCGTCATTATTGCGGCTCGCGTATGCGAAGGTCACAAAAAAACGCTAGTGAGTGTGAGTTTCATTTGCGCAGAATCTATTTGAGTGGAGAGAGTATAGAGTTGGAGGGAGGCGCTATTCGTATGGCTCTTGAAACGTATTTGAGCAGTCCTCTTTGGTCAGTTCTCGTAGAAACAGTTCACGCTATGATTATGTATCCGCACCATAAAGCCTTCGTGAGAGACACCCTGCTTCCTGAGCAACCAGGTGTCACACCACAGGATCTAGCGGCGCAGATGGGTATTCCTGTTGGTGAGAGTCTTGTGATTCTCTATGAACTGCGAGAGAGAGAAGCAAAAAGAAACAGTCCGCGTGGAGCTGATTAGATTAAGTGGACTGATGATGCTTTGAAGGCTAGGTAGATGTGGGAGCCGAGGTTGACGTTCATCTCGGTGAAGGACCGCTTGGTGATTTGAACTAGGAAGTTTTTTCCTGCATTGATCTGTAGTCTGACTATGGGTCCTTGATCCGAGATCTCAGCTATTCTGCCTTTGAAGACGTTCCTCGCGCTGGATTCTAGCGGCCTCCGGGACAAGATGATGTCTTGTGGGCTTATGTACGTTGTGACTTTTCCAGTCTGTCTTGTGGCTGTTTCAACTTGGATACCGTTGCCGATGTCAACTAGCGAGGTACCTTCTTCAAGAAGTTGCGAGACGCCTGTAAAGACATTTTCTAGTCTCGCAAAGCCTGCTAAGGTGAGGGATGGTGCTTCAAAGATTTCCTCTGTGATTCCGGTTTGAGCGATTTTGCCTTGGAGGAGGAGGACAGCTCTTTTGGTGATGGTTTGGGCCTGGAAGATGTTGTGAGTGGCTACTATTATGGTCGTGCCAAACTGGCGGTTTGTGTGGGTGATTGTTTCTTCTATGATGGATATGGTTTCTGGGTCTAGGTTTGCTGTGGGTTCGTCTAGGAGGAGGAGCGGTGTGTCTAGGGCTAATGCTCTGGCAAGGGCTATGCGTTGTTGTTCTCCACCGGAAAGTTTTTTCGCTTGCCGTTTTTCATAGCCTTGGAGTTTTACGGTGTCTAGGGCCTTGGATACCTTCAGGTCGATTTGTTTCTTGGTGTAGTCTCTTATTTTGAGGCCGTAGGCTATGTTGTTGTAGACTGTTGTGTTGAAGAGAGCAGTCTTTTGGAAAACCATGGTCGTGTGGTCGCGAATTTGTTTTCTGTTGTTATCGGTGATTTCTGTTCCGTTGAAGTAGAGTTCTCCGCTTGTTGGGATATCGAGTCCTGCCATGATTCTTAGCATGGTGGTTTTGCCGGAGCCGTTGGGTCCCATAATGGTGATTGTTTCACCTTTTTCTATCTGGAAGTTTATGTTTTGTAGGGCTGTGAGGTTGCCGTAGTGTTTGGCTACGTTTTTCAGTTCTATTAACGCTGTCACGTTTCTCGCCTTTGGAGAACATTTGTGGTTATGGTGGTGGCCAGAACTATGGCTAGGAGAATAGCGGTGAGAGTAAGGCTGAGATGGATTTGACCTCTTTGGACTTCCATGGCTATGGCTGTTGTTAGTATACGTGTTCCTCCACGTAGGTTGGCGCCTACCGAGAGGGCTACACCGAGTTCTGCAAAGGCTCTTGTGAAACTAGCTATGAGAGCTAGGATGACGCCGGTTCTTGCTTCTGTTAGTATAGTCAGGCTGGTTTCAGTTTCTGACGCGCCCAGAGTCCGGGCTAGATCTTCTATTTCTGGGTCTACTGCTTCCAGGGCGTTGGTTGCAAGACTGATGAGGATGGGGGTGATGAGAAGTGCCTGACCGATGATTATGGCTATTGGCGTGAAGAGTATGTTTGTGAAGCCTAATGGTCCAGATGAAGACAATAGAAGGTAGAGGATTAGTCCTAGGGCAACTGTGGGCACGCCCATGAGAGCGTTGAATATGCTTTTTGTGAGTTGTTTGGCTGGGAAGTTTTTAAGGGCTATGAGTGTTGCGGTGGGTATGCTCCACAGTGTTGCGAGTAGGGTGGCTGTGACGCTGATGTGGATGGTTCTTAGGGTTATGTCCAGTATTTCAGACATTTGCCGTTGTCGCCTTACGGACTATTGGTACAATTCTGGGTAATCGTCTCGGTATTGTGGTGGGCATTCGTAGCCGTCGAAGAAAGCGTAGTCTTCTATCCATTGGGCTGCGCGGTGACCGGTGTTTTGTGTTAGGAGCTGGACGGCTGGGTTGAAGAGGCTTTGTCCGTATTGGTCTTTTCCGTAGTCTGCGATGATTTGCTGTCCTTCTGGGGAGGTGAGGTATTTGATGAAGGTTATGGCTGTGTCGAAGTTGACGTTTGGGTGAAGTGTTCTGTTTGTGGCTATGGCGCTGTAGACGTTGAGGAGTTGTTCTCCTTGGGTTACATGAGGTTTCAGGGTGATGATGCCTTCTTTGTGGTATGCTAGGCATGTGCCCATGTCTGTGAGGGTGTAGGCGTGGAATTGGTTGGCTGTTTTCAGGGTTCCGCCCATGCCTGCGCTGGCTTCTTGGTACCAGGCTTCATCTCGTATGAGGGTCCAGTCGTAACCTGCTTTTGTCCAGAGTTGTTTTTCTTTGGTGTGGGTGCCGGAGTCGTCTCCTCTTGAGATCCATGTGGCGTATTGGTTTCTTCCTGCTTCGACTATCTTTGACAAAGCTTGACTGGTATCGGTTAGTCCATGGATTTCTGCGGGGTCTTCTTCAGGTCCTACGATGGCGAAGTAGTTGTAGGCGATAATCTTTCTGCAGAGTCCGTAGCCTTCTGTGAGGAATTCGTGTTCTTGGGTTGGGGAGTGGACTAGGATGAGGTCTGCGTCGCCTCTTCTTGCATGGGTTATAGCCAAGCCTGTTCCCACTGAAATGAAGTTGAGGTCGATTGGATATTTGGACTCGAATTCGTCTTCAATTGTATCTAAGAGCCCTGTGTCGAAAAGACTGGTAGTAGTAGAGACCATCAGTCTTTCTTTCGAGAATGCTTTGATGTAGACAGTGGTTCCAGTAACTGAGCCAACTGCGACGATGACTACGGCTGTAATCCATAGTAGGTTAGTTCTTCGCGTTGGCAATTCCTCCCGTTATGTTTGGCTGGATATATCGGCGAAGTAGCCTTAAATACATAACGGTATCTGCGCACATTTGCCCTCGAATGCAAACGTTGGCCGAGTGTTCGTTCGTCTGGGAAAGCACTTTATTTCTGGATGGTATTAGAGTATGTCTGGTATGCTCACCCGTGAAGACCACACCCCCCAATGCAAAATCTGGCTAGAACACAAAGGGAAGCCTGTGGTAGGAAAAGGCGGCGCCACCATCCTCGAAACCATAAAAGCTGTCCAATCTATCACAAAAACAGCCAAGCAACTCAACATGAGCTACAAATACGTATGGAACAAACTCGCAAAAATCGAAAAAGCCCTGCAAGCCCCAATAGTTCATACGCACAAGGGCGGAAGAAAAGGCGGAGGAGGGGCCCAGCTAACACCCTTAGGCAAGCAACTTCTGAAAGAATACAAACGAGTAGAAAGCTACTTAGGTGAGATACTAGAAGACAAAGAATACTGGGAAGCGATAGGATTGAAGATAAGCGCAAGAAACCGCGTGAATGGGGTAATAAAGCAAGTCGAGAAAGGCGTAATTACAGCAAAAATCAAGATCGAAATTCAGACGCCCACAACGATAACAGCTATCATTTCCAAGGAAGCGACAGAAGAACTCGATCTGAAGCCCGGCGACAAAGCCCAAGCAGTCATCAAAGCAACAGAAGTTATGCTGGCCAAGCAAACGTGACAGTGCCGATCTCATAGAGATCTAGTTGGACCGTGCCGGGAATCTTTGCCAGGGGTACCGAGACAGTGATGCAGAGACACTAACCTTCGACAACATACCGGTACGCTACATGCCGCCCAGCTGTAGCGCTATCCCTGATCACCCTCACTACTTCACCTATCTTGGCTCCAATAGCCCTTACTGCAGGGTCGGATGCCCTTATCCACGGCAGTTGATAGGCTTCCACCCTCAACTCAGCCAACAACGCCTCCTGCTCCTCGGGGTCCAGCACCTCATGTTTGGGCACCAAGACATGATCAAAAATGTTGAACGCTGGAAAAATCCTTGGAATCAACTCGATGCCAAACTTCTTTGATCTCCGCTTCGCCGCAGAAGTGTAACGCCCGCTCGATACGATAATCCCGCCGTCAACCTCCGCTTCTTCTATGGCTTTCTTCAGGCGTTTGATGTATGCCACACCCACAGTGCCCTTTGTCGGTACACACCACAGCAATAGCTTCTTCTTCACCTTGGGCACCTTAACCAAGAAACTGATCACATCTTTCAAAATCTCGCGCTTCAGCTTCCTATAACCGCGAAGCTTCATCAGAATTTTGGCCTTTTTTTCCTCTAACGGCTCCTCGGCCTCCTCAGAACCCAAACAACACACCTGCCTTAATATAGCGTTAGCACAAATCATTTGCATCACCCTTAAACTTTACGCTGCACAACCAACCGTGTCAACATATAAAGATGTTCAAACAATCCATACAAAACCCTTATCTAGACAAACAATAACCGCCAAAAACCACAGCCTAAAAACAACACAGAGAGGAGAAAAAACTTGAGAACACTAGACATAGTCATGATAGGAATCAGCGCTGCCCTCTACGCCATAGTCGGATACCTCACGAACCTCGGAGTCGTAAGCCCCGTGGTCGGAGTCGTCAGATTCTGGCCATCAGTCATAGTTCCTGCAACCTTTGCCGTACTCTTCGGTCCATGGGTTGGAGGACTAAGCGCAGCAATAGGTATTTTCATCAGCGATATGGTACATCCCGGCCACGGAATTGCTCTTCTAAGCCTCACGGTAGGTGTTCCCTCAAATTTCGCAGGCTTCTTTCTAATCGGAGTAATATCCAGACGGAATATAGAATGGCGGCATGTAGCCTTTGCGTTGACGGCTGGAACCGCTGCGGTGATAGGAATGATCGGCTACCTTTTGTCCATAGCATTGCTGACCATCGACGTTGCAGCTCTGTTTTTGGGGGTCTTCTTTGCCTGCTGTATCATAGTCATTGCGGTGGGATTGTGGAAGCCTGAATGGAAGAGTTACGGAATTGCATCAGTTGTCGGGCTTCTTGTAGGAAGTGCCTACATCGGTTTCGGTCTTTGGATGTATAGTCAATTTCTCCCGTTGCCTCTGGCACTGGGCTGGGAGCTCAATGCACCCTTCTACGCGAGTTTCCTTTGGCTTATCTGGACTTTCGCCACAGAAATTCCGTTCCTTGTAACCATTGTTCCTCCAATCTTGAAAGCATGCTACAGAGCCTTCCCCTCACTGGCTCCACAACGTGAAGAGTAAGAACGCCATGGCTAAGAGCGCTCAAGCCTATTCGCCCTCAGGCATCTCCAGCTTCTTCGAGATTTGTGACCAAACACCCGATGGAAGACCCCTCCATGACCCGAAGCAGATAGGCGCTCGCGGTGGAGGATTCGGAATCAACAAAGGTGTCCATACTGAAGTCAACTTAGCTGAGTCAGAAGAAAACCAGATTAGAGTATCTATCAATGGAAAACTCTGGCCTGACGCTGAGACAACTAAAACTGTGGTTGAGACGCTATTAGAAAAGGTTCCCAAAACATACAATATTACGGTTAAGCACCAAGTAGAGGTGCCGATCGGAGCTGGCTTTGGGTCGAGCGCCGCCGGCGCCTTGGGCACGGCTCTGGCTCTTAGCAAAGCCTTGGGCCTCCATTTTACGTACAACCAACTTGGCCAAATAGCCCACGTGGCTGAGATAAAGTGTCTTACAGGGCTAGGGACTGTTGGTCCGTTAATGCTCGGAGGCTGCATCATAACGACAGAGCCAGGTGCCCCTGGATACGCTTCTATAGATCGTATTCCCGTTTCCCCTGACCACAGAATAGTAGTGGGCACCTATTGCGCGTATCCCACCAGGGAGATACTTTCGTCTCAAGAAAAGAGAACCATAATCAATGAATGGGGTCGAAAAACCCTAAAGAAGATTCTCGTTGATCCTTCACTAGAGAATTTCATGCGGGCATGCAAGGAATATGCAGTAGCGACTGGCTTTGTCACGAGTCGTGTCAGACGGCTAATTGAACTTGCGGAGAAAGCGGGGGCCATTGGTGCTGCACAGAATATGGTGGGTGAAGCTGTTCACGCGCTGGTTACGGCGAATAAGACGGAAGATGTCGTTCAAGCATTTAAGAAAGCTATATCAAGTGAAAAAATCATCATAGCCAAGATTGATCTGCAAGGTGCACGCAGGCTCGGGTGAAAAGGCACCATGAAGGGGAAACTGGAGGTTGTAGCTGTAGGCGGAACCTTCGACGAGTTTCATAGGGGTCACCGAGCCTTACTGAAGAAGGCTTTCAGAGTTGGGAATCACGTTCTTATTGGCCTATGCTCTGACGAGTTCGTGAGAAAGCTGAAGAAGCCTCACAAAATTGCATCTTATGAGAAGCGCTTGGAAGAATTGAAGAGGTTCTTGGGGAAACATGCAGTATTGGAGCGAGCAGAGATAGTTCCACTGAATGACCCGTACGGTGTGACAGTCTCAGAGAATCGCCTCGATGCCATTGTAGTGAGCAAAGAAACTGAACCTCGTGCTTATGAGATCAATGAAAAGCGAAGGAGTAAGGGACTGCCTTCCTTGAAAGTCTTTGTCATCGATATGATCCTTTCAGAAGACTATTTTCCAATTTCATCCACGAGAATTTGGCTAGAAGAAATCGACCGCGAGGGACACCTGCTCTAGCTTCACTCGTAGAAGGCATGTTTAAACTATTATTCTGTACAGTCATATAGAGTAGGAAGAGTGACATCTTGAAGAGAACTGGCGCTGCAAAGCTTCCACTTCACTATGGTCGGGCGCCAAGATGGCTAGTTGTTCGAATGACCAAGCTCGCCCGACAAATAGTCACGATTATTATTGACGAATACGGGCAAGATGAGTTCTTGCGAAGAATCTCCGATTCCTTCTGGTTCCAGGCGCTCGGTTGCACCTTAGGATATGACTGGCATTCATCCGGTGTCACCACAGTGTTAACAGGTGTCTTGAAAAAGGCCATTGATCCCCAGGAGTTGGGATTAGCCGTTTGTGGCGGTAAGGGTAGGATCTCCTCGCAAGCGCCGCACGAAATCAGTCAGGCAGGCGAGAGTTTTGGCTTCTCAACAGATAAGACGAGTCAACTGCGATATGCGAGCAGGATGAGCGCTAAGGTTGACAACACGGCTCTTCAAGCGGGATATCCCCTTTATCATCATGCGTTCTTTCTAGCTGAGGACGGGAAGTGGGCGGTTGTTCAACAGGGAATGAGCGCGAAAGACGGGACTGCGAGAAGGTATCACTGGCTCTCTGAGAATGTTGAGGAATTTGTGGTTGAACCGCATGAGGCTGTAGTCGGTGACATCAAAAGGAAGGTTGCCTTGAACATGACCTCGAGAACCAGCATGGATTGCCAAAGAAACTCTGCAGACATCGTCAAACAGGAGCCCAAAGAGGTCATGAACCTGCTGAAGTCAATTCGCCCCGCCTATCAAAGGTCTTTGAAAGAATGGATGCCTGAGGCAAGATGGAAAGAACACGTAGTCGATGTGCTTTCGCTACCTCGTCGACTCAACTGGGGAGCGGTCAAGAAGGCCTATGAATTTCAGCCGGAGGACTATGAGGAGCTCTTGGGTATTAGGGGAATAGGCCCAGCAACCGTTCGGGGCCTTGCTCTCATCTCAGAGCTTGTCTATGGAGACGCGCCAAGCTGGAAGGACCCTGTCAAATACTCTTTTGCTTACGGTGGAAAGGATGGAGTACCGCATCCAGTGGATCGAGAGGCCATGGATAAGTCTGTCGAAGTCTTGGAGATCGCCATCAACAACGCTCGGATAGGTCACAAGGAGAGGATGCGATCTCTGCAGAGACTGCGGCGATACGCAATATCCTGACTGCCCACGAAATTGGCAATACGTGGAAAGAGAGAGATCTAGGGGGTCTTCAGTACTTCGTCTTCCGGTGGAGGCGCAGGGATGAAACCCTTCTCCATTAAGATTTTTGTTGATTCTCTTGTATTCCTGATAATTGAGACAGCTCGGTCCCACAGCTCTTTTCTACTCAGTTTGACTCTAGCGACGCCTTCTTTTATCGACTGCAGGGCACAGGCGACAGCCTCTCGTGGGTAGACTTCCCATTCTTCCATTCTTGGTACTATATCTCCTTCATGGATGCCTCTCTCTTCTGCGAATTTGGCCAGTTCATGTCCAGCAGCTATGCACATATCATCAGTAATCGTCTTCGCCTGCACATCCAGAACGCCCCGAAAGATGCCTGGAAAGCCTAGAGAGTTGTTGATCTGATTCTCGAAATCTGATCGGCCCGTGGCTACGATCTTGGCGCCAGCTTCTTTTGCTTCCCACGGCCAGATCTCGGGAATCGGATTTGCACATGCGAAGACTATAGCATCTGACGCCATTTTGTTCACCCACTCTTTCCTAATTGTGCCCGGACCTGGTTTGGAGGCTGCCACGCAGACGTCCACATCCTTCAGTGCTTCGGCCAAGTCACCTGTCCTTCCTTCAGCATTCGTTTTGAGGCAGAAGTCCCATTTCCACGGGTTTTCTTTCTTCTCGGCTTCTATGTCCTTTCTGTTTGGATGTAGGATGCCCTTGCTATCAACCATTATGATGTTTCCCGGTTTTACGCCCGCTCTCATGAGCACTATGGCCGTGCGAGTGTTAGCTGAGCCTACTCCAACCACGCTTATCAACGCCTCATCCATCTTTCTGCCTGTGATCTTCAGTGCGTTTATTATTCCTGCAAGTATGACGGTCGCAGTGCCTTGTTGGTCATCATGCCAGACTGGAATGTCCAGTCGTTTCCTTGTTTCTTCAAGTACGTGGAAGCATTTCGGTTTGGAGATGTCCTCCAGGTTTATTCCGCCAAAAGTGGGTTCGAGCCATTTGCAGGCAGTTATGATCTCCTCCGGCTCTTTGGTGCCTAAGCAGATGGGGAAAGCGTCTACGCCGCCTAAGTACTTGAAGAGCAATGCCTTTCCTTCCATCACCGGCAGTCCCGCTTCTGGTCCTATGTCGCCCAGTCCAAGGACTCTCGTCCCGTCGCTGACGACTGCCACATAGTTCCAGCGATTTGTCTGCCGAAAGACCTCTTGAGGATTTTCGTTTATTGCCCGACAGGCTGCTGCGACGCCCGGTGTGTACCAGATGGCGAAGTCTTTTGGGCTTCGTATCTGGCACTTCGGCATGACCTGGACCTTTCCTTCATAGAAGGGATGATACGCCAAAGCCAGTTTGGCTGGTCTCTTTGCTTTTTCCAGCATTTCTTCAACCGTGAGTTTCTTGGGCATGTTTGTCTAGCCTCGATTGGAGTGTTTGGTTTCTCGGAATGCTGCATTTAAGAATTGTGCTCCATATGCATGCATGCATCTCGGATGATTGCGAGTTATCCTCAGCTATGTCGCATCTTTCGGTTTATGTCTAAGGAAAAAAACAGAAACAGCGCTATCTTAACCCTACGTATGCGGTGCATATGGTTTGAATGAAAAAAGAGAAGACGGGTGTTTACTTCTTCTTGGCATTATCCTTTGGGGCTCAGTATTATGGCCTCTAACACGTTTTCGACGGTGCCATCGATGATGTCGCCATACCATGTCCCCATGGTCTTCCACCCAGCAAATGCACCAGTGCCTTGCCCGACAACGGTTCCGGCAAGATGAGTAGAATTAGTGATTCGATCACGGAATGACCCCTCAAACGTACCCGCTCCGTCGATTGTCAACACGAATTTTCCATGCATCGTTCCCTCGCCAGTGATCGTGTCAAGGGCGTAGTCGATCGTTTTCCACATAGCTGCATCTGCAATACCGAGGTCTGCACTGTTGAAGGTGCCCTCAGCTAGCAGTCCTCTGACCTGTAGAATACCGTCTTCGGTTATCCAACTTTCACCTGGATCAATGATATTGAGAAACACATCTGCTGTATACGGCAGCTTGTATGCTGGTGCGGCCATCACGGGTGTCACTGCAAATAACACTACGAGAGCCATAACAGGCATCAAAACTTTCTTGTTCATTGAATCACCTCCCTGTCTCTATCAACAACAAATCCACTAGTCCATCGGAAGTTACATTAGCGATTTGTGGAGAAGAGTTCTAGTAGATTCATTCACGCAGAAATCAACCAACTATACTACAAAGCATGCCCAGGAAGGAAGGAGTCAAATTTGATCCCAAACCCAAACCGCGCGCGCATCGGGTTTCTGTAGATATTAGAAACCCAGATCAGTTTACCGTGCTACGTGCGCGCTAGACATAGAAAACTTTATCTGAACAGGCAAGTCAGCCAAAATAAAAAGGGTTGATATGAAACAACCGAAAACACAGGATATGCATGCAACGAACTGTAGACAGCATTCTCTGTCTAAGGCGCAGCGATTGGAAATACCATGTCGGAAAGGTTTTTATGATGTTCGGAGATGATCATTAGTCTCGGGACGGTGTCATGGTTGGCGGCCAGCATTGGTGACAGGGCTGTTGGGCTGTTTGATTCAGGTTTCAATTGTGCAGAATCGGTCTTGTCCGTCTTGTCAGATAGACTAGGAAAGTGGGGGAGAAATTGTGCTTGTGCTGTTCCTTGTGTCGCAACTGGTTTTGGGGGTGGAATTGGGAGAAACGGTTCCACTTGCGGAGCTTTGAGTGGGGTTGTTCTTGCCATCGGACTAGCCGCTAATCGTGACAAAGCCTCAGACTGGGATAAGAAGTACGAAGTGTACGACATAGTCTCCAAGACTCTAGCGGATTTCGAAAAAAGGTTTGGAAGCAGCCTGTGCAAAGATCTGACCGGATATGACTTGCGGAATAAGGAAGAGCGGCTAAGATATCGTTCACAACGCGTGCAGGATAAAAAGTGCTCGAAGTTCGTCAGATGGTGTGCCGACTACGGAGCAAAGTTGATAGATAGCACAAGAGAAGGGTAAAAGCATAGAGCAAAACGGGTTTCTAACGCACAACAACGACTTTGACACTACGCAGCACTAACCAGGTTCACCTAGTCTCATCTACTCAACCAATACAGCCAAATTTATAGTTCTCAAAATCCACTAAAAATCAGAGGTAAGAGTCTCATGGACTTCTACGATGTGGTCTTGAAGCGACGCAGTGTCAGAGATTTCAAGCTTGACCAAATCCCTCGAAACGCCCTGAACCAAGTTCTTGAAGCCGGTCGCTGGGCACCCTCAGGTGCAAACCTCCAACCCTGGAGGTTCATAGTTGTCACCAGATCAGAGGTCAAAGCGGAAATCGCCGATATATGCACAACATATAGTAAAGCAGTGTGGAAAGCCTTCACACCAAGCATCGCCAAGTTCCTAGGTAGCAGAGGTGGAACGTGGGACAAATCGTACATGAGGACAATTCCCGTCCTGATCGCAGTCTGCTATAGGGTCAGCGACGAACCTACAAGCCAAGTAGCCTTGGCTTCAACATGGACAGCCATACAGAACATCCTACTGGCAGCCGCAAACGAAGACCTAGGAAGCTGCGTCTATACTCATTCCAGTTCAGAAGAAGAAGACGCCCTGAAACAGACTCTAGCTATCCCAAGAGCTTACCACCTAGCGGCGATAATCCAGTTGGGTTATCCGAAAACTGCTCCACCTACACCTCCCAGAAAGAGATTAGAAGAGATCATCTCCTACGAGCGATTCTGAAGTGAGAGCTCTACTCCTCTTCCTGGGCCCGCTTGTTGTTTCACAGTTGGACCGCCAGGCGATTCTCGAAGTCGATCTCTAAGTAGGCGGCTCCCGGCAACCAATCCGATGTTGAATGAAGACATCGTCCATCAGGTGCAAACACGTACCCGCCACCAGGAAAGTCTTCATGCATGCATATAGCGGACTGAGTTGTCAGCTATATAGAATTTTCTTATCTCGACGCAAGTTCGAAGTCTCGAAATCTCTCTATGACTTCCCCCCACACCGCATTTTGAGGCACAAGGGCAGTAAGGTAAATATATGCTGACTTCAATCTCATAATTCCCGACGTATCCTTACAAGACTACGCTTGGTGAAGACAAATGAAGGAAGCAATAATCTTAGCTGGCGGAGAGGGATGGCGACTAAAGCCTGCAACTTGGGTACCAAAACCCCTGGTAAGAATCAACGATCAAACACTAATAGATCGCCAGATAACCTGGCTGCGGAACTACAACTTCGAAAACATAATCATCGCCTCAAATAGAGAGGATCTCACGAAACTACCAGTCAAATATTCCATTGAAAAGGACACATTAGGAACTGGAGGCGCAACAAGAGACGCCTTCAAGCAGGTTAAGGGTAGCGTCGCCTATGTGATGAACGTGGATGACATAGTCTTCTATGACCCTAACATACTCTACGATTATGCAGCAAAGGGCGCAGGAATACTGCTAGCCAAGCCCACACTACCCTACGGCCGGGTCAGCCTGCAAAACGGAATCGTCGTAACAAGATTTCAGCAAAGGTCAACACTTGATTCATACGTGAGCGCTGGCCACTACGTATTCAAAAAATCTGCAGTTGAGAGGTATTTTCCAGAGAAGGGGGATTTGGAATTCACGACTATGCAGAGACTAGCCGATCAGAAAATGCTGCGAGGATACACCTATCACGGAATGTGGATAACAATAAATACGATGAAAGATCTCATCCAAGCTAGAACTTACTTCAAATAACAGGTGGGTGTTGCATTGGCGAAACTGAAAGATCTCGTTATCTCAATACTCGAGAGCTCAACTGAGGATCTGACACTCGCCGAGATCGCTGAAAAAGTCGGGGAATCCGAAAAGAAGGTGTACAAGGCGCTACGCAAGCTATTCAGTGACGGTCTCGTAGATTCCCGGAATCGTCGTTACAAGCTTTCTGCTTCCTAAGACTTCCGAAGCGAGTACACCTACTCCCATAGAGTAATCAGCAAGAGCGTCGGCGGCTTCAGGGCCTCTCCAGATATTTCTCCACATCCATGGCTGCTTGGCATCCGGCTCCAGCCGCTGTAACAGCTTGCCGGTAACGAGGATCTTCTACATCACCTGCCACGAAAACGCCATCTACACTGGTTCTTGTCTCATCCCTAGCAACAACGTATCCTCTCTTGTCCAGTTCTATCTGGCCCTTGAAGATTTCGGTGTTCGGCTTGTAGCCTATTGCTACGAAGACCCCGTCGCAGGCCAATTGAGACTCCTCACCAGAACCAGTTCTCTTTAGTCTGACCCCTTCAACTCTGCTTTCGCCCAAGATTTCTTGGACTGTGCTATTCCACACAAACTCGATTTTCGACTCCTTAAACGCCCGATCTTGAAGAAATTTCGACGCCCTCAATTCGTCTCTCCTATGTATTACTTTGACCTCTCTGGCAAATTTCGAGAGGACCAAGGCTTCCTCTATAGCGGTGTCCCCGCCACCAACGACCACCACCGTTTTGTCTTTGAAGAAGGCGGCATCGCAGGTAGCGCACACCGAGACGCCTCGGCCTCTTAGCCGTTTTTCACTATCCAAACCCAGCCACTTGGACGAAGCTCCGGTGGCGACTATGACAGATTTTCCTTCATACTCGTTGCTTCCGACGGTTATCTTGAAGGGTTTAGATGAGAAGTCAACAGCAGTGGCATTGTCAAAAGCTATCTCAGCACCGAACCTCTCGGCTTGTTTTCTCATATTATTCATGAGATCTGGTCCAAGGATTCCTTCTTCAAATCCTGGGAAATTCTCTACTTCTGCCGTAAGCATGAGTTGTCCTCCCCACATCTGTCCGGCAACCACCAGTGTCTTCAATCTAGCTCTGCTGGTGTAGATCGCAGCAGTGAGGCCTGCGGGTCCAGAGCCGATGATTATTACGTCGTACGTTCTCGAACCTCCTTGTGATACTCCTCTGGAAAGAAGTGGTGTTGACAATATGAAGCTTTTTGATAATAGAGGGGAAACATGCTTGGAAAAACCTTGAAATATATGAGGGCGTTCTGGAATGGTAGGATGTGACATGGAAAGCCTTGAGGACTTTGGGTTGGAGGGCCTCATTAAGAGAAGCATAGAAGCCCACAACAGGCACCGAGGCACAGAAGCGGTAGCTGTGTCTCTTTGAATCGAGAAACCCGGAGATTACAGGGAGACAACCATCTTGGGTGAAAACTCGGATGTAGAAAAGCATCGTGACAGATTGGATGAAGCAAGAGGATACAGCGAGATTTGGGAACTCGTCAAAGATACGGTTCGAACGAGTCTGGCAAAGCATCGCGTGGGGATGATGCTATTTCTGGACGATCTTCCATTTCAGCTCGGGGCTTACCATCCTGTTGGCACTAACAACATTATCTTGAATCGAAGGTTAGTGCAGATCGTTGAGGCATCCACAAAGTCGCAGCGATTGGTGAATGCTTTCGTATACATCCTTCTGCTTCATGAATACATGCACGCGCTAGGATATTCTCGTGAAACTGAAGCTAGACAACTCGTCTATCGTGTATCTGAGAAGTCCTTTGGTGCAGATCACATTACTAGCAAGTTGGCACGAACAAGCCCATGGGCACTTCTAAAGGATGTTCCTTTAAGTCCGATTGACGCGCCGAAACAGACCATGGAAATTGTGAAAGACTTTGAAAAGTCAAATCAGAAATACATAATCTAAGCTTTCTCAGTGAGTCTTCCACAGTTGGCTGCATGATTCCTCATTGAAAACACTGGCAACAGTTCGCTAGCTCTGACCACTTCACCCGGCAAACAATGATGATGCAAGACGCTAGACACACTTCGGGCGTCGGGGAGTATTGTTTGCATAGTGTTGATGATTTTCCTCATCTCTGATTGCCAACGTGTGCGTTACTTGCTACTCAGAGAAAACGCTTAGTTCTTCGCTGCCAGAAATCTCGCTCCCTTCCCATTCCCCGTAAACTGCTACCGAAACGACTTGTGGGTTTATGATACTTGAATCCAAATGGTATACTTCGCTCCAGAGAAGGTCCTTGGTGGGTATATTGTCGAAGGAAAGAGTGTATGTTATGCTGTTGCCGGAAATGATTACACCCTGAACTTCCTTCACTGGGATTGCCTTCTCAATGGTAATCGTTTCCACGAACCAAGGTACTTCACCTAAGTCCCAGGTTTCTTTCTCTGGGAAACTCAGAGTCACATTGGCCTTGAAATCCTCCGTGAAGCTTGTTAGGTTGATTTCCTTGTCGAAGAAGGACACATTCAACTCGGGAAGCTTGGGTTGAGGAGGCTCGCGAAACATCAGCCCAAAGAAAAGAAGAATTATCACGACGGCTGAGATCAGAATCGCCAGTAGGATGTTCCGACTGCGGGCGCGTTCCTTGTCAATCAAATCTCTCCCAAACCTCTTCGGATCCCATGGTTCAGACGGAACATCGTCTGTCAATCGCCAAAAGGGTTGTGAATTGAGAATATGTAAGGGCCATCAAATGTTGTAGGAGCACCACGAGAGGTCTGAACATGTCTTATTGCATATTGACAGCTGGAAGCGGTGAGTCCAGACACCTCAGAATATTCTCATGTCTGTCTAAGAGAGCTATTGTGAAGCATAAAACCGTGAGGCACATGACTTTCTAACGTTGCTCTGCTATTTCTTCCAGAACCCTTCCTTTCGTTTCTGTTCCTAGGGTGGCTGTAAACAAGGCAGCCAAGATGTGAGCAAGAGCGAATACTACAAAGGGTAACCAGATTCCAGCGCTTTCCCAAAGTAATGGCGTAAGCGTCGGAGCGAATATCCCTGCGAAGCGCCCGAGGCTGCATGCATGCATTTTGGTACAAGTGATGTAGCATGAATCGAAAGTGGGTAGATTGTAGGCTAGCTAGCTATCATATTAAGGATTAAAAAATATTTGTTAAAATCAAATTTGGGTTGTATTACTTTGATTTCTTTCTCCTACTATGTCTCCAAATCCCCAAAAGTATGTTGAATCTTGGGACTTCTCTCAAGTATTGTCTGTATTCATCGCCCCATTTCTCTATATTTTCTTTTTCTCCTAGATATG